>Ga0310697_10001561_pt1 | contig 26381 bp, 22 predicted proteins | sample 172DNAGHGlowgp2_FD_203883 | JGI IMG/M metagenome (GOLD analysis project Ga0310697, IMG submission 203883) | Sheep rumen microbial communities from Palmerston North, Manawatu-Wanganui, New Zealand - 1728 DNA GHGlow gp2 (v2) (version 2) | ecosystem: Host-associated > Mammals > Digestive system >...
GTTGGTCGAGACGCCGATGTTCACGTTGGTGCGTTCCATCTGAGCGTCAGCCATTTGCGAGGCCACGGTACGTTTCCAAATAAGTTCGTAGAGGCGTCGCTCGTCGGCTGTGCCTTTGATGGTATGCTGGTCGAGGTAGGTCGGGCGGATGGCTTCGTGGGCTTCCTGTGCACCTTTCGACTTGGTATGGTATTGGCGGGTCTTGACGTATTCTGCGCCATAGTTTTTCTCGATTTCCTTCTTGGCCATGCCGAGGGCGAGACTTGACAAGTTGACCGAGTCTGTACGCATGTAGGTGATCTTACCGGATTCGTAAAGCTGCTGTGCGATGCGCATGGTGTTGGCCACCGAGAAGCCCAGCTTGCGGGCAGCCTCCTGCTGCAGCGTGGAGGTGGTGAATGGCGGCGCAGGATAGCGCACCGTGGGTTTCTTCTCGATGCTGTCGACTTTGTAAGTGGCGTTCATGCACGACTCCAGAAATGCTCTCGTTTCCTTCTCGTTTTCAAAACGATGCGGCAGCTCGGCGGCGAGGTTGTATTCCTGTCCGTCCTTGGTGAAGGTGAACTGTGCCGTCACACGATAGGCGCTGCTTTGCACGAAGTTCTTGATTTCTTCTTCGCGTTCGACGATGAGACGCACGGCTACACTCTGCACACGACCTGCCGAAAGGGCGGGTTTCACCTTCTTCCACAGCAGGGGAGAAAGCTCGTAACCCACGAGACGGTCGAGCACGCGGCGCGCCTGCTGCGCATTGACGAGACCCATGTTGATGTCGCGAGGATTCTCGATGGCGTTGGTGATGGCCGACTTGGTGATTTCGTGGAAGACGATGCGCTTGGTGTCCTTTTTCTTCAGGTCGAGCACCTCGTAGAGATGCCACGAGATGGATTCTCCCTCGCGGTCCTCATCGGATGCCAACCAAACGGTGTCGGCGGCTTTCGACAATTTGCGCAACTCGGCCACTAAGGCTTTCTTGTTGTCGGGGATTTCGTATTCGGGTTCAAAGTTGTTTTCAATATCAACACTCAAGGTGTTCTTGTTTAGGTCACGCACATGACCTTCACTAGCTTTCACCGTATATTCCTTTCCCAAAAAGCCTTCGATGGTCTTGGCTTTGGTCGGTGACTCCACGATAACTAAATTCTTTGCCATAATCTCATTTTTACGCTAAAGGTTGCACCTACAACCCAAAAATTTTCGCGTGCAAAATTAGTGGAATAAAATGGCACGGAAGAAACTTTTTTGTAATAATTTTTTTATTTTGCTGATTTACAGTTAAATATTTTGTATTTTTGCAATATGGAACAACTATTGGAATTAGCCCAACACGCCGCTCTTGAAGCCGGAAAAGCCATCATGGAAGTGTATGCCCAGCCTTTCGAGGTCTACACCAAGGACGATGATTCGCCCGTCACCCAGGCCGACCTCCGCGCCAGCAATATTATTAAAGAGATATTGAAACCGACAGGATTGCCTTTCGTCAGCGAGGAAGACCTGCCGCCCGACCGTTCGCAATTTAACCGTTATTGGTTGGTCGACCCTTTGGATGGCACAGTTGAATTTGTGAACCGCAACGGCGAGTTCACCGTCAACATCGCGTTGATAGACAATAAACAACCCGTTTTGGGTGTGATTTATGCTCCCGTTTTAAATAAGATGTGGACCTCTGAGGACAAACAACTCTCAACTCTCAACTCTCAACTCTCAACTTTCACCGTTTTGGTCAGCCGATCACACCGCACGCCCGAGGTAGACGCATTTATTAATAAGGTATTGCGTCCCGCCCATCCCGACCTGGTCATCGACACGCAGGGCAGCAGCCTCAAGTTCGCGCGTTTGGCCGAAGGTAGTGCCGATGTCTATGTCTGCTACAGCAAGACCAAGGAATGGGACACCGCCGCTGCCGATGCCATCCTGCGCGCAGCGGGTGGAAAGGTGCTCCGCATCAGCGATGGACTGCCTTTGGAGTACAGCAAAAAAGAGTATCCCAATCCACCGTTTGTGGCGTGGGCGCCTGGACGGTAAAACAAAGATGGCACGAGGTGACTCGTGCCATCTTCAATTTACGGAAACTGCTCTATTTATTTTTCCAATTGCCTCTCGATTTCTTCCATGAGCCATTCGCCTTCTAGGTTACGGGCCACAATCACGCCGTCCTTGATGAGGGCATTTTGTGGGATGAAGGAGATGGCATACAAGGCTCCGGCAGCATTGCCCCAGCCTTGCAGGTCGGAAACCTGGGTCCAGGTCAAGCCGTCTTTTTCGATGGCGGCGAGCCAGGCTTCCTTGTTGGTGTCGAACGACACGCCTAACACGTCGAAGTCTTGGTCGTGGAACTTCTGATAGGCAGCCACCACATCAGGGTTGGCCTTGCGGCAGTCGGGGCACCATGAGGCCCAGAAGTCGACGAGCAGGAGCTTGCCCTCTGCGAGTTCGCTCAGTGTGATGGGGTTGCCGTTGGGGTCGTTTTGGGTGAAGTCGATGATGGGCTGGCCGGCTTGAACGCGTTCTTGTTTCTCCACATATTCCTCGGCCAGTTTCAGGTTGGCGTTGCTGAGGGTGCTGTCGGCGTGGTGGATGTTGTCAATCATGGTACGCAACTCGCAGGGACCGAAGGCCCACTTGTAGCGGTACATCACATAATGTGCAACAGGGTCGGTGGGGTTGTCCCAAACGAAGTCGAAGCAGTGCATCTTTAGGATTTCGTCGGCATCTTCTTGGCTCATTGTGCTGTCGGCCTCTAACTTGGCTTCAAGTTCGTTGTAGCTTTCGGTGAAAGCATTCAGGCGGTCTTGGGAGGCGGAGCCTCTCACCAAGATGGCGTTGGGGTTTTGTGCGTCGCCTTCGAGGGTCACGTCCACGTTGTCAGTGAAGAAGGGGAAGGCACGACGCCAGCCCGGAAGCATGATGCCGTACATCTCATTGTCGTTGCAAACAGGCGTCTCAAACACGGCGTCCCAGTTCTCGATGACGGCCGAGTCAAGCACCTGTCCGTCTTTTTGCAGGTATACGGTCTGCCCGTCAGCGTTGGCGAGGTTCACGTTGACCTTAAAGGTCTCTGTCTTAGGGGTTGAAGTGCAGGCAGTCAAGATGATAGCCGCAACTGCGATAAGTAGGGTTCTTGTTTTCATTACGTAATTATTTAAATACGGGCGTTTCGACAGGCTCAACGACCCTTTGCTTTGTTAAGGTCCCTGAGCTTGTCGAAGGGCCGCTATTTATTGTAAAAGTTCAGCGAGTTTCGCAGCCAGATCTTCGCCTCTCAAGCCTTTGGCCACCATGGTGCCGTTTTGGTCGAAAAGGAAGTTGGACGGGATGTAATAAATCATGTAGTCTTCGCTGACTTTGTTCTCGCTGTCGCGCACCTGCGTCCAAGGCAGCTGGTCATCTTCGACGGCTTTCAGCCAGGCTTCTTTGTCTTGGTCGACGCTGACGCCGATGACCTCGAAACCGAGTTCATGGAACTGCTCGTAGGCAGCCTTCACAACGGGATTTTCATGACGGCAGGGGCCGCACCACGAAGCCCAAAAGTCGACCAAGGTGAGCTTGTTCTGAGGAATGATCTCGGAAAGGACGACCTCTGTGTCGTTGTTGGTTTGCAAGGTGAAGTCAATGAAAGGCTGACCCACTTCGAGGCGTTCCAGCTTGGTGACATACTCGTTGAGATGGTCGCGGTAGATGGATTCGGTGGTGAAACCGGCCATTAGGTCCTTCAATTGGTCGACGGGATAGTCTTGCTTCACGCCATCGAGGATGTAATGGGTGACAAAGCTGTCGGGATGAGCCTTGATGTATTCGTCGCGGAAGTTGTCTTGTTGTTCCATCAGCGCGGTGCCAACGGTGTTCAGCGAATCCAATTTGATGGTGTCGTTGTCGGAGAAGGCCTGTTGCATCACGGCATAGAGGTCGCGGATTTGGTCGTCAAACCCCTTCAGCTGGTCGTTGTAGGCATCCAGCTCGGCTTGCGTCTCCGAAGCCATGATCTCGACGTCTTTCGGGTTGTTGATGTCGCCTACGACAGTGACGTCCTTATTGTCGGCAAAGAACGGCATGGAGCCACGCATATCCTTCACTTTCAGTGCATAAAGGATTTGTGGATTGTCTTTCTCTGCGGTTAACACTGCAGTTTCGTTGGCGATGACGGCCGAGTCGATGATGACGGGCGCGTTGTCGACATATTTTTGCAGATAAACAGTTTTGTCATTGCCGTTGGCCAGGCTGACGTTGACTTTGAAATCGTTTCCCTTGGGTTGGCAGGCACTCAATCCGAAGATGACTGAGAACAGGAATAGTAAATGCTTTTTCATTGTAATTCAGATATTTGTTGATAATTATTCTCTTTTCTTTTCCCTCTTGAAGATGTAAAGAATCATCATGATGAGGAAAACGGACACAGGCACGCTCAATAGGATACGCAGTAGCACCTGACCGATGAGCTTGAAGCTGAACGACTCGAGGAAGAACAGCGCAAAGTGATGGACGAACACCATGCAAAGGGTGTATCGCAAGAACCACATGCCGTCCAATTGGCCGAGGTTGGGCTCTTGGATGTTTTCAAATTTTTGGTTTCCCGAAATAAGTTGGATGATGGACGGCCGGCAGAACGCCATCAAGGTGGTGGCTCCGGCATGAAGTCCCGGCGTTCCAGTGAACATGTCAATGGTCAAGCCCAAAACGAAGCCCAACACCAGCAGTTGCCATTTGGGAGTATTGAACGGCAGCAGCATGATGAAAACCGGGTAGATATAGGGATGCACATAGCCGCCCAAGCGGATGTGGTTGATGACCAACACCTGGAAGAGCGCGAGCACCACAAAGCGGATGATTTGTTGTACGGTCTTGTTCATGTCATTGGAATTTGGCTTTGAGTGAATCGGTTTCAGCTTTGTGCAAATCCTTGATGACATAAACATGTCGCAAGGTGGAAAAGTCGGTGGCATAACGGATCTTGGCCTTGTTAAGCGCATCGACGGCAGTGGGATAAAACTCCTCGACGGTACCCACCATCAAGTCTTCGGGGAAGATGTTGGAATGGGAGCTGGTCAAGATGGTGTCGCCTTGTTGCAGGACGATGTGTGTCGGGATGTCTTCCACCATGCCGTATCGGTAGTTGTTGGTAAGCCACTTCACGCTGGCGATTTCTTGGTTGTTTTTAAAGCGCACGCCCACCACCGATTTGCTGTGAAGCAGGCTCATGATGGAAGCATAATGGCGGCTCACGTCAGTCACCACACCTACGATGCCGTCCGTCGAGATGACGCTCATATCGCGCTCAATGCCATCCTTGGCACCTTTATTAATAATAATGTAGTTGTTGGCCTGGGTGGTGCTGTTGTTGACAACCTTCGCGGGGATGTATTCATATAGGGTGTCACCTTCGTTCACATCATATACATAGGAGGTGGTATCATACACGATGGACAACTGTTGCCTGAGCATGGCGTTTTCTTCGGCAAGTTGTTCATTGGCGGTGTTAAGATGGAAAAAATTACCCACGTCGCTGCTCCACTCATAGATTTTGCCTACCACGCCGTTGGTGGTGTTCACCAAACGGTTGCGATGGAAATTTTGGCTACGGGCGAGCAGCAAAATGGAAATCACTTCGAGCAAGATGAACAGGATGACGAAGTGATGTTTCAGTATGAAACGCTGAAGGTTGTACATAGTTATTATGGGACTTCGGGACACGGGACTTCGGGACACGGGACAAAAAGTCCCGCAGTCTCGCGTCTCGTAGTCCCGCGTCAATTATTTGATCAGGAACGTAAATCTGTCAAAGTTCTTCAGGGCGATGCCGGTGCCACGGGCGACGGCGCGCAACGGGTCTTCGGCCACGTGGATGGGCAGCTTGGTCTTGGCGTTGAGACGCTTGTCGAGGCCACGCAGCAAGGCACCACCACCAGTGAGGTAGATACCCGTGCGATAGATGTCGGCCGACAGCTCGGGAGGCGTTTGCTCAAGGGCGTTCAACACGGCGGTCTCGATCTTCATGATGCTCTTGTCGAGGCAGTGGGCGATTTCGGCGTAGTTGACGCGAATTTCCTTCGGGATACCGGTTAGCATGTCGCGACCCTGCACGGCGTAGTCATCGGGCGGATTGTCGAGTTGCGGGATGGCGGCACCCACTTCGATCTTGATGCGTTCGGCGGTGCGCTCACCCACGATGATATTGTGCTGCTTGCGCATGTATTCTTCGATGTCGGCGGTGAAGTCGTCACCAGCGATGCGGATGGACTTGTTGTTGACGATACCACCCAAGGCGATGACGGCGATCTCGGAGGTACCACCACCGATGTCGATAATCATGTTACCCGTGGGTTCAAGCACGTCGATGCCGATACCGATGGCGGCAGCCATAGGCTCGTGGATCAGACGCACTTCCTTGGCCCCTGCCTGCTCGGCCGAGTCCTTCACGGCGCGCTCCTCCACCTCGGTGATGCCCGAAGGGATGCAGATGACCATCTTCAGGCTGGGCGGGAACAAGGTGTTCTTGAAATTGATCATCTTGATCATCTCGCGCATCATGTATTCGGCGGCTTGGAAGTCAGCGATGACGCCGTCGCGCAACGGGCGGATGGTCTTGATGTTTTCGTGGGTCTTTCCGTGCATCATCATGGCGCGCTTGCCGACGGCGATGATTTTCTTCGAGTCGCGTTGCATGGCCACGATGGAAGGCTCATCAACGACAACCTTGTCGTTGTATATGATAATCGTATTGGCCGTACCCAAGTCAATAGCGATTTCTTTGTTTAAAAAAGATAATACTCCCATGTCTGTCTATTGTTTAATTGTTGATTAACTACGTTGAATCTTCGATTTGTTTAATCGTTTAATTGTTGTTTTTCTATTGACTTCGGGACTTCGGGGTTACCCGTCCCGTAGTCTCGCACTCTCATGTCTTTTCTAATGTCTAAAATGTCTAAATCCTGTAAACACCATGCCGATGCCGTTTTCGTTGCAGCAGTCGATGGATTCTTGGTCGCGCACCGAGCCGCCGGGCTGCACGATGGCGGTGATGCCGGCTTCGTGGGCCAGCTCGACGCAGTCCTTGAAGGGGAAGAAAGCGTCGGAAGCCAGCACGGCACCACGCAAGTCGAAGTCGAACGAACGGGCCTTCTCGATGGCTTGGCGCAGCGCGTCGACGCGTGAGGTCTGTCCGATGCCCGAGGCATAGAGTTGCTTGCCTTTGGCGAGGACGATGGCGTTGGAGCGGCTGTGCTTCACGATCTTGTTGGCGAAAATCATGTCGTCCACCTCGTCGGCAATGGGTGCCTTGGTGGTGATGACCTTGAAGTCGTCGGCAGTCTCGCTATGGAGGTCGCGGTCTTGCACGAGGTAGCCGTTCAAGGCGGTCTTCACGGTCTGAGGCCTGTAGAGATCGGCCTTCAGGCGCAGCACCACGCGGTTTTTCTTCGAGAAGAGCAGGTCGAGCACGCCGTCTTCATAGTCGGGCGCCACGATGACTTCGATGAAGAGCTTGTTGATCTCTTCAGCCGCTGCCATGTCAATGGGGCGGTTGCAGACGAGCACGCCACCGAAAGCAGAGACGGGGTCGCCAGCCAAGGCAGCCAGGTAGGCTTCCTTGACGGTGGGACGGCAGGCGAGGCCGCAAGGATTGTTGTGCTTGAGGATGGCGAAGGTGGGCTCGTCGAACTCACGGATGAGGTTCAGGCCTGCGTCGAGGTCGAGTAGGTTGTTGTACGACAACTCTTTACCGTGCAGTTTCTCGAACATCGCGTCGAGGTCGCCGTAGAAGGTGCCACGCTGGTGCGGGTTCTCGCCATAGCGCAAGGAGGTGCCTTCCTCTTCGGTGATGCGCAACGGCTTGCTGTCGTCGTCTTTCACGAACCAGTTCATGATGGCGCTGTCGTAGTGCGAGCTGACACCGAAGGCGTAGGCTGCAAAACGACGGCGGTCGTCGAGGGAGGTCTCACCATGTTGCTCCTTGAGCAGCTGGATGAGCTCGCCGTAGTATTTCTGCGAAGGCACGATGAGCACGTCGTTGAAGTTCTTCGCGCCGGCGCGGATGAGCGAGATACCACCGATGTCGATTTTCTCAATGATGGCTGAGGCGTCTTCGGTTTTGGCCACGGTCTCCTCAAAGGGATAGAGGTCGACGATGACGAGGTCGAAGGCGGGGATGTCGTAGTCCACCATCTCCTTCTGGTCCGACTCCAGCTGGGTGCGACCCAGGATGCCGCCGAACACTTTGGGATGCAAGGTCTTCACGCGACCGCCTAGGATGGACGGGTAGCCCGTGAGCGACTCGACGGTCTTCACCGTGGGGTCAAGAGGTTTGATGAAGTCATATGTCCCCCCCGTGGAGTAGATTTGCACTCCATTTTGTTTCAACAAGTCGACGATAGTATCGATGCCAGTTTTATAAAATACTGATATTAAGGCAGTTTTAATCTTTTTCAAAGTCGTAAAGTTTAGGTAATTTCCAACTGCAAGATTACCAAAAATCTAATAACCCCGCAAGAGCAAAATGCTTTTTTTTTGAACAAAGATTTCAACAATTTCAACAGGTTCAACTCACAGACGGTTATGTAGAATGAGCCCAAAAAGTGAAAAAATAATTCACTGAAAATGAAGATAATAAAGAAAAGTTGATTATAAAATACAAAATACGGCGTTTCGTATTGTATTTCTTCTTATTTTTACAAGTTCAAAATTAGGCGAATGGAAACAAAGTGGATTTTACACCAACCTGTTGATAAACAGCAAGTTGACGAGATTGTCAAGGTGCTCAATATCGATGAGAACCTTGCCACTTTGCTTGTCCAACGCGGAATTACGAATTACGAAGAGGCCAAAACTTTCTTCCGTCCCTCGCTCTCGCAACTCCACGATCCCTTCCTCATGAAGGACATGGACAAGGCCGTCGAGCGCGTGCTTCGTGCCATCGAAGACGGCGAGAAGGTGCTGATCTACGGTGACTACGACGTGGATGGCACTACGGCCGTGGCGGTGGTCTACACCTACCTCAAGCCTTTCTTCAAGAAGAAGAGAATTGAGTTCTACATCCCCGACCGCTACGAGGAAGGCTACGGCATCTCCATCAAAGGCATCGACTATGCGGCGAAGAACGGCTTTAAGCTCGTCATCGCCCTCGACTGCGGCATCAAGGCCGTGGAACGCATCGAATATGCCAACAGCAAGGGTGTCGACTTCATCATCTGCGACCACCACCGTGCTGGCGACGTCATCCCTAATGCCGTGGCCGTTCTCGATGCCAAGCGTCCCGACTGCAATTATCCTTACGACGAGCTGTCGGGTTGTGGTGTGGGCTTCAAGCTGGTGACGGCCCTCTCAATGAAGGGATTGGGTACCATCGAGGAAGTGTATGAGCTGCTCGATCTGTTGGCCGTGAGCATCGCCGCCGACATTGTGCCCATCACGGGCGAAAACCGTGTGTTGGCGTATTTCGGCTTGAAACAACTCAACAAGAAGCCTCGCCCTGGCATCGAAGCCATTCTGCAACATGCCAACATCTATCGTCGCGAGGAGGATAAGTCGGATGAAGACGAGAGTGTGCTCACCAGAGAGCTGACCATCAGTGACTTGGTTTTCCTTATCGGCCCGCGCATCAACGCCGCTGGACGTATCGCCAAGGCTTCGGACTCGGTGCGCCTGTTGCTCGCCGACAAGAAGGAACACGCCGAGAAGCTGGCCGCTTCCATCAACGACCTCAACGACGAACGCCGTGAGTTCGATAACCGCATCACCGAGGAAGCCCTCGACATGATCGACGCGGATGCGGAACTGCGCGACGCCAAGAGCACTGTCGTTTTCAATGAACGCTGGCACCGTGGCGTCATCGGCATCGTGGCCTCACGCCTTACCGATTATTATTATCGCCCCACCATCGTCTTGACGCGTGCCAATGGCCTTATCACGGGTTCGGCACGTTCCATCAAGAACTTTGACATCTATGATGCCATCGACAACTGCTCCGACTTGCTCGAGCATTTCGGTGGTCACAAATACGCTGCAGGACTTTCGATGAAGCCCGAAAACCTGCCTGAGTTCCGTCGCCGTTTCGAGGCTTACGTTGCCGAACACCTGGTGGACGAAGACTTCGTCCCCGAGATGGAAGTCGACTTGAAGATCAAGTTCAGCGACATCACGCCCAAGTTCATGCGCATCCTCAACCAGTTTGCGCCCTTCGGTCCTGGTAATATGGCTCCCGTGTTTTGGACCGACCGCGTCATCGACGCTGGCGGCTCACGTCCTGTGGGCGGTCACAAGCACTTGAAACTCACTGTGTCGCAGGTGGGCGACGCCGAACAAGGCGTAGCACCCTTCTCTGGTATCGCTTTCCAAAAGGGCGACCTCTTCGAACGCATCCACAGCGGCGAGCCTTTCAGCATCTGCTACCACTTGGAATACAACACCTGGCAGGGCAAGACTAACTTGCAGCTTAATGTGAAGGACATTAAGTTCGGGAAAGAGTTGTAATTATTCCGGAGTTATCTTCTCCGCCACCATTTCTTCTTCTTGCCTTCCACCACGCCAGCCATGCGGTTGCGTGACTTCTTCATTTTTGAGAAATGCGTTACTGTACCCGCCGAGGGACCTTTCAGTGTGGTGATGGACGATTTCGAGGCGATGAAGCCATTTTCATCGGTGTCTATGTCGCCATACTTGTTCTTTTTGGCGGCAAAGATGATGACGTTATCGATATACCAGCTTTGAATATAGGCACCGCGCCCCGAGAAATAAAGGCAAAACTGTGGTTCCTTGCTGGGCCATTCCTCCATGTCGAAGGTGAGCAGGTACTTGCTTTGGATGATGGGACCCGTCAAAGTGTCTTCCCAGATGCTCTCCCAGTCCTCGCCGTTTTGCGATATGCCGATGCCGATTCTGGCATCCAAATCGCCTAGTGTGGCTTCGAGGCAATTGTTGAACTGGAAGTTGATATAGTCGTATTTGTTCAACTCCACGATAGGGGTGATGAGTCGGGTGGTGCCTTCAAAGTTGACATCAGGATACATCTGCATCTCACGTGGTTTACAGCCGGCATAAGCGGTATTGGAGATGTACCATACCACCCAGTCGTCGCCCTTGGCGTCCCAGCCTTCTTTAAGCCATGGGTTGAAAAAACCCTCACACAACACCACGTCGCCCTGCTGTGCAAACAGGGGCAAGGTGAAGACGATGGCAAGCAGTGTGAGTAAATGTTTTTTCATCCAACTTTCTGATTTTGGGACAAAAATAGGAAAAATCTTAGACTCTATTTATTTTCGAGGTGTTTTTCTTATTTTTGCTGCATAATCGGACACGTTTTACGTCACTGCGAGGAACGAAGCAGTCCAGACAATAAGTTTTATTTCTTGGATTGCTTTGTCGTTCCTCCTCGCAAATCCCCGATTTAACGAGGCGAAGCGAGTCAATGACGACAAGCGACAACAAAAGTAAAAGTCATGGCAAAAGAGAAAACCGTCTTTTTCTGCAAGGAATGCGGCAACGAGTCGCCGAAATGGTTCGGGAAATGTCCCGCCTGCGGCGCATGGAACACCTGCGTGGAAGAGACCGTTGTCACAGGAAAAGACTCGAAATCGGTGAAGAAAAATGTGGGATTGGAGATGGACAAGGGACTGCCCACTCCCATCAATGAGATTGGCAATGCCAAGGAACAACGTATCATCCTGCCTTACGAGGAACTCAACCGTGTGCTCGGTGGTGGCTTGGTGCTTGGCTCCTTGACCCTCGTGGGCGGCGAACCTGGCATCGGCAAGTCGACCTTGCTCTTGCAGACAGCCTTGCAACTGGCTGGCAGAAAGATACTTTACATCTCTGGAGAAGAGAGCCAGACCCAGATCAAGATGCGCGCCGAACGCATTGGCATCCACAACACCGACTGTCTTATCCTCACCGAGACCAACACGCAAGAGATCCTGAAGCACTTCAAGAACGTGCAGCCCGACATCGTGATTGTCGACTCCATACAGACCCTCGAATCGCCCTACGTGGACGCCACAGCGGGCAGCCTCTCACAAATCCGGGAGACTGCCGCGGAGATGAACAAGATCGCCAAGGCCTATCAGGTGCCGGTGTTCCTCATTGGCCACATCACTAAGGACGGCAGCATTGCCGGACCGAAAATCTTGGAGCATATCGTCGACACGGTCTTGCAGTTTGAGGGCGACCGTCATTATGGTTTCCGCATCCTGCGCACCATCAAGAACCGCTTCGGTTCTGCCTCGGAGTTGGGCATCTTCGAGATGAACGCAACGGGTCTCCGCGAGGTGACCAACCCCAGCGAAATCCTCCTCTCGCAGCGCGACGAGGAAGTGAGCGGCATCGCCATCGCCGCCACCATGGAAGGGCAACGCCCCATGCTCATCGAGACGCAGGCTTTGGTGAGCAGTGCTGCATACGGTACGCCACAACGCTCCGCCACGGGTTTCGATATTCGTAGGATGAATATGCTCTTGGCTGTGTTGGAAAAACGTGCCGGTTTCCGCCTCTCCATAAAAGATGTATTCTTGAACATCGCAGGCGGTCTCCACGTGGACGACCCTGCCATCGATTTGGCTGTCATCGCCGCGGTGCTTTCCTCAAATGCGGACATTCCTATCTCTTCGCGTTATGCCTTTGCCGCTGAGGTGGGTCTTTCGGGCGAGATTCGTGCCGTCACCCGTATTGAAGCCCGTATCGCTGAAGCTGATAAGTTGGGCTTTGAGAAGATTTTTGTCTCGAAATACAATGCCAAAGGCTTGGATACCAAGCGATTTAAGATTCAGATTGTGCCTGTAGCATCGGTGTATGAGTTGGGTAGTGAGTTGTTTGGATAGAGTCTATTCTAAAAACCAAGTATAATCTTTTAAATCTTCCAAATAGACATTGTTAATCCGGTGCTTTTTAAAAAGGTCTTTCACCCGCTCTGTCACAAGAGATTCTAAAGTGTTTTCAACCAAGAAGAAGTCACACCCATCCCATGTTTCCAATCGAACAGACTTGCCTTTCATTACAGAAAAATGCTGTTTAGGAATTGTAATGTTTGAGTTTTGGATTTTCGTTTCAGGACCGCTCAAGGTCTCTATGAATACGGCTTTTGAGTCGTCCAATGGACCACATTTTCCTGTTATTGTAAGTAGATAATACTTCAAATCTTCGTGTCCTTTGATGGTAATTGGATAAAACTTACAACCGGTTATATTGTTGTCTTGTAACAATCTAACCACCCTTTCTGAAATGGCAAACAATAAGCCCTGCCCAGCTGTGACAACATCCCAAAACTTCTTGCCGCCCAAAGCAATAAAACAAAGTTTTCCATTGGGAACATTTTCGTCATTTCCTATTTTAAAATCATCCCATTCTTCAGGATGAAAACAAGGTACTAACCGCATGCTTCCTCTTCCATCATGCAAAGTGAAAAACTGTGGTTCTTTCATTTTTTGTTTTGTTGATGCTTATATCTTTTTGCGCCAAAAAAAACTTACCATTTACTGGCAATTAGAGTACCGCCGCCGCTTTCCGAATCTTCGCCATCCAGCGAATGACATCCTTGTCTTTTCGAGCCACCTGAAGGTTGTATTTGGTTTGGATACGCATCAGCAACTCAGCGGGCAGGCCGAGAGCCGCCTCAAAGAGCAAGGCCGTGTTGGTAGTAAGAGGACGGTGGGCATTGAGCAGTTCGTTGAGCACGGAATAAGACATGCCAACATTTTGGGCAAATTCGCGCTGTGAAATGCCACGGTCTTCCAATTCGTCTTTGATAATCTCTCCAGGGTGCGTAAATCTGAAAGGAGTCAGATTGTTGGCAATCATTTCGTCTTTAATTCCGTCAATGTGTATCATAGTGCAAAAGTAGGATTTTTGGTTGAATATTCGCAAAAAAGTGATATTATTTTGTAATAAGCTGAAATCTTGATAATTAGTTTTCGTAGAAAAAACCATCAGGAATTATAAATATACCTCGAAAAATTCCTATTTTTGCAAAAATGAAAAGCAAGCCGACAATGCTCTCCCCGAAATTCGATACCTGTTTCTTTGAGCGCTATGCCATGGTTTCGCTGGCCACCTTGCTGGGCGATCCGTATGCGCATTTGGTCAATCGCGACAGGCCGGATTTGCAGGACGAGGAGGCCGGCATCGGCATTGAGGTCACCCGTGCCATCCGCGAGAACAAAAACGTGGCCAATGCCTTGGTGAACGAGATGGCTGGCGAGGATGTCACGGAGGTGAATGCCGACGACATGCGCCACATCAAACAAACGGGTTATGCCTACGGCTTGGGCGATGGCAGCATCGTCGGTCGCAACGAGTACGAGTATTGGTCGCTGGCTTTGCCCCTGAAGCGCATCCTCGAAATCAAGATGGACAAGGTGAACAACGGCTTCTATGGCGATTTCCGCGAGTTCGACCTCTTTGTCTTCACCAAGGAAGACCTCGACCTCGACCAAATCCAGCAGACCATCGCCTTCATGCAGGAGAAGCAAGCCTTTCAAAACCGCCTGTATTCACGACTGTTTGTCTCGCAGATACAGACCCTGTTTGACTGCGACCTCTTCACGGGACAATATAAGAAATACAAGGTGAACCAGATGCAAAGGCGTTATTTTTATGACGAAGCGATAAAATAATGAACGAAGAAAAAATCATATTAGGCATCGACCCAGGCACCATGGTGATGGGCTACGGCGTCATCCGTGTGCAGGGCAAGCAGATGGAGCTCCTCACGATGGGCGTCATCAACCTGAAGAAGCTGGCCAACCAGGCGCTGAAGCTGAAGAAGATCTTCGAGCGCGTGCTGGAAATCGTCAACGAATACCATCCCGACGAACTGGCCATCGAGGCACCATTCTTTGGAAAGAACGTGCAGTCGATGTTGAAGTTAGGTCGCGCCCAAGGGGTGGCGATGGCCGCTGCGCTCTACCGCGACATCCCCATCTTTGAGTACTCACCCAAGACCATCAAGCAGACCATCACGGGCAACGGCAACGCCTCGAAAGAACAAGTGGCCAAGATGGTCCATTTTATGCTGAAGACCGACGAGAACCCTGAGTTTTTCGATGCCACCGATGCCGTGGGAGCCGCCCTCTGCCATGCCATCGACAAGGGCAAAGACGTCAACTACACCAAGCACAGCACCGAGAAGGCCAAGGCCCACCGCAAGCCCGACTGGAGCAAGTTCATCGCCGAGAACCCTGGGCGCGTGAAGCTGTGAGGAAATGGAACGTTTTTTGTGGTTTTCATACTTATAGACTCAGAAGAAAAATCAAATCCTAAAAAACATAACCAAATGATTATCACCATCATCTGTATCACCATCTTGGCCTATGCCATCTCTGGCAAGGACATCAACGGACTGCTAGACAAACTGAAAAACGTGGATTGGAAGAAGAAATCCTCAAATATGCTGGGTAAAATTGGCACGTATGCCAAAAAGGCAGGCCGCGTCACCACCAAGCCGTTGCTCCAACTATACTATGTGCTGACTATGGGCGAGACCACCACGCTGGAGAAGGCCCTCATCGTGGGTGCCATCCTCTACACCATCTTGCCTTTCAGCCTGATACCTTACAAAGCCCATAAAATCCTCGGTCTGCTCGACGAAGGCCTGGCCGTGCTTTATGTGGTGAAGAAGGTGCAACACAAGATCACCCCCGAAATCAATGCGAAGGTGGATGAGACTTTGAATCAATGGTTCGGTGCCGAAGGAGCTGCGCCATCTGCGGAGCCTGCTGAGTAATTCAAAATGTGAAAAAATGCCTGCCTATGTCATTCCCTCGGGAATCTATAGGCAGGCATTTTTGTTTGATGGATTTTAGAGCTTTACAGTTCCGACGACAGATGGTATTTTCCACTGCCGTAGGTCTTCACCTCGTAGCCGTTTGCCGTGGGCAGACAGACCTCGGCCGTAGTATTGGCCGGGATGACGATATCCCATTCAAAATGGTTTCCCTCACGTTTCCAGTGGCTTTCGATGCGACCTGAGACGGAGTTGTAGGTGCAGTTCACAAAGTCCAGTCCCTCAATGGGATAGGGCTTGAGTTGTATCTTGCTGTAGCCAGGCTCTAAGGCACGGATGCCACCGAGGTATTCGTATTCCCAGAGGATAAGGTCGCCGAGAAGCATCACGTGGTTGCCCGAGTTCATGGCGGGGTCGGCGGTGTTGCCGTTCCAGAGTTCCCAGATGGTGGTGGCACCGTTGCGAACCATGTAGCCCCAGCTGGGATAGGTGTCGTTGGAGGCAATCTTTAAGGCGAGGTCGCCGCGACCGTATTCCGTCAGGCAGCGCATCAGCTGTTGGATGCCGATGACACCTGTCGACACATGACCGCCACATTCGTTCATCGTCTTGTCGACGATTCTTTCCAAAACCTTGTTTTCCAGTCCTTTTGGTACCATTCCGAACCACAAAGGCAGGATATTAGCTGTGACCGTGTTGTTGGCGTAGACGCCCGTCACGCGGTTGAAATACTTGTCGTTGAAAGCGATAGTGGTGGTGGTGATTTCCTGTTGGAAGAAAGCCACATCTTCATCGAAGCCCAAAATCTCGGCGAATTTGGCCATTTTGCCGCAGAGATAGCAATAGAATGGCGTGGAGATGACCGTCGATTCGGTGATACGGTTGGGATCACTGGAGTGGATGAGTTCGAGCGACTCGGGCGGCATGCACCAGTCGCCGTAAGTGTCACGGGGCATGAGGCCAGCTCGCATATAGTCGTTCTTCATGTGGAGCATCCATTTCTTCCAAGCTTCATAGTGTTGGCGGATGGGTTCTACGTCTCCAAAGCGAGTGTAGAGCATGTCCGTCGCGGTGACCATGGCACCGGGCCAGGTCATGTTGTCGGTGTAGCCACGCCAATAGGGCGGAATGACGTTGGCCAAAGAGCCGTTGTCCCATTGGCTGTCGTCGCCATCGGTGAGCCATTTGGCGTAGAGCTGGTGGTTGCCGAAAATGTACGACTCGCCGTAGTTGCCCGTGGTGCGGTCGCCGGTCCAGCCCATGCGCTCGTCGCGTTGCGGACAATCGGTCGGCATCGAGCGGTAGTTGCCACGGATGCCCCAGTAGGCGTTGTGATACACGGCGTTGATGATTTCATTGGAAGTCTCAAACGAACCCGTGACGGGCATCTCGTCATAGATAACCCAACCTTCGAAGTCGTCCAAATTGGGCGTTTCGCGCAGGCCTTCGATTTCCACATAGCGGAAGCCGTGGTAGACGAACATCGGATGCCAGTGGAGTTCAGAGTTTAGTGTTGAGAGTTTAGAGTCAGTTGAAAGTTGAGAGTTGTTGGTGACAATGTAACGATCGATGTTCTCCGAGCTGCGGAGGTTAGCGGTGTAGAGGGTACTGTCAGGAGAGAGGAGTTCGGCGAAGCGCAGGGTGATGACGTCGTCAGGTTGTTGTCCGCGAGCTTTCATGTCGATAAAGCCGACCATGTTTTGGCCCATGTCGAGGTACCATTTGTCGCCTTTTTGGAACAGGCTGACGGGCTTCAGCTTCTCCATCACGGTGATGTTGGGGTTAGGCTGGGCGGAGAGTTGACCTTCGGGAGCTTCTACGAGTTCGGCTTGTAGCCATGCATTGTCGTCATAGCCTGATTCTGCCCACCCGCATAGATTCGCTTCAGATTTAATCGGCATGTCATACCGAGCCTTCGAGGCGAGTGTATCTATGCCGATTAAATCCTCGGAATGACATGCGGGTGTAAACTCAAAGTTCTCGTCGTAGGTCTCGCCGTCCCATTCATTGGCGGTACGGATGGGGCCACAGTTGGTGATTTTCCAGGTCTCATCACTGACGATGGTTTCTTTCTGGCCGTCTTTGTAGGTCACTTCCAGTTGCAGCAGCAGGCGTGGCGTGCCGAAACCGAACACGTTTTCGGTGCCGTCCCAGTTGGGGTTTTCGGCATTGTAGCGCACGGTAGTATAGCGTCCGCCTTCGAGGGTGACGCCCATGGCGTTGTCGCCTTGCTGGAGCATTGAGGTCACGTCGTAGGTGTTGAAATACACGCGGTTCGAGTACCACGAGAGCGTGGGCTTCAGCAGTTCCTCGGGGGCGATTTCGGTGCCGTTGAGGTAGGCGCTGTAAACGCCCATGCCGCTGACGTAGAGTCGGGCTTGTTTCACTTCGTCTTTGAGGCTGAATTCCTTGCGGAGATAGCGAGCGGCCACACGAGTCTTGCCAACCAAAACGTCGTCGTCAAACTCGTGGCCAATCCATTTGGCTTGCCAATCCTCTTGGTTCAAGAAGCTGATTTCGAATGACTTCACTTCGCTTTCCACTTTGGCTTTTTTGCCCTTGGCGGCTACTGTTGTAATGACTTTCCAATAGGCTTTGTCGCGGCTGTGGAGTTCCTTGCCCGCGTATGGGATGTAAAGCATCTGGTTGGAAGGCACCACGCCCGAATCCCAAAGGTCGCCAATGCCGTTTTGGGCGTTTTCGGCGGTGGTGGCCACGATGATGCGGTAGTCTTGTTGCACGACGTCGCTTTCGGTCGTTTCATACTGCCAGCTGAAGCGCGGCTGATTGGTGGCCAAGGCTTGCGGATGCACTTGTTGCTCCACGTTGGGGTTAACGATGCTGATGTTCAGGTTGTCGCTGTTGCACGAGGCAAAGCAGACAAGCGCTAACAGAAATAAGGTGATGCGTTTCATAGCGTTATTTATTTTTCGTTCATTCTCTTCGGTTCAAATCCCAAGTCAATCTGTTGGATTCCATTGGCGTCGACTTTCAGCATGAGCGATTCCATGGGCTTGAATTTCAAGGTGTAAGCCTCGCTTTTGCCGTGATGGTTGACGGTGATGTTGCGTTCGGCACCAGTGTCGGTGAAGGCGTAGCAGTAGTCCAAGGGATATTCGATGGTCTGCGTCATGGGGTTGGCGATAAATATATAATAGGTGTCGCCGTCCACGCGGATCCAGAAGTCGGGCAGGTTGTCGCCCTCAATTAAAGGTTTCAATCCCAATGGTGTAGGGCTGTCACACTGTGGCAGCCGTACTAATGATGATAATTGGGCGACAAGGGATTCGTATTCTGGGTGTTTCACCTTTCCGGGTTCTTTGGGCATTCGGGCCATGACGACGGGAAGTCCGTCTTGTGCAAGCCTGATGATTTCCTTCAACGCGCTGATTTCCATATATTCCACGTCGCTGTAGAGGGCCTTGAAGTCGGTGGCGCCGCAGTGAAGGACGCCGTTTTCGTATTTCGCGCCTTTCAGGAAGTGTTCGTTCACCCAAAGGGGTTGCATGCCTTTGAAAGTCTCGGGCGTGTTGATGAAGCGCATCTCGTATTCGCCCCAGAAGAAGGCTTTCACCTTGCGCATCGAGTCGGGGTAGGCGCCGCCCATCCAAGCATCTTCGAGGGGCATGTAAACCGCCAAGTCGCTGTAGTTCTTTCCTTTACGCATATAGTCGGAGATGCGCGTCATGTAGTTGTTGAAGTCGGTGAGGGCCTGGCCGCTGAGGTTTTGGGCTTTGTTGGTGCTGATTTGGCAGGTGGTGTAGAAGTGGTTGGTGGTGTCACCCACTTTGTTGTAGGGGAAGCCGTGCCAGATGATTTGGTTGGTGCCGTTGGCGAAGAGGGCGTCGCAGATAAGCTTGAGGTCGGCAATTTGTTCCTTGCCTTGGTGGGGGCTTTGGCCGCGACCGTTCTTGTAGCGCAGACTGGTCCAGCCGTAGGCGCAGGTGAAGGTCTCGGCGGTGACGGCGTCCTTGTTGGCGAGGGTAGCTGCCGAGGCTGCTATCTTGCTGAAGCAAGGCTCGTAGAGGATGGCTTCGGTCTCGGGCACGTCGACGAGGGTGAAGGCCGTCAGCAAGTCGGTGGGCGCGCCACCGCATTGGGCACGCGAGAAGGCCCCAGCGCGGGTGGCGTTGTCGGCGAAGGGCTGGTAGAACTCATTCAGCACGTAGCCCGAGAGGGTGTGCATGAAGTCGTAGAACACCTCGGCGTTTTGCTCGTCGAGCAGGGTGCGTTGCTCCATGTAGGGGGTGATGTCATAGCCGTGTTCGGCCAAGAATGTCTCGCCGAAGCCGGGCGTCCAGGCATATTCGGTCTCCACTTCCCACGAGTCGACGAACACGCCCGACTTGGAGCCTTTGTAGGCCTCGGCCAGACCGCGGTTCATCTTGTCGGCATAGCGGTAGAAGGCGTTGCGGTCGAGGTGGTTGATGATGCGTGCTTCGCGGGGGAAGTCCCAGGTGTAGCCGCGTCGTGCCGGCTCGATGCTGTCGAAGTAGTTGCGTGTCTGGTCGCCGTCGGGCAGGTCAACGTCGCTGAAGGGCCAGAGGGTGCCGTAGGTGAAGTCGCAGCCGAGGCCGAGCGAGTCGGCGGTGCGCTTGGCGTAGTTGACGTGAGAGGCCCATTCGGGCGAGAGGAAGTCGGGGTGCGGGGTGAGCGAGTCGAGGCCCATGGGATAGATCCAGGCGATTTCAACGCCGCCGAAGCCGTGGTCGCGCAGCCATACAAGTTGGTCGCGCACGTCGCGGTTGTCGATGTTGGTGGAGAACCACCACCAGCGGGTGTAGGGCTTGTGGGTGGGGTAGAGTGAGGTCTCATTCGTGGTCTCAGTGGTTTCTTGGGTTGGATGGTTGTTGCAGGCGGTGAAGCAGCATCCTATGGCCGCGAGCGTCAAGCAAAGCAAAAGTGATTTTTTCATATTAGTTTGTTATTTAATAGTTTGTCAATTAGCGGATAGCAAATCCGACCGAACCTAAGCCATATCTCAAAGGTTTTTATTGTCAGTGTTTTTTGGTTTCCAAACAAACAACCCCACAGCCCCAGCAAGCGTCCGAATTAATTCCAGCAAGTCTTCGGCGGGCGCGTAAACGGTCATGCAAGTGTCGTCGCGGCTCAAAGTAATGAGGGCTTCTGATGTGCCGACGAGGATGCATAAATGGTCTTGGTTGCTTTTGACAAGGTCGGCGAGTGTCTCTGGGTCAGGGTTGAAGAGGCCTTCGGTGTCGTCGTCAATGAACAAACGCAAATTGTAGTAGCAATATAGCTTCAACAGGATGTCGGCAAAACGCTCACGCAAAACAGCATAGCGCGACGGTTCTAAGTAATATTGCTCCACAGAAAAGAACCTTCCGCCTCCATTCTCCGGCACTTGTTTTGGGAGGAAATCTACCACCCAGTATTCCTTATCAAAAAAGTCGTCTATCATTTTTCATTTTTATTTCGTCAATCCAAATGTCTCCGCCAGCTCTTGCATCTGCGCCTCGCTCATGCCTTCGGGCACGAAGCCCATGCTGCGAGCGCTCATGTAGATTTGTGCGGCCTTGTTGAGCACGTCCACCTGGTCGAAGGCCGCCATGATGTCGGTGTCGATGGCAAAAACGCCGTGTTTTTCCCACATCACCACGTCGTAGCCCTCGTCAAGGGTCTTGAGGGTGGCTTCGCCGAGTGCCACGCTCGAAGGCAACAGGTAAGGCACGATGCCCAAGCCCTTTGGACAGAAAGCCCGCGTTTCGGGAATCATCGACCAGAGGATACGGGTCAGCACGTCTTTTTCCAAGAAGGGACGATGGTGCGTCATGGCCACCAACTCGATGGGATGGGTATGGAGCGAGGCTTTGTATGACGAGCCTTTGGCAATCAGGTAGTTATGGACACTGAGGTGCGAGGGCAACTCAGAGGTAGGCTTCACGGGTTGGTCGGCGATGATTTCATAATGGGCGCAGTCGTCGAGGATGTGGATGACGCTGCCGTTCTGCATGGGCCAGCGGGCGAGGTCGCGCATGCGGCGGTTGGTGCCTTTGCAGAAGAAGTAGCAGCCTTTCAGATGCGGCAATGTCGTTCCAATGGGAATGGCTGTAGGGCTGTCACATTGTGGCAGCCGTACCAGTTGCGCGTTGATTTGTTCGGTGACATTGATGACGATATTGCCGCCGTTGCGTTCGGCCCAGTCTTTCTGCCAAAGGTAGCCGGCCACCTCGGCCACTTGGTCGATGCGGTGTTTTAGTTCGGGGTTAATACTAATGATGCTTTCCATTTTTCATTTGTTTTTTTCGGGACTGACGTCATTGCGAGGAACGAAGCAATCCAAATAAAGAGCTTCATTCCTGGATTGCTTCGTCGTGCCTCCTCGCAATGACGCGAAGCGACACAGTGTCATGTTTAATAATCCTCTCCATAGCGTTCCTTGGTAATCTGTGCGAGCGACTTGCCTCGGGTGTTGGGGCAGCCGATGACGCCCACAATCAACGAGATGAGCAAAAGCCCGATCATGCAATAGGCGGCCACGGTGAAGCCTTCGCCGTTTTCGCCGTAGATGAAGGTGAAGACGAGTCCCCAAAGGGCGGAGAGACCGCGCACCACAAAGAACATTAAACCCTGCGCGCCCGCGCGGAACTTGGCGGGAAACAGCTCCGAGCCCCATAAAGCATAGAATATTTGGACGGACATGCCGCCTTCGATGCCCCAGAGGATGGTGAACAGCCACAGCCCGGCAGTGCCATTGACGCCGACGGCCACGATAATCACCCATGCGCTGATGGCGAAGAGCAGACCGAGAATGTATATCAGCTTGTGGTTGGTCTTGTCGATGACCTTGGAGAGCAGGAAGGTGACGAACACGATGATGGCCCATTGGATGCAGTTCATCCAGTTGGCTTGCTCGTTGCTCACGCCGCCCGCTGTCTCGTAGATGTGCGGCTGGAAGAAACCCAATACCGAGGCCACGAGGTTCCAAGTGAGGTAGATGACGGCCAGGAAACACGCGGTCTTGATGGCGGTCTTGTTGGAAAACAACACCTTAAAGGCGTGCCATAGTCCCGTCTCTTCGCCTTTGGCCTTGGCGGCTTCTTGGCTGGCTTTCCACTCGGTGCTTTCCTCCAGTTTGCGCTGCAGGTTCCAGGCGATGAAGGCCACGATGAGCAGCGAGAGGAAGACGATGCGCGAGCTGAACACATTGACGGCCTCTGCCGACAGGTCGACACCACCGATGGCATGTGCCACTTTCTCGACCCAGCCGAACAGATAGCCGTCGGGGGCGAAGAACATGCCCAGCAGCAGGATAATCATCGGGCCGAAGCCCCACGACATCTGCGAGATGCAGATGTTGCGACCGCGTTTGTCGTTTTCCGAACTCTCGGAGATGTAGGTCCACGAGGCCGGTACGCCGATGCCCACCGAGACGCCCGTCACCAAGAATCCCGCCAACAGCATCGGGAAGTTGACGGAGAGCATGATGAGCAACACGCCTAGCATATAGATGAGCAGGTTATAGGTGTAGATGAATTTGCGGCCGTATCTGTCGGCCAGGAAACCGCCGATGATGGCACCGATGGCGGCACCCAAGCAGTTGGCACTGATGAAGTTGAGCCAGCCGAGATGCACCTCGGTAAGGCCGAGGTATTTTTGCCATAGCGTCAGGCCACTGGCGCCGGCAACGATGGCACCCGCGTCCAGGTAGTTGGTCAGCGAGACTGCGATGGTGCTTTTTAGACTTCCTTTATTCATGGTTTGTTTTTTAGATGCGGGGCCTTCGACAGGCTCAGGCACCCTTAACCTCCGTAAAAGCAAAGGTCCCTGAGCCTGTCGAAGGGCCGACTTACATCGTTTTACCTTTTAGAAGTAACTTCTCTCTCATATTGCTGTATTCTTCCGATAAACTCCTCTCCGACGGGCACATTGTTCTTCAGGTTGAAGTAGTCGTAGACGGCACCGAAAGGCAGCGACTTCATCTCTTCCATCAGGGCGAGACGCTCGAAGCCTTGGCCGTTGTCTTCGTATTGGCGCAGCGTCGGCAGCGGTTCCAGCAGGGCCTGCAACAGGCATCTCTGCGTTGCGCGGGTACCGATGATATAGGCGCCGATGCGGTTGATGGAGGCGTCGAAGTAGTCGAGGCCGATGTGGGCGCGATGGAGGGCTTCGGCGCGGACGATTTCCTTGAAGAGGTCGAGGGTCTGGTCGTTCATGAGGGTGACGTGGTCGGAGTCCCAGCGGATGGGACGGCTGACGTGGAGCATCAGTTCGGGCACGTAGAGCAGCAACGAGGCCACCTTGTCGGAGACGTTTTCGGTCGGCTCGTAGTGACCGGTGTCCAAAGTGTAGATGACCTTACGTGTGGCGCAGTAGCCTTCGTAGAAGTCCATGGAGCCGACGGTGAAGCTCTCCAAGCCGATGCCAAAGAGCTTGGCCTCGACGCACGATTTCATGTCGGGAAGGTCTTCGGTCAGGATGTCGTCTAACGAGGCGGCTAATAGTTCGCGGTAGCGTTTGCGTTCCACGGTGAGGTCTTTCAGTCCGTCGTGCACCCAGATGTTCATGATGCAGGGGTCACCTTGTGCCTTGCCCATGGCGTCGGCGATGCGGCGGCAGCGTTTGGTATGCTCAATCCAGAAGGCGCGTATGGCAGGGTCGGGGTTGGCGAGGGTGAGGTCGCCGCTCTTGGGGTGACCGAACGAGGTGGAGTTGAAGTCGAGCTTCATGCCGACCGACTTGCCCCAGTCGATCCAGCTTTGGAAGTGCTCGACACCCACTTGGTCGCGGTCGACAAACTTGCCGCCGAAGTCGCCGTAGATTTCATGCAGGTTGACGCGTTGTGTGCCAGCGAGCAGTGTGTTGACGAACTCGAGGTCGGCGCGCACTTCGTCGATGGTGCGGGCGCGACCGGGATAGTTGCCCGTGGTCTGGATGCCGCCCGAGAGGCCGGCGTTGCTCTCGAAGCCCATCACGTCGTCGGTCTGCCAGCAATGCAGCGAGATGGGGGTCTTCTCGAGGGTGGCGATGGCTCGGTCGGTGTCGATGCCGAGGGCGGCGTAGCGTTCTTTGGCGAGGGTGTAGGCGTTGAGGATGTTGGTGGTGTTCATAGGCTGTGTGTTAAGAGCAGGGGTTACGCTGTACTCACCCCTGCTTAATGTCCTGCGCCCCTACGGGGCTAGGGTTGTATGTCTTTGTTTCAAAGTTTTGTGCTATCATCTTGCGCATGGCCCAACGGTCTTTGACAAGGCCGGCTGCCTTGGCTTGAACCATCAGGTTGCCAATGGCGGTGGCTTCGGTAGGACCGGCCACCACGGGCATGCCGATGGCGTTGGCGGTCCATTGGTTCAGCAGGTCGTTGGCCGAGCCGCCACCGATGACGTGCAGCTTCTCGATCTTGAATGGCGCGACTTCTTGCAGCATGTCCAGCACCTCTCTATAGCGCTCTGCAAGGCTGTGGTAGATGCAACTGAGAATCTCGCCAGCACCATTCGGGGCGGTATACCCGTTTTCTGTCAGTGCTTTGGTGATTTCCGCTTCCATGTCGTCGGGATTGGCAAAACGCGGGTCGTCTGGGTTGATGTGGCCTGCGTAGTCTTTGGCCGATTGCGCCATCTTGGTCATTTCGTCGTATGTATAGTCGTGTCCTTGCGCAATCCATTTCTTGCGGCATTGCTCCACGAGCCACATCCCCGTGATGTTCTTCAGGAAGCGCGTGGTGCCGTCGATGCCACCTTCGTTGGTGAAGTTGAGCCGCGCCGATTGCTCTGTGATGATGGGCTCTGTTACCTCAATACCCATGAGGCTCCAAGTGCCGCTGCTGAGGTAGGCGAAATGCTCGTTTTCGGCAGAAACGGCAACAATGGCTGAGGCGGTGTCGTGACCTGCCACAGCCACCACGGGTACCTCACTCAAGCCTGTCTCTTTGGCGATATTGAATCGCAGCTTACCCACAACTTCTCCTGGCTGTACTCTGTCAGGAATTTGGTCGTCGGTGAGACCTACCGCAGCCATCAGCGAAGGCTCAAACTGCAGCGTCTTGGGGTTCATCAGTCCTGAGGTGGAGGCGATGGTATATTCGCATACTTTTCCGCGCGTCAACAAATAGGAGAGGAGGTCGGGCATGAAGAGGATTTTCTTAGCGTGACGGTAGGCCACACTGCCTTCCTCGGCTTGGGCAAACATCTGGAAGATACTGTTGAAGTTCATGATTTGGATGCCCGTCAAAGCATAAAGCTGTTCACGAGAAACGATCTTGAAGAACTTATCAGGAACGTCGTCGGTGTAAGGGTCGCGGTAGGCGCGAGGCAGACCCAAGAGGGTGCCGTCATGGCCGATGCAGCCGAAGTCGACGCCCCAGGTGTCGATGCCGATGGAGTCGAGGGTGATATGCCGTTGTCCCAATTCCTTGAGGCATTTCAGGAGATGCTCGTAGATGCTATATACATTCCAGTAGTACTTGCCTCCGATTTCGAGGGTTTGGTTCGGGAAACGATAGACCTCCTCCATGCGGAAGCTGCCGTCAGTGAAGGTGCCCAAGATGGCCCGTCCGCTGGTGGCTCCACAATCGAAGGCGAGAAAGCGATACTGCTTCTTCATGTCTCATGGATTAAAACACCATCACGGCACCGCCGCCTTCGGCGAGATGGAACTTCACCTTGTTGCCCATCACTTGGATTTGTTCCGCCACATAGTCGCGGGCGGCGCGGTTGGCATTGAT
>Ga0310697_10001562_pt1 | contig 26372 bp, 17 predicted proteins | sample 172DNAGHGlowgp2_FD_203883 | JGI IMG/M metagenome (GOLD analysis project Ga0310697, IMG submission 203883) | Sheep rumen microbial communities from Palmerston North, Manawatu-Wanganui, New Zealand - 1728 DNA GHGlow gp2 (v2) (version 2) | ecosystem: Host-associated > Mammals > Digestive system >...
TCTCGGACGACCCCGACCATATCTACCTCTGCTGGCGCGGCATCAACTGGCACCCGACTATTGCGCGCCTGACGATGCCCGACGCATCGGACAACTGCTCGTTTGACTTCGGCCCCAAGCAGATTGTGCAGAGCACCGGCGCACGCCCCTACGCCAAGTACCAGAGCAACGGCAAGGACAAGATTTACCTCTCCTATACCACCGGCCACCCCGACAACGAGATGCCCGACTGGCTCTACTTCAACGTCATTGACATCAACCACGGCAACGGCCCCATCCTGCGCGACATCAAGGGCAACCAGCTCTCCGTCATTGCCAACGGTGCGCACAATGTCAACAAGCAGAGCAGCTATGCCAGCGCCCATCCGGCAGCCATCGTTGATAACTCGTCGAACATCCGCAACTGGCTGTGGCAGATTGTCATCGACAAGGACGAGAATCCCGTCATCGCCTATCCCCACATCGATGATGCCAAGACATCACACGTCTATTGGTATGCCCGCTGGACCGGCAGCGAATGGCGCCGCACATGGGTGCAGTATGCCGGTCACGCCTTCCACTCGAACTGGAACTCCACCGAGCGCTGTTACAGCGGCGGCATGAGCCTCGACCCCGAGAATGTCAACGATATGTACTTGAGCATCCCCACGACCGGCGGACAGTATGACAAGAACGGCGTCTATGAGATTTGGAAATACACCATCGATGACGAGGGCAAGGTGGCCGGCAGCGAGCAGATTACGAAGAACTCAGCCAAGAACAATGTCCGCCCCTTCGTCATCCCGGGCTCCAAGAACTCACCCCTGCGCCTGGCGTGGATGAACGGCGACTACTACTACTGGATGGTGCAGAAGAACTATCCCAAGGGCTATCCCACCGACATCCGCATGGATTGCGAGTGGAAGGAGGAGCTGACACAGGAGAGCCTTGAACCCATAGGAATGATGTTCGTCAAGGATATGACCGAGAGCCTGGCTTTCGCCATGAACGAGTCCAAGTATGAAGGCGTGCTGTTCACTGTTGGCGACAACGTCACCTACAGTCTCGGCGCTGACAACTATCCGGTGGTGACGATTGGCGACAAGACATACAAGAGCCAGAACCGCCTGCTCACGAGCGACAACTGGGCCACGAACTCCACCGGCACCAGCGGCGACAACCATCCCACGAAGGTTGGCACATGGATTCTGACCATGACCTACGACGGCACCACGCTGACCTTCTACCGCAACGGCCTCGTGGATCAGGTCATCCAGCCGGAAGAGACCATCGCCGGCGACATCACATGCCATGGCGAAGGTTTTAACCACACCTGCCTGGCTCTACGCCGCTTCCAGGCTTGCGCCTCGCCTGTTACTGTTCAGGCTCTTGTCAACGATATGCGGGAACAGCTGGATGCCGAGAAGGCCAAGAACGCTTTGGCGATGCTCGACCTGCCCGCCGAGACGCGCACCGACCTGGTGCTGCCCGCTTCCAGACTGGGCCTCGACATCGTATGGTCCTCCGACAACGAGCAAGTCATCAGCAACAACGGCGTCCTCTACGCCATCGCGAAGGACAAGGACGTCACCCTCACTGCCACCATCGGCGAGGAGAGCCGCGAGTTTCAGGTCAAGGCGCTGGCGCGTGACATCGCCAAGAACGTGCGCTACACCAACGACCATATCGACCTGACTGCGAACACGGCATCTGGCTTCTCCACGAACACCTATGTCGTGGCCCCCGAGGGTCTGCTCACAGGGCTGCGCTCCTACACCGTCCTGCTCACGGTGACCCCCAAGACCATGACCAAGCAGCCGCGCCTCTACGACTTCGGCAGCGGCAGCGGCAACAGCCTCTTCCTGCGCGCCGACGCGCTCGCTGCCGGCATCAAATACAACGGCGGCACGACGACAATGGTCAGCGGCGCTACAATGCTGAAGGCCGGCACCACCTATAAGATGGCTGTCAGCTACGACGCTGCTACCAAGAAGACGACCATCTACATTAACGGCGAGGTGGACGCCAGCGGCACTGCCAACCAGAACGAGCCTTATATGCTGGCAGAGGTTGCGCCGGACACGCGCAACTACATCGGGCGCACGCAATGGTGGGATGGCCAATATGCCGCCGACAATCAGGACTTCTGCGGCACCATCGACGGCTTCAGCCTCTACGATGTCTGCCTGACACAGAAGGAAATATGCGGCTTGCAGGATCTTCCCTACAAGGAGAAGGAATACGCCACCACGTTTGTCAACGGCGACTTCGAGGACACCTATAGCGTCATGAGCGGCAGTGGCGTCACCAGCGACCGCGCCATCTATGTTCCTAAGGGATGGACCGTCGATTACGGACCGCGCGACCCCAACGACTTCAACGCCTTAGCCACCGCCGATAAGCAGTATAGCGCATTCTTCGCCTCCAAACCCAAGAACAGTCAGGGCGGGCAGCACACGCTGTGGATGCGCCAGCGCTGGGACGCCAGCATCCTCAACTACAATCAGGAGGTGCTGCTCGAAGAGGGCGAGTACCAGCTCACCGCCGACATCTTTGCCACCGACAACTCCAGCAACAACACCGCCTCCGTCTATGTCGGAGGGGTCACGCGCACGGTGTCCGCTACGAATCAATGGCAAACGGTCACGATTGACTTCGAGGCCGATGGCGTCACCCCCCTGCTCATCGGTGCCAAGGCCGACCATAAGGCCAATGAGTTCATCTGCGGCTTCGACAACTTCGTGCTGACAAAGAAGATTCTCGATTTCATCGAGGTTCCCACGACGAGCGACGAGGGCGCACAGCAGTGGTACGACCTCAGCGGACGCCGCGTCAACCCGAACGAAAGCGCACACGGGATTTATGTCCGCAAAGGAACAAAAATGGCGAAGTAATTGGATTTATAAAAAACCACGAATTACACGGATTACACGAATTTTCTTGAGTCATTTGATGAAAGAATTATTATTTAATTACACGAATTTAATAGCGACACGCTACGCGAGGTGTCGAGTGGAATGAAGCAGGAGGTCATCATCAGCAGGGATTTGCAGGCGGAGCTGACAGCGGCGATAGAGCGCATCGGCCCCGACCGCCTGTTTGTGCTCGCTGACACGACGACGGCAGCGCTGTGCTGGCCTGTGGTGCGGGACTTTCCGTGCGTGGCCGGTGCCCAGCTGATTACCATCGGTGCCACGGATGAGGCCAAGACACTGGACACGCTTGCTGCCGTGTGGACAGCATTGGGCGAGGGCGGCGCTACGCGCCACTCGATGCTCGTGAACCTCGGCGGCGGCATGGTGACAGACCTGGGCGGCTTCGCGGCTTCCACGTTCAAGCGCGGCATCGCGTACGTGAACATCCCCACGACGTTGCTGGCGATGGTGGATGCCAGTGTGGGCGGTAAGACGGGTATCAACTTCCGTGGCCTGAAGAATGAGATCGGAGTCTTCAACGAGGCGCAGACCGTCATCCTCGACACGCATTTCCTGCGGACACTCGACAGACAGAACCTCTGCAGCGGTTACGCTGAGATGCTCAAGCACGGACTCATCTCCAATGAGGAGAACCTGCTGGAGCTGCTGCGCTTCGACATTGAGCACCCGGACTATGAGGCACTGAAGGCTCTCGTGGCCAAGAGCGTGAGCATCAAAGAACGCATCGTGACCGAAGACCCGCACGAGCACGGGCTGCGCAAGGCGCTGAACCTGGGCCACACCGCAGGGCACGCCTTCGAGAGCCTGGCGATGGCGGAGAACCGCACGGTGCTCCACGGCTACGCGGTGGCTTGGGGACTCGTCTGCGAACTCTACCTGAGCGCCACGCGCTGCGGCTTCCCCACGAAACGCCTGCACCAGGTGGCACAGTTTGTGCGCGAGACATACGGCATCTTCACCTTCACCTGCAAGGAGTATGACCGCCTGTACGAGCTGATGACACACGACAAGAAGAACACAGCGGGCGTCATCAACTTCACGCTTCTCGGAGCGGTGGGCGACATCCGCATAAACCAGCAGGCCGGCAAGGACGACATCTTCGAGATGCTGGATTACTATAGGGAGGGGTAGAGGAACTTTGAACTTTGAACATTGAACTTTGAACATTGAACATTGAACATTGAACTTTGAACATTGAACATTGTAAAAATAGCGATATGAAAAAGTTGTATTTGTTTATCATAATCATCTTCGCAGTTTCCACGCTGAGTGCAAAGGTGACCGCTCCCTCCCTAACAGGGAGGGCGGGGGGAGAGTCTTCCAGTGGAGAGTCCTCCGGCAACCCCATTCTGCCGGAGTTCCACGCTGACCCGGAGGTGCTGTATGCGCAGCAGACGAAGCGGTTCTATATCTATTCCACCACCGACGGCGCTCCCGGGTGGGGCGGCTACTATTTCACGGTGTTCTCCAGCAAGGACCTGACAGACTGGCGCCACGAGGGCATCATGCTCGACCTGGGCACGGATCAGGTGCCCTGGGCAACAGGTAACGCGTGGGCACCCTGCATCATAGAGAAAGCTGTCAACGGACGCTGGAAGTACTTCTTCTACTATAGCGGTCATAACCCGGAGAACAACCGCAAGGCCATCGGCGTGGCTGTCGCCGACTACCCGACAGGTCCTTTCACTGACTTCGGCAAGCCCATCGTCAACAAGCTCCCGAACGGCGTGCGCGGCGGACAGCAGATAGACGTGGACGTGTTCCACGACCCCGTGTCGGGCAAGGACTATCTCTACTGGGGCAACGGCTACATGGCCGGCGCACAGTTGAACGACGACATGGTGAGCATCGACACCACCACCGTCACGGTGATGACGCCGCAGGGCGGCACGCTGGCTGACTATGCCTATCGCGAGGCTCCGTATGTGTTCTATCGCAACGGCCTCTACTACTTTCTCTGGAGCGTTGATGACACGGGATCTCCCAACTACCATGTGGCTTACGGAACAGCCAAATCGCCATTAGGTTCCATCGAGGTGGCGAAGTCACCCGTTATTCTGCAGCAGGACCCGCAGCATGAGATCTATGGCACGGCGCACAACAGCGTCGTACAGATTCCCGGGCGCGACGAGTGGTACATCGTCTATCACCGCATCAACAAGAATTATATGCACAGGGACAAGGGCCCCGGCTTCCACCGCGAGGTCTGCATCGACAAGATGGAATTCAATGCCGACGGAACCATCCGTCCGGTGATTCCTACGCACAAGGGAGTTAGAAAACTGAAAGATTGAGATATGCAGCACCCTGAGAATAATGAAGAATATAAGGGCTTGACCGTCAATAGCGGCGTGGAACAGCCCGCCATCGTGAACCCTTACCTGCAGCGGGGGCGCTTCGCACGCCATCGCCTGACGGTGGATGATTATGTGCAGGGTATTCTCAAGGGCAATGTCACGATGCTCGGACAGGCCGTGACGCTCGTGGAGAGCACCAATCCGCAACACCAGCAGCTGGCACAAGAGGTGATAGAGAAATGCCTCCCCTACAGCGGCAAGAGCGTGCGCATCGGCATCAGCGGTGTGCCCGGCGCGGGCAAGAGCACCAGCATCGATGAATTCGGCGTTCATGTGCTGGAGCGCACAGGCGGCAAGCTGGCCGTGCTGGCCATAGACCCCAGTTCGGAGAAGACCAAAGGCTCCATCCTGGGCGACAAGACCCGTATGGAGAAACTCAGCGTGCATCCCGATTCGTTCATCCGCCCCAGCCCCTCTGCCGGATCTCTCGGCGGCGTGGCACGCAAGACGCGCGAGACCATCATCCTCTGCGAGGCTGCCGGCTTCGACAAGATCTTCGTGGAGACCGTGGGTGTGGGGCAGAGCGAGACCGCCTGCCACTCGATGGTTGATTTCTTCCTCTTGATTCAGCTTGCCGGCACGGGCGACGAGCTGCAAGGCATCAAGCGCGGCATCATGGAGATGGCCGACGGCATCGTCATCAACAAGTGCGACGGCGATAATGTGGAGCCGTGCCAGCTGGCGGCCCGTCAGTTCAGGAACGCCCTGCATCTGTTCCCGGCTCCTGAGAGCGGCTGGCTCCCGAAGGTGCTGTGCTACAGCGGCTTCTATGGCCTCGGTATCAAGGAGGTGTGGGATATGATCTTCGAGTACGTGGACTTCGTGAAGGGCAACGGCTACTTTGAACACCGCCGTGCCGAGCAGGCGAAGTATTGGATGTACGAGAGCATCAATGAGCAGTTGCGCAACGGCTTCTACAATAACGAGACCATAGCAGCGCTGCTGCCGCGCGCCGAAAGGGCGGTGCTCGATGGGCAGCAGACTTCATTCATCGCGGCCAAGCACTTGCTCGACACCTATTTCGGGCTAATGAAATAAGGCCTATGAGGCCAATGAGCCCAATAGGCCCTATAGGCCCAGCCCTATAGTCCTCACTCAAAGTAGAGGGTGAGGACAATCATCTTCGAGGTACCGCGGCTGATACTGTTGGTGAACTTGCGCAATGACTCGTCGGTGAGGTCGTCGCGGTCGTGGTTCAAGATGTCGCGGAGGCCGAAGCAGAATTTCAGTTCGGGAATAAGCTTGAAGTAGGGCAGGTAGAAATCGCAGCCTGCGCCTATTTCAATGAAGCAGTCGAAGCGCTGGGTTGTCAGCGCATCATGCTTGCGTGATGTCAGGTCGATAGTGGGAGCTACGCCCACCATGGCATAAGGCCTGAAGTTGTTGTAGCGGGGTGCAGCCACCTTCAGCTCCAACGGTACGGAGAGATAGGTTGTTTTCATGTTCTGTGAGCTGTCGCGGCCTGAGACCTGCTCGTGGAACATGATGTGTTTTTGTCCGAAATGGATGGTGGGCTGGATGCGGAACCCTAAGTACTTGTGCAGGCGAATCTCGCCGAGCACGCCTACGGAGAAGCCCGGCTGGTAGTTGTCCACCTCGGCGTACCATCGCTGTCCGGTGCCAGGGTCCACATAGCCGGTGTTCTTCAGCTCCATGTCCATCATATTCATGCCTATGAAGAAGCCATAGTGCAGGAATCGGTTGTCCAGATATGGTCGATGCTGGATAACCGGTTCCTGAGCTGTGGCTATGAGGGCTGTCAGGCAGGCTAACAAGAAGATGGAGATTCGCTTCATCTATTATATAACGCTCTCATGGGCGTTTTTATTGTGAAGCTCCCTCACGCAGATAGAGTTGGAGTGTTCCCAGATAGCGGGCGTTCTTGCCCATCTGGTTGTCGGGAACGGCTCTGCCGTCGATGTTGCGGCGCACCTGCGGGCTGGCAAAGAGGGTGTGGGAGTGGCCGCCGATGACGAGGTCGATATTCCTGGTAGCAGGGATGAGGTCTTCGTCGGAGACTTCGGGCACCTCCCATCCGAGGTGAGAGATACAGATGACCAGGTCGCACTTGGCTTCGTTGCGCAGATAGTCGGCAACAGGCTGTGCTGCCACGATGGGGTCGGTATATTTGACACCCTGACAGTTGGCGGTGGACACGAGGCCGTTCAGCTCGGGCGACACGCCGAGGATGCCGATTTTCAGTCCTGCGCGCTTGATGATGACATAAGGCTTCACCAGTCCCTCGACGGGCGTTCCCGTGAAGTCGTAGTTGCAGCATACGATGGGGAAGCGTGCCATGCGGAACAGGCGTGCCATGTTTTCGAGGCCGTAGTCGAACTCGTGGTTGCCGATGGTGGCGGCATCATAGCCCATCAGATTCATGAGCCCCACTTCCACTTCGCCACGATAGAGGTGATAGTAGGTCGTCCCCTGCGAATAGTCGCCGGCGTCCAGAAGCAAGAGGTCGGGGTGCTGGCGGCGCAGGTCGCGCAGCAGCGCCGCGCGCCGCAGGTAGCCGCCCTTGTCAGCTTCAGCAGTGTCGGCCAACAGAGGGCTCAGCGGTTCGATGCAGGAGTGGGTGTCGTTGGTGTGCGCGATGAACAATTGGCGTGTGCGCCCCTGTCCTTGGTCGGCACTGATGGCAAACGGATATTCCGGCACGCCTATCTCGCGACGGGCTGCAATCGTTGGAGCGATGCCTTCGGCTGTCTCGGTGATGCGGCCTTCGATGGCCGACGTGGCTTGCCGGCCCTGAGCGTCGAGGGTGCGCAAGTGCTCCATCATAGCATCGCGGATCAGCACGGGTGTCACCTCCTTCTTTGTGGCTTTCTTGAAAGCATAGAGCTTGTCGTTGCCTTCGGACAGATAGTCCAGCGTGGCCACTGTGTAGATCTTGTCATCCTGAATAGGCTCTCCACCGATGGCGGCTGATTTCAGCAGACCATCGCGGGTGACGACAAGGCGCACGCTGCTGCTGACGCCTTCACCGTGGACGGCAGCGATATTGTTCATCAGCTCTGCCACATCGCTGCCACGCATCTCCAACAGTGTGAGATAGTTGTTGAAGGGCGCTATGGCCATGATGTCGCCGATGCGCACTGTGTCCTTCGGGAGCGAGGCGCGGAGGCCTCCGATGTTACAAACGCCGAAATCGGGATGATAGCCCCGACGCTCGCCGGCCGCTACGAGCACGTCGGCGGACCAGTTGCTCAGGAGGCTCTCGGGCCGACCTGCGGACATGACCATGGCACTCCGGCCGACATAAGGTCTGCGCAAGCTATCGACACCAGCCATATACGGCTTGATGAAGGCTGTGGCAGCCGCCACCGGATGGGCATCCAAGGCATTGGTCACTGCTATGCGGTGGGGCACCACCGTCTCAAGAGCTAAAGGCGTTCTTTGGCACGAAACGAACAAGGCAGCCGCCATCAGGGCTGCGTATGCGCCTGCGGCTGCCTTGTTCGAAAGGAGGTTACTGTTCATACAGGAAAAGATGGTGTTAGCAATAATCTGAACTTGAAGGGGTTATTTCACTTCCCAGATATCGTTGGTCTCGAGGAGCTCGGCGAAGGTGTGGTACTTCTTCGTAGCCTTCACCTCTTCGATCTGTGCTGTGACAGCATCGTTGTAGGTGGGAGCTTCCACGTCGCGGATGACGCCGAGGGCGATGGGGAAGCCGTCACCGTCGCCCATGAGGGCGAGCTTCAGCTGCAAGGTGTTATCCTGGCAGTGGGCATCGTGGACGAGGATGTCGTCGAGGGTGTAGCCGTCCTTGCCGATTTCCACGACCTTCAGGCCGAAGCCCTCCTGCACCAGTCCGAACTCGTTGTTCTCACCGAAGACGAGCTTTTCGCCGTGGCGCACATAGATGGCGTTCTTCTTGCGCCCTTCCTTGTCATAGACGCTGTCGTGGGTTCCGTTGTTGAAGATGACGCAGTTCTGCAGGATCTCGCAGACGCTGGCGCCCTTGTGGTCGTGGGCGGCCTTCAGCACCTCGATGGTGCCGGGGGCGTCGGTGGCCACGGCGCGTGCGAAGAAGTGGCCGCGTGCGCCGAAGCAGAGCTCAGCGGGGCGGAAGGGGTCTTCCACGGTGCCGTAGGGGCTGCTCTTGCTGACGAAACCGCGGGGTGAGGTGGGGGAGTACTGTCCCTTCGTGAGACCGTAGATGCGGTTGTTGAGCAGAATCATGTTCAGGTCGATGTTCCTGCGGTTGGCGTGGATGAAGTGGTTGCCACCGATGGCGAGACCGTCACCGTCGCCGCTGACCTGCCACACGTCGAGGCTGGGATTCGTCACCTTAGCGCCGGTGGCGATGGCGGCAGCACGGCCATGGATGGTGTTCATGCCGTAGGTGGCCATGTAGTGGGGCAGACGGCTGCTGCAGCCGATGCCGCTGATGACGGCAACATTGTGCGGCGCTACGCCAATCTCGGCCAGTGCCTTGTGCAAGGAGGCAAGGAAGAAGTGATCTCCGCAACCCGGACACCACCGCGGCTGCCCTTTCTTATAATCTTTACTTTCCATACTATTATTGTTTATGAACCACAAATGATGGTTTTCTTTTTTCACCACGAATTACACGAATTACGCGAATTTTATCGATGTTTGTTTCCTTATTTATTACAAATTTCACGAATTATCGGCGAAACGCTTCGCGGGGTTTCGAATGTCCGCCGAATGTAGCTACACGACAAAGCGTTCGTAGCGAAGCGAGGGCTCATCGAAGTTAATGAGGAGAGCTATTTTCATGTTTGCTACGCGAGCGTAGTTGATAGCCTGTGAACGTTGGAAGTCCTCAAGCTCGTGAACAGCCTTCAGCTCTACAATGATAGAATCATAGCAGATGAAGTCAGGTTTGAACTCAGTAGCCAACTGTTGACCGTGATACTCTGCAAAAATGGATGCCTCGCGATGATAGGGAATGCCTTGTGCTTGGAACTCAATCTCCAAAGCATCCTGATAGACCTTCTCATGAAAGCCGCAACCAAAGAATCTGTGAACAGCCATTGCAGCGCCCACTATCTTAAATGCTTCTTCCTTGAAAACTATATCCATCACATTCTCCTTTCTTCTTCCACGTCTCATTCGAAACCAGCGAAGCGTTTCGCTCAATTCGTGAAATTCGTTATAATTATTTACCGAGGACCTGAATTCGTGAAATTCGAGTAATTCGTGGTTTTATAATTATTATTTGATGAGTTGTTTGAAAGCTTCTACGAGTTCAGCGACCACGAAGGGCTGGCCTTTGACTTGGTTGAACTGGGCGGGCACGAAGCCATCTACCTTCATGCGAAGATAGGCGGCGAGCTGGCCCATGTTTTGCTCTGCAACGACCACCTTCGGGTACTTCTTCAACACCTCTGCCGTGTTCGCGGGCAGCGGGTTGAGGTAGCGGAACTGTGCGAGAGCGACCTTCTTGCCTTCGGCGCGCAGTTCATCCATCGCGGCGTGGAGATGGCCGTAGGTGCTGCCGAAGCCCACGATGAGGAGGTCGGCATCGTCCTTGTCACCTTCCACTTCGAGGTCGGGGACTTCAATCTTCGCGATCTTCTCGGCGCGCAGACGCGTCATCAGGTCGTGGTTCTCAGGATTCGTGCTGATAGCACCCGTCTTGTTGTCCTTTTCCAGTCCACCGAGGATATGCTCGAAGCCCTCGCGACCAGGCACAGCCCAATAGCGGGTGCCGTTCTCGGCGCGCATATAGGGTGTCCAGCTGCCGCGAAGTTCCTCTGGTACGTAAGGCGGGTTGATGGCGGGGTACTCCTCCAGCTTCGGGAGCTTGAAGGCACCACTGCCGTTGGCGATGAAGGCATCGGTCAAGAGCACCACGGGCGTCATGTGCTCCAGGGCCATCTTCGAAGCATCGTAGGCTGCATCGAAGCAGTCGGTGGGGGAGAGGGCTGCGATGACGGGCATCGGGCTCTCGCCGTTGCGGCCGAAGAGGACCTGCAGCAAGTCCGTCTGCTCGGACTTCGTGGGCAGGCCAGTGGCAGGGCCGCCGCGCTGCACGTCGAGAACCACGAGGGGCAGTTCCATGATAACGGCCAGGTTCATGGCCTCGCTCTTCAGGCAGATGCCGGGACCGGAAGTGCTGGTGACAGCCAGAGCACCGGCAAAGCTGGCGCCGACAGCCGATGCGCAACCGGCAATCTCATCCTCGCACTGCACCGTCTTCACGCCGAGGCTCTTGTGCTTCGACAGCTCGTGGAGCACGTCAGTGGCAGGTGTGATGGGGTAGCTGCCCAGGTAGAGTTGCAGGCCTGCCTTCTCGGCAGCGGCGATGAAGCCGTAGGCCGTGGCTTTGTTGCCCGTGATGTCCATATAACGTCCGGGCACCTTCGTCTTCGACTCGATGCGATAGACGTTCATGGCCGAGGAGTGGGTGTTGTGACCGTAGTCGTAGCCCGCCTGGATGACCTTGATGTTAGCCTCTGCGATGGCCGGCTTCTTGGCGAACTTCTCGCGCAGGAAGTTGAAGGCGATGTCGAGGTCGCGGCTGAAGAGCCAGCAGACGAGGCCGAGGGCGAACATGTTGCGGCACTTGAGAACGCTCTTTAAATCCATCCCCGTGTCCGCAAGGGCATCCTTCACCATCGTGGTGAGGGGACACGCGATGACGCGGTCGGGATTCACGCCCATCTCGGCGATGTAGTCGGGGGTTTTGAACTCAGCCTTCTCCAAGTCCTTGGGACCGAAGGCGTCGGTGTCGATGATGATGGTGGCGTTGGGCTTGGCGTAGCGCAGCTGCGTCTTGAAGGCTGCTGCGTTCATGGCCACGAGCACGTCGCACTGATCACCCGGCGTATAGACCTTGCCGGCACCGATGTGCACCTGAAAACCCGAGACACCTGTCAGTGAGCCCTGCGGGGCGCGGATGTCTGCGGGATAGTCGGGGAATGTGGAGATACTGTTGCCCACGGTGGCTGACACCGTGGAAAAAATGTTGCCGGCGAGTTGCATTCCGTCGCCGCTGTCGCCAGAGAAGCGGACTACCACCTGCTCCAGTTCTTGAATGTTTAAACTATCTGCCATCTGTTGAGTTTATAGTTTAGAGTTTAGTGTTTAGAGTTTAGAGTTTAAAGTTGAGTGTTGAGTGTTTTTAATGTTGGGTGCTTGGTGTTGTTAAAAATCGCGCAAAAATACACATTATTTATAATATGTGGGCGTGGAAGCTGACAAAATATCTTTCATAACGCGTTTTTTATGACAAAAAGCAAAAACAACACCATCGTTTGGGCTAATTCCTATGATTTAAATTTTTTTCAATGATTCATCAGCTCTATGTTTCAACTTTTCACTACCTTTGCACCGCAAAACAGAAAACAAACATCAATCATGATCAAAAACATCACCGCAGACATCCGCTACATCGGTGTCGATGACCCTGAACAGCTGTTGTTTGAAAATCAGTACCACACGCCCGACGGCATGTGCTATAACTCCTATGTAATCCTCGATGAGAAAGTGGCCGTCATGGACACAAGTGACAGCCGAACCATGGACGCCTGGAAAGAGAACCTGCAGGAAGCACTTGCAGGTCGTAAGCCTGACTACCTCTTCGTACACCACTTGGAGCCAGACCACGCAAGCGGCATCGCCGAGATGTGCGCACTCTATCCCGATTTGCAAATCGTGTGCTCGGCCAAGGCCAAGCAGATGATGCCGCAATATGTTACCGTTCCCGAGGTTACTCCCGAGGGTAAGGAGCGCGTGCTCACTGTCAAAGAAGGTGACACGCTCGCACTCGGCCGTCATACATTGCGTTTCATGATGGCTCCGATGGTCCACTGGCCCGAGGTCATGGCCAGCTTCGACGAGGCCGACCGCGTGCTGTTTTCGGCTGACGGTTTCGGGAAATTCGGCGTTTACGATGCCGATGCTGATGACTGGGCCTGTGAGGCTCGCCGCTACTATTTTAATATCTGCGGCAAGTACGGTCAGCCCGTCAGCACTCTTCTGAAGAAGGTTGCAGCACTTGACGTCCAGAAGATTCTTCCCCTGCACGGTCCTGTGCTTGAGGGTGAGAAGATGGTTGAGGCCTTGCGCCTTTACACGATCTGGAGCGCCTATGACATAGAGACCGAGGGCGTGTTCATCGCCCATGCCAGCATCCACGGCAATACAGCCGCTGCCGCCGAGCGTCTCGTAGAGATCCTCAAGGCCAAGGGCTGCCCGAAAGTAGCCGTCAGCGATCTCTGCCGCGATGATCTGGGCGAGGCCATCGAGGACGCTTTCCGTTATGGCAAGATGATCTGTATGGCCAGCAGCTATGATGCCGGTGTCTTCCCGCCGATGTACGACTTCCTGCACCATCTCGACATCAAGGCTTATCAGCGTCGTCGCGTAGGCCTTGTGGAGAACGGCTCCTGGGCCCCGAGTGCAGCCAAGACAATGCGGCCGATGCTGGAGGGCATGAAGCAGGTGGAGATCGTAGAACCTGTCGTCACGCTGCGTGGCGCTATGAAGGACGTTGACCTCCCTCAGCTCGAAGCGTTGGCTGATGCCATTCTTGCATAAACAACTATGGCTGACCTCATCACCAGCACACAGAATCCCAAAATCAAGCACTTGCTGACGCTCCAGCAGAAATCGTCAGAGCGCCGCAAGAGCGGCTTGTTCGTGGTCGAAGGCCGACGCGAACTGGAACATTGCCTGACAGCTGGATATGAGGTGGCGTGCGTGTTCGCGCTGGAGGGTGTGCAACTGCCTGTTAACCTTCCCGTGCAAGCCGTCTCGCAAAACGTCTATGAGCGCATCGCCTACCGTGGTTCCACCGAAGGCGTTGTCGCTGTTGTGCGCGCCAAGACACTCACACTCGGAGATCTCAACAGTCTCCCTTCGGGGAGGTCGGAGAGCGCGGCTCCCCTTTACGTTGTCTTAGAGTCTGTGGAGAAGCCCGGCAACCTGGGCGCTGTGTTGCGCTCTGCCGATGCTGCCGCAGCCGATGCTGTCATCGTCTGCGACCCACTGACCGACCTATATAATCCAAACCTGATACGCGCTTCCATCGGAGCTGTCTTCAGTGTTCCCGTCGTTGCGTGTACGTCAGAGGACTGCATCGCATGGTTGAAAGAGTATGGCGTCCGTATCCTCACGGCACAGCTTCAGGACTCCGAGCTCTACTATGATACTGATATGCAAGGCCCCACAGCCATCGTCATGGGCACGGAGGCTACGGGGCTGACAGAGAAGTGGCGGCAGGCCGCCGATGCGCATATCCGCATCCCGATGCTCGGACAGCTGGACTCGCTCAATGTGTCCGTCTCGGCGGCTATACTCCTCTTTGAGGCGGTGCGACAACGAGGCTGCAACGCCTAAATGAACAGAAACAACTAACCCGACCTAAAGTATATGAAACGTGAAACTTCCCTCCTGCTCCTGATGTCGATGCAGGCTCCTCTGTGGGCGCAGACAGCGCGCCCCAACATCGTCTATATCATGACGGACGACCACACAGCGCAGATGATGTCGTGCTACGATACGCGCTTTGTGGAGACGCCCAATCTCGATCGCATTGCGCGCGACGGCGTTCGCTTCACACATAGCTACGTCGCCAATTCGCTTTCCGGACCCAGCCGAGCTTGTATGCTCACGGGAAAGCACTCTCACAAGAACGGTTTCACCAACAACGAGCACGGGGTCTTTGACGGTTCCCAACAGACGATGCCCAAGCTGCTGCAGGCCGCCGGCTATGAGACAGCGCTCATAGGCAAATGGCATCTCGTCAGCACTCCCACCGGCTTTGACCATTGGGAAATCCTGCCCGCACAAGGGGACTACTATAATCCCACCTTCATCCGTCAGGACGGTACTCACGCTGTGGACAGCGGTTATGTCACGCGCATCATCACCGACAAGGCGCTGGCGTGGATGGAGCATAGAGGCGAGAAGCCCTTTGCCCTTTTCATCCATCACAAGGCGTGCCATCGTGCATGGCTGCCTGCTCTCGAAGACCTGACGCTCTACGAGGACACCGTTTTTCCCTTGCCGCCCGAGTTCCACGATGATTATGCAACCCGTGAAGCTGCTGCCAAGACAGAGATGGAGATAGGCAAGGATATGGATATCGTCTATGACACAAAGATGTTTGTCAGTCACGATGAGACACCTGCCACCATTCACTCAGGCGCTTACGAACGTATGATAGGACGGCTCTCAAAAGATGAGCGCAAACAGTATGACGACTTCTATGTTCCCCTCTCGCGAGACTTCTATGAGAAATGGGGCAAGGACTATAACTTCCGGCCGCTGCGGGTACAGAGCAGTGTACCGGGCAGCCGTGATGCCGAACTGCTGGAGTGGAAATACCAGCGTTATATGCGCGACTATGCCAAGGTTGTGCACTCGCTGGATCAGGAGGTTGGGCGCGTCCTCGACTATCTGGAGCAGAAAGGCCTCTTGGATAACACACTTGTGGTCTATACCTCCGATCAGGGCTTCTATATGGGCGAGCATGGTTGGTTCGACAAGCGTTTCATGTACGAGGAGAGTCTCAGCACCCCCCTCGTGATGCACCTCCCCAAAGGCTTTGAACGGCGCGGAATCATCGATGAAATGGTTCAAAACATTGACTACGCCCCCACCTTCCTCGACTTGGCAGGCGCTCCAATCCCTACAGATATACAAGGTGTATCCCTCCTTCCGTTGCTCAAGGGGAAGGCTGCTACCAAGGCTGACAAGAAAGCCGTCAAGCAGTGGCGCGATGCTATCTACTACCACTATTATGAATATCCGGCCGAGCACGCTGTTCGCCGCCATTATGGCATTCGCACGGACCGCTACAAACTCATTCATTTCTATGGGCACGACATCGATGCTTGGGAACTTTTCGATCTGAAGACCGACCCGCACGAACTGCATAATCTGTATGGTCAGCCAAGCATGGAAGCTGTTCAGAAGCAGCTTCATCAGCGACTGGAAGCTCTCCAAATCCAGTACGATGACCCTCAACGATGAAATATTTTGCTGCTTAGAGGCGTTAAATCATAAATTATGACTACCTTTGCAGCCGCAAAACGATATTTTAGCATAAACTCAATGGAAATCAAACGTATTCAGGCTGCCGAAGCCGCAGCAATGATTGAGAATGGCCACACGCTGGGTCTCTCAGGCTTTACACCTGCCGGCGTGCCCAAGTGCGTCACCGCTGAGGTGGCAAAGAAAGCTCACGTAGAGCACGAAGCAGGACGTCCTTTCAAAGTTAACATCTTCACTGGTGCCAGCACCGGACAGAGCTGCGACGGTGTGCTTGCCAACGAGCAGGCTATCGGCCTGCGTGCTCCCTACACCACCAATCCCGACTTCCGCAAGCACGTCAACCTCAATGAGATTCGCTACACAGACCTGAATCTCTCCAATATGGCTACACAGATTCGTCAGGGTTATCTCGGCGATGTGGACTGGGCTATCATCGAGGCTTGCGATGTGGAGATTCACGGTTCCAAGGCACATATCTTCCTGACCGCTGCCGGTGGTATCAGCCCCACCGTATGCCGTCTGGCAAAGCGCGGTATCTTCGTGGAACTCAACGCCTTCCATAGCCCTAAGAGTAAGGGGCTTCATGATGTCTATGAAATCGAGTACCACCCTTACCGTACACCGATTAACATCACCAAGCCCAGCGACCGCATCGGTAAGCCTTATGTAGAAGTAGATGCAGACCGTATCCTTGGTATCATTGAGTGTAACATTCCCGATGAAGCACGTTCTTTCAAAGATCCGGATCCCATCACCACCAAGATTGGTCAGAACGTGGCCGACTTCCTCGTTCAGAACATGCGCGAGGGTAAGATTCCTCCCACTTTCCTGAATCTGCAGAGCGGTGTAGGCAGCGGTGCCAATGCAGTCCTTGGCGCTCTCGGCCACAGCACCGAAGTGCCTAACTTCAATATCTATACAGAGGTGCTTCAGGACGCTCCCGTGCAGCTCATGCGCGAAGGCCGCGTGCTCAGTGCCAGTGCCTGCTCGCTGACCGTCACCAACGAGTGCCTGAAAGGCATCTATGATGATATTGACTTCTTCAAGGATAAGCTCGTGTTGCGTCCCTCGGAGATCTCCAACAATCCTGAGGTCATTGCGCGTATTGGCGTGTGCTCTCTCAATACCGCCATCGAAGCAGACATCTATGGTCACGTGAACTCCACCAAGATTTGCGGCACAAAGATGATGAACGGCATCGGCGGTAGCGCTGACTTCACCTGCAACAGCTACCTCAGCATCTTCACCTGTGGCTCCACCACCAAGGGCGGCGCCATCTCCAGCATCGTTCCCTTCGCCAGCCACATCGACCACACCAGTCACTTTGTGGACGCCGTCATCACCGAGTACGGCGTGGCTGACCTGCGTGGAAAATGCGCCATGGAGAAGGCCGAGGAACTCATCAAGGTGGCTCATCCCGATTATCAGCCTCTGCTCCGCGACTACCTCCGTTATGCAGAGAAGTACAGCGGGCATACGCACCACTGCCTCAGCGCAGCTTTCGCAATGCACGATACCTTCCTCCGCAAGGGTGATATGCGCCTTACCGATCTGGCTGAGTACGTCAAGTAACAACTGCTTCAAACTGATATATGATGGGGCTGTGTCGATTGAACGACACAGCCCCTTTTCTTAATTACTGATGAAAGAGTATCGCTTGCCTAATCTTACGCAAGAAGCCTCTTTATCTTACGTTCGGAAGATGCTGCATCTTAAGCACAGAAGATGCTACATCTTATGCCGGAAGATGCTACGTCTTATGTGAACAAGACGTGAATGTTACGGTCGTAGGATGATGAAGCTATGGTGAAGACGTTTACTTGATGTTGCCAACTCTGAGCAAGTACTCAGCTATCTGCACGGCGTTGAGGGCGGCGCCCTTCTTGATCTGGTCGCCACAAAGCCAGAAGGTCAAGCCGTTCTCGTTGGCCAAGTCCTTACGCACGCGGCCCACGAAGACCTCGTCCTTGCCGGCCGTGAACAGCGGCATCGGGTACTTCTTGTTGGCGGGATCATCGATGAGCGTGATGCCATCCGCCTTGGCAAAGGCTTCGCGCGCCTGCTCCGGCGTGATGGGTTTCTCGGTCTCAATCCACACGGCTTCGGAGTGGCTGCGCAGCGAGGGCACGCGCACGCACATGGCCGAGCAGGCGGCATCGGTGTGCATGATTTTGCGTGTCTCGTTGAACATCTTCATCTCCTCCTTCGTGTAGCCATTGTCGGTGAACACATCTATCTGAGGTATGACGTTGTAGGCCAGCTGGTAGGCGAACTTCTCCACGGGCGGCTCCTTGCCGTCGAGCACGGCGCGGTACTGTTGTTCGAGCTCTGCCATGGCTGCGGCACCGGCACCGCTGGCGGCCTGGTAGCTGGCGATGTGGATGCGCTTGATGTGGCTGATTTTCTCCAGCGGCTGCAGACAGACGACCATCATGATGGTTGTGCAGTTGGGGTTGGCGATGATGCCGCGAGGCCGGTTGAGGGCATCCTCGGCGTTGCACTCGGGTACTACGAGGGGCACATCTTCATCCATGCGGAAGGCGCTGGAGTTGTCAATCATCACGGCGCCGTACTTGGTGATGGTCTCGGCAAACTCCTTGGAGGTGCCGCCGCCGGCGGATGTGAAAGCGATGTCCACGCCCTTGAAGTCGTCGTTGTGCTGTAGCAACTTCACTTCATAGTCCTTACCGCGGAACGTATATTTGCGGCCGGCGCTACGCTGGCTGCCGAAGAGCACCAGCTCGTCGATGGGGAAGTTGCGCTCGTCGAGAACGCGGAGAAACTCTTGACCTACGGCACCGCTGGCGCCTACTATTGCTACTTTCATGTTCGTTTAGCGTTTGATTTCTTATTCGTTTAACGTTTAACGTATTGCGGGCGCAAAGGTACAACTTTCTGATGAAAATAGAATCAAGAATGATGAAAAAAGCATCGTGGACAGCGAAAAGAGGAGCTGAGAAAAGAAAAACGGCGCGAATGGAAGGAAAATAGCGTTGAACGATGAAAGACGAAAAAATGTAAAATGAGATTAAATCTTTTCGTCTTTCATCTTTAATCTATCATCTTTTTCCTATCTTTGCACCCGCAATGACACCAATGATTACATCTCCGACGTGGATCTTCCTCGTGATGCTCTTCGTTCTGCTGTTGGCGCCGATCGTGTTTCGGCGCTTGCATGTGCCGCATCTCATAGGGCTCATTCTGGCAGGCGTCCTGTTGGGTGAGCATGGGATGAATATCCTGGCGCGGGATGCTTCGTTTGTGCTATTTGGGCAGGTGGGCATTTACTATATCATGTTCCTTGCCGGACTGGAGATGGACATGGGCAGTTTCCGCCGCCACGGGTGGAACGGTACTTGGTTCGGCGTACTGACGTTTGCCGTGCCTTTCGTGCTGGGATATGCAGTGGCTCGCTGGTGGCTCGAGCAGGGTCCGCAGACGGCCCTGCTGCTCAGCTGTATCCTGGCTTCCCACACGCTGGTGACATTTCCCATTGTGGGGCGCTACGGCTTGGGCAAGCACCCCAGTGTAGCTTATGCCATCATCGGTACGGCCATCGCCTCATTCGCTGCGCTCTTGGTCCTGGCCGTTGTGGTGCAGAATGAACGTGGTGGCGGAGATGTGTTCTACTGGTGCCGCTTTGTCTGTGGAATATCGCTTTACATAGCGGCAGTGGCCTATGCTTTCCCGAAAATCGGACGCTGGTTTTTGCGGCGCAACGAGGATGCTGTGACACAATATATGTTTGTGCTGCTGATGCTGTTTATCAGTGCTTGCTTGGCGGTGATTGTGGGGCTTGAGGGCCTGTTAGGCGCTTTCCTGGCTGGTCTTGTGCTCAACCGCATCATCCCGCGTGGCGGCCCACTGATGTCTCGCGTGGAATTTGTGGGCAATGCCTTGTTTGTACCGTGGTTCCTGGTGGGCGTCGGGATGCTCATCGATGTCACGATTCTCGTGCGTGACTCCTCGATGATAGCGTTTTGTATCGTGTTTATCGGCATTGCTACGCTGGGTAAATGGCTGGCAGCATTGCTGATGCAGAGGCTGAAGGGCCTTCCACGTGTAGATTGTCTGATGATGTTCGGCCTCACCAATTCTCATGCTGCAGGCGCTCTGGCTATCGTGATGATTGGTACGCAGCCCGGCGTTGCTCTCATGGATGAGAAGGTGCTGAATGCCACCGTGCTGCTGATACTTTTCTCGTGTATCATCAGCTCGCTGGCCACTGGCAGAGCAGCGCGTGCATTGGCGCTGCGCACCACAGAACTGGAACGCAACCGAGGCAGTTACCACGGCAAGTGCCTGACAGCCTACTCCCATCCTAAAAGTGTGGATGTCCTCACACAGTTGTCGATGATGATCCGCAACCCCCTCATCGCTGACAGTTTCATGGGCCTCTCGGTGTCGATGGACGACGATCCCGACGATTTCCTGCGAGTGCAGGGGCAGCAGAATCTCGAAAAAGCCAAGGAGATTGCAGCAGCTGCGAATGTCAGGATGTCCACCATGAGCCGCATCAGCTCCAATGTCTCCAGCGCCATCACCCATGCTATGAAAGAGGTTGACGCAGGAGAGGTGATAATGGGCTATCACGAGACGGCCGACGGCCTGCCAGCCAGTAAACTGGGCTTTGTCACTCAGAGCGTACTCTCAACTACGCACCGTGAGGTGCTGCTCGTGCGTCTGCTGATGCCGCCAGGCACCGTGCGCCGTATCGTCGTGGCTGTGCCTCCGAAGGCAGAGTACGAGGTGGGCTTCTATAAATGGCTGGAGCACCTGTGCCGTATCGGTGAGCAGACAGGACAGCCCATGCGCTTCCACACCTGCGGCGACACGGGGCACTACATTCAGGAGTACCTGCGCCAGCAGCACCCCTCTGTCATTGTGGAGATGTGCGTCGAGAGCGGCTTCGGGGCTTGCCTCAACCGCCTGCCCGCAGAGATCAACCCTGACCACCTGCTCGTCATTGTCACCTCTCGCTCGGGATTCATCTCCCACACGCCAGCATTGAACACCGTGCCTGCTTATATCGCCCGGCACTACGCTAAGACAAACGTCATCCTCTTATACCCCGACCAGTACGGCGATCCGCAGGAGTCACTTTCTGTGTTTGCTCCCAACGGACAAAGCGTCACGCAACATAAGATGCTGCTGGAGAAATGGCTGGGGAAACTAAAATAACAGACAACGATATGGAGAATCAGGAAATCTGTATAAGCCTGCGAGGCATCACAAAGTCTTTCGGCTCGCTGAAGGTGCTGAAGGGTATCGACCTTGACATAGCCAAGGGAGAGGTTGTCAGCATCGTGGGCCCCAGCGGTGCCGGCAAGAGCACGCTCTTGCAGATAGCGGGCACTCTTGACACGGCAGACAGTGGCAGCGTCGTCATCAACGGCACTGATGTCAGCAGGCTGGGGGAGAGCGCTATGGCCCGTTTCCGCAACCGCCAGATAGGTTTTGTGTTCCAGTTCCACCAATTGCTGCCTGAGTTCACGGCCTTGGAGAATGTCATGATTCCGGCTCTCATAGCAGGCTCCAGCCGCAAAGCGGCTCGATCACGTGCTGAGGAATTGCTGGCTTTCATGGGACTGAGCGAGCGCGCCGACCACAAGCCGGCAGAACTATCGGGCGGTGAAAAACAGCGTGTCGCTGTGGCGCGTGCATTAGTGAACAAGCCCGCTGTGGTGCTGGCTGATGAGCCCAGTGGCAGCCTCGACACGGCTAACAAGGAGGAACTCCATGCTCTTTTCTTCCGTCTGCGCGATGAAATGGGGCAGACCTTCGTCATTGTGACCCACGACGAACAGTTAGCCGCTACCACCGACCGCACGATTCACATGAAGGACGGAATGGTTATGCAGGTGCCCTCCCCACAAATCGCTATAGATGAGAAATGATTAATCTGAAGCAGAAACAACATCATGAATAGGATAGACACGGACAAAAACACTGAAAGCTCTCTCCAGCAGAAAGAAGGCGGGAACCGTCTGCGCTTGGGGCGTTTCAATCGCCTTACTGTTGATCATCTTTCCGAGCACGGAGCCTACCTCAGTGGCGGACCAGAGGACATTCTGCTCCCTAACCGCTATATGCCAGAAGGACTTCAAGTGGGCGATGAAATCGATGTCTTTGTCTATCTCGACCATGAGGAACGACTCATCGCTACCACCGAGATGCCGAAAGCACAGGTGGGCGATTTCGCCTGGTTGCAGGTGGCATGGGTCAATAACTATGGAGCGTTCCTTGATTGGGGCCTGATGAAGGACCTCTTCGTGCCGTTCCGTGAGCAGAAGATGAAGATGCAGAAAGGCAAGAGCTATCTTGTTCATTTGCATATTGATGAGGAGACATATCGTATCGTAGCCTCGGCCAAGGTGGAGCGCTACCTTGACAGTTGTTTCCCGCCCTACCACGGTGGCGATGAGGTGGAAATCCTGATTTGGCAGAAGACAGACTTGGGTTTCAAGGCTATCATCGACAATCGGTTTGCTGGTCTGCTTTACGATGATGAAATATTCCGTCCGCTTCACAGCGGTGACCGCCTCATGGCTTATGTCAAGCAGGTGCGACCCGACGGCAAGATAGACCTCTCGCTCCAGAAGAAAGGGCAGAAAGCCGTCGTTGACTTCAGTGATACACTGCTCAATCACTTGCGCCTCAACGGCGGGCGCACAACGCTTGGTGATAAGAGCCCAGCCGAAGAAATCTATGCCGTTTTTGGTGTTAGCAAGAAAGTGTTCAAAAAAGCTGTTGGAGACCTTTACAAGCGCCGCCTCATTACCATTAACCCTGATAGCTTGACCCTGGTATGATTGTTTGTATTGCAGAAAAACCATCCGTGGCGCGCGATATCGCAAATGTGCTGGGAGCCAAACAGGACCGTGGCGGTTTTCTGGAGGGTAATGGTTATCAGGTCACTTGGACTTTTGGCCATCTTTGCGAGCTGAAGGAGCCGGGTGAGTACTCGCCGTTGTGGAAGTCCTGGAGCCTGTCGCAATTACCGATGATTCCGCCCCGTTTCGGCATCAAATTAAAGAACGATAAGGGCATTGAAAAACAGTTCGCTATCATTGAGAAACTTATGCAGGCTGCTGACGCCATCATTAACTGCGGCGATGCGGGGCAAGAGGGAGAACTCATCCAACGTTGGGTGATGCAGAAGGCTGGAGCACGCTGCCCTGTGCAGCGACTATGGATATCCTCATTGACAGAAGAAGCCATCCGTGAGGGCTTTCATACGCTCAAGGACCAGAGCAACTACCAGAGTCTCTACGAGGCAGGCCTCTGTCGTGCCATTGGCGATTGGACGCTCGGAATGAATGCGACGCGTCTCTATACCCTGAAGTACGGTGTCAATCGGCAGATTCTTAGCATAGGTCGTGTTCAGACCCCCACCCTGGCACTCATCGTCAGCCGTCAGCAGGAGATTGACAATTTCAAACCGGAAACATATTGGGTTCTGACCACAATCTATCGTGACACCACTTTCACGGCTGTCATGGAGGAAGGCGACAGGGGATTCAAAACCCAGGAGGAGGGCGAGCAGGCGCTGGCTGCCATACGTGAGCTCCCGTTCACCATCACCGATGTGCAAAAGAAGAGTGGTAAGGAGGCGCCTCCCCGCCTCTTCGACCTCACCTCGCTGCAGGTAGAGTGCAACAAAAAGTTCGGTTACTCCGCAGAGCAGACACTGCAGCTAATCCAAAGTCTCTATGAGAAAAAAGTGGCTACCTATCCTCGTGTGGACACAACCTATCTTCCCACCGACATATATCCCAAGTGCCCGCAGATTCTGGCTGCCATGACACCCTATGCTGGCTTTATCCAGCCGCTCTTGAACACAGGAAAACCTCTGCCCAAGAGCTCCAAGGTGTTTGACAATTCAAAAGTCACTGACCACCACGCCATTATTCCAACTCATGTCCCCGTTGTGAACGCGGCGCTGACAGATATGGAGAAACGAGTCTATGATCTTATAGCCCGCCGTTTCATCGGCGTCTTCTACCCGGAATGTAAGTTTGAGCAGACAACTGTGCTGGGCGAGGTCAGAAGAGAGGGATTGCACGTGGCAACCTTTGATGATGTCATTCCCTTCCGAGCTTCGGGAAAGCGAATCACAGATCCTGCTTGGCGTGTGCTGTGGGAGAAAAAGAAAACCGATGATGCCGCTCCTGCTGATGAGGATCGTCCGCAAGACGAGGAGCGAACACTTCCAGCTTTCAAAAAAGGTGAGAGCGGTCCCCACACTCCCAATCTGGCCGAGAAACAGACCACACCGCCGAAACCTTACACCGAAGCAACTCTCCTGCGGGCGATGGAGACCGCAGGAAAGCTTGTTGAGGACGAAGAACTGCGTGATGCCCTCAAGGAGAATGGTATCGGGCGTCCCTCAACACGTGCTGCCATTATTGAAACATTGTTCAAACGCGGCTATATTCGTCGTGTGCGGAAGAGCTTAGCACCCACGCCCACGGGTATTGAACTCATAGGCCTCATTCATGAGGAATTGCTCAAAAGCGCCGAACTTACTGGAATTTGGGAACGCAAACTGCGGCAGATAGAGCGCTGCGAATACGATGCCAAAACTTTCATCGAGGAACTGAAGCAGATGGTTACGGAGCTCGTGATGGCAGTCCTCAGTGACAATACAAACCGCCACGTGACAGCCGCATCGACACAATAATTTGGCGCGCCACGCGTTATAAATTTGAATGTCAGCGAAGTTAAAGATTGAAGCCTTGAAAGATTGCCTCTCTTTTGATAGAATGCGTTTGCGCAAGATGGTCCGTCACTGTCTTGTCTGTCGTCTTCCCTTTCATCTTTTAATCTTTCATTTTTTATATCTTTCCATTCTTCTTCTCGTCTCTTGCAGTGCGGAGACCAGTATGAAAAAGGGTGATCAGTATTTTGCTTTGGGAGAATATTATGATGCTGCAGCAGAGTACCGTTCGGCCTACTCCAAGACCGCAACCAAGTATCGCGACAAACGTGGCGAGAGGGCTCTGAAGATGGCTGAGTGTTATCGCCGCATTAATTACACAGCCAAAGCTATCGGCGCCTATCAGAACGGAATCCGCTATACAGAGAAAGCGATGACCGACCGCCATAAATTAGCCGAAGAAGCAGTCAAGAAGAAGATTGAAAAGCAGGCAGCTAAGAAGCCTGCGAAACAACCTCGTGCCACGAAAAGACGCAGTGGCGCCAAGGTCGTAGAGGTGCCCGCGGAGGATGTTACGCTCGCAGATTTTTTAGAGCCTATACCTGCCGACAGCCTTGCTGAGGAAGCTATCGTGGATGCAACCCTCAAGCTGGCGCGTCTGCTACATAAAAATGGCGATTACAAGGCTGCCATCAAGTCCTATGAATCCTATCTTGAAGCTGCTTCGCACATGCCGTCGCGCAGTAGAGGCGATGATACATTAGCCATGAACGGTATTATCGGTTGCCGACAGGCGCCGTTGATGAAACAGAGGCCCACCCTCCACACCATCAAGAAAGAGCCCGTCTTCAACTCCCGCCGCTCTGACTTCTCACCAGCCCTTTTTGGTGACAGCTGGGATCAGCTCTATTGGACATCTACGCGTCCGCAAGCTACTGGCGAAGATCTCAGTGGCATCACTGGCACAAAATATGCCGATATCGTATGGAGCAAAAAGGATGACAAAGGCAAGTGGAGCACACCGGAAGTCGTGGAAGGAGACCTCAACTCTGAGCTGGATGAAGGGGTCTGTTGCTTCACGCCCGACGGCAGGACAATGTATTTGACCCGTTGCACCGCTGACCCTGACTATCCCCGCTATGCCCAGATTTGCACGTCGCAGCGCTCCGATGCTTCTTGGTCGAAACCACAGGAAGTGAAGATTTCAAGAGACACGCTCTCATGCTTTGCGCATCCAGCGGTCTCGCCCGACGGGCGCTGGCTCTATTTTGTGAGTGATATGCCGGGCGGGCATGGTGGCAAAGATATCTGGCGTGTCAGCATCGACGGACTCGTGCTGGGTGGCGTAGAGAACCTGGGGGCGCCCATCAACACACCTGGCGATGAACTTTTCCCTACCTTCCGGTTTAACGGAGATTTGTATTTCTCCAGCGACGGTCATCCCGGTATGGGTGGTCTAGACCT
>Ga0310697_10001565_pt1 | contig 26343 bp, 21 predicted proteins | sample 172DNAGHGlowgp2_FD_203883 | JGI IMG/M metagenome (GOLD analysis project Ga0310697, IMG submission 203883) | Sheep rumen microbial communities from Palmerston North, Manawatu-Wanganui, New Zealand - 1728 DNA GHGlow gp2 (v2) (version 2) | ecosystem: Host-associated > Mammals > Digestive system >...
TGGCCACGACGTGCATGGAATTTCTCCTCCTCGTAGCCTTTGTTAACCGTCTCTTTAGCTGCGACTGTAATACCTGCACTTTCGGCCTCAATCGGAGATTCTTCTTCAAAAGCGATTTCAATGGGTGATGTACGAAAAGCTGGGGATGTGCAAACTTCATCCATTTCAGAAATGAACAACCCAATTGCCAAAGAATCATATGGTGAACAATTCCAGCTTCGCTTCGTGCCATTGCTTGTGGTGAACTCTAAAGAATGGGGTCTCTTCCCAGATTTTTTTACTGGCTTGACGGTAATAGATTCAATTTCATCGTACCACAGCTTTATCGCATGGTTGTTGGTAGAACGATAATACATTTTCGTGTCAGCAAAGACAGCAGTTACAGTCATGACCTTCGCTGTGGTTTTTGTCAGAACCGCGATAATATCGTCAGCTTCTATCCGTCCGCTGCAAAAATTGAGTGAAGATTTGAGTACTTTGTCGGGAATGCTGCCATGTAAATAGATACCAGCATTGCCTTCGGCATACTCAATTCCAGTTGATAAAAAAGTTTTTACGCCTTCGTCAACAATTCGCAAGCGTGAACCTCCTAAAAGAAATCTGTGTTTCGGCGCATATGCCGCCCTCCAAGAAGGAAAGCGGCATATGCAAGCGGCTTAAGTCATTTCTGTTCAAAGCGAGAGTCAAAAAACCGGATTATTCCATTAGTTTTCTAAACAGTACGTTGATATTTGTATGGCGACCTAAAGAATTGGGGCCTCGTTCTCTAATAAACTCCCACGACTCTTCGTATGACATGCCTAGTAACGCGCCGGGTATTGCTTCTATGGACTTAACAAAAGCATCAGGATCATCTACATATCTCAATGCGTATTCGTCAGCTCTGGAAGCCTTCTCTTTCCCTTCAGGGATATTTGCATCGTTATGAAGGAAGTGATCAAGATTACTTGAGAAAAAGTACACGGAGTATGGGATTGATTTGCTTTCAATCTTAATCTTACTAATGGAGTAAAGATAATCAATGTTTTCCCGTTTCCGTAGATTCCTTTCGACAATACTTTCCACATTCGTTGTAAGGATTGTGCCTGGCCCATAATATGTTTTATCGATCCCAAGCGGGTTTTCTCCAAACACTACATCAGAGTCCTCTATATAAGCGCCGTCCATATCGAAAACGTGGATTATTTCTGAGATATCCTTTGGGTATAGCTTATTCTTTCTGAGGAAATCTTTGAAATACAACTTCTCAATGCATTTTTCCACGGTTCGAGGATTGATGCCATGCTTAGAGGTCAAGTCACCCCATTGTTCAACCCCATCCTCCGTCATAGATGGAAAGAAAACTTCGTAGTTCGGATCAATACTGTCATACAATGCAGATAACGTTGGGGAGAGTGCTCTTAGTTCAGATGGGCCTTCAACGAGAAAAACGATTACTTTTCGTCTCGGTCTCTGACCCTTCATATGACGAGCACCCCGGCTTTCTTCATCGCAGATTCAAATTTGAAACGCTTCGTATTATTGTACAGTTCTTCTTCTTGCTCTCCAAGAATAATCTCCCGGAAATACGTGTCTCTTAAATTACTGGTAGAAGAAATGCCTTTTAAGCGATAGTATCTGTTGTTGGGATTGGTCGTCGTAAAGACAAGGAATTTCTTGTCAATCACTTCTAGCGGCCTGAGATTGTGAGAAGTGAAAATAAACTGTCCTTTTCCGGATTCTTCGAAGGCTTGTAGTATTTCACCCAAGAGGTATTCGAAAATACCGGCATCAAATTCGTCAATAGCCAATGTGAAAGACTGATCGTTATATGCCGCGATAATCAGGCTTAAAAACGAGATTATTTTCCTGACACCGTCGGACTCGTCTCGCAGCGGAATCTCCATCCCATTACGATAGGCTACAGGCATAGCAACATACCCTGGTTTCCCGTCTTGCAAGAGAGTATCTGAGATCTTTTTAAACCCGATAGATAGGCCAGGGACAAGCTGAGTTAATACACCGCTGACACCGGCAAGGGACTGGTTTATATAATCAAAAGCCTCGACCGGGAACGTTTCGGGTCTGCGAACATCAAAATGCAATACACCAGTTCTTGTATAAATGGGCAGGGCAAAGTTTAAACGGATAAACCCGGAAGACTTCGTGTCGATAACGAAAAAGAAGAGAGAAGAGAAATATCTCATTTCCAGGAGCACTTGGAAAAAGATAGAATATAGACCGCTGTCCTTAAAAATCTGAAGGGTTTTTTTGTTAAAGATAAAGGACTTCGACTTTTCCGCTGTAGACTGTTTATTAATTTCAAGCTCCAAGAGTGCCTTTTTGTTTTTCCCGATGAACGCATCAAGCTTTGTTCCAGGCCCAAACGGGAGAGTATCTGTTGAGGTGTCAACAATCAACTGTTTAATCTTGCGTTTTCCATCCTCATCCCAAGACAATTTCAGCTTTTCATCGAAGACACGAACGCGATAATTGTCGGAAGGAATCTCATAGTCTTCCGGAGCATCTTTATACTTATCCCGGATCTCCTCATCACTTAACTTGACCTTTTCAAGGGAAAAAGTATACTCGAGTTCTCTGATTTCGCCACTAGGATATTGTAATTCAAATACAAAACCGAGAACTGAACTTGCTTCGCCAACAGAAATGCAATCCGCGTAAACGTCGGGAATGCTTGCACCGCACATCAAACGCTCAAGAATCGACAAGGCTTCGATAAGAGAGGTTTTTCCAGAGCCATTCTGTCCGTAAACCCCAAGAATGTCCGACTTCGTGCCATATGGGACAAACTGCTTCCCACAATTGAGTACAATTTCCCCATGCTTCACACTCTTGAAATTATTAAGTTCGACTTTAGTTATTCTCACGGTGGGCAGATCCACATGAGAATCATCAAAGAAAAAGTCTTTTCTGAAGTCTTCTTCTGTCATTGAAACGGGCATGATAGTATCCTTCCTTTTATTTAACTGAGACCAAACCATATTATACACTCTCCGCCAGATTTGTCAACAGACTTTCGATAATTCGATTATTTTAATCGAAAATTGCAAAGTTTTACAGCCCTACGCCTACTTACAATTATATCAAGTAGAGCGCTCATTATTCATATCATTCATATCCGAATAAAAATGTGCCTAGATATGCTATCCAGGCACTAATACAAGTATATGGTGGGAGAAGTTGGATTTGAACCAACGCAGGCCGAAACCGACGGTTTTACGGACCGTTCCTATTGACCAGACTCAGGCATTCTCCCGTATGTGGTGGGCTCTCCAGGGATCGAACCTGGGACGCGCAGATCTTCAGTCTACTGCTCTACCAACTGAGCTAAGAGCCCGTATGGGGTGTGAGAGCAGATTCGAACCGCCGACATTCGGTGCCATAAACCGACGCTCTAACCAGCTGAGCTACTCACACTATGAATGGTGCACGAAGTGAGAGTCGAACTCACAAACCCTTAATGGGCACCAGATCCTTAGTCTGGCGCGTGTTCCAGATCCGCCATTCGTGCATATGGTGCGCCTTGAGGGGATCGAACCCGCGACCTTCGGATTAAGAATGAAATGTATAATCGCTCACAAAACCAAGTACTCGCATACTTTATTATGGGAAAGCTATGTAGCAACCTCGCGCAAACAATACATAATCCCCGACAGAGTGGTTCTGCCGGGGATTGTTATTCGCATGATAGGGCATACGAGAAGTTGGGAAGCACTTGTGCTCCTATCCGAACGTGGAATAAGAGCACTCTTTTCTCTTTATTACCTCACAATCTTAAATCCTTCTTTCAATATATTCCCAATGAAATCCACCGGCCGTTTTCTGCTTTCCCTGGCAGCAAAGCGATATGGTATCTCCATTTTTTAATCCACATGATTTTGCGGCATCAGTCAAAGAAACAAATACTTCATTCTTATCTATGTTGCGGACTGCTTTTTTATGGCATCCTTTGCAGTATGGGCACCCTATTCCTTTACTCCTACTAGCTATTGTTGCCTGCCATTCATGTCCAGCTTTACAAATCCACCATATTTTTCTCCCACTATGCTCCGTAACTTCATCGGGGTGAACATGGTTTCGCTCATAATTCCATTCATGCAACAACTCAGAATGTTTACTTGCGAAATCGTTAAATCCTTTTAATACCTTACGTCCTGAACAGATTGGACATCCCTTTCCTGACTTCCGATTGCTTATAGTAGCTTCAAAAGAGTGCCCTTTTTTACATATCCACCAAACTTTCAGGGCAGATGAAGCTGTTACGGTATCAGGAGTCATATCTCCATTTTTTGAGTAATCCCATTCTTCGGCTAAGATTGGATTATTGCTTCTTAAATCGCTCACCCCTTTTTGTACAATTCGGTGTGAACAGTATGGGCAACTACTGGGGTGTTTCACTTTGTTATTTACCGAACACAAAAAATCGTTTTCACATCTTGGACAATGCCACCAGACTTTTTGATTTGAATGAGATGTGACATCTTGTGGAGTAGCAATGTTTTTGTCATAACTCCAATACTTAAGCAAATCTGGTTGTAATGTCTCTAAATCATTGAACCCTTTTAGGATCCTATTTCCATTACAATATGGACAACCTGCGCCTAACTTAACTCGGGAAGCAACAACCGCTTTCCATTCGTGACCTTTACTACATATCCACCAGACCTTTTTATTCGATCCAGCTGAGACCATATCTGGTGTTAGATTACTGTTCCTTTTACTCCATTCTTTTGCTAATGCTGGATACTCTTTTGATAGAGATTTTTCTTTCTTCTGACTAATATATTGACCATATATTTCTGCGCTGTCCACTTCAAGGCTAATCTTAAAGTCAACATTTAGTTCTCTTTCTAACTGTAATAATACTTTTTCCAACGATTCATCTGTGTATGATTCAAAATCAATAACATGTACATGTGGATTAGAAACTAACACCGGGCATTTTATATCTCTAATTCGATAAAGGGTGAGACCAATCGATGCACACAATTGATCTTTCATCTCATCTTTTTCCTTATCAGAATGCCATGGGCTCCCATCAAATTCTATACCTATATTGATTGAAGGTACGTAAATATCGATTTCTTTTCCCCTTAATAGTGTGGTATTGCCACTTTCAGCATCGGGAAATGCTCTTTTAACGTAATAGTAAAGTGCTTGCTCTTGAAATGAAGTTTTACTTTCCTTCCTGCATTCAGGACATCCACGACCTCCGACTCGGTGATATACTGTTGACTTCCAACTATGACCACATGCGCCTTTCCACCAAACTGAAATATGCTGGCCTTTCATAACCATTGACGGTTTTAATTGTCCATTTTTCTCATAATCCCAGGAGGGTAGTATTTCTGGATTGGTTGTCTCCAAATCATTAAATCCAGGTAATAGTTTTGCATGCGAATCGCAGCAATATGGGCAACCAGTATTATTTGCTGTCCGGCGATTTAGGCTAGATAAAAAACTATGTCCACATTTGCCTATCCACCAAACTTTTTTCGCGCTACCGTAACAAACATCTTCTGGCCGCAGGCTTTCATTCTTTTTGTAGTCCCATTCTTCAAGCAAATCATCTCTGTTGTTCTGCTTGCAATATGAGAACAGGTCATTAATTCCTCTTTCCAGTTTAGCCATGTGACTACCACTCCTGATATGAGTTTGGATTACATGTTGTTAATATAATACCACAATAAAAAAGCATAATCCAGTCTATGAAACTCTTTGGTGAAAGCTTTATGTAAACGGCATTTGCCAAAAAGTATAGGGGCTGGTGCAAATTATTTGTCACACAAAGCATCGAAGCCGCCAGCAAAACCGAAGATGCGAGACAGGCAGATGCATGTTTACACCCACCTGTCGCGCTTTTCTCTTGTTGCAAGGCGCTTCCCGGGTAGAAACGAAAAAAGTACACAGGCTATTGTATGATATCCTGTGTACCGATGTGCCTCGCGCCTGGTCTGCTTCGCCTTGCTTTCCTGCTAAGTAACTGTTATACTGTCTATCGACGAGGTTTTTGACTCTGGACGCGAAAGCGATTCGCTTAGCCCAATCCGGTCATTGGCCTCGTCTTGTCGATTACGCAATCATTTACGACGTTGTTGTCCCACAGTTCCACAACGCACTGCTGCCGTGCGTGGTTTGCAAGATGCTCGTCCTCCGCATGTATAAGGGCAGGACCCACTCAGAAATGCAAGAAATGGTCTTGCCATTTTTACGGATGCCTGGTATACGTGCAGTCGAAGAGCGCATAGACAGAGTGACGTCTTCCGCAAGGATGGAAGCGCCCCCGTCGGAGGCCTCTTTAAGAGACGGTGGGTGCCCCGTGTGAACACTCTCCTTTTATTGGTAGAACTTTGGGTAACGTCGCTTCTTTCTCTTGCACTGTCACCCATCATCTGCTATACTGTTTCAAGACCGAGGAGAATGCGGAGAACTAGCAATGACTTCTTTTGAAGTAAATTGCGCCGCAATAACTCGGCTTTTTTTATTTCCCGCCTTGTCTGCTTCGCAGGTAGCTTCTAAGTTGCATTAAAGAAAGGCTTTCCCAAATCTTGAAGCCTCTCTTCCTGTTTTTGCTGTTTTGCCTTGCCTCCCGGGGAAGAATCTGCTACAATATAAATGGGTAAACCATTGGCGGCCCGATTATCGGAGATGTTAACCGCGGTCCAATTAATCTGTGGGATGGTTTGCCCACTATTTATACTTTATGAAGTTTTTCTTCGACGAGCACGTTCACGAGAGTATCAATAAACATTTTGTACACGATTTAGCTTCTTGCATACTTTTTGCTTTTCGCACACGATATTCCTTTTTGCACACGTTTTTCCTCATTTCGCACACGTTTTTCGATGCTTTTCAGTCGTTTCTTTTGGCCTAATAATCGAAAAACCCCGGCAGAATCACTCTGCCGGGGATCGGTTTATCTGTATAAAGTTTGCGAGGAGTCGAAATACCCCTTGGTGCAAGGCGTTTTGACTATGGGTGGGGTGCAAAGAAAAGGGACCCTGATCGTATCATAATCAGAGTCCCTTTATGGTACGGCTGACGGGATTCGAACCCACGACCTCCAGAGTCGGAGTCTGGCACTCTATCCAGCTGAGCTACAGCCGCATATGGCCCCCGTATTTACAAGAAGCGCAAATTCTGATATAATAACAATATCATGCACCGCGCCCCGTTCACGGGAACAAATGGTATTATAGCAAACTTTCCGGTATATGGCAAGTACAGATTTGCACTTTCGCCGGAAAACTTTTCGACACAGAAAGGGAAGCCTTTATGAAAAAGCTCTCTGTGATAAAAAGAACAATGATCGCCTGCCTGTGTATCGTGATGGTTTTGTCGCTCACCGCCTGCGGGGAGACGAAGATGAGCCAGCGGCAGGTCTTCGCCATGGACACCGTCATGACCCTCACGGCCTACGGAAACAATGCCGAGCGCGGCCTTACCGCCGCCCAGGGCGTTATCCAGTCCATGAACGACATGCTCGACCCCGATATCGAGACCAGCACCACCTACGCCATCAACCACGCAAACGGCGGCAACGTGTCTATCTCCGGTCAGGTGGCGACCATGCTTTCAACCGCCTACGACATTTACAAGAAGAGCGGCGGTGCCCTCGATCTGACCATCTACCCGGTGATCAAGCTCTGGGGCTTTGACAGCGGGCGCTACTATGTCCCGTCAGATGAAGAGATCTGGCCCTATCTTGCGCTCAAGGCCTTTGACAAGATGACCCTTACCAGCTTTCCGAGCTCCGGGTCTTATGCGGTGTCCTTCCCGGCGGGGACCGAGATCAGCTTCGGCGCGGTGGCAAAGGGCTGCGCGGCAGAAAACGCCATCCGCTCGATGCGTAACGTGGGCGTGACCAGCGGCATCGTCTCGCTCGGCGGCAACGTCCAGACCCTCGGCCGCAAGCCGGACGGCTCCCTCTGGAATGTGGCCGTGCAGGACCCGAACAACACCGCAAGCTATGTCGGCGTCCTGACGGTGGGGGAGACCGCCGTGGTCACCTCCGGCACGTACCAGCGCTTCTTCATCCAGAACGGCAAGACCTACCACCACCTCATAAACCCCGAAACCGGCAGACCAAACAACAACATGCTCAAGTCCGTCACCATCGTGTGTGACGACGGCACCACCGCCGACTGCCTCTCCACCGCCATGTTCATCCTCGGACAGACAAAGTCCCTCAGCTACTGGCGGCAGTACGGCACGAAGGAAAGCCCCTTTGACATGGTGCTCATCAACAACGACAATGAGGTCATCTGTACCAAGGGCCTGATCGAAAAATTCACGCTGACCAATAACGATTACACGCTTCGCTATGTGGAGTGAGTTATCATGACCGATCTCAATACCGACGTTCGATACATCAAGGGCATAGGAGAGAAAAAGGCGCAGGCGCTGAATAAGCTCGGCGTCTTTTCTCTGCGTGACCTTGTTTCTTTTTTTCCCCGGAAATATGAGGACCGCAGCCAGATCAAGCCCATCGCCCTCACCTGCGACGGGGAGAGCGTCTGTGTCGAGGCCATGGTGGCCGATACGCCGCGCCTGACCCGCGTGCGCCGCGGACTCGAGCTTGTGAAGCTGCGGGCGGTGGACGACAGCGGCGTGCTGGACATCACCTATTTCAACATGCCCTATGCCAAGGACAATCTGCACCGGGGGGAGACCTACATCTTCTTCGGGAAGATCGAAGCCAGCGGCCCGCGCCGCAGCATGGTCAATCCCATCGCCGAGAAGGCGGAGGGAGAGCATAAGGTCACCGGGCGCATCATCCCCGTGTACCGCGTATCGGCGGGGCTGAGCCAGCGCGTCATGCTCCAGGCCGTGCGCCAGGGACTGGATGCCTGCCTCGGGGATCTGCCGGACATCCTGCCCCATGCCGTGCGGGAGCGCAATCAGCTTGCCCAGACGGGCTATGCCTTTGAGAACATCCACTTCCCGGCGGACTTTGAGGCGCTGGAGCTTGCCCGCCGCCGGCTCATTTTTGAGGAGCTTTTCGTCCTCGCATGCGCCCTCGGCAGGATGCGGGGCGAGCGAAGCCGCGAAGCCGGCGTGCGCATGGCGGCGTCCGATCTCTCGCGCTTCTGGGCGGCGCTGCCCTTTGCCCCCACCGGGGCGCAGCGGCGCGCCGTGGAGGAAGCCATGCGCGACATGGACTCCGGCGCCGTGATGAACCGCCTGGTACAGGGCGACGTGGGCAGCGGCAAGACCCTGGTCGCGGCGGCCCTCATCTGGCACTGTGCTGAAAACGGTTATATGTCCGCCTTCATGGCGCCCACGGAAATCCTGGCGGAGCAGCATTGCCACACGCTCACTGAGCTGCTTGGCCCGCTGGGGCTGAGGATCGGGAAGCTCACCGGCTCCATGACGGCGAAGGAAAAGCGCCTTGTACGCGAACAGCTCAAGGCAGGAGAGCTTGACCTCGTCATCGGCACGCACGCTCTGTTCAGCGCGGATGTCGAGTATGAAAGACTTGCCCTTGTGGTCACGGACGAGCAGCACCGCTTCGGCGTCGGGCAGCGCTCGGCCCTGATCGGCAAGGGGCAGAAGCCCCATGTGCTGGTCATGTCGGCTACGCCCATCCCGCGCACCCTGGCACTCATCATCTACGGCGATCTCGATGTCTCGATCATTGATGAGCTGCCGCCGGGCCGCCAGAAGGTGGACACTTTCGCGGTGGATGAGAGCTACCGCGCCCGCCTCAACGGTTTTATCCGCAAGCTTGTGGGGGAGGGGCGGCAGGTCTTTGTGGTCTGCCCCATGGTGGAGGAAAACGACGAGCTGCCCCAAAAGCTCAAGAGTGCCGAGGAGCACGCCCAGGAGCTGCAGCGGGAGTTTCCCGATCTGCGTGTCGCGTGCGTGCACGGCAAGATGAAGGCAAAGGACAAGGACGCGGTCATGGCCTCCATGGTCGCGGGGGAGACGGATATCCTCGTCGCCACCACGGTGATCGAGGTGGGTGTGGACGTGCCGAACGCGGCGCTCATCATCGTGGAAAACGCCGAGCGCTTCGGCCTCAGCCAGCTCCACCAGCTGCGCGGGCGCGTCGGGCGCGGACAGCACAAGAGCTGGTGCATCCTCGTGTCCGACAACGACGGGGAGGAAAATCGCGCGCGCCTTGCCATCATGACCAAAACCAACGACGGCTTCAAGATTTCCGAGGAGGATCTGCGCCTGCGCGGCCCGGGTGATTTCTTCGGTTCACGTCAGCACGGTCTGCCGGAAATGCATGTGGCGGATCTCGGCGCGGATGTGAACGTGATGCAGAAGGCCCAGCAGGAGGCGACGCTGCTGCTCGCGTCCGACCCCGAACTCAGCGAACCGGAGCACGCGCCCCTCCGCGAGAGCGTAGAGCGGCTTTTGAAGGTCAACGCGGACAGCTTTAATTAATTATGTAAACCAATATACGTTAACAATATTCTGTAACCAAAATTATGAAAAACAAAATAAACGACCGGGCAATGCACTCGCACAAGCTGCGAACGCATTGCCCGGTTTATCTCATTTTTTCTGCTCTTCTTTCAGCCTCCGCCGCACGTAGGCGAAGGCGGCGTCCTCGCCCTGCTCCTTCAGGACAAGCAGCATCTTCTCCAGCTCTGCTCCGGTCTCGGGATGGATCATGATGACACCTTTCGAGTTTACATAATACTCATATGGACTGGCGTCTGTATACTGCTCACCCATGTAGACCTTGCTTGCCGCGATGCGGTCACAGAACATCTCCGCCACATAGCGCAGCGGCATTTTGTTCCCGCCGAAGCCCACGCTGCCGTCAGGGTTTATGACGTAGTCCACCCAATATTCCAGGTGGTGGCGGTTGCGGCCTTTGTGATGCAGCCAGGCCAGCGACACGCCGGTGGCCTTGCGCTCGGCATCGTTGGGGCTGCGGTTGCCCTGGTAGTATTTGGCCCCGACAAGAAACTCGGCGGGGGAGTACTTGCTCAGATCGTGGCAAAGGCCCTGCCTGATCAGCCCCAGGCGGAAGCAGTATTGGCACACCAGATGGCGGTGGCGGGTGATGGTTTTGAAATGGGCGATAGGGTGCATGGCACGCCTCCTGATTACGCGGGATTCGATACGGCTGTATTTTAGCAGATCAAGGACATTCTTGCAAGGATTGCAAATCGGAAATAAATCGGATATGATAGGATCAAAGCAGAAAGGGGGGAGTGCCATATGAGGAAAACCGCATTATGGGTGCTGCTCTTCGCAATGCTGCTGTGCGGCTTTACAGGCCCGGTCATGCAGGACGGGCACCGGCTGATCGTTGCGACAGACCTCCACTATCTCGCCCCCGGCCTGACCGATCACGGCGCGATGTTCACCGCTCTCACCGAGAGCGGCGACGGAAAGCTCATGCGCTATATCGACGAGCTGACCACTGCCTTTCTTGCCGAGGTCACGGAGCAGAAGCCGGAGGCCCTGATCCTCACCGGGGATCTCACCTTCAACGGGGCGCTGCTGAGCCACACGGCACTGGCGGAAAAGCTGCGCACGGTGGAAGCGGAGGGCATCCCGGTCTATGTCCTGCCGGGGAACCACGACCTCAACAACCCCAACGCCGCCGCTTTCTCCGGCGAGAGCTATCGCCTTGTGCCCTCGGCCACGGCGGAGGACTTCCGACACATTTACGCCGACTTCGGCTTTGACGAGGCGCTGAGCCTTGACGGCGATTCCCTGAGCTATATCGTGCAATTGAACGACACGACGCGGCTTCTGATGCTGGATTTCAACACCGCGCACGACCCCTGCGGCATTTCGGAAACCACCCTGCAATGGGTTGAGGCGCAGCTTCGGGCAGCGCGGGAGGCCGGACAGCGCGTCCTTGCCGCCGGGCACCAGAACCTTTTTCGGCAGACGGTATTTACCACCGGCTATGTTATCGAAGGCGCAGAGCGGCTTGCGGCCCTGTTCCGACAATTTGGCGTTACGCTGTATCTCAGCGGGCACCTGCACTGTCAGCATTGGAAAACGGAGCAGGGTCTCACGGAGATCGCCACCGGGGCACTGTCCGTCCAGCCCTGTCAGTACGGGGTTCTCACAGAATCCGGCGGCGCGTACCGCTATCAGACACGGGAGACGGATGTCGCGGCCTGGGCGGCGCAGGGGAGGTCGGAGGCGGAGCTTCTGGACTTCTCCCAATATGCCCGGGACTATTTCGACGCGCGAAACCGCGGGCAGACCTCAGAGCTTCTGTCCCTTCTCGGCTATACGGACGAACAGGTGGAGCGCATGACGAAATACATCGTTCTGCTCAACCGCGCCTATTTTTCCGGCGACCTGCGCGGTGCCGCCGCATGGGACCTGGACAATGAAATCTACACACTCTTCGCGCGCTTCCCGGCGCTGTACACGGATTATCTCGACTCTGCCCGCTTAGACTTCGGACGCGATTTCCGACAGTGGGAGAGCAGTATGGAATAAAGGAGAAAAACCATGGACGAAATCATCATCCGAGCATACACGGAAGCAGACCTGCCTGCCATGGCGGCGATTTGGAACGAGGTCGTGGAGGAGGGCGTCGCCTTTCCCCAGGAGGAATGCCTGAGCCTTGAGGAAGCCCGCGCCTTCTTTGCCTCCCAGAGCCGCAGCGCCGTGGCCGAACGACAGAGCGACGGGGCCATCCTCGGCCTCTACATCCTGCACCCCAACAATGTGGGCCGCTGCGGCCATCTATGCAATGCAAGCTATGCCGTGTCATCCCAAAGCCGGGGCCTTCGCATCGGGGAAAAGCTGGTGCGGGACTGTATCGCCGCCGCGCCCGTCTTCGGTTTCCGGGTTCTGCAGTTTAACGCCGTGGTCGCCACGAACACCCGCGCCCGCAGACTTTATGAAAAAATGGGCTTCACACAGCTCGGCACCATCCCCGGCGGCTTTCGTATGAAGGACGGACACTACGAGGACATCTGCCCGTATTATATAAAACTGAAAGTTACGTAAACCAAATTACGTTAAACGAATTATTGGTAAATGATTACGTAAATGAAAATATGTAAATAAAATTATTGTTAACTAAAAAAGGAGGTACACGCCATGGGACTTTTCAATCGAAGACAGCCTGATCCGGAGGTCACCCACTACGACCCGGCCCGCTTTGAGCCGGTCATCCGATCCAGCATCTGCACCGGGGAGCGCGTCGCCTGCATGCGCGAAAGGGATACCGGAAAGCTGCATGAGCTCATGCTGATCCGCACGGACGAGGATCTCAAAACCTTCTGCCGCCGCTATCAGGTGGAGGAAGGAAAGCTGAAAACCGTCTATTAATTAACATAATGAAATCTACGGAAAACAGGAAACATAAAATAGATTACATATAATAGTTGACATAATGAAAGGAAGCGCCATGGATCAGAACAACAGAGAACCCCGGCAGTACCGGGGGACCAAGGGCCTGAGCCTTGCCATCGTGATCGGCGTGGCCATCGGCACGGTGATCGGCAAGCTCATGAATAACATGAACACGGGCCTCATGCTGGGCCTTGTGATCGGTGTTTGCGGCTGGGCGCTGCTCTTTAACCGCAGACAGGCGCCGGCAGAGGAAGAGCATACCGGCGCGGAGGAACAAAAGCAGCCCGCCGCCGGGGCACAGCCGGACGATTCGGACGGGCAGAAGCCGCAATAAACCGACCGTTATCCTGAATGACTCACAAGTCCCGCGCCGCAGAACCCATTGAATTTGTGAAGTATTCTCAATTGACATCAGCGCTTTAATGTATTATAGTGTGCTCATAATCCAAAAGAAAGCTCAGGATCGGAAAATGAAGGCTTCTCTCTTTACCGCATATTACTATTACTTTACTGTGTCTCAACGGTAAGGGTAATTTGTGGTGCACGAAAAAGCCGATAATCCGCTTGTTCATGCCGCACAGGTTAGCCCTGTGCGGCATTTCTTTTTGAGCTTGGTAACATTTTTGCGGAGGGAAAAATCATGATCGTCATTCTCAAACACAATGTACAGCAGGAAAAGAAGGACCAGCTTATCACCTGGCTCAAAAACAAGGGCCTGACCATCCACGTCTCGAACGGTGAGTTCCAGACCGTCATCGGCCTCGTCGGAGACACCAGCGGTGTGGATATGGAGCTCTTGGAGAGCCTGGAAATCGTGGACTCCGTCAAGCGCGTGTCCGAACCCTTCAAGTGCTGCAACCGCAAATTCCACCCGGACGACATGGTGGTCGAGGTGGGCGACGTGAAAGTCGGCGGCGGTCACTTCGCCATGATCGCGGGCCCCTGCTCTGTGGAGACGGAGGATCAGATCGTCACGGTGGCGAAGGCCGTGAAGGCCGCGGGCGCGAACATGCTGCGCGGCGGTGCGTTCAAACCCCGCACCTCCCCCTATGACTTCTCCGGCCTCAAGGCCGAGGGGCTTGAGCTGCTGAGAATCGCCCGTGCCGAGACCGGGCTTCCCATCGTCACCGAGCTTATGAACATCATGGATCTGCCCCTCTTTGAGGACGTGGATGTCATCCAGGTCGGCGCGCGCAACATGCAGAACTTTGACCTCCTGCGTGAGCTTGGCAAGCTCGACAAGCCCATCCTCTTAAAGCGCGGCCTTGCCAACACCCTCAAGGAGCTTCTCATGAGCGCGGAGTACATCATGGCAAACGGCAACGAGCGTGTCATGCTCTGTGAGCGCGGCATCCGCACCTTCTCCGACTACACGCGCAACACCCTTGATCTCTCCGCCGTGCCGATGCTGCACGAGCTGAGCCATCTGCCCGTGATCGTTGACCCCAGCCACGCCACCGGCATTGCACGCATTGTGCCGACCATGGCCATGGCCGCCACCGCCAGCGGCGCGGACGGCCTCATTATCGAGGTGCACAACGATCCCGTGCACGCCCTCTGCGATGGGGCGCAGTCCCTGCGGCCCGAGGAGTACGCGAAGGTCGCCGCCAAGGTGTTCGAGATCAGAAAGGTCGTGACGCAGTGAGCGCCACAGCCGCGAAGGAGGCTGAGCGCCGATGACGACAGTGCATGTCGCGGCGTCAAGAGAATATGACGTGATGATCGGGCGCGGCCTGCTGGACCGGCTCGGCGAGATCGTCCGGAACACGACAAAGGCGCAGACCGCCGTCGTCGTGGCGGGGGACATCGTGTTCCCTCTCTACGGGGCGCGGGCCATGGCCTCGCTCGAGAAGGCGGGGCTTCGCACCCTGTCTTATGTGATCCCCCACGGGGAGCAGCACAAGACGCTTGAAACCTACGGGAAGCTGCTGCAATTTCTGTCCGAAAACCGCCTGAACCGTACGGATGTGCTGATCGCTCTCGGCGGTGGGGTCACGGGCGATCTCACAGGTTTTGCCGCCGCAACCTATCAGCGGGGCATGAGTTATGTGCAGGTGCCGACGACGCTGCTTGCGGCGGTGGACTCCTCCGTCGGCGGCAAGACGGCGGTGGACCTCCCCACCGGGAAAAACCAGGTGGGTGCGTTCTATCAGCCCGCCGCCGTGCTGTGCGACCCCGATCTCATGGACACCCTGCCCGAGGCGGAATTTAGCTGCGGCACGGCGGAGGTCATCAAATACGGCATGCTGGGAAGCCGGGCCTTTTTTGAAAGCCTGGAAAAGCGCGGTGTAAAGCCGCAGCTTGAGGACGTGATCCGCACCTGCGTCGAGATGAAGCGTGATATCGTGCATGAGGACGAGTTTGACCGGGGGCAGCGCCAGCTTCTGAACCTCGGCCACTCCTTCGGGCACGCGGTGGAGGCGTGTAGCCGCTTCGGCATCCTGCACGGGCAGGCCGTCGCCATCGGCATGGCGATCATCACCCGCGCGGCGGTACGGCGCGGCGACTGCCCGGAGGCGGTACTGGAAAGGCTGCTTGCGCTCTTAAACCAGAACGGTCTGCCGACCGGGACGGAATACAGCGCGGACGCGCTTTTCGCAGCCCTCGGCACAGATAAGAAGCTCAGCGGGAGCACCATGCATTTCGTGATCCCGGAGGATATCGGCCGCTGCCGCATTGAGGCCATGCCGCTTTCCGACGCGCGGGAGCTTTTGCGGCTGGGAGGCGTGCAATGAAGGTTGACATAATACAAGGCGCACGTTGCGGCTGCGTGACCATCCCGGCCTCCAAATCCCAAGCGCACCGGCTTTTGATCTGCGCCGCCCTCGGCAGCACAGACTGCGTGATCCGCTGCGACGGCATTTCCAGAGACATCGCCGCGACGATCGCCTGTCTCAACGCTCTCGGCGCGGAAATCCGCGAAACGGAACCGGGCAGGCTCAGCGTCCGCCCGATCCGGGAGATCCCGGCAGGGGAGTGCGTCTTAAAGTGCGGGGAGAGCGGTTCGACCCTGCGCTTTCTGCTGCCTGTGGTAGGCGCACTCGGCGCACGGGCGGTCTTCCACATGGAGGGGAGACTCCCGCAGCGCCCCCTTGCCCCGCTGGACACGGAGCTTCGCGCCCACGGCATGGAGCTGAAGCAGGAGGGGGAGCGCCTTTTCTGCGCGGGACAGCTTCGCCCGGGGGATTACACCCTGCCGGGGAACGTGTCGTCCCAGTACATCTCCGGCCTTCTGATGGCGCTGCCGCTTTTGGACGGCGACAGCCGCCTCACAATCTGCGGGAAGCTGGAATCGGCGGCCTATGTCACCATGACGGAGGACGCGCTGCGCCTCGCGGGTATTCAGATTGAAAAGAACGAACAGAATTATAAAATCCCCGGCGGACAGCGCGGCGCCGTCGCCGGGGAAACACAGGTGGAGGGCGACTGGTCGAACGGCGCGTTTTTCCTCGCCGTCGGCGCGCTCTCCCAAAACGGGATGAAGGTCATGGGCCTCTCGGAAGCGTCCTCTCAGGGCGACCGGGCCGCGTGGGACATCCTGCGCGATTTCGGCGCGGAGGGCTGCGTGACGGAGGAAGGACACCTCATCCGCCGGGGGACGCTTCGCGCGCTCACCATCGACGCCGCGCCCATCCCGGATCTGATCCCGGTGCTGAGCGTCGTGGCCTCGGTCGCGGAGGGAGAGACCCGCATCGTGAACGCGGGGCGGCTGCGCCTCAAGGAGTCCGACCGCCTCATGAGCACGACGCGGATGCTCCAGACCCTCGGCGCGGACATAACGGAAATGCCCGACGGCCTTGTGATCCGGGGCCGGAAGACGCTCGCGGGCGGCACGGTGGATGCCATGGGCGATCACCGCATCGCCATGTCGGCGGCTGTCGCGGCCTGCGTGTGCGCGCAGCCTGTCACGATCCTCGGCGCCGAGTGCGTGGAAAAATCCTACCCCCGCTTCTGGCGGGACTTTGAACAGCTTTGGAGGGACAGCCCATGAGCAGCAGTTACGGCGAAAACCTGAGACTCACGATCTTCGGCCAGTCCCATTCCCCGGCCATCGGTATGACGCTGGAGGGCCTGCCCGCCGGGACGGAGATCGACATGGACACGCTCCATGCCTTTCTTGCCCGCCGCGCGCCGGGGCAGAACGCCTGGTCCACCGCGCGGAAGGAAGCGGACCTGCCGGAGTTTATCTCCGGCTTAAAGGGCAATGTGACCTGCGGCGTACCCCTTACGGCGATCATCCGCAACACCGACACGCGCTCAAAGGACTACGCCCCCTTCGCCAAGACGCCGCGCCCCGGCCACGCGGATTACACCGCGTCAGTGCGCTATCACGGCTTTCAGGACCCTGCGGGGGGCGGACACTTCTCCGGCAGGATGACCGCGCCCCTCTGCATTGCGGGCGGCGTGTGCCTGCAAATCCTCAAGGGCCTGGGCGTGGAGGTGATCTCCCGCATCGCCATGATCGGCGGCATTCCGGACAAAGGTGAGCTGCTTTCCGCCACAGCGGAAAAGGCTTTTCCCACCGTGGACGACGAGCAGGGAAAACAAATGCAGGCCGCGATTGCCGAGGCCAAAGCCGCGGGGGATTCCCTCGGCGGCATTGTGGAGTGCAAGGTGCTGGGCCTGCCCACGGGTCTGGGCGACCCGATGTTTGACGGGATGGAAAACCGCATTGCCTCGCTTGTCTTCGGCATCCCGGCGGTCAAGGGCGTGGAGTTCGGCGCGGGCTTTGCCGTGGCCTCCATGCGCGGCAGCGAGAATAACGACCCCTTCGCAGTCGAAAACGGAAAAGTCGTCACGACAACAAACCACTGCGGCGGCATTCTCGGCGGCATCACGACCGGCATGCCGCTTACGTTCCGGGCGGCGTTCAAGCCTACGCCATCCATTGCGACAGAGCAGCAGAGCGTGAATCTCAACACGCTGGAAAACGCCCGCGTCACCGTGGGCGGGCGGCACGACCCCTGTATCGTACCCCGGGCCGTGCCGGTGATCGAGGCCGCCGCGGCCATCGCGGTATACGATGCGTGGCTTGCACGCAGAAAGGATGGGAGATAAAAAATGGACCTGCAGGACTACCGCAGAGAACTGGACACCCTGGATAACGGCCTTCTGGAGCTCTTCTGCCGCCGCATGGAGATCGCGGCGCAGATCGGCTCGTATAAAAAGGAAAACGGCCTGCCCGTGCTGGACGCGGGCCGGGAGCGGGAAAAGCTCCTTGACATCGCCAAAAAGTCCCCGGATGGGATGGAGGACTACACAGTGAGCCTCTTCTCCCTTATCATGGAGCTCAGCCGAAGCTGCCAGAACCGCCTTCTCGGCACGGAAAACGCCCTGACCGAGCAGATCCGTGAGGCCATCGACGCAACGCCCCAGCTCTTCCCGCAGATGGCGACCGTCGCCTGCCAGGGCACGGAGGAAGACGCGACGCGCCTTGCCTGCGACAAGCTCTTTAAAATGCCGAATATCCTGGGCTTTGCAAGCTTTGACGCGGTCTTTTCCGCGGTGGGAAAGGGCCTGTGCCAATACGGCGTGGTGCCTGTGGAAAACAGCGCGGCAGGCTCTGTCAACGCGGTGTATGACCTCATGATGCAGCATGATTTCCGCATTGTGCGGAGCGTCCGCGTAAAGACCGACAGGGGCAACGACTACACCCGCTTCATCTGCTTTGCCCGCGCGCTCGAGATCTACCCCGGCGCGGACCGGACGAGCCTGATGCTGGTACTGCCGAACAAGATGGGCTCGCTCTACAAGCTGCTGAGCCGCTTCTACGCCCTCGGCATCAACCTCTCCAAGCTCGAGAGCCGCCCCATGCCGGAGCGGAACTTTGAATTCATGTTCTACTTTGACCTCGATAGCTCCATCTATTCGCCCGCCTTCATGCAGCTCATGGGCGAGCTTGACAGCGTGTGTGAGGAGTTTCACTACCTCGGCAGTTACAGTGAGGTGGTATGATGCTGAAATGCGGACTTCTGGGCCGGAAGCTGGGCCACAGCTATTCCCCGGCCATCCATGCCATGCTGGCCGATTATTCCTATACCCTCTTTGAGCGGGAGCCGGAAGAGGTCGGGCAGTTTCTCCGAAACGGAGAATGGGACGGCCTGAACGTGACCATCCCGTATAAGAAAACTGTTCTGCCCTACTGCCAGGAGCTCTCCGAAACAGCGCGGACAGTCGGCAGCGTCAACACCCTGGTGCGCCGCGCGGACGGGACGATCTGCGGCGACAATACCGATGCCGGCGGCTTTGAGACCCTGGTGCAGCTCAGCAGCATTCCGGTCGAAGGAAAGAAGGCCCTTGTCCTCGGCAGCGGCGGCGCCAGCGTCTCCGTGTGCTATATCCTGCGAAAACTCGGCGCGCGGAACGTGACGGTCATCTCCCGCGGCGGCGCGGACAACTATGATAATCTCGACCGCCACGCGGACGCAGAGATTATCGTGAACACCACCCCCCTCGGCACTTATCCCAATAACGGCACGGCGGCGGTGGATCTGCGTATCTTCCCAAACTGCACGGGCGTTTTTGACATCGTGTATAACCCCGCGCGCACGGCGCTGATTTTGCAGGCGGAGAAGCTGGGCATCCCGCATGCCTCGGGGCTTACCATGCTGGTGGCCCAGGCGCGGCGCAGCTCGGAGCTTTTCACCGGCAGCAGCATCGCGGACAGTGAGGTGCAGCGCATCGTCGCGGCCCTCCAAAAGAACATGCAGAACATCATCCTGATCGGCATGCCGGGCTGCGGCAAGAGCACCCTGGCAGGGCTTCTTGCCGAAAGGCTGAACCGCCCGCTCTATGAGGCGGATGAAGAAATCGTCAAGACCGCGGGCTGCACCATCCCGGAGATTTTCGCGCGCGAGGGGGAGGATGGCTTCCGTAAACGCGAGACGGAGGTTCTGCGGGAGCTTGGCAAGCTCTCCGGCGCGGTCATCTCCACCGGCGGCGGCTGCGTGACGCGCGGGGAAAACTACGACCTCCTGCACCAGAACGGGACGATGATCTGGCTCAAGCGTGATCTCGCCGTTCTGCCGAAGGACGGACGCCCTATCTCCCAGCGCACCGATCTCGGCGAGCTGTACGCGAAGCGTGAGCCGCTGTACAGGCGCTTTGCCGACGCCACAGTTGAGAACGACGGCAGCATCGACCAGACGCTGGAAAGAATTCTGGAGGTGGTCGGATGAAGCTTCTCGTCATCAACGGGCCGAACCTCAACATGCTGGGCCTGCGGGAGCCGGACATCTACGGCCGGCAGGACTACGCGGCGCTCGAAAAGCTGATCCGCGACACCTGCAGAGAGGCGGGCATCGAGGTCGAGCTTTTCCAGTCCAACCACGAGGGGGCCATCGTGGACAAAATCCAGGCCGCCTGGGGGAACACGGACGGCATTGTCATCAACCCCGCCGCCTACACCCACACGAGCGTTGCCATCCTGGACGCGCTCAAGGCCGTTGCCATCCCGGCGGTGGAGGTGCATATCTCCGACGTGAAAAGCCGGGAGGATTTCCGACAGATTTCCTATGCGGGCATGGCCTGCGTCAAGACCTACATGGGTCTCGGCTTCGACGGCTACCGCCAGGCAATTTTGTTTTTGAAGGATTATCTGAAATAAAGAGAAGCCAGATCAAAACGCGCGCGTTTTGATCTGGCTTCTCTTTATTACTCCGCCTTCGCTTCTTCCTCAGCCACGAAAGGCTGAAGGTTCAGATGGATGTATTCGCTTTGCTCCACAACGCGGTTTGCGGGGAGAAACTTGCCGTTAAACAGCCCGTAGGGCGTGCGGTAGGTTTCGCCGCCGGTGCCGTGCCACTCGTTGACGAAGATCCCGTCCGACAGGAGATACCAGTGGTTATAGTCCCAGCCGGTGGAGGGGTGCGCCAGCTCCCCGCCGAGGATCGCGTAAATGTCGTAGATGGGGGTGGGCTCGTCCTCCGGTACAAGCTTGCCGAAAATCAGCTCGTCCACCGTGTCGTGGTTGAAATCCGCCTGCAGCCAGCCGTAGGTGCCCTTTTCGGCGTAGCGGAACACCTCGCTGATGCCGCGCTCCGCCACGAGATCACCCACCCAGCCAAGCTCCAGGCCCTGTGCAATCTGCCCGACCAGCTCCCGGTAGGGCTCATAGAGGGGATCGGGCGTCTCCACGGGCTTTTCCGGTTCGCCCACCAGCGGGGAAAACACGCGCTCTGCCGCGGCCTTGAGCTTCTCTGGCGACGCGCCCTCCTTCATGCCGAGACAGTACAGCACGCCGGAGTCGGCATCGACCCAGTCGATGTGCCCGGCTTCCCCGTTTGTGTAGACAATGGCCTCGCGGTCCTTCACTGTATCGGCCTGCACCAGGGTCCAGTCATAGGCAAGGCCGGAGATATCCTCACCGTTAAGCTCCCTGCGTGCCCTCGCGCGAAGAAAGAACGCGTCCCCGTCCAGGGTGAAGCGCATCTCGGCGATGGGGGATTCGTTCGGGATGGCAAGATAGCTGTACTGCACGTCCACCGCCTCCGATGGGGCAGAGAAGACAATGCCGGTGGCCTGCGCAAGCCCCTGGGCATCCGTCGCGTGGACAGGATTGGGCAGGGCCAGGGCCGCTTCTGTCGCCGCCGGTGTCTCGGCAGCGGGGGAAGCATCGGGCGCGCGCAAGGGCTTTGCCTCGCCGCAGGCGGCGAGCAGCAGCGCCGTGAGGCTGAGCACGCAAAGTATCAGCGTTTTTTTCATAATGGCCTCCAAAATTCAATAATGCGGATCCGCTATGCTCCAGATCCAGGTCTTCTGCATTGCGGGGCTGTCGGGGTGAAAGCGCCCGCCGGTGTCAAAGGCCGCGTTGGAAACCACCGAGAAGGGGAGCGTCCCCGTTTCGTACTCGTCCAGATATGCCCGCTCCTGAAACAGCAGCACACCCAGCGGGACGTGGTAGTCGCTCGACACGATGGCAAGGGATTTCACCTGCGGAAACTGCTCCCGCAGGATCTTACAGGTAAAAACAGCGTTGTCCCCGGTGGTCATGGAGGCGTCCTCCGTGATGATTCGATCCTCCCCGACACCGTGAGCAGATAACCACGCGGCCATGACACCCGCCTCCGTGGCGCTTCGATTCTGCCAGGCGGTTCCGCCGCCGGTCACGGCGATATAAGCGTTGGGGTACTTTTCGGCACAGCGCAGCGCCGTTTCACAGCGCCCCACAAGCTCCGGGGCCATGGTGCCGTCGCCCTCAAGCTGGAAGCCCAGCACCACGATACAGAGACTGTCATCCTCCGGCAGCCCGTCCGGCAGAATACCGGGGTTTACGGTGAGACTTGTGTTGACCTCCGACCAGAGGCGCATAAGCTTTCCCCACAGATCGCCAAGGGCGGGGTCAAGGGCACTGAGCTGCCCGAGATCGGTCCTGATGATGTCAAGCGCGTCCTCCTGTTGATTCGCGTAGGCGTAGGCCATATCGCTCACCAGGCGGTAGCTCTCCTCCGTATAGCCCCGGGGTTTTACGAAAACCGTGGGCGCGGGCGTGGGGATCGCTGTCGGCGCCGCCGTCGGCACGGATGTGGGGGCGGGCGCCGGCCGCGGTGGTTCGGTCGGCGCCGCTGTCGCTGTCGGCTGCTGCGTTTCGTATTTCTTGAGAATGCGCAGGAGCAGCAGCCCCGCAAGGCAGACGCACAGCAGCAGGATGATCACAAGCTTTAATCGTCTCATGCCTTCCCCCCCTCAGTATGCGATGATCCCGTCCAGACCGTAGTACCTCGCCATATAGACGTTGGGCCAGTCGGTGGGATCGTCCGGGTTGAGATAAGCAAGACCCTCCAGCGCGCTGTAAGAGGTTTCGGCGTAGGGGCGGTAGAGCTCCACAACGCGCTCCCCGTGGGCTGCGCAGGCGGCAAGAAATTCCTCGTTATACTGCAAAAGCGCGTGCGTGCGGCGAATATCCCGCACCCCGACCGCGAGCCTCCACACCGTCAGCACAAGGCAGAGCGCGCAGAGGACAGCGAGGAGCGGGCGCCGTTCTGTCTCCCAGAGCGGAACGAAGAGCAGCGCGTTTGCCGTGATCAGCAGAATGAGGCCGATGTAGGTGCTGCGCCCCGCAGTGTACATGGCGAAGGTCAGCACGAAATGCCCCGCGAGGGAGCCGAACACATACACCAGCGCCAGAAGCCGCAGCCTCCGTTCCACACCCTTTTTCACGGCGAGAAGATAGAACAGCGCGAAGCTTCCGATCAGCGGCCAGAAGCGGAGATAATACCGCGCGTTTTCAAGAAAGTTGGAAAAGAGCACGGACAGGCGCATTTCGGCGGACTTGTTCACACTCTCCGCCGGGGCCAGCATCATGTAGAAAAAGCCCGCCAGCATGAGCGCGAGCGACAGCAGCATCCAGCGCGGCGGGGCCTGCTTCCTCTCAACCCACAGAAGAAGGAGGAAGGCAAGCACCATCGCCACCATGGCGACCGTGGCATTTTCACTGTACGCCCCGACGACGAAGGAGAAGAGAACCTGCGCGACCCGCCCGCCGCGTGAGGGACTTTTCCCTGTGAGAAATTCCTGCGCCCAGGGCAGCAGCCAGATAAGGCACAGCACCCCGCACCAGAGATAGTTAACGGATCCCGTGAGCCACAGAAACACCTGCCCGAAGTCCGGCTGCAAGAGCCAGAGACAGCTGAACACGGTGAGTAAAAGCAGCGCGTTGGGCCTTGCGTCCCGCCCGGCGCTGTACCCGATGAGCCAGACAAGCAGGGTGAAGAGCGCGGCGTTTACAAGATCGAACACGGGCTTCGGCAGCAGCAGGAAAAGCTGTACCAGAAAATGCGGCACCACGCGCCCGTTCATGCTGAGTCGGTGCGCGGCCATGGAGGGGAAGATCTGCGCGACCGACGTGATGCGGCTGTCGTCGGCGTAGCTGAAGCAGTAGCGGTAATCGTCCGCGATGAGATCCGTCGCGTGCGTGCAGTAAAGCAGCAGCAGGAAGATCCCCGCGAGGACCAGGGCCGACACCGCGCGGGAGCGGTTGAAGCGTTCCACCTTATCCATTCCGCGCCCCCTCAGTTCCCGAAGACCCAGAGATGGGTCACGCCGAAGGCCTCACGGATGAAGTAGTTGAGCATCACGAAGAAATAGCCCCACGGGGCGGCGACGCCCACCGCGTCCGTCACGCCGAGACTGCGCGCCATGAGCTTTGCGCGGCAGAGATGGTAAGCGCTCGACACGATGGCGACATGGCCCTGCGGTTCGTCCCCGCGCTGGCGGATGATGTCAAAGGAGTATTTGAGGTTTTCCATGGTGGAGGTGGCCTTCGGCTCCATGATGATGCGCTCCGGCGCGACGCCGTGGGCAATCAGCCAGTCGTGCATGGCCTGGGCTTCGGTGATCTGTTCGCCCTTGCCCATGCCGCCGGAGACGATGGCGATGGTTTTGGGGTGCTCGTTTAAGTATTGAAGCGTCCCCTCCAGCCGCCGCACCAGGGTCAGCGAGGGCTGATCCTTGTACACAGCCGCGCCCAGCACAATGAGATAATCCCGGCCCGCGTCCTTGTCGGTGCGGGCGTTTTTGATGATGAAATATTCCACAAAGGAGAAGTAGGCAAGCCCGATGCACACCAGCACGACCACGACCTTCCACAGGACGGGGGGCAGATAATGGTGCAGCACCAGCAGCGCCGCGATGAAAAACAGGAAATAGCCCCACCAGGCGTAGCCGCGCAGGGCAAAGCGCAGGAAAAGCCCCGCGCCGGTCAGAATGCCCACCAGCACGGGCAGGTTTTTGCGGAAGTGCCACAGCACGATCCCCGCGGACACCGCGCCGAGGGCGTAGGCGGGATAGTGTATCCCTGCCCCGTAGCGCAGGGCGAGGGCCAGCGCCATCAGTCCCGCGGCCCACACGGCCCAAAGATGTTTTTTCATGCGTTCAGCTCCTCCCAGCGCTCGTAAAGCTCCGTGAGCGCGGCGTCCAGCTCGTCCTTCTCGGCCTGGATCTCCATGAGCTTCTGATAGTCGCTGCCGTGCTGTTCGGCGAGACTGTCCAGCTCCGCGATCTTTTCCTCCTGCCGGGCGATCTCCCGCTCCAGGCGGGCGATGGCCTTGTCGTTATTCTTGGGGCGCTCCGGCTTCGGCTTTTTCTCCTTCGGCTGTTCGCGCTCCTTTTGCTTTTCGATCTGGGCGACAAGCTCCTGCCGCTCCCGCCAGGCGCGAAAGTCCTTGTAGCTGCCGCGAAAATCGGTGATCTGTCCGCCGCGCAGCTCCCAGACACGCGTGGCAAACTTGTCAATGAAGTAGCGGTCGTGCGACACAAAAAGCAGCGTCTGCTCGTAATCGGACAGCGCGTCCTCCATCCACTCGCGGCTTGCGATGTCGAGGTGGTTGGTCGGCTCGTCAAGGATGAGAAAATTGATGTCCCCGCCCATCAGCATGCAAAGGCGCAGGCGGCTTTTCTCGCCGCCGGAGAGCGCGCCGACCGGGGTCAGCACATCCTCACCCCGAAAGCCGAAGGCGGCGAGGCGGTCGCGCGCCTCCTGCGGCTGGCAGCGGCAGTCGTAGAGCATCGTGTCCAGGGCGGAGCGCTGTTCATTGGTAAAGCCCACAAGCTGCGGCAGATAGGCTGTGCGCACCGTGGGGCCGAGGTAGAGCCAGCCCTTGTCCGGCTTTTCGAGGTTCATGATCATCTTGACGAGGGTGGATTTGCCCGTGCCGTTGTCGCCGATGAGGGCAATGCGCTCCCCACCGGTGACGAGCATGTCGAGGCCGGAGAACAGCACCCTGTCCCCGAAGCGCTTTTCCAGTCCGTCCATGACCAACACCTCGTCGCCAACAAATTCACGCTCCTTGAACTTCACGTTCAGCTTGCGCTGCTCCTTGGGCTTTTCGGTGTGGCTGAGCTTTTCGATGCGCTTTTCCATGGAGAAGGCGCGTTTGTGCAGTTTATCATTGCCCATGAAGGCCCAGAGGTGCATCTGCTCGGCCGCCCGCGTGAGTTGGTCGATCTTCGCCTGGTCCTTTTCGTATTTCCTGAGCTTCTCTTCAAAGCGGTGCTGCCGCTCCTCCACATAGAAGCTGTAATTGCCGCTGTAAAACTCCGCCTTGCCCTCGT
>Ga0310697_10001566_pt1 | contig 26341 bp, 9 predicted proteins | sample 172DNAGHGlowgp2_FD_203883 | JGI IMG/M metagenome (GOLD analysis project Ga0310697, IMG submission 203883) | Sheep rumen microbial communities from Palmerston North, Manawatu-Wanganui, New Zealand - 1728 DNA GHGlow gp2 (v2) (version 2) | ecosystem: Host-associated > Mammals > Digestive system >...
GGAAGAAGAGCCCCATTTCCTGCAACGGGAGAAGGCTAACTGCCAGCGCCTCACGGCCATCCGTACGGCACTGTCACGCCCCGAGGTGATGCACCGCCTGCTGCTCATGCAGAACCGTAACACCGACGGTGTGTCGCTCTGCCTCGACCATCAGGCATTCATCCGCATTGCGGGAGAGCTGGCAATGGCCTGCACGGAGAACTACGACACGCTCTTCCCCCTCGCCGAGGAGAGCGAGGAGGCTGACGTGACGGCCTTCGGCCTGTCGGCGCTCATCTTCGACAAGTACTACTTCGCTAACTACCTGTTGCGCCGCGCGTTCCTGAGTGTGCTCGACCGTGAGCGCGTCACCGACACGGCGGTAGACGTGAACCGTGCGACGGCCGTCGCACAGGACTGTCTGAGAGGGAAGACGCACCTGCTCACCGACTTCTACGCCGAGGAGATCACCCCTCTGCTGCGCCAGGGCAAGCGGCATGAGGACATTGCCTCGGTGGTGGCGGGCAGGCTCGACGAGAGGATCGGGACGCTCATCGGCGAGCTGCAGTCGTTTGTTGGCTCGAAGGACTATTCGCTGCCTGAGAAGCAGGCCATCATCGCTCAGATGTTAGGACTGGACGACCCGCTCATCACGGGCTACCAGTTTGCTGAACATGCCCTCACGCTCGACGACTGCAGTCTGGAGCCCCTCACCTACTTCGTGGACGAGGTGAACAGGCTGGGCAAGGCGAAATACGAGGACGACGACTTCGACCGCATCTTCGGCGAGCAGAGCGGACTGCCACGCGACAGCAACGGTCATTTAATCATTCCCACCGACGAAATGAAGAGCCTGCGCGAGAGCATCAGCCAGTCGAACACTTACCTGCGGGAAAAGACGAAGGAGATGGCAGACATCGAACGGCAGACAGACCGCATGGCCATGGGCGGCAGGCGACAGGAAGACAACACGCGCCTTACGGCCATCAGGAACCAGGTGGCCGAGGAGCGAAAGACGCTGAGGGAGAGAAATGAGCAGTATGCCGAGAAGCGCAATGCCTACGAGAACATGGTGCAGACGCTCTGCAAGCCTGCCGTGAGGAGGGTGGTGCAGCGGGGTGCCGACTTCCGTCTGAAGAAGGCCATCGACCACCTCCAGGCACGGTACGACCGGAAACTGGAACAGCGCACCGATTTCTTAGGGGAGTTCGACAAGGAGACGAGGAAGAGCGTCATGAGCTACATCATCGGTGAGGTGTTCTTCGGTTTCACCCTGCTCTTCTGCCTCTATCAGCGCTACATCTGGGGCGATTGGGTCTATTATACCGTGGGATCGCTCCTGTTCTATACGGCGGCGCTGGTGTTCTACCCCTCCTACCGCCGCAATAAGCGCAACCGCACAGAGGAGGCGTTCGAGGAGGAGATGACCGAGCTGTTGCAGGAGCAGGCAGACACGGAGCAGAGACTGAAGACGAACGCCCTGCGTACGCACGTAGCGGGCATGCTCCTCGACGCGTTTGCCCAGCTGAGCAGCAGCATGACCAACCGCTATCTGGTGCTGCGGTCGCACGTGGGCCGCCTGTCGCAATGGCGGACGGAGGAGGCTGCCCGGCTGGGCAGGATGGAGTCGCAGAGCCGTGACCCCTTCCTGCTGCTGCTCAACAACCATGCCCTCGACGACTATTTCGACAAGCACTGCGAAGAGCTGACCGACGGGCTGTGGCTCTACGAGGGGATGGAGGGCAGCGACACCAGCGAGGAGGCGCTGGCCGCCTTCAGGACACGCATGGAGGAAAGGATCAGGGAGCGCATTATGAGCGTGGCCGCCGACTTCAACGTCTACGACTACATCACCTACAGCCGTGACTTCCCCTACCTGAACCGCCAGTACAGTGACGTGGCCACGCTGCTGCCCCTTCTCGACAGCAAGAGCAAGCCCTTCCTGCACTATACGGTGAAGGACATGCGCCATAAGCAGCCGATGCAGCGCTATATCTTCATACACACCGACTCACCGGAGGAACAGGCGAAATGGCGCGACACCTATCCGCGCTTCTTCCAGATGAAGCCCAGCGCCGCGGAAACGGTGTCGTGCTTCAAGCTGGTGGTCATCCAGAAACAGGACATCAGGAAAGAAGATAGAGTTTAGGGTTGAGAGTTGAGAGTTCTCGCCTTGCGAGCGACCAGAGGTCGAGCGGAGAGGCTTTAGTTTAGAGTGAAAAGTGAAGAGTGAAGAGTGAAGAGTGAAGAATTTGCTACCGCATCAGAATTTCAGTGTATAGAGTAAAGTCTCTCATCACTAAACTCTCAACACTAAACTAAAGTCTCTCAACACTAAACTAAAGTCTCTCATCACTAAACTAAAGTCTCTCAACACTAAACACTCAACTCTCAACAAAAAAACACCGATTTATTTGGCGATTAAATATTTTTTACTTACTTTTGCACCCGATAAACTTAATAATAACTCAAAATTTAAAACTTTATTGCCTATCGACGAGAAATTTACTTCATCATTAAAAAATAGTTGATATGAAGAAATTTGAAGGAGTGACCGACGAGCAGTTGGCACTACTCTACGTAGGAGGAGACAATAAAGCGTTCGACGAGTTATTAGCTCGCACCCAAACGAAGTTGTTTACCTATATCATGTTCGTGGTTCGCGACCATGACATGGCTGATGACATCTTCCAGGAGACATTTGTGAAGGTGATCACCAAACTGCAGAACGGACAGTATACCGACTCGGGGAAGTTCCAGTTCTGGGTGACGCGCATTGCCCACAACGTGATCATGGACTGGTATCGTGCGCAGAAGAACGAGCACATCATCGAGCCTACCGAGGACAACGACCTGACAAACCTGAAGGGGGCGTCGGTGCTGGACACCTACCGCGAGACGGAGCTGGTGAACGAGCAGGTGCTCGCAGACGTGAAGCGGCTAATGAACGCCCTGCCTACGCCACAGCGCGAGGTGGTCTACATGCGTTTCTTCCAGCAGTTGTCGTTCAAGGAGATTGCCGAGCTGACGGGGGTCAGCATCAACACGGCGCTCGGCCGCATGCGCTACGCCCTCATCAACCTGCGACGCATGGCCAAGGAGCACAAGATGGAACTGGCACTGCAGAATTAAGTGAAGAGTGAAAAGTGAAGAGTGAAAAGTGAAGAGTGAAGAGTGAAGAGTGAAGAGTGAAGAGTGAAGAGTTTGCTACCGCTGCTGGGGTGTCCTGCGGAGCGGTAGCAAACTCTCCACTCTAAACTTTACACTCTAAACTAAAGTCTCTCCACTCTAAACTCTACACTCTAAACTAAAGTCTCTCCGCTCTCAACTCTCATCTCTTAACTTCCGATTGATAACATATTTCTGGTAATAGCTCAGCAGGAGGGTGGTGAGCGGCAGGGCAATGATCATGCCCAGCATGCCTAACAGGGAGCCCCAGATGGAAAGTGACAAAAGGATGATGGCGGCATTCAGACCCGTCACCTTCCCCATGATCTTCGGGGTGAGGAAAGCGTCCTGAATGGTCTGTACGACGGCAAAGACAATCAGGACCAGCAGCATGATCATCCAGAAGTTCTGGCCTGTCTCTATGCTCTTGGCCAAGGCCAGGATGACACAGGGGATGAGCCCCAGCGTCTGCAGGTAGGGAACCATGTTGAGCAGTCCGATGAACAGCCCAAGGCCGATGGCCATGGGGAAGCCGATGATGAGGAACCCGACGGCAAACAGCACTCCCACGATGAAGGCGATCATGCCCTGACCACGAAAATACTTGTTCATGCTCTCCTCGACATCGCCCACAAGCTGCCTGGCAAAGCGACGGTAACGCTCGGGCAGCAGCGAGGGCCATCCCGTCGTGATCTCCTCATAGTCTAACAGGATGAAGATGGTATAGAGCAGAATCATGGTGAGGGCAAGCAGACTGTTGAGGACGCTGACCGAACGGGCAATCACGTCCCACACCTTCGGCATGGCCGCCTTCACCCCGTCGACGAACCCCTCCTGCGTGACGATGGCCTTCAGCTGATCCGCGTCGGCATGCTGCCTGATCCACTCCTGTATCTGCCCCGGCACACTGCTCATGGTGCTGCTGCCTTCGACGTAGGCCACTAAGGCATCCTTCAGACGGAGCGCCTCGTCGACCATGGGCGGAATGACCAGCCAGAAGAAGCCCCCCACCACCGCCATGACCACCAGCAGCGCACTGATGATGCCCAGCATACGGAAGTGCATACGGCACTTGTACTGGAAGAACTTCACCAGCGGGAACAACAGATAAGCCAGAAGCCAGGCTACGAAGAACGGCAGCAGCACACTGCTCAGCCTGTTGAGCAGCATGACCAGCCCTACGACGATGGCAGCACCGAGCAGGCCGCGCATCACATTCTCGAATGTAAACTTGAATCTATCCAATTTTCAATTTTTGTTTAGTGATGAGAGTTTAGTGATGAGAGACTTTACTCTCTACACTTAAATTCTGATGCGGTAGCAAATTCTTCACTCTTCACTTTTCAATTCTCAATCTTCAATTCTCAATCTTCAATTTGTCTCCACCTCGGAGCAGCGGAACGTAACGACCTGCTCTACCCCACGCTCCGTCGGAGCATCGATGTGACGAAGCACAGCCCCATGCACATCGTCGAGCACCACGGCCGGCCGATGGTCGGGACGCTCGTAGCGGAAGGTGACATCGCTGACATGCAGTCCCTCTACGTGACGGGCATAGAGACCGTAGGCAGGTGTCCATCCGGCAAACTTCGGTTCGGGATAGTTCGTGCCCTGCTCGCGATAGTCCTTGTCGACCAGCTCCTTCGCCCCGCCGCCTTTGAAGTAGAGACGGATGCCGGAGAGCCACACGTTGCGCACCGGCTCGTCCTTCATGCCCGTGACGATGATGCTGCAGAGCGAGTCGCAGTCGTCGGCAATGACGTTCGAGATCTGTATGTCACGAGCCGACGACCGTCGGGTCACTTCCCGGGGACCGCGGTTGCGGCATCCCGTCGTGATGTAGATGGGATAGTGATGTACGTGACTCATGGTGATGTTCGACACCACGATGTTCTCCATCCGTCCCTGGTCTACCTCCTCGAAAGCCAGTCCGCTGGAGTACATGAACGTGCAGTTGGTGAGGGCGATGTTCCGGTAGCCTCCGTTCGACTCCGTGCCCAGCTTGAATCGTCCGCACACCCATCCCACCGGCTCGGGGACGTAGGTGCCGTCTATCAGTGAGCCGCACTTATAGCCTGTGATGTTACAGTTGCTGATGGCGATATGCTCACAGAGCACAGGCTTCTTCAGGGCATACGACGACTTCAGCACCAGCGCATCGTCGCGGGGCGTGTTGATGCGGCAGTTGGTAATGGTCATATACTTACAGCAGTCGATGTCGAAGCCGTCACGGTTGGTGTCGATGGTCACATTGTCGATCGTGGACAGGTCGCATCCCGTCATGATGATGCCAAAGTGCCCGCCCCGGTAGATGGTGATGTCGCGGATGGTCACCTGCCGGCACAGCTTCAGGGCGATGGCCTTGTCGCCCGTGCCGATAGAGCCGCCCTGTACGTTGCCGCCGCTCTCAGTGTCCTTGTGCGTCAGTCCCTTGCCGTCTATCAGGCCGTGGCCTGTAATAGAGACGTTCGTCTGCCCCTCTGCCCAGATCAGCGAGTTATGGAAGTAGGTGTGCCCGCCATCCTGATACTCCGGGAACCCGCCAAACGACTCGCTCTCGTCATAGGCTTTCATGCTGGCCGGGGCTGCCAGGAGGGTACAGCCTGCCACAAGGTGCAGGTCGATGTTCGACTTCAGGCGGATGCTCCCGCTGAGATAGGTGCCTGCGGGGAGCAGCACCTGCCCGCCCCCGTCCCTCACCGCCGCCTCGATGGCAGCATTGATGGCGAGCCTCACCCCCGTCCCCTCCCCAACTGGAGAGGGGGGAAGCCTCACCCCCGACCCAGGCAGCCTTAGCCTCACCCACTACCACTCCCCAGGGGGCGAGGGGAGCTGCCAAGGTGAAGACTGCAGTAAGAAATAATACGATTGAACGTTTCATGCCGCAAAGATAAGAAGAAAGAATGACAATCCGATGCAAATTCCGTACGTTTTTGTGTAAATTCAGCAGAAAAGTGTTATCTTTGTAGCATATTATAGCTAAAAACAAACGAACATGCGATCTCTATTGACAGGCATCATCACCTTTATCCTCATCTGTGCCGGCACCACGGCAGGAGCCAGCGACTTCAACCTGAACAGCCGACGCATATCGGTTCAGGACGGTCTTTCGGGCAACACCATCAACGAACTGGTGCAGGACGGCCAGGGGTATATCTGGATGGCCACCAACAACGGACTGAGCCGATACGACGGCTATGCCGCCGTCAACTATCATTCGCTCTCGCCCAATCCCAACGAGCGCATCGGAGCCCGCATCGGCCGCATCAGCTACGACCCCGCAGGACTGCTCTGGCTCAGTACGGCCACTTACACGAACGCCTGCTACCATCTGGCCACGGGGCAGTTCGTTGACTGGACTGGGAAGAACGACCACGACCGGCAACTCAACAAGATGCTCCTCTCCCCCACGCGCGGCATGTTCTTCTACAGCAAAGGCTTCGGAGTACGCCATTCCCACTATGCCGACGGGCAGTTCAGCGTGACCGACTACACCTGGCAGGGAGGACAACTGCCGTCCGACAACGTCGAACTGCTGATTGAGGACTCCCTTCACAATATCTGGATTGCCACCGACAACGGCGTCGTCATGCTCAACCCACAAGACCAGCCGAAGACCCTCCTTCAGGGACATGCCGTCATCGGTGCTGGTACGAGCCAGCAGGCCACCTATTTCATCGATCGCCAGGGACTGGCCTTCGCCTTCGATGCCCAAGGCCGCCAGCTCTACCAGTCCCAGCTGCCCACCATCATCGGCCGTCCCGGCAAGGTCAACACCAGCTTTGTCTGGCAAGACCGATGGATGCTCTTCACACCGCAAGGCACATACGCCATGCACATCAAGGACGGCACCTGGACGAAAGAACAAGGCGAGCGCAACGTCGTAGACGGGCTGAACCAAGGTGCCTGCCCCGGCTATCATTTCATTGCCAACAGCAGCGGCCGGTTGTGGATCTATCCGGAGAAAGGCTCTCTGCGTACGCTCGACCTGCTGCCCAAAGCCCGCTTCACTATCAACCGAGGGCGCAAGTTCCATATCGTCGACGATCAGGAAGGCCGGCTATTCATCGCCACATACGGCAACGGTCTCTTCGTATGGAACCCTGAAGACAATCATCTGCGCCACTTCACAGCCGAGGATGCCAACCCCATCATCCACACCAACTACCTGCTCTATGCCATTCGCGACAAGCAAGGATGCATCTGGCTGGGCAGCGAGGCTACGGGTGCCTACTGTCTCAGTATCATGACTGCCTCCTCCGTCAATTATATCCTTCCTGAACCCGACCGGCATGTCGACTGGTCGAATGCCATCAGCTGTGTCGCCCAGCACCCGCAGACTCATCATATTATTATAGGAACGCGCGAGGGCGGCATCTACCAGTACGATCACACAACGGGCGTCACCCAAAAGACCGGCACTCATCAGAACAGCATCTCCTTTGTGTTTACAGACAGTCAGCAGCATGAGTGGGTCGGCACCAACGGCGAAGGACTCTTCGTCGACGGCCGGCAATACTGCAAAGACGACACCGTCTTCCATCTGCCTGAGAACAAGATACTTGACATCTGCGAAGACCGGCAGGGACGCATCTGGATAGCCACCCGCGACGGCGGTCTACTCCTCGCCTCCCCTCCCTCAATTCATAATTCTTGCGTCCCTCCGGTAGCAAGCGACCAAAGGTCGAGCGCCCAATTCTCAATTCCCCGCTCGACCTTTGGTCGCTCGCAAGGCGAGAATTTCCCCCTCCGCTTCGAGCAGTTCCTGACAGGCAGTCTCAACGAGAGCCGGACGAAGAACATGCAGCTCACGCCTGGCGGCCTAATGTGGATAGCCACAAACAACGGCATCTACAGCGTCGACACCCGTGAACGTCACATCAGCAACGGCTCATTCAGATGCTATAACACCGCCAACGGGCAGTTCCCCTACGACGAAATCTTCACCCTCTTCTACGCCTCAGCCGACTCCACTCTCTGGGTAGGAGCCGCCGGCAGCGGCGCCATCAGATGCCGTATCGATGCAAAGGGACAGTTACACTATGTCGAAGAGATTACCACCCGTCAGGGACTGGCCAGCGACAACGTCTACAGCATCTGCCAAGACCGCTACGGCTATGTTTGGGCAACCACCGAGAACGGTATCTCACGCATCAACACCCACAACAGCATGGTCAACACCTACCAGCCCTCGCCCGTGCTGCAAGGCAATGTAGGCACCGAGAACTGTGCCCTCCAGACGCACGACGGCCTGCTGCTCTTCGGCACCAGCTACGGCCTCGTCACCATCACCCCTTCGCCCTCAGGCCGACAGTCCGCCCCGCTGCAGGCCACCATCACCGACGTGCTGGTCAACGGGCAGTCGATGATAGCGTCCAACATGCCGCGACCGTCAGCGCTGAAGTTCCCCCACGACCAGAACACACTGTCGTTCCGCTTTTCCTGCTTCCGTTACGACAAGGTACAGTCACAGCTATTCCAATACTATCTGGAAGGCGTCGACCACGACTGGCTGCCCATGACCACCGCACACCACGCCGACTACACCCTTCTGCCCCCCGGCAGCTATGTATTCCATGTACGAGCCCTGGGCAATAACAACGAGTGGGAGCCAGAGGCAGTCCTTGCCGTCACCATCCGCCATCCGTGGTACGCCACCTGGTGGGCATGGATTATCTGGATCTTCTTGGCCGCCCTCTTTGCATGGTACGTCTGGAGCAACTGGAAAGAGAAATTCGACCTCCACCAGCAGATGAAGTTGCAACGCCAGCTCATGGACTTCCGTGCCCAGCTCTTCACCAACATCACCCACGAGTTCCGCACCCCGCTGGCCATCATCAAGGGAGCTATCGATAAGATTACCACGCCCGACCGCCAAGCCTTGCAGACCGCCCGCCGGGGCACCAGTCGCCTGCTCAAGCTGGTCAACCAGTTCATGGAGTTCCGTAAGGCCACCACTGGCAACCTGCGGCTACAGGTGAGCGAAGGCGACCTGGTAGCCTTCGTGCGAGACATCTGTCAGGACTTCTGGCCGATGGCCCAGCAGAAAGACATCCAGCTCACGTTCACACCCTTTGCCAAGACCCATCCTCTGCCGTTCGACCATCAGATGGTAGAGACCATCGTCTATAACCTGCTGTCGAACGCCGTCAAATATACACCCGAACGCGGCAGCATCGAGGTGCGGGTCAGGGAAGGACAGGTTGAGGTGGCCGACAGCGGCCCCGGCATCAGCGACGAGCGGCAGAAGGCCATGTTCGAGCCGTTCATGCGCGGTCTCGCCAGTCAGGGCGGCATGGGCATCGGCCTCTACACCGCCCATGAGATGGCCACTATCCATCACGGCCAGCTCACATACGAGCGACGCACCGACCCCAGCGGCTCACGCTTCACCCTCACCCTGCCCGTCGGCTACGACTACTCAGCCGACGAACTTTCCACCGAGCCTGCCACACCCGACAAAGACCAGGGGCAGGCCGAGGCCGAGGCGCTGATCCGGCAGATGCAGTCCGAGGCCCTGAACGACGTGACCGTCGCCGTCATCGAGGACGACCCCGACATGATGGAACAGCTCAGGCAGGAGCTTGGCATCTACTTCCACGTCACAGGCCACACGAACGGACAGGCTGGCTTCCAGGCCGTCACCCAGCAGCCCCCCTCCCTGCTCGTCTGCGATGTGATGCTGCCCGACATGGACGGCTATCAGATTGTGTCAAACCTGCGACGGCAGAGCGCGACGGCATCCCTGCCCATTATCATGCTGACCGCTCTCGACGACGAGACCCACCAACTGAAAGCCTACCGTGCTGGCGCCGACGACTATCTGGTGAAGCCCTGCAACATGCGGCTGCTCGTGGCCAAAGCCATGCAACTGATGAAATGGCGCTACAGGAATGAGCTTAGTGGAGAGTGTATCAATTCTCAATTCATCGAGACCCAGGCCGACCGCGTGTTCCGCGACAAGCTCGCCATGCTCATCGCCCAGAACCTAAACAAGCCCGACTTCAGCGTAGACCGTCTGGCCGAGCTCATGTCGATGGGACGCACCAAGTTCTACGGCAAGGTCAAGGAGCTGACAGGCATGTCGCCCAATAAGTACCTCATGACGGAGCGCATGAAAAAAGCCGCCGACCTGCTGGCCGACGGCGAACTGAACGTTGCCGAGGTGAGCTACCGCGTAGGCATCCAAGACCCCTCCTACTTCAACCGCTGTTTCAAGGCCCATTTCGGTGTTACGCCGAGCAAATACGTGAAACCGGCCACCTGATTCCTTACCACACGATCAAGACCTCCCCGCCGTGTATGTCGACATCCGTCAGCAGACGGTCTTTGTACCGGCTGACCGCCAGTGGCCGCCCGTTCTGAAAAGCCCTGGCCGTCAGGGGCACGTCGGCCTGTAGCGTCAGGGGCTGACGGAAGAGCTGCGGGGAGAGGTCTGTTACCAGTCTGACCACCAGCCGCCGCTCGCCCTGCTCGACGGTCAGGCTCACGTTGTCGCGCTCTTTCACGTAAGCCGAGACCTCACCGAAGGGAGCAATCCAGAGGCTGTCCTGCAGCGAGCACACATAGTCCCAATGCGTCCCCCACTCGCCCCGCGCCATCAGTCCGTCGACCCAGCGGCGCAGCCACACCGAGTCGCGCTTCGACCCGATGCTCGTCTGAAACGTCCGGCTCCCCACACGGCCACGCTCACAAAACGCGACCATCTCGTCACTCTTCGCGTTGCCCGGATAGAAGAACGACAGCGGCCTCTGCCCTGTGTGCACCTCGATGGCCGAGTCGTTAGCCTCCAACTCATGGCGCAGCGCCGCTTCCGACAGCCGTGTCACAGCCCGATGCTCCCATCCGTGACTGCCTATCTCCTGCCCGTTCTCACTCAGTTCCCTGATCATCTGCCACGTCATCACCGGCGTTCCGTCGGTGCCCTCGGCACGATCCTGACTGGAGCGAATCTTCCCTCCCACCTTCGAGCCGACGATGGCAAACGTAGCCCGCAGTCCGCGCTTCTTCAGTTCGGGAAAGGCCAGCGTGAACTGATCCTCCAGCCCATCATCGAACGTATAGCTGACGGCGGCCTCCCGTCCTCCCCAATAGCGGGCAATGCTCACCGACTGAGCCGACAAAAGGCAAAAGACCGACAGCAACAGGAATGCTGTTGCCGCCAGTCTTCTCAACGCGTTATGTCCTTTACGGTCAATCCTCATCGTCCCAGACATTCCGGCTCCCGCGTGACAGATAGTCACTGGTCTCCTCGTTGCTGACTGTCGTGCTCAGTGAGCCAGTTCCTTACATGCCACTAATGATGCTGGTACAAATGAAACACTCGGTGGTCTCTTCCGTCACCTTTATGGTAGGTGTGATATATTGCTTTGTCATCGGTCTACTTATTTTACTTCAATTTTCAATCTTCCGCTCGACCTCTGGTCGCTCGCAAGGCGAGAATTTTCAATTTTCAATTTTTACCTCATTTTCGCCATCATCCGCAAGAACAACGGTCACCCCCAAAAAGATTTATGTGAAGTAAATAATCTAACTCGTACTGATTATGCAGCACAATTCGTACCGACTTTGCAACGTGGCTCATTGCAACGGAAAGGCTGTGGTGAGAGATGTGGAAAGTGCCTCAAAAACGGTGTGAGTCACACCTATGGTAGTGGTCTGAGTCACACCTATGGTGGTGGTCTGATTCACACCACTTTTGGGGCATCGAGGACACGCAACAAGAAAGGGGCTGTGCCGGTTGATGTCGGCACAGCCCCCTCAGTTGTTTGCGAACAAGGTTTATTATTTAAGTTTGGAGTTAAAATAGGGAGTTTAGTCTTCCCAGTCCGTGGTGCCGTTACCGTTGGAGCTGCTTGGCTCATCCTCGTCACCGACGTTAATGTCGCCACCCGTGTTGTAGCCTTTCACAGTGTGCGAGCCACCGAGCATCAAGATGGGGCCACGAAGGAGCATGGTACACAGGTTGGGCTTCTCGTATTTCTTTCTCATGGTTTAATTGATGATTTTGGTGTCTGGGCCGCTGTAAAGCGAGTTCTTTCCGATGTTGATTTTCACGTCGTGCTGGTAGCCAGCGGTGAGGGTGGCACCGAAGGGGATGTAGGCCGTGCCGCTATGTACGTTGTTTCCATCTTTCATGATGGTGCAGGTAATCTGGATGTAGGTCTGCTCGGTGGCAGAGGCGATAGCGGTGGTGCCGTCCCATGGTGTCAGCGGCTGTGGAATCATAAAGAGGTAGGGCGCATCAGATGCGTCGAGGACCTCGTAGTCCGTGGTGCCGAGCGTCTTTGCCGAACCGGAGTAGAGGGTGTAGGACGGATTTTCGCCTTTAACCTGTTTAACAGTAAGAGATTCCCACGAATGACTATTAAAATAGTATAGGCCGTTATTCTTTACGTTACAAAGCTTCACTTCGGTAATGCTCAGCGTATAGTCATCAAGGTTCGTGGCCTTCTTCACCAAGAAGCGGAGGGCGGTGCAGACGTGGTCGAAGGTGAACGTGACTTTTCCGCTATTGTCAGCGTACTTGGCAGGGGTCTTGGCAACGAGCAGGTCTTTCTGCGTCGAAGCGTTCTCCTCTACGGTAAAGTTGATGTAGGGGTTAGAGGGTTCATTGAAAGTACCATCTGATGAAGCATACCAGTCGATGGTTTCGCTGGCTGTGGGCCAAGAGCCTCCGCTCGTCCACTTCCCTTCGGTGTCCTTCTTGGCAGTAATGGGGTCGCCATTAGTATAATTAGCACCATACACATAGTTGATGTTAAACTTGTCAAGCGTCGAGGTCGTTATGATGGCTGCCCTCGTAGCGGGAGCGTCTGCGGCTTCATCGGGGTTCACCATCGGATTCTCCGCCACCTCGATGGTCAGGGGCAATCGTTCTTCCGCTGGTTGCTGAATACTATTATCATCATCGTTGGAACAAGCCACAAAACCTGCTGCAAGCATCAGAATGAATAGATGAACTGTCTTCATTGTTTCTTAGAAGTTTTTGGATAAGGTGTAAACGCGCTGCGTGGCAGCGTTGTAGTACTTCAGGGTATAAGCCTCGCCCTCTTGACGCCCGAAGACGGTGAGAGTGTTGAACGTTGCGAGTTGAGCGTTGAACGTTGTCGTGCCTCGACACTCGTTGCCGACGAAAGCGGCCAGCATATCGCTGGTGGCAAAGGTCACGTCGAGAGGCGAGAGGTCGGCTGCCGTCAGTGCGAGTTGTTTCACCACGGAGTACTTGGCCGCGCCGAGCGTGAACTGCGGCACAAGGTCTTCGTCCAGGCCATACACCTTGCCCATGTCGTAGGTCATCTGCACGGTGCGCGAGAAGGTCTGTTGCAGACTGCTGCAGTAGTAACTCAGCGTCACGCTCACCACGTTCTGGTCGCTCTCGTTGCCGTAGGCTTTCAGCACGAAGGTTCCTTTGTCGTCCTCGTCGTCCGTGCCGCCTTGCGAAATGGCGGGCGAGGTCAGTCCGCGCAGTTCGCCGTCCACAAAGAGGGCCATCAGGTCGTCGTCGCCAGCGTAAGGCTTCAGAGCCTCCTCCAACTGCACCAGCATGATGGTCCAGTTCTCGTAGTCGCCGGGATTGGGTTCCTGCCAGTCGGGGCGCGCCTCGCTGCCGCTGTAGTCTACTTGCCATGTCGGGGCTTCGCTGACGGTCTCCACGCTGTAGCCCTCGGTCTTCGGTTCGTCGTCATCGCTGCTGCAAGCCCCAAAAGTGAGGCTTGCCAGCAGGATGGCGGTTGAATATAAAATGTTCTTGTTCATATTTTACTTTATCACGATTTTTTTACCATTAAAGATATAAACTCCGCTGACGGTGGGTCGTTTGGGCAGTTGGATACCGCTCACACTGTACCACTTGTCGTCCTCGCGGTCGGTCTGCACGAAGCGAATCGCTTTCGGCTCGTCGGGGCTGCCCACCACGGCGTTGGCCGTGAAGGTCATCTGCTCTGAGGTGGCAGCGATGATGTCGCCATCGCGCTCGATGGCAAACCAGATGCCCTGCTGCTTGTCGCCGCCGATGCTCAGGTAGAGCGGCCCGGCAGTCTCTGCGGAAGAACCGCTGAGCAAACGACTTTCGCCCACACGCTCGCCATTGGCGTAAGCCACCAGCTTGTCGCCCTCTTCCACTTCTACGCCTTCCACCACGGCACTCACGCTCATGGTTGCCTTGGCACGAACTGGAGCAGCGGCGCGTGTCGTTCCGCTGTACGACCACTCATCGATGAACGTGCTGTTCGGTTCGTAGAACGGATAGGTGAAGCGCGTGTTCGTGGTTGCCTTGCGCAGCAGCATGTATCCCTCGCCGGGCTTCATGTACTCCAGGCTTCCTTTCCAACGGCCCACGCCACCCGACACGGTGAAGTAGGCAAACTCGTCGTGGCTCTTGATGACATCGCCCGCCTGAGCCTTGTCGTAGTAGTCGCTCAGCGCCGTCTCTATCGGCAGGTTCAGCATCGGCGTGTAGCCAATGCCGTTCCATCCCGACTTCAGTTCGATGGTGCGCATGTCGAGTTGCTTGATGATGTTGCCCGCGATGGGGAATTTCGTGTCCTCATGCACCTTGATGGCATAGGCGTTCTTCTGCGAGAGGCTGGTGACATTCGTTCCACCCGACACCAGCCAGTGGCCGTTGCGGTAGATGAGCGTCGCGTCGCTGTTCATGTCGGTCAGCACGTCACCCTCCTTCCAGGGCAGTCCGTCGAGCAGGTTGTTCAGGTTGAAGAGTTTCTCACTCGCCACATTGAACGATACCCAGTTCCATCCGGCCGCCAGGTCGAAGGTCTGCACATATTCCGAGCCAGCCTTGAGCAGCACAGGCTCGTCGGTGCCCAGCACGGCTCCGTTCTGGAACGTGATGGTCGACGGGGGTGTCAGCACCAGTTCGCGGCCCGTCGAGTACTGCCACAGTTTGAAGGTCAGTGCGCGTCCGCTCACCTGGTTGTCATATACCGTCAGGTAAAGGTTGCTCTCGCCCGTCAGTGCCGAGTAACTGATGTTGGCGAAGCCGTGGCACAGGCCGTCTTGTGCGAACACGCCCACAATGTCGCGCGGGTCAACGTCAATCTCGTCGTGTACCAGCACACGGCCCACAATGTTCATCGAGTGCTGCAGCAGGTCGCCGCTGACGCTCGAAGCCCATTCGGGTTGCTCACCCTCCACGGTCAGGTTCAGATAGAGCGGCTCCGTCACGCCGTCCTCGTCGGTCAGATAGATGATTTCGTCATACGAACCCACGTTCAGTGCCTTGTTCACCGTAGCCGTGATGGTGGCCAGGTCTTGTGCGCTCACCACGTCGCTGTACGAGTCCAGTGTCAGCCACTTCGGGCAGTTCTCGATGGTGTAGGTGTGCTTGGTCGCGCTGTTGTTGTTCACTCCGAAATAGAGCATCTCGCCCTCTCCGTAGGCCACCGTCCGCGACAGGCGGTTGGTGAGCCACTGCAACGAACTCGACGTCACGTAGTAGCAAGCTGTCTGTGGCGAGGCCATCGTGTTGCCGTTCTTGTCCTCCACATCGCGCAGGGTGACGTAGATGTTCCTATGGTTAATGCGTGAGGAAGCCTCATTGATGTTCACCAGCACCAGATTGTCCTTACCCACGAAACTGAACGTCAAGTTCTTGAGGTCTTCACTGGGTGCTATGGGGGCAGCCGTCTCGTCGGTAATGTGCTGGAGGATTTCGTCGGCTGAACCGACGAACACATAGTCGCGCACTGGCGTGGTGGTCGGGAGTTGTGTCTCTTTGTCTAACTCATAGCGGATGTCGCCGTTGTTGTCAACATATAGTTTTTTGCTCCACGGATAGGCCACCAGCTCAATGTCGTTGTCTTTTTGCCGCTCCTGACGGTCGAAGGCGAGGTAGGTCATCAGCCCAGCCTCGTCGCCGATAGGACTTTTCGTTGCGTAACGCTTGATGAGCGTGAGCGGCAGAGCTTGGCCGAACATTAAGATTTCGTCTATGTTGCCACGCAACCAATTGCGGGTGTCAATGGTGGTCACCTGACCGTCGGACTCCAGCATGTCGTACTTGGCTGCACCAATCATTGGGTGGCCACTACTGATGCCGCCGAGAGTGTCTGTCGTGAAGCTTGCTTTCAGCACCTGGTCAACGTAGATATTGGCCACATTGAACGAGCGGCTCACCGTCATGGCGTAATGGTGCCACTGGTTGTCGCTGTAGGAGCTACCGAGGTTGTAGGCCTGACCATTAGTTCGGTACATCAGTTTCTCGGCCTCGAAGGCGATGTTGAAGATGTTTTTCGCACCCACCTCGTCGCGCCGTCCGGCACCATTGGAGAGCAGCACACCGCGTCCATCTGTGTCGGTCTTGAACCAGAACATCAATGTGTAGTCCTCGTCTGCGGCACGACTTAAGGCATTCTCGTTGAGGGCAATGCCCTTGTCGTCCCAATCGACGTGCATCGACCAGCCGCGTGGCATAGCCCAGCCCGCATCGATGAGCTTGGCATTGGCTCCTTGCGTTTGGTCTGTGGCATAGTCGCCCGTGCCTTCGTTCATCGGGTAGTAGTCCACGAGTCCCATTTCGTAGCCTGTCAGACGGCGGCTGCCATACTGCGTACCCACTTGGGCACCCGTCATGGCGCGATACCACACGCGAGCCTCCATCATACGCCCCTCGTAGTACTGGCTCATCGCACGGTCGTTCTCGTTGGTGCGACCGAAGATGAGCGCTCCCGTGCCGTTGTAGGCCTCAGCCAGCGTGCCGCTGCCGATGGTCTTTCCACCGTTGTAGAAGGTCAGTTTTTTATTTTGCTGGTCGATTGACAAGGCCACCTGCGTAAATCCGCCCTTCACGATGGCTGTGTCAGAAACAAACTCCTGCTCATCAACGATGGCTTTCAGCTTATAGTCTGAAGTCAGCCACAGCTGTAGCTTCTTTCCGTTGGTGCCGTGCGAGAAGAGCGGCATGTCGCGACCCGTCTCGTCGGGACGAATCATCATATCGATGGTCACGTCTTTGCCGCTGAAGTTACGCTGGGCCTCACTCTCCACGCTGCTGTTGCCACTGAACTGCACACTCACGGTCTCTGCCACGTTCTGGTTGTTCACCTCGCCCTTCACCTCAAAGTTGGTGATGGCGTTCAGGTAGTTGTGCTCTATGTCCTCTGAGAAATTGAAGATGATGTTGTCGTTCAGCCCCAGGATGCCGTCCTTCGGCTCCGGCGTTCCAAACAGCTGTGGCCGGCGCGTGTCTTTCACGCCGCTAAGCACCTTCGACGAGGTTGTAAGGAACGAGTTGCCGTCGCGGCAGAAGAGCACGGCGCGCAGGTCGTAGCCTTTCTCCATCACAGTGCCTTCGCCGTAGAACTGGGTCTTGATGTTGCCGTTCTCGGGTATCATCTCGCGCACGCCGCTGGCCTGTGCCATCAGCGTGGAGTCGGCATAGAATGAGCAGAGATTTGTCCAGCCGTTGTCGCCGAGTTGCGTCTCCTTATATTGGAACTCAATGTGGTCGAAGTTCTTCTGGTACTTGTTGAAGCCGTCAATGGTGATGGGCAGGAACCAACCACGCTTTTCATTGTATTGCGCATTAGTGTTCATCACCCACTTGTCGCCAGGATTGGAGATGCTCACAGGGCCAGCCTCGCGCAGGTAGTGGACATCAAACGCCACTTCGTCATACGCATGTATCCAGTCGTCGGGCGAACAGAGGGCAATCTTCAAGCCTTCATAGTCGAATTCCTCGCCGGCATACACCTCCAAGGTCTTTTCCACCACTTCGCCAGGTTTCAAGAGGAAAGTCAGGCCGTCTCCGTTCAGCGGCGAACTGTCGATATAGAGTTTCGCACCGTGGGGGTTGGTTGTCTCGTCCACGTAAAGGTTGTTTATCAACAATCCGCCGCCCACCAATTCGGGTTGCTCACTGTCGTTGGTCATATACACCTTGAAGCGCGCCGGGTCACCCATAGCTACACCGCTCACGCTCTGACGGTCGAGTGTAATCTTCGGATTGCTAATCTTCTTGGTGCGTTCGTCGAGAAGCGTGCCCGGTCGGAACGCCACCGTATAGCGGGCATCCTCCCACGGATTGCAGGTGGCACCGCCACGTGTGCGATAGACAAAGCTGCGGGGATAGATAGCCTTGCTATAGTCAATGCCTTGATAGGAGATTCCGTCCTTGACGTGGTTTTTCACAATCTCTACCCAATTATCAAAGTTGGCATTGTGATAGACATCCAAGTCGTCCAAACTTGCGGTAGTTGTGGTGTCGGTGGCCATCGTGCGAACGCGGTACACGTCAACGTTGAGGTTGCTCTTGCCTGCCAAGACGAGGTTGAAGCTCTCCTTGCGGCTGTAGTTGTTCTGCGTGCCGTAGGTACCCGTGCTGCTATATTCTACCACAGGCTTTGCGCCAAAGGACCACGTTTGACCGATGAATTCAAAGCGTGCTTCCAGCGTTTTATCTGCCTTCTTGCGATTGTTGATGATTTTCGCCAGCGCATTGATGGCATTTTGAAGCGCTGGCTGCGAGAGGAGCGCGCCGAATGCGGCGGCGGTTCTGTCGGCAGCACTTTGGCCATCGGTTTCGAAATAGTCGGCTGTGGTGAAGGGGAAGTGGATGTATTGCGACTGGCTGAACTCGCTCTCGAAGGATTCGCTGTAGCTCACCTTGGAGCCGCCGTCCACGTCGTAGTTGGCCATGAGGTCGTAGGCCGCAAGTTTTTCCTGCTCGTTGGAAGCAATCATGTTCATCCAGGTGAGGAAGTGGGAGTACTTCTCGTCCACCTCGTTGCGCAAGCCCGTCATACCGTCAGGGCTTATCATTTCATATTCCGCGCCAAAGTCCTCGTGGTTTGCTGCCACCTTAGACCAATAGACGGCCTTCTGAGTTTTGTTGGCGAGTGCCACGGCCTCATCGCGCGTACCAGTAAAGAGCAGGTCGCGTATCTCTTGTGCCAGTCGTGGCAACAGGTCGGTGACGATGTACTTCTGCGAATGGACGAACTGCGAGGTGACCTCAGGCCCGTAACCGAGCGATACGTCGCGCACCAAGTGATAGAGGCTGTCGTTGGCATCACGTCCTACTGCAATTTCCACCAGCGAGCCAAAGTTGCTCTCTACGCCCTTGATGCTTCCGCCGCCCACACGACCCAGCATCTGACGGTACATCGCATCGGGGATGGCACGTATGGTGCTCATCTGTGTGGCGATGACATTTTGCACCACGCCGATATAGACGTCGGCATCGGCACCTACCATCGCGGCAGCACTGCTGGTAGTGATGTCTTCGCCCACATTCATCGTGTAGGAGTAGGCTTTCTTTCCGGCTCCGCTGAAGATGATGTCGAGGTCAATCTGATTGGTCGTGGTGGTGTTGGTGATGGTTCCATTCTCGGCACCAGGCAGTGTGGTCGCACCAGTGTAGGAAGAGAGTGCGACGCCCGTCTTCAGCTGCAAGGTCACACCGGCCTGGAATTTCATATCTACCGTATAGTTCAACTTGAGTTTCGAGCCTTTTGAGAGGGTTGCCGAACTGCCGCCGCCGGGTGGGTCGCGCAGGATGTCTATCAACATCGGGTTGCCTTGGGCCAACACTTCCTTGGCGCCCGTGGTGGCAAACATGTTGAGCACGTAGCCGCGCAGGGGTTCTGCCTCGTAGGTGGTGCCGTCCTGCTCCAGGGTGAAGCTCACGGTGCGCAGGGCATCCTTGCCAGTGAGCAGACGCGTGGTCTGCCCGGCACGCAGGTAGTAGATGCCTTGACCGATGCTGTCCAGTTTCACTGAATCGCGTTGCAGGCCGTCCTTCAGCCCATTGTGTACAGTCACCTTGCCGCCGCCCACATGCACGACATCTTCAATGAGCGAGCCCTTCACGCCGTTCCACGGATAGCGCTCCACTACTGAAAGCTCTATCGGGTAGCGACGTTCCAGGCTGAATACGGGATATCCGAAGGTGTAGCGTGGCGAGCCGTTTGTCACTGGTATTTTGCCCATAACGGGTACCTGACCGTAGATAGGGTCCTCTCTATAGGTCATCACGGGTTCTGTGTCTTCCTTGCCGCGACAGGTTAACGACAATTCGCACAACGCAAGCTCATAATAATCGTAGGAGTTCGAGATGTTTCCAGTTCCAGGTCCGATAGAATCCAAGCGGAAGTATTGGTAGAAAGAGTGGTCGGGCACATCATAAGAGTACGTCTTGCAACTATAAGCCTCCATTTTGGGATCATCCACATACAGCAGGGTTGTCCATTCTTGGTCTTCCGTTAAACGACCGAGCAGGCGGAAATACCTAGGATTGCGGCCATCATATATATTGTTTTCATCGCCTGTGGTCAGGTTGAGCGCTGTGACGCTGACAGGTTTGTCGGTCTTGAAGTTAACCCAAGCATGTAACACATTATAATTCTTTGGAAATACAGACCACTGGGTGGTCACATCGCCATCAAACAGTTGCTCATATCTGTCTATGCCCAATCCGGGGACAGCAGCTTGCCCTGTTAGTTTCGGTGTGTGGGTGTAGGCATCGAATATGGGCTTATTCTCGCCCTCGCCGATTCCTATTGGAATCTTATCGTATCCGGTAATACCTTCTTTGTAACCGATGACCCCCTCTGTATAGCCCGAAATGCTCTGATACACCAGCGGCACATCGACGCTCTCGCCGCCCAAGGTCTGGGCGTTGTAGATGCGGTCGCCGAAGTAGTCGAACGTGTCGTAGCCCACCTGTCGGTAGGTAATCTCCACGGGAGCGTGGTAGATGCGGTTGTAGCGGTAGTTGTAGATTTCCTTGGGTTGATAGACGGTGCGTTTGTCCACATCAACATATGTGCCTTCGTTCTTTATGGTGTCTTCCACAAGGCAGTTGGTAAGGTCGATTACCTCGCTCACCATACCGTCTTGGAACAGCGTGGGATAGCCGTCGCAATAGACTTGCGTCACCTTCCAGCGCACGGGCGGGAGCATCAGCACGTATTCGCCGGTCACCGAGTCGGGGCGCACCACCATGCGCTTGCGCTCCACGTCGGCTTGAGTGAAGTGTCCCTTGCCAGCGGGGTGATTGAACGTAAGCGTGCGCTTGGAGAGCGTTGGGTTGGTGTTGTCGAACACGAGCCAAGAAGAATTGTCGCCCTCAAGGGTAAGCACCATGCGCAGATTGCTGCCGAGGTTGTTGCGCGAGAGGTTGTTGTCGAGCGGAAGCAAGCCTTGGTCGTTGCCACCTACCACACGGCCCGTCACCTTGACGAGTGTGGAGTCGTAGAAGTAGGTCTGGCCCACCTTATCAGTCAGCACCACGCCGTCGGCACTCTTGTAGTAGCCGCCGCCGGTGAATTTGTGGCCGTCCATCTCCACCTGGATGACGTTGTTCACGCCGCCCAGCACCATAAAGCTGGCGTTGCCCTCAAAGTCGGTCTCCACAAAGCCGTTGCGGTTGTTGTGCATCAGTTGGCCGTTCACGCGGAAGTGGGCACCCTTCACGGGGATGCTCGTGCCTTCGTACATCACGTAGGCGTTGAACTCCAAGCCGTTAGTTACGGTCAGTTCGTTCAAGATGCTGTGGTTCGACTCGTTGTTGAAAGAGGCGATGCGGCTGCTGGGGTCGAGGTCCATACGCCCTCCCTCCGTTACGGGCACCACCTTGTAGGAGATGCTTTGCATATTATGGTACGACAGGTCTTCGGCGACGTAGTGGCCGGTCTCGTCGGTCACCGCCGTGGCTTCCTCTTCGTTGGTATCCTCGCGGACGATGCTGATGGTCAGGCCTGCAATGCCCGTTCCGTCGTTGAAGCGCACATAGCCTTCCAGCATACCCGTGTGTTTGCATGCGCCGTCAACGATGTTCGTCTCGGAAGTGTGCTTGCCTTCGCAGTCACTGGTGGCTACAACCTTATATTGATAGTCCTCAAGGGGTGACACCGTGGTGTCTTCGTAGCTATTCTTGTCGATGTCGGTCTCTACGAGTGTCCAACTGCTGGTGCCTTTCACGCGGCGATAGACGGTGAAGTAGTCAATGGGCTTGCCATCGGTGGTCCACGTCAGCACCACGCTACTTTGGCGTGTCGTTGGGACGAGTTTGGCATCAATTTTACCCGTGCCTGAGTGGTAGAATGAGGGCACTTTCTCGTCGGCTATCCGTTCCATCTTAGGTACGGCCTTGCCGTTCAACAGGTCCCATTTCAGATAGTTGGCGGCCATGCTCTCGCTGACGTTGCGGTGATTATCAGGCATTACAGGCCAATTGTGAGCGGAAAAGTTATTAGTACCACTACCACTCGCTCCGCCAAAGGCATTACCTGAATAGAAGCACATGTGTTGGTCCACCACGCTCTGGTAGGTACCATTTTCGTAGTTATTGTTAAACGTCCACTCGCCACTATCACTCGCGCCAATGAAGGCACCGGCAACAGTGCCGTTTGTGGTTCTTCCATTGCCCGTAATGGTGCCGTCAAAGCGGTTGTGCTGCATGTCCATCGGACTTTTGCCTGAGTATCCGACAAAACCAGCCATTTTGAGGGAACTGCTGGAATTGCTCTGCACGTCCACCGACACCCAGCAGTGGCGAATCGTTGTGCCGGAGGTGTCTGTCACTCTGCCCACAAGACCGCTGGCCCAGTTCTCACCCTTCACGGTGCCTTTGACGTGCAGGTTTCTGAACGTGGAGGCTTTCACGTATGAGAACGGAGCGATGGCTGAGATTCCGAGGTTTGTGACAATATTGACTGTCAGCGTGTGGCCGTTGCCGTTGAAGGTGCCGTAGAAAGGTGCATCGGCGGTGGTGCCCACTCTCTCGGTAATGGAGAGGTCCTGCATCATAATGGCATTGACCTCGGTCTCGCCCTTGGCGGCTTCTACCATCTCACGGAAGCGTTTCCAATCGTAGTTGTTGCGCAGCACCTGATAGGTTTTGCCATTGATGGTCATCATCTCCATACCGTTGATGTCCTTGGGGTCGCTGAAGGAAGTCTGCTTGGGAATCGTCTTGCCGTCAACCTCCACCCAACTGTCGCCGAGGCGGGCAAGCAAATCCTCTGGCATGTATCCGAGGAGTTCCTGGGTGTGCAGAATGGGAACCACCTTACCGTCTTCAATATGCCAATTGCCCTCGCCTAACGTCTGCACCATCGTCTCTGCCGAACGCGAGCCGACCTCGTTGCCGTTCATCTCGCTCCAGTTGTGGTAACTCCAGTTGTTGGTGTTTGACGCATTATTGGCGTATGCCTTTTTGCCTGAATAAGCGAAACCTGCGTGTGTAAATCCTCTGTAAGTGCCGTTCTCCAAGCAATTCGTTATGACGTTGGTCCCGGTACTTGTGCCATAAACGAAAGCACTTGCCCAAGATTCCGATGAAGCGTAAGTCCAAAGTTTTCCGTCGAACAGGCAGTTCGTGATGTTGTTGACTGCATTGTCGCCAACATTGCCGATGAGTCCTGAAAGGTAATTCGCATTGGTTGAGATGGTAGCCGATATGTGGCAGTTGCTAATGGTGTTGGGCGAACCGTTGCTCAAGGTCAGTCCTGCCAGTCCAGAGGAATGGACGGCGGCAGAGCCTATAGTTCCTGTCACGCGCAGGTTCTTGATGGTGCAACCCGAGGCCATCGCAAAGGGACTATTATAGGCATAATTGCTGCCCGTACCCGTCATACTCAAGTTCAAGGTATGGCCGTTGCCGTCAAGGGTTCCTGTCCAAGCCCCTGTTGTTGAGCCGGTATATGGCGCAACCCACTTGTTTGTAACTGCTATGTCGTTGGCAAGAATGGCGCACACATCACCACCATAACTAACCAATGTCACAAACTCGTTCCAGTCGCTGGTGTTATACAACACGTGGTAGTTCTTTCCACCGATAATAACCGTTTTGCCGACAAAGGCTCTTGAGGCGTAACTGTTTTGGACTATCGGGGCCGTACCGCGCGACCACGTGGCGCAGTTGTCGGGTTTCGTGCCTATGCTGCTGGGGGTGAAGAGACAACCCTCAATATGCGCATGCACCTTAGCACCGCTCCACCCTACGAAGCCGCCATTGCTGTGGCAGTTGCTTCCCTCAAGGCCGCCATCAAACAAACAGTTACGCAGGTAAAGATTGCTACCGCTGGTCACGACACCTACAAAACCGCCCATCGAGGCATCACCGTTGATGTTGTTGGTGAGCGTGGCCGAGACGCGGCAGTTCTCTACGAAGGTGGTGCCGTTGTTCATCACGTTACCTATCAACCCGGCAGTGAACTTGGCTGAAGAGGTGATGCTGCCAGCCACATTCAGGTTTTTGATAGTGGCCGTGCTGACATAGCGGAAAGGAGCAAGGTGGCTGTCAGAACTGTTGATGTTGAAAGTCACCGTGTGGCCGTTGCCATCGAACGTGCCCCGATAGGGATACGACGTTTCCCAACCAATGCCTATGTTGGTGGAAATGTCGGCATAAAGACGGGCGTTCACATCCTCTTGCCCCTTGGCTTCCTTCACCATGTCGCGGAAGGTATCCCAATCGGCTGCCGTGCGGATGGGGAAGTAGTAGGACGTAATCTCGTCGTAGAGACGCAGGGGCGACGTGCCACGGTCGGTGAACACCTCTATATTATAATTAACGCACGTGCGGGAGAGGTCAAGGATTTTGAATCGCTGATTGCGCTCCTGCTCTGAAAGCACATAGACGGTGCTATCTACCACGAGCCCATCCTGGTTGGTTTGGATGACGCGGATTTTCATCTCGGCGCGGTCATCCCACACAGCATTGTATTCGTGGGCATATTTCCATTTCACGCGCACGGTGAAGGCGGTGGAGTCTTCCCAAGCGGCAGAGTATTCAGAAACGCGAAGCAAGTGTAGGTCGTCCATCAGACAGCTCGCCGTGCTGGCTGCGGGATTTCCGTCCCATCCCCACGTCTGCGTGGCGGTGCGGCGCACACGATAGGTGAGGTTTTCCAGTGTTCCTCCACCCAGTAGCTGAGCCTCACTAATGGCACCGAGCAGGGTATTGTCGGTGAACGTGTAGGTGCGCACCTCGTTCTTAGATGAATAACTAATCGCACCAATCGACATAAAGTCGGCCTCCTCGCCCGTCAGCGAGCGTTGTATCTCGAAGTTGTCCACGCTGAAGAGGTCTTCCTCTTCTGGATATTCTATGGACCATGTGAGTTGCACCTGCCCTATCGAATCGCCGAGCGGCGTGGCTTTGAAACCGACAGGCACATGCAGCATCTTCAAGTCTTGCGTCGTAGAAGAAACTCCATTTACTGCATCGCCGTCAGGGTCGGTGTAGTTTGCCACGATGTGGAAATTCTTGTGCGGTACTGTAGCGTCAAGCGGGACGTAACCGCTGCTCATATTGGTTTCCAGCTCTTTGTTTGAGTGTGAGCCATCAGCGTTGTCATATTCCGCCCAAATCTTCGTCAGTTTGTCGGTAGCGATGAACCAGGGGATTTCCAACTTGCCCACTTCGCTATAGGACAGCGTGGCCTCGGTGACCTGCGGATACACCGTGTTTGCAGCGGCGGGAATGGACAAATCCGATGAACCCAAGCCCGAAACGCCTTCTTTAGAGCGACTGTTGCCGTCGCGTGTCACGTCCCAAGTGAAGGTAATCGTTTTACCACGCAGGTTGTGGGGCACTCGCCACACGGCGGTGACATCGTAGGTCTCGCCGTCGCTGTTGGCATAGATGGTGCGCTTCTGCTCACCATCGCTGCTGTAGAGCACGAAGTGGCTCGACGAATTGCCCTGCGTGATGGTGATGTAGCCGTCGGCCCACGTCTGGAACCAACAATCCAAATCGTCGTCGTCGTTGTCGATGTCGGTCTCAGACTGCCAGCGGAACAGGGTCGTTTCTACGCCGTCCACCTTCATCTTGAGTTTGCCGTCTACCACCCAGCAGTCGGCCCCGTCTTCATCGTACACGGGCACTTTGATTGCCACGGTGTTGGAACCGTTGAGCGAAACCGAATAATTCCACGTGTCATCTACATGTGTGGCCGCCGCCCGCTGGGGCACCAGCCAAGCTAAGAGTGCCACCGTTAGCAAAACCAGCCAAGGCCGTCCTCGCATCATTCTTGTCTTTCTTTCTGTACTCATTGTACTCATAATATTTAATTTTATAATGTACACAAATTCCGCAGCACTTTAGTTTAACCATCTTTATAAGTTTCTGAGCAACAAAAAGTTCTTGCTGGGGCAAGCGGCAAAGCCGAGCGGCTCAGGATTTTGCCATGTCAGATTTTTCACTTACCTTAGTGCTGCAAATCAA
>Ga0310697_10001567_pt1 | contig 26337 bp, 13 predicted proteins | sample 172DNAGHGlowgp2_FD_203883 | JGI IMG/M metagenome (GOLD analysis project Ga0310697, IMG submission 203883) | Sheep rumen microbial communities from Palmerston North, Manawatu-Wanganui, New Zealand - 1728 DNA GHGlow gp2 (v2) (version 2) | ecosystem: Host-associated > Mammals > Digestive system >...
GCCGTACTGTCGCGAAATCACGCCCAGGCTTTCGCCCCGCTTGACCTTGTGGTGGTGCCAGCTAGAAAAGTTGTTCTTTTCCATCTTGTCGTAGCCGTCTACAAAGGCGCTGCGGGTTCCCACCGGCAGGCGAAGCAGGTAAGAATCCCTGTTGGGCGGCGTGCACCACTTGACCAGTTCCATGTTCAGACTACGCAGGGTATCTTCCGGGACCTTCAAAACCTTGGCCACCTCTTCCAGCGGGAAAGAGTCAAAAACAGTCACCGTATCAAAGTCGGGCCTGTACTGCCGATTGATTTTCATGTCGTACTGTTCTGGATAATGGCCTATCACCATGGCGGCCAAAATACGAGGCACATAGCGCATGGTTTCCTTGGGCAGTTCCAGATCCCAATACGTCACCACCTGGGTGGTGTCCCAGGTAGAATCAGCCATTTTTTCCTTGACCAGGCGACGCACGCGGCCCTCACCGCAGTTGTAGGCGGCCATGGCCAACAGCCAGTCGTTGAACTCATTGTACAGGCGTGACAGATACTTGAGGGCCGCCGTGGTGGCCATCTCCGGATTGCGGCGCATGTCCACCCAGTAGTCCACCGCAAGGCCGTAACGCTTGCCCGTCTCCGGAATGAACTGCCACATACCGCTGGCCTTGGCACGGCTATAAGCCTTCAGCTTGAAACCGGATTCCACCAGGGCGAGGTAAATCAGGTCGCGGGGCATGCCCATCTCGTCGAGCTTAGAATAAACTAACGAGTCGTAGGCAGTCTTACGGTTAAGGGAGCCTTCGGTAAAGGACCGGGCCCCGCCGCTCATGTAGAAAATTTCTTGCATCACCCGTTCGTTGAACACCACGGGCAGCGTAAACTGAGCCACATCTATGGTATCCAAGAAGTTTTCGATAACCTGCAAGGCAGCGCTATCCGCAGCGCTTTCGTCCAGGGCATCCACACCCTCGATAGACACTTCGTTCTGCTCGAACACCCCTGCATCTACGCCGATTTCTGAAATGTTGGGGTAAACTTCGTCCAGGGCATCCACAATGCGGAGCGGCATCTGTGCCCGGTATATGGAATCAACGGATTCGGGAACGTTGTGGTAAAGGGTGTCGTGCTTTTCGGCAATGAACTGCCGCAGGGATTCGTCCAAGTAATGCCTCGCCAAGAGCCATTCCTGGTTGTCCATGGCTTCCAGGGCGTATTGGTAATAAGTCCAAGAAGGCCGGACCGCCAGGGAATCGTGGACCTTTTCCCGGAGGGCTACCTGGGCAAAGGATTCCGGACCATCTTCGGAATACACCAAAGAATCGGGCTTGCCCACAGGGCCGCCCGAAGGAACATCGTTTGCAACTGGAGCCTGTGCCGGGGCACAGGCAACTAGCAGGATAGCCGAAAGAAAAGTTCCCAGGACTACGATATGCCTAGAAAGGCATATCACTGGTCGTAATCCAGGTCTTCAGCGTAGTCGGACCAAATCTGGTCGCGTTTGAAGGACGGCTGGTCAAAATCCACCTCTTCGTCCAGTTCTTCTTCCTCCTCCTCGATTTCCTCTTCGATTTCCTCGTTAGGGAAAGGAAGGGAATTATCGAAAGAATCACTCTTCGGCCTACGGCCGCAATGGTACGCATAGTTCAACATAGAATTCTCCTCAGTGCAGGACACGACTGATTCCAACCAGGATTACCCCGCTCATCACCAAAGACGCCACTATCTGGAGCACGATGATGACCCTATTGACCCGATAGGCTTTTTGGGCCTTTCTGTGCCAAGGAGGGAGTCCTGATTTAGTCTCTCGGTTCGGTTCCACGAGTGGAAATGTATACATAAACTTCAAAAAGTCAATACCTTTGTGAAAAAAAATTAAATTTTTTGCGATGAACGCCAGAAAAATATTCTTAAGTCTTTGTCTAGCAACGACTTACGCTTTTTCGCATACCGGTGCCATTCGCAACGGTGACGGCTTCAGGGTACCCTCGTCCACCACCCTAGGTCAGGGATTTTTCTTCTTTTCCGGGAATTTCGAGAACCTGAGCGACGGCTCCCCCATGGCTATCGACGGATTCAACGAAACCCGTAACAACAGACGATACGACGTTCCAAACAACATTCCCTCTTCTGGAGGTGGCCTGCAAGCCTCGTACGCACCTCTGGACTTTTTTGAATTCGGCCTATACCAGCCCATCTACTACGATGGACGGGTCGCAGAAACGGAATTCAACACCGCCGGAATCGGAGACCTGCAGATATACGGCAAGGCGAGCCTCCCTACGGATTTCCCCTTGAAACCCGCAGTTTCCCTAGAAATATTCGCTCCCACGGGTTCCAAAGACGCCGGGTTCCGCCCCAGACGCATCTGGAACATCAAGGATGGAAAGACTCATGCCTACACTTATGGTGAATGGTCTATAGCCACCACGCTCCACTGGACGCTTGATCTCTTTGAAATCGTTCAGTGGAACAGCTACATCGGGCACTTCGGCACTGAATACGTGATGTGGGGAACAGGCCTCAATCTCTTTCCGCACAAACTAATTTCCCTTATCTTTGAAGTGTCGGGCGAAACCAAGATTACCAAGTCTAGAATCAACGACCACCTGATGAACGACGGTTTCCGTTTTTCACCGGCAGTGAAATTGCACCTGCCCCAAGATTTCAATTTGCTGTTCGGCGTAGACCTGGGACTGGACTATTTCCGCGGAGCAAAGCTCAGCAACGGGCACCTGGTTAAGCGGGACAACGGCAACGAAGAAATCTCTTATGCCGTCGCCGGCTCACCAAAAATATCCATGACCATCGGCATAAGCAAGGCAATTGACTTCAGCTGGAAAGACTCCGACCGCGATGGCACTCCCGACCGCCTGGACATGTGCCCAGGTTCTGCCCTCGGAATGGTAGTGAACAACCGCGGTTGCCCCGTGGACGAAGACCAGGACGGTATCCTGAACATCGTTGACGACTGTCCGGGAACACCCTTGGGCGTAAAGGTGGACTACACCGGATGCCCGCTGGATCAAGACAAAGACGGAGTACCCGACTACAAGGACACTTGCGCCAACACTCCTGACGGTATGGCCGTAGATGCGTTCGGATGCAAGCTGGACACCGATGGCGACGGAATTGACGACAATGCGGACCAGTGCCCGAACACCCGCAAAGACGACCCCGTAGACGGCAAGGGCTGCCCCTTGGACGAAGACCACGACGGAGTGCTTAACGAAAACGATGCCTGTCCGAACACGCCCGAAGGCTGGAAAATCAACGCCTTCGGCTGCCCCATGGACGAAGACCGGGACGGCATCCCCGACGAAGTAGACTCCTGCCCAGGAACGGAACTTGGAGAAACCGTCAACAAGGACGGCTGCCCCGTAGATACCGACGGTGACGGCGTTTCTGACCTGCACGACAATTGCGCCGACACTCCTAAGGATTATCCCGTAGACAATAACGGCTGCCCGCGGGACACCGACAAGGACGGGGTGCCAGATGCCATCGACCAATGTCCCAAAACCCCAGCAGGAGCCGTTGTAGACAGCCTGGGCTGCATCATGGACTCCGATTTTGACGGAGTGCCCGACCACCTGGACAAATGTCCCGCCACACTCCCAAAGGTCAAGGTAGACGAAAGCGGTTGCGCCCGCAACACCAAGCAAGACTTGAGCGCTATCGCCAAAGAAGTGAAATTTTTCAAGAACTCCGACAAGCTTATCGCCTCTAGCTACACCGCCCTGAACGATGTTATTATGCTCATGCGCAAGCACAACTTTACGCTTGAGGTGACTGGCCCCGAAGGCAAAATCAATTCCATCGGAGAATACCTCAAAGGCAAGGGCTTTGACTCCAAGCTCGTGACGCTTACCCCCAAGGCCGGCGAAATTAAGTTCATCGCCACCGGAGTGAAGTACGAGGAGTAGGGGTCAGGGGCTAGGATTTAGGATCTAGGATCTAGGGGTTAGGATCTAGGATCTAGGGATTAGGTTTTAGGTTATAGGTATTAGGGGGGTCGCGGGTCTCAAGAGGTGTCATCCTGAGCGCGACCGCGCGAAGGATCCAGGCCCGCATTTCGTCTCTGGTATAAACGGCAAAAGCCCAGCGGTGCTGGGCTTTTTTCATTTGGTCTTGTTCGTGCAGGGCTGGCAGTCGGAGCTACTTCCTGCCGGACTTGGGCCGCTTGTAACCAAAGGACTTGAGCAGATCCTCCGTAACCTTCTTCCTCAACTTCCTTTTATTGGCGTTGGTGGCATCGTCAAAGGGCGGCAGGTCACAAAGCAGCCGAGAATCCATGGTAATCTCGGTCTTGTAGACATAGGCCCCCGTAGCATACAACCGTCCGTTGTCCGTGTGCAGGTCGCCGTTTTTGTCCGGTTTCATTTCGAAGTACAGGGTCAGCACACCGGCATCGCTTGCATAGCTCGGGTCATTCAGATCTTGAGTGAAGCTGAAATTATCCACGAACTGCCCGAGAGAGGTGTAGACCCATATCTTGGCTTTCATCTTGGTATCATATATGTTGGCCCTGCTAAAGTCAGAACCCAGATTGTCCTTGAACTCGTCGAGACAGTAGTTTTCCACGTATTCCTCCACGGAGACCTTTTTGCTACCAACGGCATCCACCGCATCCAGCAAGATCATACCGTCTGCACCAACTAGGTCATCAAGCGTCGCAAGGCCGTCTACAGAATTGATGACCGGCACCTTGGTCTCAATTCCGAGAGTCGGGCCCAAATGGCCCTTCAGGCCGGGGTAAACCTCTTCGGACGCTGCATCCTTGTTCTTGAAACTTCCGCCCACCTGGGTCTCGATTTCCTTGTCAGTCTGAGGATTGTATATGGATATGGCGAATGTCTGTCCCTTTTCAGGTTCCTTGCTGGCGTAGTACTTGTCCACATCCTCCTGGGTAATGGATGTCACCGGCTTTTCTACGGATATATCCACATCCTTGGTGTTCTTGGCCATGACATACACCACGTCGGAGGCCTCGTTGCCTGCCTTGTCGCGATAGAGACGAACAATCTCGTTCACCTCGCCAGGCTGCAGGCCTTCAACGTTCAGGCTATCCTGTTCAACGCAACCGCGGCCGTCCCCAAAGTCAACACACCATTTCACGTTGACTGAATTGGAGTGGAGCACGGAGTCGTTCGCAGGAGACATAATCTTCACCTTGGGCGGAATCAGGTCCACAACGATATACACGGACTGGGTTGAAGAGTTGCCCCAATCGTTCTTATAGGTATAGCTCACCGAATACCCCACGTTGCCATCCTTGTCCTTGGTCACGATGCCCTTCTGGTCAACCGTGTAGCTCACCTGTACAGTGGTCTCGCCAACACCCTTTGCCTTGGTCTTAAAGTCGTAGGTCACGGAGTAAAGGACCTCGCCCTCGGTGAGAGAGTACATGTACACAGGTGCGGCATTGCCGGTACCGGAGTTTGCATTGCCGGAACCACCGTTACCGCCAGAACCGCTACCTCCGTTAGAACCGTTGTTCGTTCCAGCGTTCGCACCGGAATTCGAGCCACCATTAGCGCTACCGTTTGCACCACCGTTGGAACCGGAATTCCCGGCATTGGCGGTAGCGCCACTGTTAGAGGCGGAGCTGTTCACCGTGGTGGTCTTCAGGGGCTGACCCGTAGCAGCGTCGGCCACGTAAGAAACGTTCACCGTCTTGCCGCCCACGTTCACCTGGTAAGATACCGTTATGACCTCGATGGAATCAATCTTTCCATTGGCTCCAATCACCGGAATCTTTTCCACGTTGCCGTCCTTGTCCGTCACATACGAAATCGTCACATTCACGCCGGCTACATTCTCGGTGTAAGAGACCTTGACCTGGTCCTTGTTGTACTGGGAGTAGGTCACCTCGGCAGAGGGCGGAAGATCTGACCCCTGCTTCAGCACGGGACCCGCAGCAACAATCTTGTCCATAACACTGTAGGTATTAGACGGGATGGTCACCGGCTCCAGTTCCGTATTCACCGTAAAGGTGTGGGTCTCGTAATTGCAGGTCGAATCCGAATAGGTTTCGTCGATAATCGGCTCCTTCACTGTAATCACGATATCGTTGTTCTTCTTATTCACGTATACGGAGGTATCGCCTTCGGCAGGAGTTTCCACCAAGGTATAAATGCTCGCTCCGTTATCGTGGTTGGCAGAAGTGGTCACCGTCACCTCAGGAGTACGCGTGCTTACAAAAACAACCACAGTTTCCGTGACACCCTTGTTCTTGGCGGGGTCCGTATAGGTCAGGGTTATCACGTTGTAACCTTCGTGGAGGTTCTCATGCCAGCAGGAATCCTGAGGTTCGCACATATCCTTTCCATCGGCAGTCCACAGGAGCAGAATAGAATTTTCATTGATATACAACATACTATCCGGGTCGGTCTGGCTCCAGGCGCCACTACCCGTTTCGGCGTAAGTCACCTGAATGTTGGAGGTTTCCTTGACATCTGCAATATTGATGGTGACGGTAGCCGTGTCGGCATTGCCATCCTGGTCGTAGACACGCACCCGCAAACTATAGGAAGTCTTGGCTTCGTAATCGAATACGGCGTTGGTCTTTATCTCACCTGTAGTCGCATCAATGGTAAACAAGTCCTTATCACCACCGATAGCCTGGTATTTATTCTGTCTGTTCTCGTTCTTTGTATCCTGGTCATAAAGTTCCAAGGTTCCAACCGGAGACCCCTTGGGCTGGTTTTCGGCCACGGTCATAGTGGCGTCGTCGATTTCGGCACCTTCGTTGATGTCACGGATGGCGATGGTGACAATCGTCTCTGTACTACGGAGTCCTTCCGCATCCTTGGTAAAGACATTAATCTTGAACACCGAGTCAGCACGGGCGGCCATCAGTGTTTCAAAATCAATATCCTTGGCAACCGTAATTATTCCCGTTACAGAATCAATGGCAAAGACCTGGCCATCGTTACCGCCGTTAAAGTGGTATGTCAGTGCGCCATTTTCCGGGTCTGTACCGGTAACAGTCCCCACCACAGTGGCCGTATCCGTGTGTTCGTCAATGACCTGGTCCGGAATCCCCGTAACAGAAGGTCTTTCATTGCCGTTGTTCACGGTAATCGTCACACTCTTGTCAACATACAACGTGTCCTTTAATTCACCCGGCTTTCCATTATCGCGAACACGAATCGTCAGATTATACTCCGACGTTGTTTCGAAGTCGATAATATCCTTCGCCACCAAGATGTCACCAACAGAATTAACCATGAAAGCCCCTTCCGGGTCGCCATCGATAATAGTGTAGGTCAGTGTGGTATTTGCATCTACATCTTGTCCCTTAACGCAGTAGTAGGCATTTCCGTCACCGTCGGAACCGCAATCCACGTAGGTTCCCACAGGAGAATTCTCGTTGATGGTTCCATTCTTGACAGTAGCCGTGGGCGGTTCATTCACATCGATGACCGTAATGGTCGCCTTGGCATAAACCGTATGTTCGAAATTGCCATTCTCATCTTTATCCTTGATAGATATGTACAGGATTGTCCCGGTAAACGATTCGTAATCCGGAGCCTTTTTTGCTGTAATGACACCTGTCGTACTATTGATTGCAAATATGGGATTGCTGCCATCCATGACATTTCCATTTTCAATCTTAAATGTCAATGCTCGTTTTTCCTGGTCCTCCGACACTATCTTGCAATTGGCGCCCTCGACAAATGCCTCGGTATTTTCCTTGATGGAGCACGCCACGTCGGTGTATGAAGGCGGTTCGTTTATGTCGGTGACGTTGATTATTGCCGTTACAGTCGTATCATTTCCGCTGGTATCCGACACCTTGACTTTCAATGTGTAATACGTAGGTGACATTGTATCGTAGTCTATCGTAACTTCCCCGTTCACAGAGATATTTCCTGCACCGTCTATGGTGAATAGATTCTTATCGTCGCCGTCCGTAATTGTGTACGTCAATTTTTCATACCCATCTTCCGCGTCGTCGGCTTCAATCCAGCACCCCGTCGGCGCATTGATAATTGGATTTTCAGTAATTTTTCCTGTGCAGCTCTTGGCAATGGGCTTCTCGTCTACATTTATGACCTTGATGAGGGCTAGGGCACTGGAGGATAAGCCCACAGAATCAGCGATCGTTACAACAAGTTTATATTCACTGGCTGTTTCAAAATCCGGAGTCTTATTATTGGATTTCAGTGTTATTGTCCCATTGGAAACCTTGAACATATCCGAAGTCAAGGTATAGGTCACCCGGCCTTTTTCGGGATCCGTGCCCGTCACCTTACAAGTCTTCGTGTTGCCAGACTTATTCAGGAACACCGTTGTATTCTCCTTAATCCAGCATGTGTCATGAGTTACAATCGGCGCCTCGTTCAAATTCCTTATGTTGATTGTTGCGGTAACATAGGTGCACAATGTATCTACCGTACCATTACCGGTTCTTCCATCATCACAGACTTCTATCCCGAGGGTATACTTGTTTTTTGTCTCATAGTCAATAGGATACTGATTTACAAAGATGAACCCACCCGTTATATCGAAGGGTTTCGTCAACTTACTATCACTGTTTCCACTCTTGATTGTCCATCTCAACATGCTGTTGGATGTTTCAAAATCCTTTGCCCGAATCTGCCCAACAATCATATTTACGGGAGAATTTTCATCAATCGTAAACGAGGTGTCTTGTGCCGAAGGTCTTTCGTTAACATCGGTAACAATCACCGTAACAATAACCGTGCGTGAACCACCATTACCATCCGAAACCATGACAGACAATGGATACCTATCATAGGTTTCATAATCCAATTTTTTTGCTAGGGTGATGAGACCTGATGAATGGTCGATAGCAAAAGTGTTATCGATATTATTGGCCACAATGTCATAAAACAGTTCGTCACCATCGTCATCAGATCCCTGGACATCACATATTTGGGGCGAGCTACCATCCTTGCAAATTTGAGTTCCGACAGCAGCATTTTCACTAATGGTTGCTGTATATCCGGTGGCATTAGGGGCGTGATTACCAACAACTGCATCCTTGTCCTTGATAAACAGACCGACATCGCGATAGTCAAGATTATTCCTGAATATGGAACCCTTAATGTCATAAACGTGCATAGTAAACAGTTCGTCGTTTTCAACATATCCGTCACGATAGACCCATACTTTTATTGGGGTAGAAGGATACAAATCTCCAGCCTTTATGGTAACCTTGGGGTGTGTACTTGCGTCTGCAGAACATAGGGGCATATCCGAAGAATGGGCGTTCCAAGACACGTCTGCCTTCCCCGCCTTAACGCTGCTGTTAGACGCTTGCCCGTCGTCGGCACCTTCAAACTTGAAACAGTACTTGAACGTGATGTCATTCTCAGACGTTCTATCCAATTTTATCGCACCATCGGACTGGTTTCCGTCAGACAGATATACCATTTCTGTTGTGCCTATATCATCCGGCTCGGGGACTGGGAAATTGGCCGCAGCCAAGAAGTCTATTATAGGAGGATCAAAGGGGACGAACACAAAATCGTCTGCCCTAAAATTTTCACCAATTTCTAGGTTTTCAGCAATCAACTGCCCCGCATACAAAGCCTGATTCGCTATGGTCATTGTCCCTTTGCAAATATAGGTTCCTTGTATTGGCTTACTATCTCCCGCTCCAAAACTGAAATCATGTGCAAAGTAAAACAAAAGATTTCCGGCGTACTCGTCATTAGAAATTTCCTTATAACTTGTGAGAGAGGTGTATTGTTGAGAAGCATCATCAAAATGAGAGCCTGCGCCCACATAAATAACCTGGACAGGAACGTGGTTTCCCAAAGAAAAAGAGTTCACAAAAACTCTTGTCAAGCGCCCGCCAGGAGGCATTCGCACAAACAGCCTTGTTTCAGCCTCAATACTTATCTGATTGTAATATACGTCAAAAGGTCCTTCACCCGCTGGTACATCTATATACCCAATTTTATACCCCTCTCTGTTTTGAGTAACCACAGAACCTCTTCGAGAACTAAAGGCCGCCGTCGCATAATCAATGATGGGAACCTTCAAATCAGTTTTTGTCTCAGGAACCTTATCAAAGGCGCAAGCACCAGTCGAAGCATTTGCCCCAGTGCGGAGGTTTCCGCCACCGGCGGTAATTCCACTACTGGCATTACCGTCTACAGTGCTTGAAACACAATACTGTCCGGCATAGGAGCCTCTGCTTCCAGAATAAAAATTAGTCGCCCTCAGTGGGCCTGTATAAAACTTGTTATCGTCTCCGCCAACATTGACACTTGCTCCAACAATTATAGGGCCACCCAATTTAAATCTGGCCCCGGCAGAGAGATTTCCTGTTGCGGTTCCTGTCCAGCCCAGCTCGTCACCGAACTCACACCCCGTTCCAAAGCTCACCCCAGTTGTGCCCCACAATTTGTAGCGCAACAAATAGTCCCAATACTCTTGTTGATGTTCGTTACTGATGCCGTCAAACCGAAGCGGGGCGACACTCGCTGCAAAGGCGGAACACACAGCCCCGACCACCAGCGCCAGTCCAAGTAAACTTTTCTTTAACACCCACATACACTGTCTCCTGGGCAAGGCCCAAATCCGCAAGGTCCCCTCGACAATGCGGCACACACAATGTTAAATATACTTTATAATCCCCTTATTTCAAAACAAAATGTTTCGATTTGGATACATTTTGGTGATAAAGACACCGCTTTTTTGCACTTTTTTATAAAAAAAGGCCCCGGAACAGGGGCCGGAGCGTGTGTGGAGCATTCCACCACAGAATTTGTCACTTCAGTTCGCAGGCCTTGGCTATGATTTCCGGGGACACCCCCTGGGACCGGAGGAATTCTATCACCTGGGCCCGCCCCTTTTCCATGCCCATTTCCATGCCCTTTTCCATGCCCATTTCCATGCCCTTTTCCATGCCTTTTTCCATGCCCTTTTCAAGGCCCTTTTCCATGCCCTTCTTCATGCCGGCCCTTCGACCGGAACGTTCCGCAGCACGCCGGGCATCACCGGCACTCACAAAACCCATCCTCTGTCCTATGCTCTTGAAAGCCATCTGCAGTTCCTCCAAATCCTCTTCCCCAATGAACTCTCCTAAATATAGGTTTATTTTTTCCCAAAAGCAGTCTTTACCGAAATTTCCCAAAAGTTCCAGACGGCATCCGATAGCAGAAGCCATTTCCGACAACCCCCGCCTGTCAAAGGCGTATTTCATCACCAAGGCCCCGACAGCGGCCTCCACGTTGACATCCGAAAGACATCTCTCATCATTGAGCTCGGACAAATTAACCAACGCGAATTCAAAGGGAAGATCCTTGCCTTGAAATTTCGCACGATTTTTCCTTCTGAAATCGGCCAAAGGATCCCATCCTCTTGTCCCGTTGTATATGACGATGGCCTTTGTCGGAAACCACCGAAAATCCGTATCATTCTTGTTCACCATTATATTGAAAGCGTACCGTCCTAGCTGATCCAAAATTTGTTTATCGGTATAGGACTTGTGTTCCAACAGGATTCCGACAAAGAGATCGCCTCCTCCTGCAGATTTCGCCCTGAAGGCCAAATCCGACTCGCCCCTTTCCTGGACCTCGCTAAACAAGCCTGATAGCGGCGACAGGGTATCCAGATCTACACCGTCAAGTATGGAATCAAGCTCCCGGTTGGATTCGCGCGCAAGGGAGAGCAGGGTTTTGGCGTTGGCGGGTTTTGAGTAGACGTAGCGAAAGAAGCCATCATGCTTCTTATTTTTTCCATTTTTATTTTCTTTTTCCATATTTACTCCGTTTTTGTGTGTACACCTATATAAACGGAGATGACAGGCAAAAAAGGACCGGAAAAATTTATTTTACAAGTTTGTAAGTACGAGGAATGTCATCCAGAGTGCGACAGCGCGAAGGAGCCTGGGGCTAGGGGTCAGGTTATAGGTTGTAGGTGTTAGGGCTGATGGTTTCAAGAAGAGTCATCCAGAGCGCGACAGTGACGATACCTGAAACTAGGCAGATTACTGCCTTAGTTCAATTAGGTCCGAAGGGTCAAAAAAAAAAGAACCCCGGATACATGGTCCGGGGCGTGTGAAAAATGTCGTTTTATGCTACCAACCTATACCGCATTTCAAATCTGCAGGAGCGTCATCGGCAACGATAAAAATGTTGTTTGTGGAGTTCGCCGACGGCTTAATTTTATTGGATGCAGTGTTATATCCAGGAATAGTTAAAGCTACACCATTGAAAGACCCAATCGTCCTAGCCGATGGATTAGAGGAACTTACGGTGCACCCAAACCCATTCTGTATCTCACTACCAACAGTCACTCTATACACTGCTCCTGCAGCATAAGAAATAAATTTCGTTGTGGCGGTAATATCAACAGGCGTCACATATGTAACGTTAAATGTTTTAATAGTCGGCTGGTTAAGATAATTCGTCATTGTCAACGTGTATTCAACGGTTCCATCTGTTGATTCCCCCGTAATAGGCTTCAGCGCACCACTTTGATACAGGGTACCACTCACAGATGGGCTTCCACTTGATTTTTTCAATGTGTAGGAACATTTTTTATCACTATCATAATCGCAGCCAACTACAGAAGTCGGAGTAACCGTAAGCGAAGCCCCCACCACGGCAACAGGAATGTCAGCAACATTGAACGACGGCTTCATTTCTGTCACGTTGCGGACAACAGCAGCAGAACATAGAACATCCGTACCTGTAGATGGCTTGCCCTCGTCTTTCACATTAAGAGATACACTATAGGTTCCGGCCGAATTGAAAGTCTGACTCACCGTCATTTCATTCCCTGATACAGAGCCACCCCACGTAATGCCATTGTCCAAAATATCTTTACATCCTCCTTTAGTCAACGTCCAGGTATAAGAAACAGGATTCGCCTTAGTAAGGTTATTGCTGGAACTGTTCAAATGTATTGAGCATGTATAGGAATTATTACCTACGCACTCCGACTCCACTACGACTTCCTCACAGGGTATCCGCGTATCGTCCATTATAAAGTAAGTCAGTGTTTTTGTACCTTCTTTAGAAAAAGCTGTAGTAAATTCCCATCCTCCCTCTTGAGATACCGGACTGGCCCCATCATCACCGGCTATCCACTTTATTGTGGATGTCTCCGTACAAGTTCCAGCATCGGGAGTATACTTATAGGTAACATCTCTACCTTTGTACGTGGTATAAAGTTCAGAAGGATTGCTCTTACCCTTGGGTTCGCATTTTCCGCTTATCGGTGTGTTCCCACACTTCAGATTCACATTTCCCCCTCCGCCGCCTTGGCTAGATTCAGAGCCTGCACTGAGCTGTTGCTTTGAACTGCTGCTTTCTACGACCGCTATAGAGGACATGGAAACTGTCGGAATCGAAGAACTGCTCAAAAAGCTCAAGTCCACGGAACTGCTACTGATTTTCGAACTACTGCTGCGGCTATGGGAACTCATGGAGCCGGTATAGGTTCCCCGGCTTGAGCTGCTGGTGTTCGTGTACTGCGAAACGTCTATGGAGCTGCTGTTGCCAGACCCATTTCTGGAGCTGCTGCTTTCCTCGGCGTGGTTCCTGGATTTGCCTCCAGCGCCAGAACCCGCACTGTCAGGATTGTCTCCATAACCGCTTCCCTCATCTTTTTCAAACCCGCTGGCACTGCTCCCCTTGCTGGAGCTGCCCGAGGTGGCGGTACTTCCGCTGCTGGTCACGTCATCGCCTTCATCGTCATTACTGTTAGAGGAAAAATTGAAAACCGGAAGCTTCTTGCCGCTCTTGTCATAAATGAAGGCGGAATCCCCTTCTACTATGACAATATTTCCAGAAGAATCCCTGAGCACCTTGGTGTAGTCGCCCTTGTAGATTTCGCCGGTCTTCTTGGCCTTTTCCCAACAGGCCTCGTCCTTTTCGCACGCTTTAACAATGCTGTCCAGCATGTCGTAGTCGATGGTGCTCGGAAACCGGCTAATCATCATGATTTCGCTGTCGCTCAGCGGATCTATTGAACCGTCACCGCAGGACCAAAGCAAGAAACCTGCGGCAAGAATCGTCAAACCCAACACATTTTTTTTGAACATATCTCCCTCCATGCGGCCTAGAGCGACAAGAGTGTATCATAAATATAACATTTGAGAGCCATGCGCGCAACCAATTGTAAAAAAAACTATGCATTTTATCACGGATAAAGTGATTTCCTGCAGAATTCCGAGCAATTCATTCCCCAAAAAAAGTAACCCGCCGGTTATTCCGACGGGATTTTCTAGATCCTTCGACTTCCCCTATCGCCCTATCGCTACGCTCCAGGGCTCCAGAATGACAGGCTCCGCTCCGGATGACAATTCGGGATTAGAGCAAATCCTTAGAGAAGATCCTTAAAGAAATCGTTGCCCTTGTCATCAACGAGGATGAAGGCCGGGAAGTCCTTGATGGTAATCTTGCGGATGGCTTCCATGCCCAGTTCCGGGAAGGCCACGATGTCGTTGCTCAGAATGTTCTGTTCGGCAAGGATAGCCGCCGGGCCGCCGATGGAGCCCAGATAGAAGCCGCCGTATTTGTGGCAGGCATCCGTCACGTCCTGGCTGCGGTTGCCCTTCGCCACCATAATCATGGAAGCGCCCTTGCTCTGGAAGCGCATCACGTAGGGGTCCATACGACCAGCGGTCGTGGGTCCGAAGCTTCCGGTGGGCATGCCTTCCGGAGTCTTAGCCGGGCCGGCGTAGTAAATCGGGTGGTTGCTCACCACTTCGAGCACGGTCTTCTCGATATCGGTAAGGGCCTCGCCCTTTTCCTGCTTGTCGAAGATTTCGGCAATCTTGGCGTGAGCCATGTCGCGGGCCACAATCATGGTGCCCTTCAGGTTCAGGCGGGTCTTCACCGGGTACTTGGTGAGTTCGGCGAGCACGTCCTTCATGGGGCGGTCGAGGTCGATTTCTACCGCCGGAGCCATGTTCACGGCATCGCCCTTGGGCAGGTACTGTTCCGGGTGGTGTTCCATCTTCTCGAGCCAGAGGCCGTTCTCGTCAATCTTCGCCTTGATGTTGCGGTCTGCAGAGCAGCTTACACCAATAGATACCGGGCAGCTTGCCGCATGGCGCGGGCAGCGGATCACGCGCACGTCGTGCACAAAATACTTGCCGCCGAACTGGGCGCCGATGCCCGTCTTCTGGCAAATGTGGAGTACCTTCTCTTCCATTTCCACGTCGCGGAACATGCGTCCGCCTTCGGAACCCGTAGTCGGAAGGTCGTCCAGGTAGCCGCAGCTGGCCAGCTTCACGGTGTGAGTGTTCATTTCGGCAGAGGTGCCGCCAATGACGATGGCCAGGTGGTACGGGGGGCATGCCGCCGTACCGAGGGTTTTTACTTTGTCCGAAATAAACTTCTCGAGAGACTTGGGGTTGAGGAGCGCCTTGGTCATGGGCCAGTAGTAAGTCTTGTTGGCAGAGCCGCCGCCCTTAGCCACGAACAGGAACTTGAGGTCCGCGCCCTCTTCAGCGTGGATGTCAATCTGGGCAGGCAAGTTGCAGGCCGTGTTCTTCTCCTCGTACATGGTGAGGGGGGCAATCTGGCTGTAGCGCAGGTTCTTACCGGTGTAGGCGTTGTAGATACCTTCAGAAATCGCTTTCGCGTCGTCGGCGCCGGTCCAGACCTGCTGGCCCTTGTGGCAAATACAGATGGCAGTCCCGGTGTCCTGGCAGAACGGGAGAATTCCCTTGGCGGCCACGCAGGCGTTCTTCAAAAGCGTGAGGGCCACGAACTTGTCGTTGTCCGATGCCTCCGGGTCCTGCAAAATCTTTGCCACCTTCTGGGTGTGGGCCGGGCGGAGCCTGAAGCTCACTTCCTCGAACGCCGCCTGGGCGATCTTGGTCAGCGCCTCGGGGGCGACCTTCAAAATCTTCTTGCCTTCGAACTCGGCAACGGAAATGCCGTCCTTGCCGAGGTTCACGTATTCAGTCTTGTCTTCGCCGTGCTGCACGGTCGCTTCGTATTTGAATGCCATAGTTAGGTTTTAGGTTTTAGGTTGTAGGTTGTAGGTGTTAGGTTGATTAGTTACAGGATGTTTACGTCAAAAGTCAAAGAAGGGCCGTGAGCCACAAGCGACTCGTATTGACGAGGCGTGGTGGCGAGAGTGAGGCGATGCCGGAGGTACACCCCCGAGATTGAGCCGAACGGTAATTAAAGGGGAAAGCCTTCCCCTCGCTCCATAATAGCCGACTTGAGTCGTCCATTATTTCGCTACCCTTTCTAGCGGGCTTCAATCGCCAGCCCGCAACGCCTGGCTTACAGTTCATATATTACAAGATAAAATTTCCATGCCCAAATGGAGCGTTTTCGGCTCTTTTAGGCCGCAATAATCAGCAAAAAAGCGACAAAAGGATAAAAAAAGCGGACAAAATGATTTTTTTTGAAAAAAAGTGAGCAAATCGGACAAAGAAGTGCTATTTTTAGAGCGTTAAAGTTTAAACATAGAGAGGATTACTATGAAGATTAAGAATCTGTTGCTGGCAACCATGCTGGCTTCTGCCGTTGCCTTTGCTGCCGATGCCGCAAAGCCTGCCGCCGCAGCCCCCGCTGCCGCTCCTGCAAAGACCGAAGCCGCCGCACCGGCTGCTGCTCCCGCCCCGGCTGCTGAAGCCGCCGCTCCTGCAGCTGCTGCCCCTGCTGAGGCCGCACCGGCACCCGCTGCCGAAGCTGCCCCTGCTGCCGCACCTGCTGAAGCCGCTGCCGCTCCCGCTGCTGCTCCTGCTGATTCTGCCGCTCAGCCTGCTGCCGAAGCCGCTGCCGCTCCTGCCGCAGTCCCTGCTGATTCCGCCGCTCAGCCTGCTGAAGCTGCCGCTCCCGCCGACTCCGCTGCCGCCGCTCCGGCTGAAGCCGTAGCCGCCGCAGATACCGCCAAGGCCGACTCCGCCGAAGTGCTGGAAGCCAAGACCGAAGAAGCTCCGGTTGACAGCGCCGCCCTCGCCCAGTCCGAAGCCGACAAGAAGGCCGCCGAAGAAGCCGCCAAGGCCGAGGCCGCCGCTCAGCCCGCCGAAGCAAGCGCTTCTGCCAAGTCCTCCATCATGGAAAACCCCTGGGAATTCCTGATTGTCTCCGCCGCCTTCGTGGCATCCGTGCTGGTGATTATCTTCACCGGGGACTGATAAGCGATTTAATTACGGATTTAAAAAGCCCGACCTAGGTCGGGCTTTTTTTGTTTGCAATAAGGGAGGGCTTACGCCCTCCCTAAGACCCTCCCGACACGTTGTATTCGCTACAATCGCAGGTTTGAAACTCTGGTACGCGAATACAACCGTGGGCGCTCTCGTTGAGAGCGCTACTTCGCCTTCTTCATAATCTGCTTAAGCATGGAGTTGAGCTTGCCGATCTGTACGGGGGCGGCGGGCTTTTTCGGCTGCTGGCCCGGGCGTTCCTTACCGGCAATCTTGTTCTTCAGGTCGGCGATGGTAGCGTGGCCCTGGATGCCCCCCTGGGGGCGTCCGCCGCGGTTATCGCGGCCGCGGCCACCGAAACCGCCCTTGGGTCCGCCGACACGCTGGCCGCGCGGGCCACTGGCACCTGCACCGGCAACGCCGTCGGTAGATTCCTGCTTCATGGAGAGGCTGATGCGCTTCTGGTTTGCATCCACCGCCACCACACGGACCTTCACGATGTCACCCACCGTCAGGGCCTCCTTGGCGTCGGCAATGAACTTGTCGCTGATTTCGGACACGTGCACCAGGCCGTCCTGATGGACGCCGATATCCACGAAGGCGCCGAAGTTCGCCACGTTGGTCACCACGCCTTCCATCCAGCTGCCCGTCACCAGGTCGTTGATGGTCTTGATGCGGTCGTCGAACTTGGCATAGCGGAATTCCTTACGGGGGTCGCGGCTGGGCTTCTGGAGTTCCTTCAGAATGTCGTCCAGGGTAGCCTTACCCACCTCGTCGGAGAGGAACTCTTCCAGGTTGATGGCCTTCACCGCTTCGGCGTTGCCCACCATGTCCTTCACGGAGACTCCGGCCTTTTCGGCCATCTTCTCCACCAGGGCGTAATTTTCGGGGTGCACGGCGGAATCGTCCAGCGGGTTTTCCGCACCGGGGATACGCATAAAGCCTGCGGCCTGTTCAAAAGCCTTGGGGCCAAAGCCCTTCACGTTCTTCAGGGCTTCGCGGCTGGCGTAAGCGCCGTTTTCTTCGCGATACTTCACAATGGCTTCGGAAAGGGTGCTGCTCAGGCCCGCCACGTGGGAAAGGAGCGGAGCAGAAGCACTATTCACGTCCACGCCCACCATGTTCACGCAGCTTTCCACCACTTCGTCCAGGCGCTTTTTCAGTTCACGCTGGTTCACGTCGTGCTGGTACTGGCCCACGCCGATAGACTGGGGGTCCACCTTCACCAGTTCGGCCAGGGGATCCTGCAGACGGCGACCGATGGAAATGGCTCCACGGGTGGTCACGTCTTCTTTCGGGAATTCCTGGATGGCAATCATGCTGGCACTATAGACAGAAGCGCCAGCCTCACTCACAATGACGCGGGGCGGAACCTTGCCCTTGAACTTCAGGGCCATCTCGCCACAGAAGGCGTCGGTCTCGCGGCTTGCGGTGCCGTTACCGATGGCAATCAGGTCTATCTTGTACTTGTCGATAAGCTGCATCAGGTAGACGCAGGCGCCGGCCTTGTCGTTCTTGGGTTCGTGGGGGTAAATCACGCCATGGTCCATGAACTTGCCGTTCTCGTCCAGAACGGCCACCTTGCATCCGGTACGGAAACCGGGGTCCAGGGCAAGTACGGCCTTGTGGCCAGCGGGGGCGGCCAGCAAAACGTCTTGCAGGTTCTTGCTGAACACCTTGAAGGCCTCCTCTTCGGCAGCGTCCTTCAAAAGCAGGCGCACTTCGCTTTCCATGCTGGGCTGCAGCAGGCGCTCCCAGGCGTCCTGGCACATGTCTTCCAGGTAGGGCTTCCATACGGAATCCTTCTTGATGACCTGGGACTTCAGGTAGCCCACCAGTTCTTCGGTAGGCACTTCGATAGAAAGGCGGAGCACCTTTTCCTTTTCGCCACGGCGGAGCGCCAGCATACGGTGGCTCGGAATCTTGGAAACGGGTTCGCTGAAGTCGTAGTAGTCCTTGAACTTGGTCTCCTGCTTTTCGAAATCCTTCTTGACCTTGCTGACCATGACGCCCTTCTTTTCCATCTGGGCGCGGAGGTACTGGCGGAATTCCGTGTTGTCGGCCACTTCTTCGGCCAAGATGTCGGCGGCTCCCTTGAGGGCGGCCTTCGGGTCGGCCAGGCCCTTTTCTTCGGAGAGGTAAATGCGGGCGATTTCTTCGGCGGTATTGCTGGTATCCTCCTGTTCCCACATCAGGCGGGCGAGCGGCTCCAGGCCAAGTTCCTTGGCGATGGTGGCGCGGGTACGCTTCTTGGGCTTGTAGGGGGCGTAAATGTCTTCAAGAAGGGTCTTGTCCTTGCAGGCCTCGATCTGGGCCTTCAGTTCGGGAGTAAGCTTGCCCTGTTCCTCGATGCTCTTGAGGATGGTTTCCTTGCGGTCGGTCAGTTCCTGCAGGTAGTCGCGACGGTGGCTGATGTCGCGGAGTTCAATTTCGTTCAGGGTTCCCGTCTGGTCCTTGCGGTAACGGGCGATAAAGGGGATAGTGCCCCCCTGGTCCATGAGTTCCAGGGCCTTGGCCACGCGCCAAGTTTCAAGTTTCAGCTCTTCAGCAATAATGGCAGAAAAATCCATAATTCATTTTCCGATTGGAGGGTCCTAGTCTTCCGAAAAGGCCCTAAGTTAAACAACCCGGCGGCGTCTGCCGCAGGGCACCCTCGCGGGTCTGTTGAATATAGTAATAAAAGATGGCCTAAGGCGACTTTTTCGGCTCTAGCGGCGGCCAGAAGGTCTCGGTTTCGGGGCCGAAGAAGTCCTGGACCTGGGGGCCGGCTGGCCGATGGAGCCGCCCTGGTTTCTGGAATCGTAACGACGGTTGTCGTAGCGTCTGGAATCATCGTCGCTGTCCACGTAACGGGTCGGGAGCCTTTCCGGTTCAATACCGCCCGGGCCTGGAGCTGGCCGCCTTGCCGCAGGGGCCGAAGCAGGGCTAGCCGCAGGGTAAGACTGGGGTGCGGGCGCCGTCATCACCCGGGTGGCTGGTGCTGGAGCTACGCGTGTAGCCGGAGCAGGAGCAGTCGATATTCTGGCTCCAGAGGGAGCAGGCGCCACCCGTACCGCAGGAGCGGGAGCCACACGGCTGGCGGGCGCCGGAGCGGGCCTTCTCGGAGGCGGGCTGTTAAAATGGTGGGGCGGACGGTAGCGCCTCGGGTGCCGGGGAATCGGCCGATGGGCATACCAGCGGGTATCCCGCACGTAGATAACGCGGGGGCCCCAGTCTATCCAGCAGGAACCCCAACCCCATTCGCCGAACCAGGTGCCCAGCCACACGCCGGAACCGTAATAGACACGGCTATAGCCGTCGTAACGCACGTAATAGACCACGCGGGGGTTATAGACCGGCACATAAACGTATTCCTTCTGCACCGGGTAGATAGTGATGTTGTCGCCGGCCTCCACCTTCACCTGTTCATTTGTCTTCAGGTGTCCGTAGTCGTAGGCCTTCTGGCGCATGCGCTGCACCGCCTCCATCACGTCTTCTTTCTGGTTGGTGACGGCGTCGCCCAGCTGGTCAGTCCAGGTGCGGTACTTGCTCATCATGGAAAGCACCGACGGAAACGGCAAAAGCGCCTGCACGCTGGGGTCGTATGGCAGGTCCGCCTCCTCGATGGCGTTGGCGAGGGTCTCCCCCTTCAGGTTCTTGTGGGATTCCGCCCACAGTGCGGCGGGGGCAATCTGGTTTCCATAGGTGGAAGCGTCCAGTACCTGCACCAGCAGCGGGTCAGGGTAAAGGGCGATGTTTGCCACCAGGGTGTCCAGTTCCGAAGTAGAATAGTTGGCCTGGGCAAAGCCCGAAACACCAAGGCAAAGGACCAGCGCGGCCATTACATTCAGCAATCTCGAAAACAACCTGTCCACGGGAACCTCCTTTGCAGTTCTCGTTAAATATACAATTTTACACAGCTTCGAATGTCCATTTTTCTCTACCAAACACCAGCCAATCTTTTTATACAATTTGACTTGACAGAACCGCCTACGCAAGTGTATATTTGTGCAGTATGGAAGATAAACGTGTCATTTCTCCCGGGAAAAACTCCATGGACGAGTCCGAAATGGAGCAGACCCTCCGGCCGCTCAGTCTAGAGCAGTTTACGGGCCAGGCCTCCATCAAGGAGAGCCTTTCTATCGCCATAGAGGCGGCCAAGCACCGGGGAGACGCCCTGGACCATTGCCTTTTTGCGGGGCCGCCTGGCCTCGGCAAGACAACGCTGGCGGGCATCATCGCCAAGGAGATGGGCGTGAACATCCACATCACCAGCGGGCCCGTGCTAGAAAAGGCAAGCGACTTGGCGGGGCTCCTTACGGGGCTTCAAGAAAACGACGTGCTGTTCATCGACGAGATCCACCGGCTGAACCGCACCGTCGAGGAATACCTCTACCCCGCCATGGAAGATTTCAGGCTGGACATCATGCTGGATTCAGGCCCGGCGGCCCGAAGCGTGAACCTGCCCCTCAAGCATTTTACCCTGGTGGGCGCTACCACACGCACAGGCCTGCTAACCGGCCCTCTACGCGACCGCTTCGGGTTATCCTACCGGCTGGAACTCTACGACGAAAAGGACCTGATGCAAATCCTGATGAGGAGTTCCAAGATTCTCGGGATTGAACTGACCCAAGACGCCGCCCAGATTCTGGGCGGGCGCTGCCGCGGCACCCCCCGTATCGCGAACCGCATCTTGCGCCGGTGCCGTGACGTGGCACAGGTCCGCGGTTCAGGCGTTATCGACCTGGAGGCGGCGGAACGCACACTGCAGATGTTGGGCATCGACAGCGAAGGCCTGGACCCCATGGACCGGAAAATCCTCTCCATGATGATTGACAAGTTCGACGGGGGCCCAGTAGGCCTGGGTACCATCGGGGCGGCCCTTGGCGAAGAGACCGACACCCTGGAAGAAGTTTACGAGCCCTACCTGATCCAGAAGGGGCTGCTTTCCCGCACAAAGCAGGGGCGCGTCGCTACCAGCAACGCCTACAAGCTACTCCACAAGAGCATGCCCAGCCGCAAAGCCTCCGAGCAGATGGAACTGCCGCTGTAAAAACACCTGACAAGAGCAACACAGCCCTTCGTCATTCTGAAAGAAGCGTCAAAGATGCGCAATGAAGAATCCAGGACGAAGGGACCGGCTAGAAACAAAGGACTCCCGAAGCGATTGCTGCGGGAGTCCTTAATTTACTATTCGTTTTAGCTAAAGGGTTCTAGATTCGTCCCGAGGATCTTTCAACACCGGCACCAATCTCACAACTTTTGTCAACCTCTTTGAAGATAACAGCATATGTTGCACCATCAAGAGAACTACGTGTATATATACAAGTCGAATTAGCAGCAGAACAGTTTTTCGTAAAGCCTTCTAACCCAGAGGCCACAGACTTAAATCCAGTCAATTCTGAACATGGATAAGTAGAAGCTGCTTTACTCATTATCGTCACTTTTCTCCCGTCAAGAGTTTCTATGTAAGCATTCCATTTCACATAGGAATCCAAGAAGTCGTAATTGCTGAGACGTCCCCAAGCTGTTCCGAACACCTTTATGTTAGTTGTCACGCCATTTGGCACAACGGCTCCGGAGCCATAGTCAACCGATGTTAAGGAGACAACCACGGGCTTGGTTTCTTTGTCACTGTTATTATTTGAAAAAATCCAGGCACAATTATTGTTGAAGCTGCTCATTCGTCGCACCGAGGAAACATTCGTCCAAGAAATATCGCAGTCAAGAGCATCCTCTACAGACAGTGACGTTTTCGTCGAGTCACCATCAACATATATCTGAGATCTAGAAACGGTAAATTTAATGTTTTTGACAACGCCATTCAAGCAATACTGGGTTTCTGGATCGTAGGTCGTGTCACCACAAGGTTCGCCATCTTCAACGCTAGAGCTGGACTCCTCGACGCTGGTCGAAGATTCCACAACTTCGCTGGAACTGGATTCTTCGACGCTGGCCGAAGATTCCACAACTTCACTGGAGCTGCTGTCGTCGCCTTCGCTAGCGCTGGATCCTTCACCTTCGCTAGAGCTGCTGGTAGACGAGGTTGCAGTACCAGTCATGTCCAGCACCTGCCGATATATGTATAGATTCTGGTCACGCAGAACAATATTGTAAAGAGCATAATCATCGCCTTCAAGCATCGGGTCATCCGCACTGGAAGTAAATAACGAATCCGATTCTAGCAGTTCTTCAATCTGCATAACAGTCTCAACTGCGCGGATCTGAGCCGCAGGAGCAGAAGCTATCATATCTTTGGCAGAAAAGCCTCTCAATCCATTTTCGACGAGTTTTTTTGTAATGCTTCTGTCAGTAATGGTAGCCTCATAATGAAAAGCTGCCTTACAAGGAAAGTCAAGCGTTATAGGGCAATCCTGGCTTTCCGCCTTTGTCCAAGTGACACCACTATTCAAAAAAGACAATCCGGCAGGGCCCGATACTTCCGTAGAGGTTCCTCCGCCTGTCGAACTCGAACTTTTCCCCGAGCCACTACCACTGCCAGAGCCACTTTCGCTGCCAGAACCACTATCATCGCCCTTGCAATGGCGACCGGTGCATTCTTCCTCTTCGCTATCAGAACTTTCAGGTTCTTCGCTGTCACTGGATTCCACGTCTTCGTCCGTTTCCTCGCTGCTGGAGGACTTGGGTTTTGCAGGAGTTGCAGGAGTGTCAGCTTTCAGAAGTTCTTCCAACTCTTCCAGCTTGGCCTTGACTTCTTCTTCGTCCAGACCTTCCTTGAGCTGTTCCACGATAGCGCTGTCCTTAACCTCTACCCACTTGTTCTCGAAACAGGCAAAGTAGGCCGTGTCCACCTTGGCCACTTCCATGGAGCAGGAATCGGGGAGCGCGGCTTCGTTCCTGTAAGTGGGGATTTCGAAGGATGTGCTGCTGGAACTGTCGCCGCAAGCGAACATGCAGATTCCAGCCACTAGACCGGCACCTACCCAAAGAATCTTTTTCATAGTGTTATTCTCCTTGTCTTGTTTACAAATACAATGTAAGAAAAAAGAAAGCAGCTCTCCCGTTTTTTTTGTGAAAAATCCCTGCATAGAAGCCTTTTTTTTGTGAAAAAGGCCATCGTTTCGTTATAATAAGGGCCAATAACACAAAAAATGAAGCTACGAGAACTTGATTCGCGGGTCCACCAGCGTGTAGAGGATGTCGCTGAAGAGGCGACCCACCATGGCCATGAGGCTGCTGAGGAAGATGATGCCCATGACCACGTTGTAGTCCCGGTTTACCATGGAATTGTAGTAGAGCAGACCCATGCCGTCGATATCAAAGACCTTCTCGATAAGGAGCGCCCCCGCAAACATGAGGGTGCAGATTTCGGAGAGGCGGGTGGCAATGGGAATGAGCGCGTTGCGGAGTGCATGGCGCACCAAGGCCTGCTTGAAACTCATGCCTTTTGCAAGGGCCGTGCGCATGTAGTCCTTGCCCAGTTCCTCCAGGGCGGAGTTCTTCATGAGGAAGGTCAGGAAGGCGAACTCGCTGATCATGTAGCAGAAAATAGGCAGCACCAGGTGGTGCCCCAGGTCCACGATTTTCCCGAAAAAGGAGAAATCCTCGAAATCGTCGCTGGTAAGGCCCCCCAGCGGAAAGATATCCAGGTAGGACCCGCCCGCAAGGAAAATAATCAGGAGGATGCCCAAGGCATAACCCGGCATCACGTAGCCCGAAAATATCAGGCCCGAGCTGAGGGAGTCCAGCTTGCTCCCGTGATGCACCGCCTTCCAGAGGCCAAGGGGAATGCAAATCAGGTAGCTCAAGAAAAACGAGGTGATTCCGAAGAACAGGGATATGGGGAACCGGCTCACGATAACATCCCATACCGGGAGGCCGTAGGTGTAGCTTGCGCCCAAGTCCAGGTGCAGCACGCTCCAGAGCCAGGTCAGATAGCGCTTCCAGGCGGGCTGGTCAAATCCGAAGTAGGCCTGGATTTGGGCTATCTGGTCTGGCGACAGGGCCTTGGATGCATCTACCCCGCCCTTCATGGCGGCGGCCTGCTGGGCCCTGGAAATCATCTCCTCCACAGGGCCGCCCGGCAACAGCTGGATGAGTATAAAGCACACCAGCGAAATCCCGATGAGGGTCGGGACCATCAAAAGCAGGCGTCGGAGGATGTAGGAGCGCATCTTTAATTCGGAGTTCAGAATTCAGAGTTCGGAATGTGAAACTCGGGCCTAAAACGGTTGCGGCAAAGCCGCCAAGCTAAATAATTCCGAATTCCGAAATCCGAATTCATAATTAATTAACGCATTTTTCCAGAACGCAAAACGTCCATCATGTTGAAGGGTTTGGCGGTTCCGTTTGCAAGGTGGCAAGCGAGGAAGTTTACCGCATCTACGGTGCCTTCGGCGTAAATCTTGCGACCGCAAACGTTGTGCTGGAACTCAAAGTGAACGGTGCCGTCGGCGCTGTCCAGGCTGTAGGTGTGGAAAGCGTGTCCGCCCAGGTATTCTTCGGGCACGTGCATCCGTTCCACCTGTTCCTTTTCATTACGGACCTTCTCGATGTCGTCTACAGAGAAGTCGAATCCCATCTTCTGGAAATCCCCCACCACGGCCTTGGCCGTGCCGCTGGTGTCCGCCTTGGTCTTCTGGTGGCTTTCCACCACGGAAAGTTTGTAACCGCTGAACGCCGTGGGGAATTCCTTGGCCAAAAATTCAATCATCATCTGGAAAGCCACAATCTGCTTGGCCATGTTGGGGGCAATGACGCTGGGGTGGTTGGCGTCGGCCACAAGCTTTGCAAGGGCTTCGCGGTCACCGCCGGTGGTGCCCATCACAAAGGGAATCTTGTGCTTCACGTAAAAGGCGGCGTTATCGTTTACAGCCGTGGGATGGGTATAGTCGATGCAGATCATTTTCGGGTACTTGGCAAGCACCTCGCCAATGCGTTCTTCGCGGTTGCTTGGCTTAAGGAGCTGGACGGTCTTGCCGGCCACCTCGGTCTCGTTTTCCACGATGATTTCGCCCGTCAAAGAATACGGGACCAGTTCCAGGCCGCGGGCCACGCAGGTTTCGGCCACGATACGGCCCATATTGCCCGGAATTCCATTTACCATTACTTGTACAGACATTGTTACTCCTGTTTTTTACTTCTAAACTTTTCGTTCCTGGTTGACACTAACCTCGGTATCCCGGAACAAATCCGGGCAGGCTCGGAGCCTCCTGTAACCAGCAGCCCTAAAACCTAAAACCTACAACCTAACACCTACTACCTACTTCCCATAGTTTTCCTTCAGTTCCGTGAGGCGTTGCAGGGCCTGCAGTG
>Ga0310697_10001568_pt1 | contig 26307 bp, 9 predicted proteins | sample 172DNAGHGlowgp2_FD_203883 | JGI IMG/M metagenome (GOLD analysis project Ga0310697, IMG submission 203883) | Sheep rumen microbial communities from Palmerston North, Manawatu-Wanganui, New Zealand - 1728 DNA GHGlow gp2 (v2) (version 2) | ecosystem: Host-associated > Mammals > Digestive system >...
GCATTTCTGGGCATCAACTTCGTATTTTTCTGAAATTTTCTGAATTGTTTCGCCATCTGCTTTTACTGTATACAAAATGCCTGGCATTGAAGGAATTTTCAAATACTGATCCGGCTGAATAAGGCGAGACTGACGGATATTGTTTACGCTTATAATTGTATCCTGTGTAATTCCAAATGCATCGGCAATGTAGCCAATCATATCTCCTGATTTTACACGATAAGTTTGATATGTAAGTGTTGCTGGTTCGACCTTTGTAGATTCAAATGGAATAACTGCAGCGGGAGTTTCGTCAACTGCAACTTCTATGGCAGGGTCAGGTTCTTTTGTTTCTTCCAAAAGTCCGCTCAAGGCTTTAAAATCATCATCTGCGGCAACAGGAACTGCAGAAGTTTCAAGACCACCCACACCTTTATGAGAATCGATTGAATGAAGAATGCTTAAACATGTTGTAGAAACAATAACGCCAAAGCTGAAGAATATAATTGAGGAACTTACAATTCTTGAAACCCGAGTTTTAAATACCATATTAAATCTACTTTCAATCTTTTTAATTATAGCACATTCTTCAATTTTTATCATCTTTTATTTACTCCAATCAGATAAGTTTCAAAAGATTCTGTGCGGCAGGCTTCGGGCTTAAAACCTTTGGCTGTCGTAAAAATTTCACGCATATTTTTTAAGATTTGCTGCTGGTCTCCGTTCTGGAAGATTTTTACAGCAAAATTTCCGCCCTGCTTGAGCATTGTCTGAGCATACCATACTGCCATTTCTACAAGTTGAGATGAACGGGCAGTATCTACGGTGCGGTTGCCGGTTGTTTTTGGAGCGGCGTCGCAAACTACAAGGTCGTAAGGTCCGTTCTGCTTTATCTGCGAGCGGATTTCCGGTGCATTAAGGTCGCCCTGAATAAAAACAAGGTTATCGCCTTTTACCGATTTTGCCAGAGGATTTAAATCGCAGGAAACTACCTTGCCGGTGCCTTCCATTGTGCGTAAAAGAAATGTTGTCCAACTGCCGGGAGCGGAACCAAGGTCGAGAACTGTATAGTTTTTCTTAATCATGCCGAATTTTTCGTCGATTTCTTTGAGCTTGTATACCGAACGAGCTGGATACCCCTCAGAAAAAGCTTTTTGCGACCAATAATCAGGCTTTTCATAGCTGTTTGCAGGCATATACCTTTATTTTCGGTATTTTGCAGGGGATTATTAGAAAAAAGATTGTCGGGTCAAGCCCGACAATGACACAGATGATATAAACAGTTTGTCATCCTCGGGCTTGACCCGGGGATCTTTTATATGATTATCGTCAATTCGTGCTTGTTGTAATTAAGGTGGACTATGCGGGAATTAGGAAGCTGAGCGAACTTATCTATAAGCGGCCAGTCTATGGCGCCCTGCATTTTTATAGTGCAGATCATGTGGCGGGTGAGGCCGGAATCAAGCCAGGTTTTTATCCATTCCAAAAGGCGCTCGGGGTAGCAGATTACATCAGAAAATACCCAGTCTACCTGCCCTACTTCTTGCGGCGGAATTGTAAAGGCATCGTGGGCGCGGAAGGTTACAAGAGGATTTTGCATAAGCTGGGGGGCAAGTTCTGCGCGGTCAACGGCATATACTTGGGCGCCAAGGCCTGCTAAAACCCAGGTCCATCCGCCGGGGCAGGCACCAGCTTCAAAACATTTTTGACCTTGAGATGGGAGCCCCGAGTTCAAATAAAAATCGGCAAGTGTGAGGCTTTCCTGAATTTTAAGGTAGGCCCGGCTGGGAGGATTTTCATGGTCTTCTATAAAACGAATGGTACCCGCAGGCAGCGGAGAAGTTGTTGCGGCACTGGCAATGAGTGTGTGTTCATCAAGCAGTGTATAAAGGCCCATGGGACTGTCGGGAATTTTAAAAGGAAACTTTCGTTCTTTGAGATTTATATATGGAAGCTTTTCCTGTATAAGCTGGGCACGTCTGAAGCAGGTAAACTGATAGGGTGCCCAGTTACGCTGGATTTCTTTCAGGGCAGCGGCTGCTTCGCCAATGGAGTCGAACTTAAGAAGGAAGGGCTCCAGCATACAGGTGCGGGCCCAGTAGGGATATTTACCGGCGGAGGCATTCAGGAAGGAGGATTTGTCGGGGTAGTAAAGAAGGTCGCCTGTTTTCTGCGGTCCCTGAGGCTCTCGAAGGGACTCAACACCAAATCTATCTTTTAATTCCGAAATGAGAAAATCTTTTTGGTCGGGAAAAGCTAGGAAACCTATGCCGTTGAGTTTTGTAATATTTGTCATAAAAATGTGATTTTAGAGAATATCAGGGATTTCGTCGTCATCATCACCCATTGACTGAAGGTAATTAACAAACTCGCGAAGTCTGGCATCATCAGGGGAATAAAGAATTTGAAGTCCTATTTGTGTAGTTCCCTGATTTTCTTTTACCCACATAGGCTTACACATGAGCTGGAGCGGAGCTTCTTCAATAGAACGACTAAGAGTTACCTTAATCATGTATTCAGTTTCAAGATCTACAACAACAGAAACAGGAAAATGAATTTTACAGCCTGTTAAACTGATGTTATCGAGAATTCCCGGAAGAGCACATAATTCAGGAGCAATAATTCTTCCAATCTCCGCATATCTTGGATTCTGTCTATTTTCTATTCCCATTATGAGTATAGTATATTCTCTTTTGACTTATATCGCAAGTGATTTTAATTGATTAATCTTTTACAACCATGACTTTGCGGGTTTCGTCTATGCCAGGGCCTGTTACGCGGATAAAGTACATTCCCCGGGCAACTGAATGGCCTCTGCGGTTAGTTCCATCCCAGGAATAGAAGTGTTCGCCTGCATCGGAGCTGCCCCTGTGGAGATAATCAACTATGCTGCCATCCAAAGTCATTACAAGAACAGTAAGATTACCCTGTTGCGGCTGATTTACCTTTACAACAACCTTTTCGCGCTGTGAAGAATTGATTACGTTGTTGAGGATTGTTACTCCACCCCGTTGACTTACCACATCCTTTAAGCGGAATGACCAGAGATCAAGTGACAAGAGGTCATCAGGCTCGGTCTGGCGGAGTGCAAACAATGGCATTTTTGCAGAAGTCGGCAGATACTGTTTATCATTGTTAATATCAAGCTCAGGCGAATGCATGATTGTTACAGGAGAGCCGTCGCTGTTAGTTAATCCAAACAAGAAGCTTATCTGATTTCCGGCAGTCCAGAGATTTGTGATAGACTGGCCAATATCAAAAATCAGTCTGTTTGAAATGTCATCAGAAAGCAGGCTGCCGTCTACCTGAGAGTAGTTTTCATTATTCTTTTCAGACAGAGATGTAAATACACCTGTCATTTCGTTTGGAAGCCAGATTCGCCATTGAGGATCCGGTTCCAGATCCTTGTTATACTGAGTAGAAACAGAGTCTTTGTCAGGATTATTAGAAAGATACAAACGGAAGCTTGCAGGAGCATCGGTATTTTCCAGGGTGCCATCTGTTGTGTCGGCAACAATTGCAAGAGGACATTTTGCAGGAAGCGTTCCGTAGTTTTTCTGGTCCCGGTTCCAGTCGTGTACGGACCAGCTGTCACGATCTACATCTTCGGTAAGATTCTGGTGCAAGAGGCTGTCGCTTATAATTGTTCCGTCTTCTTCGGTCATTGCAGAGTCGTAAGCATATAAAGGATCAATTACGCCAACAGCAAAATCAGACAGGGCATGGGCGGTGTACATCTGGATGTTGTTGCCTCTGTAATCTTGAATAAAGGTAACTCGCGAATTTGTATGCGAAGTAAACAAGTCTGTAGATAATTCACCGTATTCCTCTACATACTTTATTCGCAAATAAAGATTTTTAATATCCTCCAGAGTGATTGTACGATTAAGAGCAAGTGTAACTTTAGTGAAAGAAGCGTCGTTTGTGTTTGTGAATGTTTCAATTTCTGCAGGGACACCAAGATCTACCTTAAGGCTTGTATCAATTGTTGCAGCACCAGAAGCATCAATCCTAATAAAATCAAAACATAGTGGAAGAAGTTCTTCCACTGAATTTTGTGAAAGAGGAATCTGAGTACCAGTGTTATCATTAGCAAGGTATTGTATTTTGTCTATTTCCGTCTGAAGTTTCTTTACAAAAATAATTTGAAGGTCTTTTGAGCCAATAGGAGCTATAGTCATATCAATACTTGGAGGTGTACGGTCAATTGTGGAAATGGTGTTTGAACGTAGACGGTTACCTGCTAAATCTGTTATAAAACCTTTTTCGTCGTTATAGTTAATCGTAAATGATTTTGAAATATCATATTGTGTAGAACTCTTTAATGGAAGCGCAAAGTATAATCCCTCTAGATCACCCGCAGAACGTCTAGGAGAAGAAGCTCCAGTGAAAACAAGAGATGTCGCACCTCCATAAGCAGGCTTGTCTATATCAAACTTTTCTGTAAGTAAAGGATCAGAAAGTTTAATTCCAACTCCATAAGAAAAGGCTGTTGCTGAAGAATGAATAGAGCTATAGCGAATACCTCCGGAAGTTCTTCTACCGGATTCTTCATCAAATGGTCTTGCGCCACCAAAAATATCAGCAGCAAAAGAATAATTCGAGATATACAGTTCATCTTTAGTACCATTTGAACCCGGAGAACACCAACCAACTTCAGAGAACCATTCTGGAGAGGTGGATTCAAATTGCGGTGTATTATCGTGAAGATGAAACTCAATTCTATCCAAAGTCGAACCTACACCAGATGTATTTCCAATTGCTTCATATTCTGCTTTTAATGCAAAGAGAGATGAAGCCCAAGGGAATAATTTATCATCCTTATATGGACGAATAGCTGCAAATACAGGTTCCGACAAATCCCACTTACCATAAAGTCCGTCTTCGGTGCTGTCTACTTCCGGAATCATGTTCAGGGCTTCGTATTTAATCTGAGGGTTACCCTCTTTATCTTTTACAAATGTGTTACTGTCTGCAATATGAGTAACAGTACCTGTTGGCATTTGAGCCTTTTCAATATAGCCAATCCATTTTTTGTAAGTGTTACCATCCGGATCTGTTACAGTTCCTTCGGTGTAGCCTGCAATTGAAAGACGGATGGAATATTCTGCCTTTGTTCCCTTGCGGTAAAGGGCATTTACCCCTTTATTGGAGACACCAGCACTACCCGTCCAAAGAAGACCATTTTGAATCGTTCCAAGACCTGCAAAGTTTAGAGCTCCTGCAATTTCGATGTTACTGTTTTGAAGGGCACCAAAACTGTCTGTAACCTTAACGTTTTCGGCAGTTGCAGGATCAGCATTAAGAGGAGCATTTGTTGTTTCATCGCCGTCAAAATCAACCTTTTCGGAATAAAGGAATTCTATAAAGTTATGGGCATCATAAGAATGTTCGCTTGCCTGACCAGTTGAAGTATCGTAGGCATTATGAAGTTCCTGACCGGTACGTACTTTCCAAAGAACAGGACCAGTTTTGTCTAGAAGGTCATTTGAAGAATTTGCAGAACCATAAGCAGCTTCTGCTGTGCTTCCTTTTGTTACGCGTCGGCTATAGTTATTCAGACGCTTACCCCAAACATCAGTAAGGATAAATGGAACTGTATAAGTTTGACCCGAAGTACTTGCCTGAAGTGCTCTAGGGAAATCGAGACATGGCAATGCTGTATGATGTTTTCCATTTCGGTCTGTACTTTGTCCATCGCTTGCACCGGAAGTTTTTCCTGTAGCATCAGTGTTCCAGGCTCCGGTTTCGGCTGAATCTTGAGGAGCAGCTTTTATATAGAAGTAAACATTAGCGTTATCACCAATTTCAATTGGAGTCTGGCAGTCTGGATCTGCATACAGGCCTGTAAAGTTTGTGCCAGCAGAAACTGCGTCGCTGCTGTCGTGGAACTTTAACAAATCAACTGTGTAAGAATTAAATCGGAACGGTCTGTTGAACTCTACACGGATTGCGTTATCTCGTTCTGTGTATGCGGCTGTGATTTCAAAATCATCAAAGTCTACGTTGGTGTTTGGAGTATTTGTTGTACCTGTGTCATCGCATTCAAGACAGACAAGGCGGGATTTTGTGCCGTCTGTGCTGCTGCCGTCATTGCAGATTACCTTACAGCCTGAAATTTCTGAATAATAGGCTTCGGCAAAAGCGTTGGCGGCATTTGTAAGATCCGGCAGTTTGAGAATCCACTGGTCTGTAGTGCCGGCTGTCTGTAAAGTAGTTCCGTTTGCGTAGAAGTTTTTGGCGGCAGAAATTGTCTTTCCTGATGAAACTGAAAGTGTGCCGGTAAAATCAGGAGTACCTGAAGCACTCGAAGGGTACCCAAAACCAACAGGTCTGGCACTAGCATCCGGCAACAAAGTTTCTGTATAATTTGGCTGGCTCCAGGTATCAGGACGCAGACAGTAATAAGAATATTCATCTGCAATTCCCGTAGAATTATCTTTTTCGGAGTATGCACTTCCAAGAACAAGAATATCACTGTCTACGGTAATATTTCCATCTGCAAGAACAGGGCCTTTATAAAGCACAAGATTCTGACTAACACTTACATTACTGTTGATAGTAAGGTCGTCACTTGCGTCACGAATTACAATCAGATCTTTTGCAATAGAAATATTTTTATCGGCGCTTCCAAAATCTGCCTGAGAGCTTCCATAAAGCTGAACATTTGTTGCAAAAGAAGCATTGCCGTTTCCGGTAAAGCTTCCGCCAATAATAGAATTACCCGAACCATTTTGAGCAAAGCTTGTTGTATAAGAAAGCGCCGTACCATCAACAGTTTTGAATAGTCCAGAGTTGGTAATTGTCATAGGACCACCGGCAGTCTGTGCAAGAGTGATTTGGGCAGCATTCAAAATTCCTGTTATATTTGTATTACCGGCTGTGTGAGTAAGATTTTCATAAGGACTTGCAGAACCAATATTCATTGTATCTGCAGCAGCATCGCCAAAGGTTACCGTGCCGCTTGTTTTGAATTGACTTGCAGTTGCAATTGTTCCACCGTTTTTGAATGTAATATCTCCTGCATTTGCAGCATCCGTAAAGTTCGTAATCTGAACAAGCTCATCAAAGGTGGTAGTTTCTGCCTGAGTAATTTTAAAGTTTGTGATATTAACAGCTTTTGCAAAAGTAGTGTTATTTGCCTTTGTAATTGTAAAATCAGCAGCCTTTACAGTTTGGGCAAAGCTTGCATTTCCAGCCTGTGCAATTTTCACAGAAGGGATGTTAGTCTCACCTACCTTACCTGCAACAGTAATTGTATTTGCAGGTTTGTTAGGCACGTCTAACGTAATTGTATTTTCACCATCAATAGTTGAATCAAAGGTAAGATTAGCTCCGCTAGAAGTCAGCCTTGGCGAAGTCTCAAAAACAAGTGCACCCTTATAATGCTGATTACCGCTTGTTGTAATTGAATCACAATCTATTGTAACAGGGCCTTCTACAGTGAGCGAAGTTAATGCTGTAAGAGCTCCAATGTCATCGGCAAAATTACTTCCTTCAGTGGTACTTATTATAAGTTCTGCCCCGCCATCAATTGTTGAAACAAAAGAAATTCCACTGGCAGTTAATGTATGAGTTTCCGGAGCTGGACTTGCGCCCAGAGTAATTGCATCATTATAAGTTTGACTGCCTGAAGTTGTGATTGCCTCACAATTGATTGTAGTTTCACCCTGTACATCCAAAGTCTGCAGAGGCAAAGTCTGTCCAATATCTCCATTAAAGGTTATATGACCAGCAATGGAATCAAGATTCAAAATATCTGTTAAGGCGGTTTTTCCGTTGATAATTCCGTCATAAATCTGATCGCCGTTTGTATTTATGTTTGCAGTCCCGTCAACGATGAGATTGTTCATCTGGAGGGATGGAAGAGTGAGAGTGCTGGTTAATGTTACATTACCTGTTGTATGAATAACTGTTGCAGTAGAAATTGTTCCGCCGTTTTTGAAGGTAATATTTCCTGTGTGACTGGTATCATCAAAGTTTGTAATAGCTGCACTTCCTGTAAAGGTTGTTTCAGAAGCCGAAGTAATTGTGAGAGTGTCAATTTTACTTGTAGCGGCAAAGGTAGTTGCTTTACCCGATTTAATTTCGAGGTTTGTTCCTTTTATGTCTCTTGAAACATTAAGAGGATTTGCAGATGTATTTTCGATATTTGAATAAGTTGAAGTACCTGGTTCAAAGGTCTGGGTAGATGTGCCTGTAAACTTGAGCATGCCTGTCCCTGTGTAAGTGCCATTGTCTGTGAATGTTCTTGTTACTTCAAGAGTGCCGGCATTTGCGATTGTGGCTGCAGCAGTGTTTGTAAGGATTTCTGTATCTGTTGTTTTTCCGTCCGGATTTTCAAAAGTTCCGCTTGTAATTTCCAAATCCTTAAAAATCAGGTTAGTGGCAGCGGTCTGCTTATAAGAGGCTCCTTTGTTTATATATGCTTTTCCAATATTTGAAGAAGCATTGTCTGTGATTGTTCCATTTTCTGTTGAGTCAGTTTCCGGCGCTGTAAGGTCAAGACCAAAAATTATCGGCTCATTATTGTGAACATAATTTCCATTAATAGTGAAATTCTTTCTTACCCTGATTCTTCCGCCGTTTGTAATTGTTCTGCCGGAATCAATTGTGAGGTTCCAGAAGATACCGCTGATAGTATTATCGTGAGCAAAACTTACTGATTTTTTATTATAGTTTATCTGCAGGTCATTAGCTTCGGTCACTACCCCATTTATTGTAAGACTTCCGCCCTGAGCTGTTGAGTCCCAGGTAATTGAACCGCCGGTCAAAGTGATGTCGTTTACCTGATCTGCAGCTACACCTGTCTGGATAAAATCTCCGCCGGATACAATAAGATTTCCTGCAGTAAGGCCGCCAGTGCCTGCTTTTACAGTTCCGGATGTAATCTTAAAATCAGAATCTGAATTCTGCTTGAAAGAATTGCTTCCAAGGTTAAGTTCGATTGTATCTGTTGTGATATTTTTGTATTCCGAAGCGCCCGGATTAAATGCAGTTTGTCTGTCTGCAGCGCCTGTAAATATAAAATCAACATTTGAAACCGTAGAAGCGGCCGTTGGATTTGTAAGTGTATTACAGTCTTTAATTGTAAGGTTACGAACGGCGGATGTTGTGCTGCCAAGGCTTGTGTTGAAGGTTACATCGTCTGCAGTAACAGCAATGTTGCTGCTGAGTTTTGCAGGGCCTGTTAGATCAAAAGTTTTGAGGGCTCTTGCCTGTCCAATGCCTGCATCGAATGTAATATCTGCAGCGGAAGAAAGAGTAAGGTTATCTGTTCTGACTGATTTTCCGTTTATTGTGCCATGATAGGTTTGAGTTCCGGTAGCGGCTGTTGTTTCTATGGCGGCACTTCCATCTGCAATAAGGTTGTTTATTTCTAAAGATGGAAGAGAGAGTGTGCCTGTCAGGGTTATATCGCCTGTGGTGTAAAGATGTGTTGCAGTTGCAATGTCTGCGCCGGCTTTGAAGATGATGTTGCCTGTATGTGCTGTATCATCAGCAAATGTGTTGATATCAACAGCCTTGTCAAAAATTGTGGCAACAGCTTCATTGATTGTAAGGTTTACAGCCTTTACGGTTTCGCTAAAGCTTACATCACCGGCCTGGTCTATTGTTACAGAAGGAGCAGTTGTTCCTCCAACCTTACCTGTAAATTCAACACTTCTTTGTGTCGGGATTTTTATAGTTACAGAATGAGTTTCACCTGATTTTGAGTCAACTTTTGAACCAAAGCTGATGTTTCCGTTTGTTGTGTCATTAGTATTTAATGTTACATCTTCAGAGAGTGTAACATCACCACCAAAACTCTGTGTTCCAGAAGTATAAATGTTTGAACAGCCGATAGTTGAAGGTCCTTTAACTGTGAGTGAAGCAAGAGGAGTAGTCTGAGTTCCAACATCCCCACCAAAAGTTGTACCTGTACTTGATTCAGCAGACAAAGGTTTTGCACCAGTAATTGTCTGAGCAAAAGTGATTGAGCTTGCATTTGACTTAAGAGAAAGTGCATTTGTAAGTGCTACAGTACCATTATATTTCTGTTCACTTGAAGTTGTAATCTGCCCTTCTGTATTGAGATTTCCAACTTCAAACTTAGATCCATTTATTGTTCCACTGGTGATTGTTGTAGTACCAGAAGTTGTTCCAAGTATAATTTGGGCAGCATTAAACGTTCCAGTAATTTTTGTATCACCTGTAAGATGAGAGAGATTTGCATAAGATGGAGAAACTCCAATATTCATTGAGCCTGTAATTGAAACTTCGTTTGTTGTATTAAATGTTACGGCATTTGTAATACTTCCACCGTTACTAAAGATGATTTTTCCATTGTCACCTGGGGCTAGCGAATCATCGGTAAAGGTGGTGATAGTAACAGTTTTATCAAAAGTTGTGTTATCAGCTTTATTGATTGTAAAGTTTTCAGCTTTTACAGTTTCTTTGAAGGTTACATTTCCGGCCTGGTCTATTATTACAGAAGGTGCAGTTGTTCCTCCAACCTTGCCTGTAAATTCAGCTGCTCTTTGTGTCGGGATTTTTATAGTTACTGAATGAGTTTCACCTGATTTTGAGTCAACTTTTGAACCAAAGCTGATGTTTCCGTTTGTTGTGTCATTAGTATTTAATGTTACATTTTGGGCAAGTGTAACATCACCATTAAAACTCTGAGTTCCGGAAGTATAAATGTTAGAACAGCCGATAGTTGAAGGTCCAGTTATCTTGAGCGATGTAAGACGTGCCGCATCAGTTCCAACATCTGCCCCAAAAGTTGTGCCTGTACTTGAAGTAATTTCAAGAGCAGTTTCACCATTAATTGTTGAACTTGAACCAAAAGATATTTCATTGGCAAATATTTTATGCGTTGCAGGTGTAGTAGTCAAAATAACTGGACCTGCGACAGTGAGAGTAGAAAGAGGAGTAGTCTGAGTTCCAACATCTCCACCAAAAGTTGTACCTGTGCTTGATTCAACAGATAAAGTTTGAGCACCTGTAATTGCCTGAGCAAAAGTGATTGAGCTTGTATTTGATTTAAGAGAAAGTTCATTTGTAAGTGCTACAGTATCATTATATTTCTGATCACCTGAAGTTGTAATATGTCCTTCTGCGCTGAGATCTCCAACTTCAAACTTAGATCCATTTATTGTTCCATTGGTGATTGTTGTAGTACCAAAAGTTGTTCCAAGTTTGATTTGTGCCGCGTTAAGTGTTCCATTTATTTTTGTATCACCTGTCAGATGATAGAGATTTGCATAAGATGAAGAAGCTCCAAAATTCATCGGAACTGTATCAGACCCTGTAATAGAAACTTCGTTTGTTGTATTAAAGGTTACGGCATTTGTAATACTTCCACCGTTACTAAAAATGATTTTTCCATTATCACCTGGGGTTACGGAATCATCGGTAAAGGTGATGATATCAACAGCTTTATCAAAAGTTGTTTTATCAGCTTTATTGATTGCAAAGTTTACAGTTTTTACAGTTTCTTTGAAGGTTACATTTCCGGCCTGGTCTATTATTACAGAAGGCGCAGTTGGGTCTCCAACCTTCCCTATAAATTCAGCAGTTCTTTGAGTTGGAATATTTATAGTTACAGAATGAGTTTCACCTGTCTTTGAATTAACTTTTGAACCAAAACTGATATTTCCATTCGTTGTGTCATTAGTATTTAATGTCACATTTTCGAAAAGTATAACATCACCACCAAAACTCTGAGATCCTGTTGTATTAATTGCAGTACAGTTAATCTCTGCATCTTGTGTTGAAAGAGTTCCGGCACTAACTGCAGCATTAAATCTTGCAGTTGCATCAGTTTTTAATGAAGTTAGGCTTGTAATCTCTCCGTCAAATAGACTTGAACCTGTTACTGTTTCAAGTGCAAAAGCTCCTGTAAGGGCCCCTTCAAAATGGATCTTCTCGCCCGAATCTGTCGTGATTTTTGTATCTTTTGAAAGAGTTACCTGTTTCTTAAAATCAATACTGCTTACATTAATATCAAAACAGTCAATGCCTGTTTTTGCATTAACTATCAGGTTATGTGTTCCTGTATCAGCTTTTCCTATATTTCCATTGAAATAAACTGTCTGATATACATCTGAATCATTGGCTGTCAGCGTTATATCACCAGCTTTCTTAAGCGTTACAGTTCCCTTATATGTCTGGTCTCCAGGTGTAGTTACCGTATCTGTATTTAATATAACATTACCGTCTGCTGTAAGCTTTGTTCCTGCTGTAGTTCCTGTTACTGGATTATTGAATGTAATAGACTGAAGCGTACTGCCATTCTTGGCTGTGAATGTTATTTCTTCTCCTTTAATAAGTGATACGCTTCCGTTGTAGGTCTGAGTTCCTGTTGTAGTAATTGAAGATGCATTAATTATAAGAGGATCTGTTACTGTTATGGTAAGGGTAGTTCCCTGAACATTACTGTTTAACTTCAGGCTATTAGCAAGAATATTGTTCTCAAGGAATATTGGAATATCATTATTACCTGCATCTTTTCCAGCAGTTCCGTTTAAAACAACTGTTCCTGCATTTATAGAAGGAGTTGCATTTGAATCTCCAATTTTAACATGATTGGCAAAAACATTTAAAGAATTATCAAGAGTTGAACTTGTCTTTATTGTTGTTAATCCGGAAACGTTAAGAACTTCTGTATTTGGTTGAGTTATTGTTTCATTCAAAATTAAGTTTGCATACTGTTTGCCACTCGTATTGGCTCCATAATCGCCATCCCACGCAAAACTTTCAAAGGTTCCACCACAATATTCAACTTTAGAATCATTTCCATTTTTCATTTTGGCAGAAATCTGATTTGATTTTCCAACAAGCTTTACATGACCATTATTAATAATTTCTTCAACAGTAAGAGATTCTTCCGCTAAATCAAAAATTGCATTTTGAGCAACGGTAATTTTACCGGTATAATTTTGTGAAGGAGTTCCATAAGAAGCATTCAAATTGAGAGCTTGTGTTAATATTGGATAATATGATTTTCCACCAGGAATAGTTATAACTGCACCAACACCAGGAATTGAACCTTTCTGCCAGGTACTTGTATCAGCATCTTGCTCCCAGTTATCAGGATTGTTCCAATCTGTTTTATCGGTTTCTGAAGCGCCGCTTCCACCTTTCCATTTGTATTTATTGCCAGGGAAATTCCAATTAGTGTTGTTTCCGTTATCCGAACTATTTAGAGCAAAAAGGTTATAAGCTTGTGCTGTCGGCGTTCCTGTTTCTGAAGTATTCAAGCCATCCTGAATATCAACATATTGAATTGTATGGCCATTTTCGCCAGTACATTTTATTTCCCACTGTGAATTATCTGTAGCGCTGGAACGAAGATAAAGTTTGCTAGTTGAAGAAGCACCTGTTAATATGAGTTTACCTTCAACAATCTGAGTATTGTCTTTCTCAAACTTGATAGTTTTACCACCAAGATTTTGTGCCGTAAGATTAAAGAATGTCGATTCTCCGGCTACACTAATTGTATCTACAGTATCTGGTGCAAGAATAACAGTTCCGCTGGAATGTACAAATGTTCCATCTGCAAAATTAATATTGGACTTAAAAGTCATTGAATATGGATTAGTTCCAGATGGAACTGATGGAGCCGTAAGAGTTGAACCTGATAAAGCTGTTATACCTGGTTCAATAGAAACATTTTCTGTAAAGGCGAGTTTAGTTCCAGATTCCAGCGTAACAGTTTCATTTGTTCCACTGATTTTTGGGACTACAAAATTAATTGTTGTTGTATTTTGCGTTTGAATTGAAGTATCTTGTGAAAATTCAAGTTCATCCAAAGTAATTGTAGGATTGTTTCCAGCAGTTGCTATGTTCGTGAAGATAGGAGTATTAACTATAAGTTTTTTTCCATCACCGGATATATTTTTAGCAAAATCAATTTCTGTACTAGAAGATATTGAGGTTTCATCTTTATCAATCTGGACAATTCCGTTGTAGGTCTGAGCATCATTTGTATTAATTGCATCTGTATTGATGACTGTATCTGCATTTATTGTAAGAGTTGTATTATTTGTTGTTGTACCGGTTACATCTCCAGCAAATGTAATATTTTTATTTGTTGTATCAGCTTTGGCTGTGAGTGTTGTTGCCTTCTGAAGAGTTACTGTTCCGTTGTAGGTTTGGGCATCATTTGTATTTATTGCATCTGTATTGATGATTGCATTTGCATCAACAGTAAGTGATGTATCAGCGTTTGTTGTACCTGTAACATCTCCTGCAAATGTAATGTTGTATCTGGTATTATTTTTTTTCGCAGTAAAAGTAGCTGCTTTTTGCAAAATTATAGTTCCATTGTAGGTCTGGGCATCATTTGTATTTATTGCAGAAGTATTGATGATTGTATCTGCATTTATTGTAAGAGTTGTTCCAGAATTTGTTGTACCGGTTACATCTCCGATAAATGTAATATTTTTATTTGTTGTATTAGCTTTTGCTGTAAGTGTTGCTCCTCTCTGTAGAGTCACAGTTCCGTTATATGTCTGAGCTGCATTTGTATTTATTGAAGCGGCATTCAGAATTGTGTCACCGTTTACATAAAAAGTTGTATTAGCGTTTGTTGTACCGGTAATATTTCCTTTAAATGTAAGACTTTTTTTTGTTGTTCCATTTATCGCAGTAAGTGTTACAGGTTTTCGTAAAGATATTGTTCCGTTATAGGTTTGAGCATCATTTGTATTGATTGCATTAGTATTGATAATAGCATTTGCATCAACAGTAAGTGAAGTATTGGCACTTGTTGTACCTGAAACATCTCCAGCAAATGTAATGTTGTATCTGGTATTATTTCTTTTTGCAGTAAGCGTAGCAGCTTTTTGTAAAGTCACAGTTCCGTTATAAGTCTGAGCAGCAGTTGTATTTATTGCGGAAGTATTGATGATTGTATCTGCATTTATTGTAAGAGTCGTATTATTTGTTGTTGTACCGGTTACATCTCCGATAAATGTAATATCCTTATTTGTTGTATCAGTTTTTGCTGTGAGTGTTGTTGCCTTCTGAAGGGTTACAGTTCCGTTATATGTCTGGGCTGCATTTGTATTTATTGCAGAAGTATTGATGATTGTATTTGCATTTATTGTAAGAGTTGTTCCAGAATTTGTTGTACCGGTGACATCTCCGATAAATGTAATATTTTTATTTGTCGTATCAGCTTTGGCTGTGAGTGTTGTTGCCTTCTGAAGGGTTACTTTTCCATTGTAAGTCTGAGCATCATTTGTATTTATTGCATCTGTATTGATAATTGTATCTGCATTTATGATAAGAGTTGTATTCGCATTTGTTGTACCGGTCACATCTCCGATAAATGTAATATTTTTATTTGTCGTATCAGCTTTGGCTGTGAGGGTTGTTGCCTTCTGAAGGGTTACTTTTCCATTGTAGGTCTGGGCATCATTTGTATTTATTGCAGAAGTATTGATGATTGTATCTGCATTTATTGTAAGAGTTGTATTATTTGTTGTTGTACCGGTTACATCTCCGATAAATGTAATATTTTTATTTGTTGTATCAGCTTTTGCTGTAAGTGTTGTTGCCTTCTGAAGGGTTACTTTTCCATTGTAGGTCTGGGCATCATTTGTATTAATTGAATCTGTTTTGATGATTGTATCTGCATTTATGGTAAGAGTTGTTCCAGAATTTATTGTACCAGTGACTTCTCCGACAAACTCAATTGTTGAATTTGTTGTGTCTGCTCTAGCAGTAAGTTCGGTTGGATTCTTTAAGATTACTGTATCTTTGTAAATCTGTGTTCCAGTTGTTGTTATACTGGTTCCATTAAAAGTGAATGGATTCTCAATTGAAATTGTTGTAGCAGTAAGATTATCATCAAGCTCAGAATCCCTTTTAATTATAAGATTTGCATAATCTGTCCCCCAAACAAGATTGGTAGAGGTAAATGTGCCTGTTCCTTCATATTCAACAGTAGAATTATTTCCGAGAGTTTTTGTTCCACCATTTATAACAATTTGTCCGGCAATACCTGTCAAATTAATAAGTCCATTATTTATAAAATTCTTAACTGTTACTGTATAGCCGCCAATATAGAGCTTTCCTTCATTTCCAGGAGAAGAACTTTCTTCTATTGTAATTTCGCCTTCATCTGACCCGGTATCATATAAATCCAAGTCACCTGTAAGTTCAGGATAATAAGACATTCCTTTTTGAATTATTACAGAAGAACCCTTTCCTGGAACTGATTTTGGTTCCCAGTTGTCCGGCTCATTCCAGCTATATTCTGAACCAGATTTACCACCTACCCATTTGTATTTCATACCTGGGAAGAGCCAGTTTGTATTTCCACCCAAATCTATACTATTTGCTGCAGCAATACTCTCAGCAGAAGAAGACTTCTCTACTTTCACAAACTCAATATTTGTACTTGTTGCATTTGTTGTATTAATAGACCAGGCATTCGTACCAGTTCCCTTTAAGGTGAGTTCATTACCAACAGCAGTTCCGGTAAGTTCAAGGGCACCATTTACAGTCTGAGTTTTTCCGCTTTTAAACGTAATTGTTTTGCCTCTAAGTCCGGAAGCAGAAAGATTATTGAAAGTGTTGTCGCCAGTTACTGAAATCGAGCTGTCATCACCTGCATTTTGAGCTGTAAAAGTTACTGTGCCTCCAGTTGCCTTGAATGTTGAAGTATTGGTCCAGTCTCCGCCAACTGTGATATTTGCAGTTGAAGTTGTTTCATCATTAATTGTAAAATCACCAGCAATAGTAATATCATCACCAAGAGTAGTCTTTTGATTCAAAATAAGATTGTTATACTGTTTGCCAGTTGCCGAAGTATCTCCATCCCATACCAAAGATGTAAGAGTTCCAGTTCCGCAATAATCTATTGTAGAAGAAGAACCATTTTCCATAGTCCCACTTATCGTCTGACTATCACCACCATTTAGGTGGATAATTCCATTATTTGTGATTGTGTTTCCAGAAAGAGCTGCGGCAAAACTTGCGTCACCTGTTTCTGCATTAGTTATACCACCATTTACTTCAACTGCGCCTTTGAAGATTGCAGTTCCATTATTTGTTAAATCACCTGTAACTGAAATTGGATTATTGAATGTCCACTCTGCCGTATCATCAATTTCAGTATTTCCATTTATGGTAAGAAGTTCTGTGCCTGTTAATTCTTTCGTATCTGCAAATATTGTTGTATCTGCATAAAATTGAGTTGCTTCATCAATACCAAGATCACTGTTTATAGTAAGTGTTCCAAGTTTTCCATCACCAGAATCTCCAAGTGAATTTCCATTTTTAATCTGAATTGAATTAGCTGTAAGAGAAAGATCTTTGCCAGAAGTTGAATAGGATTTTATGGAACCAGTTCTTGATGAATAAGGTTCTTCTTGAATAATTAAATTTTGGGTTACATTAAAGGAAGTATCTCCTGAAAGAAGAATTGGATAATCAATTATAAAATCAGAATCTCCGTTAATATTTATATCACCAGAAAATATTACTGATGATGGAAAATAAGGAGCTGAACCAGTAGTATTTGAAAGATAAATTCCCTTTACGGTCATTGACTTTATAGAAACAGTCTCATCTGCACGGAACGCTACATACTCACCAACGACAGAACCTATCCTTATATTTTTAGCAATAATTTCACTAGGATTCATCTCTGTTCCAGATAAAAATGTTACTTTATAATCTGTATTAAAAAGAGCCTCTGTTATATTTGATGTATTATAACAAGAAAAAGTTTGCCCATAATCCGATGCAAATTTTATATCTCCTTTTATATGTGTAAAACTACTTACATAAAGACTTCCATAAATAACAAATGTCCCCGATGTTTTATCTATTTCAATTGATTCATATAGATTATTTACAGCTTGAAGAGTCTGATTACCATCCCCCTTAAAGATTAATTTTCCATGATAATTATTATCTGCTACATAAATCCTTGTAGGCCCCATAGCCGTCAGAAATTGAATTTCTCCGTCATCCGGTTTATTAACTTCTATCTCATAAGATGTGGTTTCAGAACTTCCGGAAAATGTTTGTATTTTTTGAGAATCTGATGAACCGTTTAATATTATTTTATTCCAAACACTTGTCTCATCACCTGTATCGGAAAAATTTCCGCTGAGAGTCATTGTTTGTGAAACGTTAAAAAACCCTGTATTTATAAAATCACCGGTAATAATAATCTGATTAATAGGAAGATTACGACCAATAGTCCCTGTATTACTAAATTTTCCATTTACAGTTATAAAGTCAAACGAACCTGTTCCTGCATTTGAGAAGTCTCCATTTACAATTAAGGCATATGAATAACATTCAGCATTCTCTTTATTTATAAATTCTCCCGTTTCTGTTGTTGAACCACAGAATTCTAAGTTAGCATAATTTACACATTTACCAGTTATATTAACCGAATTTGTAAATTTTACCGCATTATGATTTATAAAATCTCCATTTATAGAAACAGTGTCAGAAAATTCTACATTACCATTATTTACCAAACTTTTTAATGTTACAGGAGAAGGAACGACAGGACTATTTGGAGCAGTATTTATAACAACATTTGAATCATCCACTGGAACTCCATTATCCCAGTTATCTGTATCAGTCCAATCATCACTGACATTTCCCGTCCAAACGGTAGTATCACTTGTTCTTGTATAAGAAATAACTCGATTTAAAAGACTTAATTCATTATTATCTGAATAAACATCAAAAGTGATTCCATTTCCCACAGCAATTGAAGCAGGAAATTCTAATATTATAGTATAAGAATTCTCATCGGGAGTCCAAACTCGTTCAATTACATTATAATTAAGATTACAATTCAGAGAATACTCTTCCGTACCTGTTCTTCCTAATTTGTAATAGATTTCTGTAAAAGTAGTTTGAGCAGAAATTGTAATTTTAACAGTTGAACCTGGAGCTGGTGTTCCAGAAGTAGAAACCTGAAATATTGTGCTTCCATATTCACCAACACCCATTTCTCCCTGGTATTCAACAGATGATCCCCCATCATAATTAACAGAGTGATGTGCAAAAGAACTTAATGAATCTCCTGTAATAATTGTGTGACCGCCACCATTCACCCAATAATTATCTTGAATTTCACATGAGATATTTTGTAATTCAAGATAATTATTTCCGGCATCGCAAATATCAAAAGTCTTTACTGAAACAGATTGATTTGTATTTGAACAAATAATCAGCATTCCCTGCATCTGATTATAGTTATATGTTGTTGCATTATTTCCTGTTCCAAGGTTTAAAGTATCTATTTCAAGAGAATTTCCTGCAAGGTTTAATGTTGCCTTATTATTTTGATTTGCAATGTTAAGATTTTGAATGGTCGTATTTGCAGTAAGAGTAATTGTAGAACCATCAATTATATAGACTATATCATTTTCGCCCGGATATGCATCTACTCCTTCTCCATTCGGATTTGTATCCCAGTTTTTATTTGTTGTCCATTTATTATCAGCTCCCTTGCCAACCCAATAATACGTTTCTCCCCACGCACCCCACGCAGCAAACAAAAATACAAAGGCAAAGGCCAGGTGGCGGAACATTTTTAGAGACGCTTTTACTGAAGATATGGACACTTTACGGGTCATCATATAGTTTTACACTTCAATATCGGTTTATATTATAGAGGATTTTAGAGAAAAAAGACACATCGGGGGTTGGGAAATATTTTTATTACGTGCAGGATGGAAAATTTCGTTGTTTTGCACGTAAAGAGGCTCTTTTACAAATGTGATATTGGCAAGACTTACGTGTAAATTGAAAGAGTCTTGCAGTTTGCACGTAAAAGTTTAGATTCTGACAGGTATTTTATGAGTGGCTTACGTGTAAAAAAAGATTTTTTTGCAAATCTGCACGTAATTTTACACTGAAAAACAAGTCTTGGAAGCAATTTTGACTTCAATTTACGTGCAGTTACGAGGTTTTCGTAATTTTACACGTAAATCCAATTACATTGTACCAAAAACGGCACACATTTTACGTGCAAGAAAGATAGTTTTCTCAAACTGCACGTAAAATACACAACAGCCCCTTCGACAGGCTCAGGGACCGCGTTTTTGGCTCAGAGACCCCAAGATTAAACTGCGGTCCGTAAGATTGTTAAAGGGTCCTCCGACAATCTATTTCTTCAATAACGCTGCAAACGGATTATAGGTCTCGCCATCATCATCGCTCTGGTCGCTCATGTATTTGGCGGCGGCAGTGTCCTGTTCGGCGGAGCTGGCAGGTTTGAGGGACAGGCGTTTTTCCATGGCGTTGATTTTTTCTACAACTACGCTCATCGGCTGACCAACCTTGTAAACCTTGCGGAGATTTGTATTGGCACTTACATCTTCAAGTTCGCTTATGTGAACAAGACCATCAATTCCCGGGGCGATGTTTACAAAAAGTCCAAACTCGGCAATGCGGCTGATTTTTCCTTCCTGCTTTGAACCAACAGGGAACCTTGCACCGGCGGCTTCCCAAGGATCTTTCATCAAAGCTTTGAGGCTTACGCTTACACGCTCGTTTTTCCAGTCTGTATGAATTACTTTTACTGTGATTTCCTGTCCAACCTCTACAACTTCACCGGCATCACTTACGCGGTCAAAAGACATTTCGCTGATTGGCAGCAGGGCACGAAAACCCATGACATTTACAAAGGCACCAAACTTTTCGATGCTTTCTACTGTTGCGCTAACTACGGCTCCTTCGGTAATCTGAGTTGCAAGCTTACCAAGGTTTGCAGCATATTCACTTTCGCCGATTTTGCGATTGCTTACCAGAATATCACGGCCATCGTTTTTGTATTCTGTAATGATAAAGCTGAGTGTGCGGCCTACATAATATGCAGGTTCTTTTTTATCTTTGAAGCCCATCTGAGAATATGGACAGAAGGCACGTTTACCGCCAAGCTTTACTTCAAAGCCACCTTTGATTTCTGCCTCTACATGACCTTCTACAGGGATTCCTCCCTTCCAGGCATTTTCAATCATTGTATCATCAGCATCGCTTCCGCCGATTTTTGTTGTAAAACGCATTTCGCCGTGGAAATCGCCGGTAAAGTAAACCTTGAGTTTATCACCTTCTTTTACGCTTACGTTTCCTTCGTCATCCTTAAATTCGGCTACGTCGATTACACCTTCGCTCTTTGCGCTAAGGTCAACAAAAACTGTTGTATCTGTAACTGCAACAACTGTAGTTTCAAAGCTGTCGCCAATATTAAATCTGTTCATATATACCTCTTAAATAATGATTGAATAATAATATAAATGAAGAAAATTTGAAATAGAAATAGGAATATATATTATGAAAAAGTGCTCCCAGGCGAATTCCGTATTCAAAACCGCACGATGGCATCGTGCTACATGCTGGCGTGCCTTGGAACAATAAACGTTGCCGCTTACGCGGCAGCACGCCAGGATGTTTTTGAATCCGGCCTTCGCCTTCCGCACTTTTTCATAATCTATTCTTGAGTTTGTATTTCTTCTTTTTTATTTCTTTTATTTTTATCCATTCTTATAACGAGGCATATAAGAATAGATACCATACGAGACAAGAGGAGAGATACAAAAACAACAGTAAGTGGAAGATACCATTCAAGATGTCTTGGTAAAGGGCGCAGAGCGTAGGCTTTTTCGGTTAGAATTATCATTATTAGAAAATGGGACAGGTATATCAGCAGTGTATCCTGGCGGCCGCATTTTTCTATAGGCCTGCAGATGTGGCGGTCGGGGTTGTTGATGCCGTAAACAAAAATTGAGGTTGCACACAAAATCTTAAATGGCTGGGAAATATTCCAACGGCCAATGTAAAAGAGGACTGTGGCAAACATTGCAAGCGCAGAAAGGATGCTGCATAAAATCAGTACCCGGTTTTTAATATCTTTTAATCTTTCTTTTTGATCTGCAATCACATAGCCAAGGCAAACCATAGGCAGCGCGCCCACAAGAAGATTCCCACTTAAATGCCAGCTTACGGGATACGAATTTACGTAGGTGTCTACAAGAATCCTCAAAACAAGGAGCGGGATTGTCATTATGTAAACAAGCTTTTTTAAATCAAAACGGACAATTATGTAAAAGATTATATAACAGTAAAGGAGCGCAATCATAAACCAGAGCGCTGCTCCGTAAATTAATTCAAAATCGCCCAGAAAAATCATTCTTAAATATGTGACAGGAAGATGTAAAGCTCTTTTTAACGGGTATAAAGCATAAATGCGCTTTTTGTAGAACCAGGCAAAAACAAAATAAACTGCGACAGCTATAACTGTGATGATTCCGTTTCGTCTTAAGCGTTTAAGGATTTTGCGGCACATTAAATCTTTGTCTGTGCCCCAGCAGGCATAACCTGTTATTATATAGAAGAAACCTACTCCGCAGACCCCTATGGCATTCATTAAAAGGCCACAGGCGCCTGGCAATGGGATATGAACTAAGATTACCCCTATGGCGGAAATGTATTTGAAAAAATCGATGATGCCGTTTCGGGCAGGCTTTTCTATCATTTAACCGGAATTCCGCAGTCCTTGTGGTCGTTTTCCCAGTTCTGGGCAAGACGCATGATTTTGGCTTCGCTGAACATGGCTCCGGCAAACTGCATACCAATTGGCATTCCGTCGGCAGAAGTGCGGCCAGCTGGAACGTTGATTGAAGGAATGCGGGCAAGGTTTACAAAGGTTGTGTACAAGTCCGAAAGATACATTTCCAAAGGATTGTCTACCTTTGAACCAAGCTTGAATGCAGCAGTTGGACAAGTTGGACACAAGATGATGTCGTACTTTTCAAAAACTGCAGCAACTTCGCGCTGGATTCGGGCACGAACTGTCATACCTTTTTTATAAGTGTCGCCTGAGAACTGTTCACTCAAAACATAGTTTCCAATTACAATACGGCGTTTTACTTCAGGGCCAAAACCTTCGGAACGAGTATCTACATAAAGTTCATCGTAGCCCTTACCATTATCTACACGGCGTCCATAGCGGATTCCATCAAAGCGACTGAGGTTACTTGCAGCCTCTGACAAAGCAATTACATAGTATGCGGCAATCGAAGCATCAAGGATTGGAAGGTCAACTTCTTCTACACTTGCACCCTTGCTTGTAAACCAGGCTCGGGTATCTTCAAAGCATTTTACAACATCAGGGTCGGCTCCTTCGGTTTTAAGGAACTGCTTTGGAATTGCTATTTTAAGTGCTTTAAATTCATCATCAGAAAGAGCTGTAAGATTTTTAAGTTTATCTGCTTCTGGCAAGTCAGCAGAAGTGTCATCATAAAAATCTACACCGCACATAAGGCTCAAAGGTTCTGCAATGTCTGCAGGTGTGTGGCCAAGAATACCAACCTGATCCAGAGATGAACCATAAGCAACAACACCCCAGCGGCTCAAAACTCCATAAGTTGTTTTAAGTCCGTAGATTCCGCAGTATGAAGCCGGAAGACGAACTGAACCACCAGTTTCTGTACCAAGTCCGAACAAAGCCTGATTTGCGGCAACGGCAGCGGCGGAACCACCGGAAGATCCTCCGGATACAAACTCGCGGTTTATAGGGTTACGGGTTGGTCCGTAGCAGGAATATTCTGTAGAAGAACCCATGGCAAATTCATCCTGATTACAGCGGCCAAGAGGAATTGCCCCTGCTTTTTCAAGGCGGTCTATTACAGTTGCATTATATGGGGCAACATAGCCTTCAAGGATTTTTGAAGCACAGGTAAGGCGATGGCCCTTTGAGTTAATATTGTCTTTGTTTGCAAAAGGAATTCCAAGAAGAGGTTTTTCTGCAAAAAGTTTGTCCAAGGCGTCTCCACCAGCGGCACGGGCATCTGCAATTTCTTTGTCGGCAGCAGCTGCTTTTTCTGCAGAATCCTCGTACATTTCTATAAAGGCATTAAGAGGAATTGGTGCAGATGCGTCTTTTTTAAAAGTTTCTACTGCATCGCTTACAAGCTTTGCACTTGTGATTTCGCCATTTTTGAGGGCTTGTCTTGTAGCATCGATTGTATATAACATTGGTTAATCTCCACATAATTTTAAGTCAGGAAACGCTGCCGCTCGATAAATCTCGCGAGCCATTTCCTTGTAAATCCTAAACAACAGTCCCGATGGACTGTTGTTTTTAACGGATTTGCTATATTAGGCTCCCTCTCCCAAAACCTTAGGTACCTGGAAGTAGCCGTCCATAAAGTCTTTTGAAACTTTTTTAACGTCAGGCATATCAAGACCTTCTACAACTGTGTCGTCACGGAGAGCATCGGCAGTTGTGGTTGGATATGCGTCATAAGGATTTTCGCTGTCATCGTATTTTGAAAGAATCTCGAAATATCCTACAATATCATCAACCTGTTTTTTCAAAGTCTCCATGTTTGTACTTTCTGGAGACAAACGACTTAAATAAAGCAGATTTTCCAGGGTCTGCGCGTCAATTTTTTTATGCTGTGTTGCCATGGGGATTATTATAGTAAAAAACAAGGGTTAAGGGAACATTAAAGATATGAATTCTTTCTTATGTATTCAATAAGAAAAAATGGCTCCCAGGCCTAGCCCGTGCCCAAAACTGCCGACTCGTCGGCTACATGCTGCACTGCCTTGTAATTATATACTTTGCCGCTTTCGCGGCAGCAGTGCAGGATGTTTTTGGTCCCGGTCCAGGCCTTCCGCCATTTTTTCAGGGGCCTACACATATATAAGATTATCCTATTTTTTAATATGTTCATTAATTGTTTTTTACTAAATAATCTGTTAAAAATATAGAAGAAAATCAAACATATGGAGTTTTGTGATGAATAGAATTAAAGAGATGGGGATTGTTTTGTTAGCTTTGGGAGGCTTGATTTCTTGTACGCCGGTTAAGGCTAAACCGCAGCCTCAGATTCCTGTAAAAAAGGTTTCTGCTTCTAAAGAAGCCGGACAACCTCGATGGACTGAAGTTCCGGGGCTTAAGGATGAATATACAAAATATTTTAATTACTTTGGATTTGCCGTTCCGGAAAATCAGCTTACCAGTAATGCTATTATGAAAGGTGTAAGTCATCAGGCAAACTGTTTTACCTGCGAAAATGAATGTAAGCCAGACTTTATTTTTAACTGGAGCAGACCAACTTCTACCGACGATTTTGTTGCCGAAAACGGATACACCTATCAGGTGCCACATTCTTTAGCCGGCTTCAGTCGTCTTGAAAAAATCCTTGGTATTGCAAAACAGTACAACATGATTATGAGAGGCCATGTTCTTGTATGGCATAATCAGACTCCGGAATGGTTCTTTAAGAAAAATTACGATGGAAGAGAACCTTATGTAGAAAAAGATGAAATGACAGCCCGCCAGGAATGGTACATAAAAACGGTTCTGGAATTTGTAAAAGACTGGGAAGAAAAAAATAATGATGGAAAACGCATAATCGTAGTATGGGATGTTGTAAACGAAGCCTGTACCGACGGAAACTGGGCAGACAATCCTTTGCGCACTTCAAGCCCATGGTTTTCAATTTATGGCGACGACTCTTTTATTGTAAATGCCTTCCGTTTTGCAAACAAATATGCTCCTGCCGATGTTCAACTTGCCTACAATGATTATTCCTGCTACTCTCCTGCAAAAACAAGAGCAATCTGCAAAATTGTTCAGGACATTCAGGCCGATCCACAGGCACGCATTGATGTTGTGGGAATGCAGTCGCATGTCAGCATGACCTACCCTGCTGTTGCCGATTATGAAAAAGCAGTAAATCAATTTCTTTCTTTAGGAGTTGATGTTCAGGTAACAGAGCTCGAAATTGCTTTTGGAGGCCGCCTCATTTCTCAGGAGCAGCTTGCCGACCGTTATGCAAAATACTTCCAGATGTTCTTAAAAAACAGAAAACAGCCTGGCCGCAATGGAATCTCTGGAGTTACACTCTGGGGAACAAAAGACGAAGTTTCATGGATCCGCAACAACAACGACGACATGAACCGCCAGCAGCGCCCTCTTCTTTTTGAAAAAGAATACGAATGTAAACCAGCCTTCTTCAGTGTTCTGGAAACAGCGCAGAAATATTCGCCTGAACAGAATTAAAATTGTCAATTTTTGATTGATGATATATAATATTTATACATTTTTTTAAGGAGTATAACATGAACAATTTTATTTTCCTGGGACCACCGGGAGCCGGAAAGGGATCGCTTGCTGTAAAGGTTGCAGAAGCTTACAAGATTCCACACATTTCTACCGGCGATATTTTCCGTGCAAATATTAAGGCACAGACTCCGCTTGGAGTAAAGGTAAAGGCTATTATTGATTCCGGTTCACTTGTTAGCGATGAGCTTACTTTTGAACTTGTAAAGGATCGTCTTGCTCAG
>Ga0310697_10001570_pt1 | contig 26306 bp, 23 predicted proteins | sample 172DNAGHGlowgp2_FD_203883 | JGI IMG/M metagenome (GOLD analysis project Ga0310697, IMG submission 203883) | Sheep rumen microbial communities from Palmerston North, Manawatu-Wanganui, New Zealand - 1728 DNA GHGlow gp2 (v2) (version 2) | ecosystem: Host-associated > Mammals > Digestive system >...
TACAAGGAGCGGTCTGACACGCTTTCCGCCTATTTCAACACTGTACTGCATTGCATCTGCGACAACCTGGTAAGGCATGTTTTTAATGCACAGGTAGTCTCTTAACGTGGCATTTACAAGGTTTACAAGTGAGGTATAGTGCTTAAGTGCAGGTGCCGAAAAGTATTCGGATTCCATTATTCTCCCTCTTCCCCCGAGAGCTTGATTATCTTCTGCTCGGCATTATTCAAAACCTTGTTGCATTCAGCAGCAAGTTTGGTTCCTTCTTCAAACAGCTTGAGTGATTCGTCGAGGCCCAAAGATCCGTCCTCGAGTTTTGCGACAATCTCCTCAAGCCTTTTCATCTGCTGTTCATAGCTGAGTTCTTCCATTAAACCACCTCCGCGCCGATGGCGCCGTCGCTCAGTTTTATCGTAAGTCTGTCTCCGGCGGAGACATCGGATACAGATTTAACCACACCGCCGGGACCCTCTGTTATGCTGTAACCTCTGGAGAGTACCTTAAGCGGCGAAAATGCGTCAAGTTTGCCCGTGAGGACGAGGAAGCGATTCCTCTCGTCAGTCACCTTTCTCTCCGCTGAAGCCGAAATGCGGTCGGTATATGAGTCAACCAGAAGCCTGCGCTCATTTACGAGGGCAAGAGGACTCTGCATGACATTGCGCGATGTAAGGGCGTTCAGACTCAGTCTGTATATCTGAACTTTGTTCCCGACAAGTTGTCCCATGCGCGCGGACAGGCCGCGAAGGCGTTCAAGCTCGGCAGTGCCGTCCGGCACGGCGAGTTCAGCCGCGGCGGAAGGTGTGGGAGCGCGTCTGTCAGCGACATAGTCAGCAATGGTTATGTCGGGTTCATGTCCCACACCGGAAATAACCGGTGTCTTACAGGCATAAATTGCGCGTGCGACGCTCTCGTCATTGAAGCACCAGAGATCCTCAATCGAACCGCCGCCGCGTCCCACAATCATGACGTCACAGAGACCTGACCTGTCAAGCGCTTCAATGGCGCTGACAATTGACGGCGGCGCGTCCGAGCCCTGGACCAGGGCCGGACTCAGAACCACTCTTACGGCCGGCCAGCGTCTTTTCAGGACCTTGCAGATATCCTGGAAAGCCGCACCTGTCTCTGCGGTTACGACACCGACGGTCTTAGGATATTTCGGAATGGGCTTCTTGTGCTCATCAGAAAAAAGTCCCTCTTTTTCAAGTTTTGCGCGGAGCTGTTCAAAAGCAATGCTCAGCGCTCCTGCGCCCTCGGGCATCATGTCGTTGATATAGAGCTGATAGGTGCCGTCGCGCTCATAAACAGACACGCGTCCGACGGCCAGAATCTTCATGCCGTTTTCCGGCACAAATTTTATATGCGCATTCTGGCCTCTGAACATGACAGCACGTATGGCGGATGTGTCATCCTTCAGTGTCATGTACCAGTGACCCGAAGTGTGATTCTTGAAATTGGAAATCTCACCCTCAACTGCGACGCAGGTCAGAGGTATGTCCTGCTCAAAGAGGGCTTTGATATAGTTATTGAGTTGTGCAACGGAGTAGACCTCCGGTGTCACATTAATCATTGTTCTCTCCGTAAAGCGAAGCGAGTATCGCGACACCGGCCGCGTTATCGCTTGAAAATTCCGGTCTTGTAAATACCGCTTCCCTGCCGGTACTGAGGCAGAAGTGTCTCAGCTGCTCCTGAAGGATGATGTCCGACATGACACCTCCCGAGAATACTATGGGCAGTTTCTCATCGGGCAGGGCCTTCAACATGCCTTCTATGGATTTTTCAATACTGCAGAGACAGAACATGGCAATGTCACATGCGGGTTCGCCCCTGCTTTGCATATCCCTGCACTTGTTCTCAATTCCGGAGAGACTGCAGTCTGCTCCGTTCATTGAGACTTTAAGTTCAGGAAAGTCCTTTTTGGTTTTCGCGGACTCACGCGCAAGCTTTTCAAGTTCCGGTCCGCAGGGAAATCTCAGACCGAGCATGAGGCCGACCCTGTCAATTGCCTGACCGGCTTTAAGATCGGTTGAAGAACCGATGAGTGTCGCGGACACGGGATTGTCTCCCTCCTGCCTGACACGGAGGGACTCCGTAGTACCTCCGGAGACATGGAACGCAAAGCAGTCACTGCCAAGCAGATCGGTCCTGCCGGCGCCGAACAGAGCCGCTGCAATATGTCCCTCCTGATGTGAGACCTCATAAAGCGGCACTGAGAGCGCCGCAGCAACAGAGGCGGCAACCGTATGTCCGACGGTGAAGCACGGCATATACGAGCCCTCTGCGCGTCTCGGAGATACCGAAACGGCCACTGCCGACACAGCTGCGCCGTCAGCGAGCAGTTTCGGAAGAAGCTCGCGCAGCTGCTGTGTATGATGAAAGACGGCGTCGGACTGACGTATGCCGCGCTCTCCTTCCTTCACAGGCAGAAGTCTGCGGGAATGTATTACCTTTTTTTCAGTCGCGTCATAAAGAGCAACGGAAGTTGTATAGTTGCTCGTGTCAATTCCGAGAAACAGGCTCATTTCTTCTCCATGTCCCTCGCTATGCTGCCGAGGACACCGTTTATGAACTGTCCGTCCTCGTTGGTGGCGTAGTTCTTTGCCAGTTCAACAGCCTCATTTATTGAGACTCCGACGGGTACATCATCCATATAGAGCATTTCACATACCGCAATTCTGAGAATAGAGAGCGAGACCTTTGTGATTCTGTCCAGGGTCCAGCCCACGGAGAATTCCTTTATCTTCTCATCTATTGCGTCCGTATTCTCAGCAGTGAGTTTAGCGAGCCTCTCGGTAAAGGCAGATGGTTTCATGAATTCGGACTCGACTGCCATATCATAGATTTCATCAATGGAGAGGTCCGTGTTGAAACCTTTTTCGAATACCAGAGTGAAAGCCTGCTCTCTCTCCTGACTTCTTGTCATAGATACACCTCAAAAAATACCCTCCACGGCATGACCGCGGAGGGTTTGATAAGCCGTTTAAAGTTCTGAAGGTTCGGCCGAAGTGTCAACTCCGCTGTTTGTTTCAATGCCGGAAATGGTGACATCCACCTTGGTTACCACACGTCCGGTCATATTCTGTACTGCAGCCTTGACTGCTTTCTGTACAGCGTCCGCCACTTCCTGGATTTTGGCTGAAGCGGACAGAATAAGATAGATGTGGAGTTTGATGTCGTTATCCGTGATATCGACTTTCACGTGTCTGATATTGTCGGCATTGACTTTGAAGGATGTGTAGAGGTCCTTCGGTCTCACACCGAGACCCGCAACACCGTCCACGTCCTTTGCGGCATTGATGGCAATAGATGCTATGACGTCCTCGGAAATTACAAGACCGCCTTTGTAGTTGTTTTCTGCCACAATTTTGTCCTCCTTGAATATTTATGCAATCGTACTTACCAATTATACAACTTTTAAATTTATTGTACAATATATAAAAATTTGTTATACTTTCTTTCGCAAGATATAAAGGCAGGTATGTATTTTGAAGGAAAAACTCAAAAATTTTGCCTTTGATTGGCGATTTATACTGCTCTCTTTCGGCACCTCGCTGGGCATAATGCTTCTCATAGCATTCTGCTACGACATGGTGCCTTTCGGTGACATCACCATTCTGAGAATGGACATGTATCATCAGTACGGTCCGCTGCTCGCCGAACTCTATGACAGGGTTGTTCACGGACAGAGTCTCCTCTACTCCTGGACATCCGGCGGCGGAGGAAGCTTCCTCGGCAATTACGCGAATTACCTTGCGAGCCCCCTCTCTTATCTCATACTCCTTTTCGGACATAAGAACACCACCGAGTGTATTGCTTTCATAATATCACTCAAGGCAGCCCTGTCCGCCGGAGCAATGACCTATTATCTGAAAAAATCTCCTCAGTTCGGCAGATCGGACTTCCTGACCGCCGGGCTGGGAATTCTCTATGCCTTTTCGGGCTATTTCGTCGCCTATTACTGGAACTTCATGTGGCTCGACGGAATGGTTCTCCTCCCGCTAATCATTCTCGGTCTCGAGAAGATACTGACGGGCGAAAAAGGCCTGTTCTACGTCATTTCGCTGACGCTTCTGATGTTTGCCTCATACTATATGGCATACATGGTATGTATCTTCATAATCCTCTATTCGATTATGTTCATCGCCGCGACGCAGAAGGCCTCGTTCGGCACTCTGAAGAACTTCGGCAGACTCGTCGGTTCTTCGCTCATCTCCGGCGGCCTCGCAGCAGTATCACTGCTTCCGACATTCTACTGCCTGAAGACCTGCTCGGCCACATCCGACAGTTTCCCGAAGGAATTCAAACTCTATTTCAACGCTTTTGACTTTTTAAGCCAACACTTTGCGGCTCTCGAGCCGACAATCCGCAGCAGCGGCGACGACGTCCTGCCCAATATCTACTGCGGCATAGCCACGGTAATGCTGGCCCTTCTCTTCCTGTATATCCGTTCAATTCCGCTGCGTGAAAAAGTCGCAAAATTCGTATTGCTGCTTATACTCGCGCTCTCGTTTGACATAAACTGGCTCAACAATATATGGCACGCATTCCACTTCCCGAATGACCTGCCGTACCGCTGGTCATACTGCTATTCATTCCTGCTCATCACAATCGCCGCAAGGGCTCTCTTCAAAATTAAGGAGCTCTCCGGGCGCGAAATACTGAATGTCGGCATCGGTTTTGCCCTGTTCATCATAGCCGTTGGGAAAATCGGTTCAAAAAACGTGGGTACCGATACGGTAATAATCAGTCTCGTCTTTGTGATTGTATATACCGTAGTCCTTTATCTCATGCGAAACTCGCGCTTTTCCGCCGGTGCCATGGCGGCTCTCGTATTCTGCGTCATGTTCGCGGAAGTTGCCATAGCAAATACCGACAATTACGACATTGACCAGCCCAAGACAAACTATGCCGGTGACTACACCGATTTCCGCAAACTGAAATCCGATCTCGACAAGAGAGAAAAGAACAACTTCTACCGTATGGAGCTCACCTCTCTCCGGGCCCGTATGGATGATTCCTGGTACGGCTACAACGGTCTCTCCGTATTCTCTTCAATGGCCTATGAGAAATCCGCGAATCTCCAGCAGAATCTCGGCATGTTCGGAAACTATATCAACAGCTATACCTATAATCCGCAGACTCCTGTCTACAACGCGATGTTCTCGCTGAAATACCTGGTGAACAACACACCCGCCATTGACCTCTCCGACCGCTTTTACAAAGAGATACGCACGGTTGACAAGTTCACTGCTTATGAGAATAAATTCTGCCTGCCCATAGGCTTCGCTGTACCTGCAGCCGTCTCCGAATGGGGCAGCGGAAACACGGATCCCTTCATAAACCAGAGCAACTTCTGGGAGGCCGCGACAGGTCTGGAGGGCGTGTTTGAACCGGTTCCGATAGCCGACTGTATCTACTACAATATTGATGAATTCCCTGACCTTTCAACAGGTAATCTCGTCTTCTATAAGACCAATGACGACCAGGGCGCATCCTTCACGCTTGAGCTGATTCCCGAGAAGGAACAGAACCTCTATATCTTCGTAAAATCGGCCAATGTAAAGACCGTAACCATGAGGAACGAGGACAGCACCTGGCTGAAGTCACAGACAATTGATGAGCCTTACATCTTCGACCTTGGTGTCCATAAGGCGGGCGAACTGCTCTATATTGACATCCCCATCGAAGAAGGCACATCCGGCTATGTCGATGTATACACCTACGGCCTCAACGAAGACGTTTTCAAAGAGGGCTTTGAAAAACTCTCCGCAGGCGGCATGACTGTCACAAAGATGACCGACACAAAGGTTGAGGGCAAGGTCAGCGCCAAAGCCGACACTCTCCTCTTCACATCGATTAATTACGACAAATCCTGGACCGTCACGGTTGACGGCAAAAAGGTTCCGGACGGCGATATCGTAAGCATAGACGGTGCGCTGCTCGGCATTAAACTGACGCAGGGCGACCATACGGTCAGCCTGCACTACAGGCCACAGGGCTTAGCCGCCGGAGCCGCGGTCTCAGCCGCCTCCCTCGCCGTCCTCCTCGCAGTTTCAATACTGCCGAAGAAAATAAAAAAGAGCGCTTCGTAAGTGAAGCGCTCTTCATTTTTATCTTATTTGAAAAACAGCGGAAGCTCCTCAAGGAAGATGAGGTCGTCGCGTTTCGCCGCATCGCCCTCGGCAAGAATAGCCATTCTTCCCACGATGTCTGCTCCGGCCTCCTCACAGAGCTGCTCGACAGCCTTGAGTGACTCACCGGTTGAAATTACGTCATCAACGACGATTACACGCTTGCCTTTGAGCTGCTCAGCCTCGCTCTTATCGAGATAGAGATGCTGAACACGGTCGGTAGTGATGGATTTTACTTCAACGCCGAAGGGTTCGAGCATATAGAGCTTTGTGGCCTTTCTGGCTACAATGTAAGGCTTACCGGACTGACGCGCCATCTCGAAACCGAGCGGAATACCCTTCGCCTCGGCCGTGATTATGTAATCAAACTCTGGCGCCTTTTTAAGCAGCTCCTCGGCGCACTTTACGGTCATCTCTACATCGCCGAAGATAACGAAACCGGCTATGTCAAGATGCTCGTTTACTTCACATATCGGAAGATGACGGGTAAGGCCGCAGATGGTGATTTCATACGTGTTCATTTATAAGACTCCTTAAATTAAATTATCACGACATTTTACAATGTGCTTATTTACAATCCTCAGATAAAGGAATGAAATTCCGAGTACGAGAAGCAGGATGATGATTATCCAGTAACCGCCACCCATGAAGTACGGCATCTCTTTTGAAAAGCCCCAGACTCCTGCGGGAGATCCCCAGTTCATGAAGAAGTAAGGATAAGTGACTCCGGGATAAAACTCAATTCCCCTGACATAGCAGATAACCTGGAATGCCAGATAAAAGAGCGGATAAGTTATCGGCCATACGAAGTCACGGAACTTGTATGTAAAATTCTGCGGTCTCGTAAAGCATAGAAAATCCACAATCGAGAGCAAGGGCACCACGACGTGCAGGAGCATCTGATAGGGCGAGAGAATGAACGAGAGCGGTGCACCGGAAGCGAGAAATACGGGAGCAAGCACTCCGCAGAAGATAATTCCGGTAACGGTAATCGCAACCGTGCAGATAAGCTGCAGTATATACGGAATGGTATCAAGCTCGTACTTTCCCGACTTGAAACTGCGGATGAGCAGGATTCCGAGGACGAGCTGAAGAATGCCGATAAGGAAATTGCACTGTCCCGTGAAGAACATCAGAAGACTCGGAATGCCCTCAGGATACATCAGAAATGCGGAAAGCACACAGATGAACGTGATGAACTTGAGAGTTATTGATATTTTCACTTTCGTTGTTCTGCTCATTTTGCTACCTCGATTCCATGCTGAAAAAACAACGCAGATATTTTATCACAGTTTAATATTCGTTGCAAGGCAACCGGAATTTTAGTAAAATGAAATCATACATATTACTCGGAGGTATACCATGGCAAATTTCATTACAAACATCGATGAAAAGGCCGAGGCCAAAGGCGGAGGAATAAAGACTCTCTGGCAGATTGTCAAATTCCTTGTTGTCTCACTCGGCGTAACGATAATCCAGCTCGTTCTGGCAAATCTTCTGCCGCTTATTTTCGACAATGTAACAACAACCCTTCCGGGTTTCCTTCAGCACATTTTCGTTCCGGACTCACTCTTTGACGTGAGCAAGGAATCCGGTGCCGCGGAATACGCAAAGTACGTTGTTGCGGGCGTTGTGACATGGGGATATGTCCTCCCCTTCTTCCTGTCAAACGCCATAGCCAACATCTACGGCTACATCCAGAATAAGAAGACGACATTCAAGTCTGACGCACCGACTTACTGTTTCGTCATCTACATATTCCTTCTTGTAGCACTTATACTCTTCTCCACATGGCTTCAGGCTGCCGTATTCGGCTGGCTCTCAAACATCGGCATTCCTTTCCTCGCAAAACTCGCAAGGACCATTGCGGGACTTGCCGCAGGACTTGTACAGATGCTTGTCCTCTTCCCCATGGAGAAATTCGTACTTCTCAAGGAAAAGCAGCCGGATCAGCCGGCATGACAGTAAAACAAAAAAGGGCTCCGAAAGGAGCCCTTTTTCTTTAATTTACATCAGTGAGAACATTACCCAGCTCTTCTGAAGAAGGCTTATGGCATAAGAATTCATAAGTCTGTCGAGAAGCCTGTCACCATAGACGGGAATCCAGAAAACCGGAATTTATTTATCAATACAGCCTGAAAGTGTGGCAGCCATGACTGCCTTAATTGTGTGCATGCGGTTTTCGGCCTCGTCAAAGACGATTGACTGCGGTCCTTCGAAAACCGCATCCTCAACTTCCATGCAGTCAAGGCCGAACTTATCGTGAATCTTTTGCCCTACCTCTGTCTCAAGGTCATGGAAGGCCGGAAGGCAGTGCATGAAGCGTACCTGCGGTCCCGCCAGCGCGACGAGCTCTGCCGTCACGCGGTACGGAAGCAGGTCGTTTATACGCTTCTCCCATACGCCTTCCGGCTCACCCATTGAAACCCAGACATCAGTATAGAAGACATCTGCGGCAGCTGCCGCGGTCGCAGGGTCTGTTTCAAACTCAATCGTCGCGCCGGTCTGCACGGCGATCTTTTTACACTCTTCAGTCAGTTCCGCGTTCGGAAAATATTCCGCCGGAGCGCAGGCCACAAAGTGCATGCCCATCTTGGCACAGCCCACCATGAGTGAGTTGCCCATATTGTAGCGGGCATCACCGAAATAGACGAGTTTCTTGCCCCTGAGTTCTCCGAAATGTTCCTTTATCGTGAGAAAATCCGCGAGAATCTGTGTGGGGTGATACTCGTTTGTCAGACCGTTCCATACGGGAACGTCGGCAAACTTTGCGAGTGTCTCCACCCTCTCCTGCTCAAATCCGCGGTACTCAATTCCGTCAAACATCCTTGAAAGTACCCTCGCGGTATCGGCTATGCTCTCCTTCTTACCTATCTGAGAGGCTGAAGGATCAAGGAATACCGGGTGCATGCCGAGGTCCGCTGCCGCGACTTCAAAACTGCAGCGCGTACGCGTGCTGTTCTTCTCAAAGATTAGCGCGATATTCTTTCCCTCACAGAGTCTGTGAGGGGTACCAGCCTTCTTCTCCGCCTTGAGCTTCGCGGCGAGGTCAAGCAGTGCCTCTATCTCTTCAGATGTGAAATCGAGAAGTTTTAAAAAATCTCTGTCTTTAAAAGTCATCTCTTACTCCTTGCAGGCATCAATCAAAACGTCCATTGCTTTCTCAAGCAGTTCCTGCGGAATGTTGAGTGCGGGCAGGAGCCTTACCTTGTCCTTTGCGGTGAGGCAGAGAACACCGTTTTCCATAGCCTTGGCCACAACATCCTTTGCGGGTTTCTTCGTCTTTATACCGAGCATGAGGCCGAGTCCTCCGACGAACTCCACTCCCTCTGCTCCTTCAAGTCTGTTCTTTATATACTCGCTCTTCTTTTTAACTTCGGCAAGTAAAGTCTCATCCATACGGCTGAGCACGCTGATTGCACCTGCGCAGGAGATGAGGTTTCCGCCGAAAGTGGAACCGTGCTCGCCGGGCTCAAGTACATCCTGAACCTTCTCGCCGAGCAGGACTGCGCCTATCGGCAGTCCTCCGCCCAGGCCCTTGGCAACAGTGACTATGTCGGGTGTGATTCCGTAGGACTGATAAGCGAAGTACTCACCGCTTCTGCAGAGGCCCGTCTGGACCTCATCGACAATGAGGAGAATATCCTTCTCCTTACAGATTTTCGCAATCTCGTTTACGAAGTCACGGTCAAGCGGATTTACGCCGCCCTCGCCCTGGACGCATTCTATCATAATAGCGGCGGTCTTCTTCTCACTTACCGTGACAAGAAGAGTCTCTATGTCATTTACGGGCATGTTCACGAAGCCCGGAGTGAGCGGGCCGAAATGCTCGTGGAAAACAGGCTGTCCCGTAGCGGCAAGGGTTGTAAGCGTTCTGCCGTGGAAACTGTTTTCAAGGGTGACTATATTGTAATAGTTCGCACCCTTTTTCTTTTCGGCATAACGCCTTGCCGCCTTGATTGCGCCCTCGTTTGCCTCAGCACCGGAGTTGCAGAAGAAGGCCTTCTTCATGCCGCTCATCTTCGAGAGCATTTCGGCCACCTTCACGCAGGGTTCTGTGTAATAGAGGTTTGAGGTGTGCTGAATTTTCTGCAGCTGCTCTGTTACGGCCGCCATCCATTCGTCATCACATGCGCCGAATGAGTTTACGGCTATACCGCTGCCGAGGTCGATGTATTCCTTGCCGTCCTCATCGTAGAGAAGAGATCCCTTGCCGTGTGTTATGACAATCGGGAACCTGCTGTAGGTACCGGCGATATATTGTTTATCGAGTTCTTTAATATTTCCCATAATCATTTCTCTGCTTTCACAAACATTGTACCTGCGCCCTCATCGGTCAGAAGCTCCATAAGGAGTGAGTGAGGAACGCGTCCGTCCATTATGATAGCCTTCTGAACACCCTTGCAGAGCGCGGTGATACAGCAGTCCACCTTCGGAATCATTCCGCCGGCAATGACATTCTCCTCAAAGAGCTTGCCCGCCTCCTCTATTGTGAGTTCGGGAATGAGTGTTGAGGGGTCATTCTTGTCTTTCAGGACTCCCGCTATGTCGGTGAGCATTATGAGACGCTTGGCCTCTAAAACTCCTGCGATATATGCGACCGCGGTGTCTCCGTTTATGTTGTAGACATTTCCCTCCTCGTCGCATCCTATGGTTGAGATGACGGGAATATAGCCCTTTTCGAGGAGGTCTGTCACGGGTTCTATATTGATCTTTTCAACCTCGCCGACAAAACCGAGTTTCTCATCCTTCATGCTGCACTCGATGAGTCTGCCGTCAAGGCCGGAGAGGCCGACCGCGTTGCCGCCCTTTGACTCGAGTAAGTTTACGAGAGTCTTGTTGATCTTTCCCGAGAGGACCATCTGGACTATCTCCATGGTCTCCTTGTCGGTGACGCGGAGGCCGTCCACAAACTCGGGTTTCTTGCCGAGTTTGTCCATCATCTCGGAAATCTTGGGACCTCCGCCATGTACGAGAACGACTTTTACTCCGATCATGTGGAGAAGAACTATGTCCTCCATGACCTGGGAACGGAGTTCCTCGTTTATCATGGCATTGCCGCCGTATTTGATAACGACACACTGTCCCCTGTATTTATCGATGTAAGGCAGTGCCTCTACAAGGACTCTTGCCCTCTCGGCATTTGAAAAATCAGCAGTCATCAGGTTCTGTACTCCCCGTTAATCTTTACATATTCATAGGTGAGGTCGCAGCCCCAGGCCGTAGCCTCAAAGGGTCCGTCGCCCACACAGACGTCAATTAAAATCTCATCCTCGTGCAGGACCTTTGCGGCGAGTTCCTCGGAGAACTCCACACCTGCTCCGTTCTTGCAGACCAAAACGCTGCCCGCTGCCGATGAGAATGTGAGGTCGATTGTATCAGGGTCGAGGTCAGCGCCGCTGTAACCGAGCGCGCAGAGAACTCTTCCCCAGTTGGCGTCCTCACCGAAGAAAGCCGATTTTACGAGGCTTGAGGTGATGACACTCTTTGCGGAGATCTTTGCAATCTCCTCCGAAGCCGCGCCGGAGACCTTGCACTCAAGTAGTTTCGTGGCGCCTTCGCCGTCTGCGGCGATCTTTCTGGAGAGAGCTACATTGACCGAGTTGAGTGCCTTCATGAACTCCGCGAAGTCCTCACCGTCTTCGGTGATTTCCGCATTGCCCGCTAGACCGTTTGCAAGGACCGCCACCGTGTCATTGGTGGAGGTGTCGCCGTCGACACTGAGCATGTTGAAAGTGTTCTTTATGTCGGCGGAGAGCGCTTTCTGCAGCATTGCGGAGTTTATCTTCACGTCTGAAGTTATGAAGACGAGCATTGTCGCCATATTCGGGTGGATCATGCCGCTGCCCTTGGCAATGCCGCCTATACGGCACGGCACTCCGCCGATTTCAAACTCGACGGCGATCTGCTTCTCCACGGTGTCGGTCGTCATTATGCCGTGGCAGGCATCAAGACTTCCGTCCTCCGAAAGTGCCTTTACGAGTCCGGGAAGTCCGGCCTCTATCGGCTCAAGGCTTAAGGGCTCGCCTATTACACCTGTTGAGGCAACGACGACATCGTCCGCCTTTATTCCGGCATACTTCTCAACGAGATCAGCCATGGCATTTGCCACTTCAACGCCGTCTGCGTTGCAGGTATTTGCTATGCCGCTGTTGCAGATTATCGCCTGAGCCACACCGTTTTTCAGGTGTTCCTTGTCAACGATAATCGGGGCGCCTTTAACAAGGTTTGTCGTATAGACTGCCGCTGCCGTGCAGGGAACCTCACTGACTATAAGCGAGAGATCCTTCTTTCCGGGATTCTTTCTGATTCCGCAGTGCACGCCCGCGGCCTTAAAGCCTTTTGCGGCGCATATTCCGCCGTTTATTTCTTTCATAGTTTCAGACCTTCCGTCTCATCAAGCCCCAATGCCAGGTTCATGTTCTGGATTGCGGCGCCGCAGGCACCCTTGCCGAGATTGTCAAAGGATGAGATGAGAAGAATCCTCTCATCATTTCCCTTCACCGTCACGGCCATGTCGTCAAGTCCGCTGTGGGAACCGGCGTAGATTCCGCTCTCGTCCGACTTTTCGAAATGTACCACACCGCTTTTGTAGATGCTTGAGTAAATATCTTCAATATCGCTGACCGTACCGTTTATCTGTGATCTGAAAAGCTGTACCGTCACTGTCATACCGCTGTAGAAGTCCCCGACCACCGGACAGAAGACCGGAGCATATGAAAGTCCGCAGACCTTCATCATCTCGGGGATGTGCTTATGCTCCTGAGAAAGAGCATACTGCATGGGAGAATCAAGCAGTTTGCTTCTGCCCCCGTCCTCGTAATCGGCTATCATCTTCTTGCCTCCGCCCGAGTATCCCGTGACCGAGAAGCTCGAAAGCTGTGCGTCTGACGGGATGAGTCCCGCTTTGACGAGGGGCGCGACGAGAGCGATAAAGCCGCTCGCATGGCAGCCGGGATTCGCGATACGCTTTGAGGCGCATATCTTTTCGCGCTGCCCGGGAAGTTCGGGGAACCCGTATACCCAGGCGTCGTCGGTGCGGTGCGCCGTCGACGTGTCAATAATCGTCGTGTTCCCGGGTACCAGGGCAGCGGCCTCTTTTGCCGCCGCATCCGGAAGGCAGAGGAAGACGAGGTCCGCCGAGGCAAATACCTCTGCCTTCGCGGCGGCATCCTTCCTTAAGTTCTCCGGAATACTGAGAAGTTCTATTCCCTCGCGGCTTTTAAGCCGCTCCTCCACGACAAGTCCGGTCGTACCGGCGCTGCCGTCTATAAAAACCTTAACCATTCTGCTTTTCCTTTGCGAGAGCCTGGACCTTTATCGGCAGACCGTAGAGGTTTATGAAACCTGAGGCGTCTGCGTGGTCGTAGTCACTCTCACCGAATGTGGCCATATCTTCAGAATAAAGTGTGTAAGGGCTCTCAAGACCCGCAAGGATTATATTGCCCTTGTAGAGTTTGAGTTTTACCGTACCCGTTACCGTCTCCTGCGTCTTGTCAACGAAAGCCGCGAGTGCCTCTCTCAGCGGTGTGAACCACTGACCGTTGTAGACGAGTTCACCGTATGTTACGGCGATTTTCTTCTTCTCGTGGCAGGTCATCTTGTCGAGAGTGATTGTCTCGAGCATCTCGTGTGCCTTATAGAGGATAGTTCCGCCCGGAGTCTCATATACACCCCTGGACTTCATACCTACGAGTCTGTTTTCAACTACATCGAAGAGGCCTATACCGTTCTTGCCGCCGAGCTCGTTGAGTTTCAGAATAATCTCCTTTACGCTCATCTTCTCGCCGTCAATTGATACGGGGACACCCTTCTCGAAACCGAGTTCAATGTATGTGGGCTCATCGGGAGCCTTGAGCGGTGAGACGCCCATCTCGAGGAAGCCTTCCTTCTCGTACTGAGGCTCGCATGAAGGATCTTCAAGATCGAGTCCCTCGTGAGAGAGGTGCCAGAGGTTCTTGTCCTTTGAGTAGTTTGTCTCTCTGTTTATCTTCAGAGGAATATTGTGCGCCTCGGCGTACTCTATCTCCTCTTCCCTTGATTTTATATCCCACTCACGCCAGGGAGCGATGATGGGCATCTTCGGTGCGAAATGCTTTACGGCAAGTTCAAACCTTACCTGGTCGTTGCCCTTTCCCGTGCAGCCGTGAACTATTGCGTCCGCGTTCTCCTTAATTGCTATGTCTACAAGACCTTTGGCAATACAGGGTCTCGCCGTGCTGGTGCCGAGGAGATAACCCTCATACTCCGCTCCCGCTTTAAGGCAGGGTACGATGTAGTTGTCAGCGTAATCATCTGTCAGGTCAAGAACATAGAGTTTGGAAGCTCCTGTCTTTAAAGCCTTCTCCTCAAGTCCCTCAAGTTCGTCAGCCTGGCCGACATTACCGGAGACTGCAACTACCTCACAGTTGTTGTAGTTCTCTTTAAGCCAGGGAATGATTATGGAGGTGTCAAGTCCTCCTGAGTATGCAAGTACGACTTTTTTGATTGAATTTTTATTCATTGTTTCGCGCCTCATTTCCTTAATATGTGCATAATTATAAGCGCCTCCCTGCATAAAGTCAACATATTTTTGCATAATATTCAAAAATTCCTGAATTTTATACAAAAAAGCAGAGCCCGCGTCATGCGGGCTCCTCTTTTTGTCTGTATTTACTTAAAATACTCGACCGCGGATGTGAACAGGCCGAGATCGAAGTCACCGGGTACGTTCTTGTAGAGACCAGTACCGGTACGCTCGGAGTGTCCCATCTTGCCGAAGACGCGGCCGTCGGGTGACAGCAGGCCTTCGACGGCCATCGCCGAGCCGTTGGGATTGAAAGCGACATCATAAGTCGGTTTACCGTCAAGGTCGACATACTGGGTCATAATCTGTCCCTTCTCGGCGAGTGCGAGTAAGAGATCGTCTGAGGCGATTATACGTCCCTCACCGTGTGAAATGGGAACTGTGATAATCTGACCGACTTCAGCCTTTGTAAGCCAGGGCGAGTTCTTCGAGCACACCCTTGTGCGTACGAGCTTGGACTGGTGACGGCCTATGACATTGTATGAGAGTGTCGGACAGTCGGCATCAGTCTCGATTATCTTGCCGTAAGGTACGAGGCCGAGTTTTATAAGGGCCTGGAAACCGTTGCAGATACCGCCCATAAGACCGTCCCTGTTCTCGAGAAGGTTCATGACTGCCGCAGATATCTCAGGGTTTCTGAAGAAGGAAGCAATAAGCTTCGCGGAGCCCTCAGGCTCATCGCCGCCGGAGAATCCGCCGGGTACGAAAATAATCTGCGAAGTGTCAATTGCGTCTGCAAAGCGCGCTATGGACTCCTCTATTCCCTTCGGAGTGAGATTGTTTATGACGAAGATCTGTACCTCGGCACCGGCGGCCTCAAAGGCCTTGGCCGTATCAATCTCACAGTTTGTGCCAGGGAAAACGGGGATAAGCACCTTCGGATCGAGTTTCAGAAGAGATGTGAAACGCTTCTCCTCATCATATGAGAATACCGGTATCTCCTTCTCCTCCGTCTCTATGTTGCAGGCAAATACCTTCTCAAGCCTGTTCTCATAGAGTGAGTCGAGTTCTGAAAGTTCAAGTTCCTCAGAACCGTAGCGGAGCTTCTGCTCAAAGATAGTGTTACCGAGCTGTTTTGCATTGAAACCATCAGAGGCCTCAAGCACCATTCCCGCATTGACATCGAGTTCAAGCAGGAATGCACCGTAGCGGTAGCCGAAGAGCTCGTCGAGGCTTGTCTCGCTGACAAAGTCAAAGCCGAGACCGTTGCCTATGCACATCTTGTAAACCGCTTCTGCAACACCGCCGTAAGTGGGTGTATAAGCGGAGATTACACTGCCTTCGCCTATCAGGTCAGAAACTGCGACAAAGAGTTTCTTCAGACTCTCAGCTTTAGGCACACCGTACTCGTCATAATCGGGATAAGCGACAAGCACGCGGTGGCCTGCGGCCTTGAATTCATTTGAGATTATTCTCTTAATCTTGTCGGTTGTAACGGCAAACGAGCAGAGCGTAGGCGGCACGTCGAGGTCCTCAAACGAACCGGACATGGAGTCCTTGCCGCCGATAGCGGCGCAGCCGAAGTCTATCTGGGCCGAGAACGCGCCGAGCAATGCCGCCAGCGGCTTGCCCCAGCGTTCCGGCGTCTTTCCGGGCTTTTCAAAGTACTCCTGGAATGTGAGGTAAACATCCTCGAAAGTTGCGCCTGTGGCTATGAGTTTTGAGATGGACTCAACTACGGAGAGATAAGCCCCGTGGTACTGGTCCTTCTCCATAATATAAGGGTTGTATCCCCAGGCCATCAGTGAGCAGGTGTCCGTGTCGCCGTGCTCCACGGAGACCTTGTTGGCCATGGCCTGGATAGGAGTGCGCTGGTACTTGCCGCCGAAAGGCATTAAAACGGTACCCGCGCCTATCGTTGAGTCAAAGCGCTCTGAAAGTCCCCTCTTTGAACAGACATTTAAGTCTGAGACAAGTTTTCTGTAATTGTCTGAGAAAGAGCCCGAGACATGTCTCCTGAAGGACTCCTGAGGCTTTGTATGGATGTCAATATGCTTCTCTGCGCCGTTTGAGTTTAAGAACTCGCGCGAGATATTGACTATGGTATTGCCCTTCCAGTTCATTGTAAGGTAGGGCTTCTCCGTAACCGTTGCGACTATTGTCGCCTCAAGGTTTTCGGAATTTGCGAGTTTTATGAACTCATCGGCATCGCCGGGTTCAACGACAACAGCCATTCTCTCCTGAGATTCGGAGATAGCGAGTTCAGTGCCGTCGAGGCCCTCGTACTTCTTCGGCACGGCGTCGAGCGAAATCTCAAGGCCGTCGGCGAGTTCGCCTATGGCGACCGATACGCCGCCTGCACCGAAGTCGTTGCAGCGTTTGATAAGCTTTGAAGCCGTCGGATTCCTGAAGAGTCGCTGGAGTTTTCTCTCCTCAGGGGCATTACCCTTCTGTACCTCTGCACCGCAGGTGTCAAGGGACTGAAGGGTATGTGACTTGGAGGAGCCTGTAGCACCGCCGCAGCCGTCACGGCCCGTGCGGCCGCCGAGCAGTATTACTATGTCTCCGGGAGCAGGTACTTCGCGGCGTACATTCTCAGCCGGTGCCGCGGCTACAACTGCGCCGATTTCCATACGCTTTGCGGCATAACCGTCATGGTAGAGTTCATCTACCTGACCGGTCGCGAGACCTATCTGGTTGCCGTATGAGGAATAACCGTTGGCGGCAGTTGTAACAAGTTTCCTCTGGGGAAGCTTGCCCTGCATCGTCTCGGAGAGCGGTCTTGTCGGGTCGGCAGCGCCCGTCACGCGCATTGCGGCGTAGACATATGCGCGGCCCGACAGCGGGTCACGGATGGCACCGCCGATGCAGGTCGCGGCGCCGCCGAAAGGCTCTATCTCGGTGGGATGGTTGTGTGTCTCGTTCTTGAACAGAAGGAGCCAGTCCTCATCCTCTCCGTCATGCTTTATTGTCATCTTTACGGTACATGCGTTTATCTCTTCAGACTCATCGAGTTTCTGAAGCCTGCCCTGTGCCTTTAAGACCTTTGCGGCAAGAGTGCCTATGTCCATAAGGTTTACGGGCTTCTCCCTGCCGAGCTCGACACGGGCGGCAATATACCTGTTGTACGCTTCCTGAAGGAAGGCGTCATCAAATTTAACGGAATCGACCGTTGTCAGGAAAGTGGTGTGACGGCAGTGGTCAGACCAATATGTATCTATCATGCGGATTTCGGTGATAGTGGGATCACGATGCTCCGTCTTGAAATAGTCCTGACAGAACTTAATATCGTCAAAGTCCATTGCAAGACCTTTTTCCGCAACAAATGCAGAGAGCTGCTCATCTGAGTAGCCTATGAATCCCGTGAGGGTCTCAACGGTTGTCGGAAGGTCCATGGGCATGACGAGTGTCTCCGGCTTCTCAAGGGACGCTATACGGGCCTCTACGGGGTTTACAACGTATTTCTTGACAGCCTCGAGATCCGAATCGGAGACATCGCCTCCGAGAAGATATACTTTCGCCGAACGGACGAGAGGTCTCTCCCCCTTTGCAACGAGCTGAATACACTCTGCAGCGGAGTTTGCTCTCTGGTCAAACTGTCCGGGAAGGTACTCGACGGCAAACATTTTACAAGTGCCTGCGTCAAGTTCAAAGCAGACATCGTCAAGCTGCGGCTCGGACAATATGGTCTTTACCGCAAGCTGAAATGTAGCCTCATCAAGTCCCTCAAGGTCATATCTGTTGACGATACGGAGGGATGTGACGGAGCTTATGCCGAGGAGTTTATTTATCTCGGATTTAAGTGAAGCTGCCTCGTGAGCGAGATGCGGCTTCTTTTCAACGAATACACGAAATACCATTATTCTTTTCCTGCCTTCAGCGCACGCTGACCGATGTCGGTGCGGTAATATGCATTTTCAAAATGGATAGTCTTTACTGCGGCGTAGGCATTGTCTATTGCCTCCTGCAGTGTGTCGCCGGTGCGGACAGCGACGAGCACACGTCCGCCGTTTGTGAGGAGTTTTCCGTTCTCAAGTTTTGCGCCGGCGATGTAGACACCGTCAGTGCCGTTATCAAATGTTATCTCGAAACCTTTTTCATAATGCTCGGGATAACCCTTTGAAGCCATAACAACGCAGCATACGGATTTGTCCTCAAATTCGACATCCACACTCGCGAGTTTGCCGAAGCGTACGGCCCTCATGATTGTGAGAAGGTCGGTTTTGAGAAGCGGAAGCACTACCTGTGTCTCGGGATCACCGAAACGGCAGTTGTACTCTATGACTTTCGGGCCGTCAGCCGTAAGCATGAGTCCGAAGTAGAGACAGCCTTTGAAGGTTCTGCCCTCTGCATTCATGGCTTCCATAGTGGGAAGGAAGATCTTCTCCATGCACTCATCGGCTATCTCTTTTGTGTAGTAGGGGTTCGGAGCCACAACACCCATACCGCCCGTGTTGAGACCTTTGTCGCCGTCAAGGGCGCGTTTGTGGTCCTGTGAAGATATCATGGGGATAAGGGTCTTGCCGTCCGTGAAAGAGAGCACCGTAACCTCGGGTCCCTCAAGGAACTCCTCGATTACAATCTGTGAACCGCTCTTTCCGAACTTCATGTCGAGCATCATCATATTGACGGCATCAGCGGCCTGCTCTCTTGTCTCGGCAATGATAACACCCTTGCCGAGCGCCAGGCCGTCAGCCTTGATTACAATGGGAATCTTGCAGGTCTCAACATATTTGAGAGCTGCCTCCCTGTCAGTGAAGACGGCATATTCCGCTGTGGGAATACCGTATTTCTTCATAAGGTTCTTTGAGAAGATCTTGCTGCCCTCGATGATTGCGGCCTTCTGCACCGGGCCGAAGCACGGTATACCGTGGTGCTCGAGCGCGTCAACGCAGCCGAGAACCAGCGGGTCGTCAGGCGCGACAACGGCAAAATCGATACGATTGTAGAATGCGAATTCCACAATCTTGTCGATATCCGTCGCGGCTATGTCGACACATGTCGCGTCGGCTGCTATGCCGCCGTTGCCCGGCAGGGCAAAAATCTCGGTAACATCGGGATTCTCTTTAATCTTCTTGATGATTGCATGCTCGCGGCCGCCGCCGCCCACTACGAGTATTTTCATAAGTCACCTCAATTTTTATTCATAGATGGGGAACTTTGCGCAAAGAGCGCTTACTTCGTCGTTTACACGCGCTCTGTTTCCTTCAAAATCAACTGTGATGTCCTTGATCCACTTGGCGATGAGATGCATCTCCTCTTCTTTGAAGCCCCTCGTGGTTACTGCGGGAGTACCGAGTCTGAGACCGCTTGTGATCTTTGCGGGCTGAGGGTCGTTCGGGATTACATTCTTGTTTGCCGTAATGTGGACAAGGTCGAGTTTCTCCTCAAGCTCCTTACCCGTAACATTAAACGGTGTGAGGTTTAAAAGCATGAGATGGTTGTCGGTGCCGCCTGAGACAATCTTGTAGCCTTCGGCAATAAGGTCGTCACAGAGGGTCTTTGCATTAAGAATTACCTGATGCTGATATGTCTTGAACTCGGGCTTTAAAGCCTCACCGAACGCAACTGCCTTTGCGGCAATAACGTGCATGAGCGGGCCGCCCTGTGTTCCGGGGAAGATAGCGCTGTCTATTTTCTTGCCTATCGCCTCTTTGCAGAGAATAAGGCCGCCGCGGGGACCGCGAAGAGTCTTGTGAGTCGTGGTCGTGACTGCATCGGCAAAAGGCACCGGTGAAGGATGCTCGCCTGCGGCGATAAGTCCTGCGATATGGGCAATGTCGACCATCATATAAGCGCCGACCTTGTCGCATATCTCACGGATACGCTTATAGTCAATTACTCTTGAATAGGCTGATGCGCCTGAAATGATGAGTTTCGGATGGCACTGAAGAGCGAGTTTCTCCATCTCATCGTAATCAATATACTGAGTCTCGTCGTCAATACCGTAGGATACGAAATTGAAGTACTTACCGGAGATGTTTACCGGTGAGCCGTGTGAGAGATGTCCGCCGTGGGCGAGATTCATGCCCATTACCGTGTCGCCGGGCTCAAGAAGCGCAAACATAACTGCAAGGTTCGCGTTTACGCCTGAGTGAGGCTGAACATTGGCATACTCGGCACCGAAGAGTTCCTTTGCGCGCTCACGTGCAAGGTCCTCAACTACATCTACATACTGGCAGCCGCCGTAGTAACGGTGTCCGGGATAGCCCTCGGAATATTTATTGGTAAGCACAGTGCCCATGGCAAGCAGAACGCCCTTGGAAACAATGTTTTCCGAAGCAATAAGCTCAATATTGCCCTTCTGGCGAAGAAGTTCGTTGTTGCAAGCCTCGAATACGGCTTCATCGTACTGTTTGAGTTCATCTGAAAAAAGCATTGGTAAAGTTCTCCTTTATCTGGGGTAATTATCTGATCAATGGTGGAAGAGACGCATTCCGGTGAATGCCATCGTCATGCCGTATTCATCGGCCTTTGCGATTACGAGGTCGTCTCTTATTGAGCCGCCGGGCTCCGCGATGTAGGAAACACCGCTCTTCTTCGCGCGTTCGATATTGTCCGCGAACGGGAAGAATGCGTCAGAGCCTAAAGCGACGCCTGTCTGCTTTGAGAGGAATTCCCTCTTGTCAGCCTCTGTAAGAGGCGCAGGCTGTGAAGTGAAGTACTTCTGCCAGTTGCCGTCGGCGCAGACGTCCTCTTCGTTCTGGTTTATATAACCGTCGATGACGTTGTCGCGCTCAGGTCTGCCTATATCATCCTTAAACGGCAGCGAGAGTACTTTGTCGCACTGGCGAAGGAACCAGGTGTCTGCCTTTGAACCTGCAAGGCGTACACAGTGTACGCGCGACTGCTGTCCTGCGCCGACGCCTATCGCCTGACCGTCAACGGCGAAGCAGACAGAGTTGGACTGAGTATACTTCAGTGTGATGAGGGCGATTATGAGGTCGCGCTTCGCGGACGAAGGCAGTTCCTTATTGGCTGTGACTATGTTTTCAAGAAGGGATTCATCAATTTTAAAGTTGTTTCTTCCCTGCTCAAAAGTTATACCGAATACCTGTTTTGTCTCCTGTACCTCCGGAACATAATCAGGATCGATTTTAACAATGTTGTAGTTGCCGCCCCTCTTGGTCTTCAGGATTTTAAGGGCCTCAGGCTCATATCCCGGAGCTATGACGCCGTCGGAGACCTCACGCTTGATGAGGTTTGCGGTGGCAACGTCGCAGACGTCTGACAGAGCCACCCAGTCGCCGAAGGAGCACATGCGGTCAGTGCCGCGGGCACGCGCATATGCGGTGGCGAGGGGTGTCAGCTCCTCGTCTTCGACGAAGCAGGCCTTCTTCAGCGTGTCGGACATCGGTATTCCGACGGCGGCCGAAGTCGGGCTTACATGCTTAAAGGAAGTGACTGCGGGAAGTCCGAGAGCCTCTTTCAGTTCCTTTACAAGCTGCCATGAGTTGAAGGCATCAAGGAAGTTTATGAAACCGGGTCTGCCGGAGAGTATCTCTATCGGAAGATCAGAACCGTCTCTCATGTAGATTTTCGCGGGCTTCTGATTGGGGTTGCAGCCATACTTGAGTTCAAATTCTTTCATTGCCTTACCTCTTGTTCTTGTTGATCATCCTGTCGTCGTACTTACCTGTCTCGAGGTCAATGTATCTGACATAGAGTGAAATCTTATTGTTTGCGTTTAAGTTGTTCCAGATATCATCATAGAACTCATCTATGTCATCGGGAATTGTTACGCGCTCCGGCTCACCCTGGAAAGTGGGAATCGGGTTGCCGTCGCAGACGTATGTATGAATAAAGTGGCCGAGTCCGGGAAGCGGCGAATAATCGAAAGTGAATCGATTGCAGGCTGTGCCCTCTGCGTCAGCCGACTTTAATATACTCATCTTGTATGTGAAATCTCCGTCCTTTAAATCAACAATGCCGGAGATACGCGGCGTCCAGTTCGGACCGTCGGGTTCGAACTCCCTGGTCTTTAAAGCCTTCTCAAAGGCATAGCAGCCGCATTTGCCGGCGGCTTTCTCTGAACCGAGTTTCTCATAGATGGTGGAAGTTTGGTCACCGTTTGTGACGATTGTCGAATTGCCCTGTACCATTACGGGGTTGTAGATGATGAGTGAAGGGTCCGAAACCTTTGATTCGTCAAAGGGATAAATCGTGACGTTGTCTCCCTCTTTGGAGAAGATGCGGTTTCTGCTGTTTTCGGAGCGGCCCATTATGAAATAAGCAATGGCCGCCTTCGTGCCGTCCGCTGTCTTTCCTATGACTATGCCTCTTCCGACATACTCATTTCCGTGAATTCTGCTGCCCATGGACATGGTCTCATAAATATTCATCAGCTGACTCCTCCTTTAAAAGTTTCTGACATACGATTTCCGTGGCCTGCGGAAGCAGTTTCCACTCGGCCTCCTCCATTACCCTCTTCTGAAGAGTGGCGGGCGTGTCTCCGGGAAGTACTTCAACAGCCTTCTGAAGGATTATCTCGCCGCCGTCCGTAATCTCGTTGACATAGTGAACGGTGGCTCCGGTGACCTTTACTCCGCGCGCGAGCGCGGCGTTATGCACCTTGAGTCCGTACATGCCGTCACCGCAGAAAGACGGTATGAGCGAGGGATGTATATTGATTATTCTGTTTTGAAATCTCTTTACGAAGCTCTCGGAGAGGACCGCGAGGAATCCCGCCAGAACTATCAGGTCTATTTTGCGGAACTCGAGGGAGTCACCTATGACATCCTCAAACTCCTCTTTTGAGCCGCAGTCAGATTTGAGAATCGTGACTGCCTCAATACCGGCATTTCTGGCTCTCTCGAGGGCGAAAGCGCCCTCTTTGTTTGAGATGACCGTAATAATCTCACCGTGAGGGATGAGACCGGCCTTCTGCGCGTCTATAAGCGCCTGAAGATTTGTACCGCCTCCGGAAACGAGAACGGCTATACGTGCCTTGTCTTTCATATTATCACTCCAGAACTATCTTCTCTGAGCCCTTTACTATCGTACCGAGGACGTAGGCATCCTCGCCGAAATCCTGAAGTACCGACAGTGCCTTGTCGGCATCGGCGGCGGAGACGACAGCGGTCATACCGACGCCCATGTTATAAGTATTGAACATATCGTGCTCGGAAATTCCTCCGCGCTCCTGCAGGAGTCTGAATATCGGCAGGACGCGGACCGAGGACTTCTTGATTGAGGCGCAGAATCCGTCGGGAATGCTGCGCGGTATGTTCTCGTAAAATCCGCCGCCGGTTATATGAGATACCGCCTTGACGGTAACAGCATCAAAGAGAGCGAGCATGGGTTTTACGTAGATCTTTGTGGGTGTCAGAAGCGTCTCGCCCAAAGAATTGCCGTCAAGAGCATCCAGAGGAGCCCGAAGGTCAGAGGCAGAGATATTCTCAATGTCGAACACCTTGCGCACGAGTGAGAATCCGTTTGAATGAACGCCTGATGAGGGAAGCGCGATGATTACATCGCCCTCTTCCATCTTCGTGTTGTCAAGAATATTCGACTTGTCAACCACGCCTACGGAGAATCCCGCAAGGTCGTATTCGTCCTCGGGATAAAAGCCGGGCATTTCAGCGGTCTCACCGCCTACAAGCGCGGCGCCGGACTGTACGCAGCCCTCTGCGACACCGGAGACTATTGAAGCTATGCGCTCAGGCACATTCTTTCCGCAGGCGATGTAGTCCAGGAAAAGAAGGGGCTTCGCACCGCAGCAGATTATGTCGTTTACACACATGGCGACGCAGTCAATGCCGACAGTGTCATGCTTGTCCATGAGGAAAGCTATCTTAAGTTTTGTTCCCACGCCATCGGTGCCTGAAACGAGTACCGGTTTCGTTATACCGGTCATATCGAGCTCGAAGAGGCCGCCGAAGCCGCCTATGGCACCGATTGCGCCTGAAGTCATGGTCTTCGCGACATGGGCCTTCATGAGTTCAACAGCCTTGTAGCCGGCTGTAATGTCAACACCCGCCGAGGCGTATGCGTCAGATCTTGAGTTTTCCATATTATTCCTCCCCTGTCCAGCAGTATGTGCAGAGATTTTCGCGAGGGATACCTATTGATTCGACAAGACCATCCAAGGTCTGGAATTGCAGTGAAGAGAGATGAAGCTTTGAGCAGATGGCCTCGCGCATCTTCTTTCCGCGCTCGGTATTGCCGTCGGAATACTCGGCAAGGTGTTTGAAGCCCTCTTCGCCTTCAATCTCCATGATTGTGTTTCTTGTTATAAGTTCCATCTCGGAAGTGGAACGTGAGAAGTTTAAGTATTTGCAGCCGTACATTATCGGCGGACACGCTGAGCGCATATGAACAGATGCTGCGCCGTTCTCATAGAGGAACTCTACGGTCTCTCTCATCTGCGTGCCGCGGACGATTGAGTCATCGACAAACATGAGGTTCTTGCCCTTTATAAGTTCCTTTACCGGAATCTGCTTCATCTTTGCGACTATGTCGCGCTGATTCTGGTTCTGCGGCATGAAGCTGCGCGGCCAGGTCGGAGTGTACTTGATGAAGGCACGCGCGAAGTTTATGCCGCTCTTATGCGAATAGCCTATCGCGTGTGGCGTGCCCGAGTCCGGCACGCCGCAGACAAAGTCCACAGTCGGCAGTTCGCCGTTTGAAATATCGTTCTCAGCCATGCGTTTGCCATTTAAGTAACGCATGATTTCAACATTTACACCCTCATATACGGAGTTCGGATAACCGTAATAGGACCAGAGGAATGAGCAGATACGCATCTTTGACAATGCGGGGCGCTCAACCTTGTAGCCTGAGGCCGTCACGGTGACTATCTCTCCGGGACCGAGCTCATGGCAGGTCTCATAGCCTACCTTCTCAAAGGCGAAGGACTCAAATGAGACGGCATAGCCGGTGTCCTTCTTTCCGAGGATTACGGGAAGTCTGCCGAACTTGTCGCGGGCTGCGATGAGCTCCCCGCCCTCTTTGAGGATCAGGATCGAGGCTGTGCCGTCGATGATGTCCTGAGCCAGTTTTATACCCGAGATAAAGTCGTCCTGAAGATTGATGATGGCGGCCACGAGTTCAGTCGTATTTACAAGACCGCCTGTCATGGCGCCGAAGTGTCCGCCAGTGGTCTCAAGGTACTGCTTGATCAAGGCGTCCTTGTTATTTACGACGCCGACCATACAGATAGCGTAAGCGCCGAACTTTGAGCGCATAAGCAGAGGCTGCGGGTCATAGTCGCTTATACAGCCTATGCATGATGAACCCTTCATCTCGTCGAAGATATCTTCAAACTTCGTCCTGAAGGGAGAGTTCTCAATATTATGGATCTCGCGCTGAAGGCCCTTGCCGGGGTCATATGCCGCGAGTCCGCCGCGGCGTGTGCCGAGATGTGAGTGATAGTCTGTACCGAAGAATACATCGAGCAGTACGTCTGATGAAGATACAGCTCCGAAAAATCCACCCATGAATAATTTCCTCCAAAAAAGTCAAAACAGGCAGATTAATATCTGCCTGCAATTTCCCTGTCAGCGGCAAGCACAGTGTCTGCGCCTGCTTTTCTGGCGCTCTGAAGTTTCTCTGCGAGCGCAGCATCCTCTACGGCGAGGATCTGTACAGCGAGCAGAGCTGCGTTTGCGGCACCGTTTATTGCGACCGTGGCTACCGGAATGCCTGAAGGCATCTGAACGGTCGCAAGAAGA
>Ga0310697_10001571_pt1 | contig 26304 bp, 22 predicted proteins | sample 172DNAGHGlowgp2_FD_203883 | JGI IMG/M metagenome (GOLD analysis project Ga0310697, IMG submission 203883) | Sheep rumen microbial communities from Palmerston North, Manawatu-Wanganui, New Zealand - 1728 DNA GHGlow gp2 (v2) (version 2) | ecosystem: Host-associated > Mammals > Digestive system >...
CGGAGAGGTTCTTGGCGTCGTCCTCGGTGTAGAAGGTACCGGTCTCGCGGTTGCTCACGCTGACGATGTAGGAGCCCATCATGCCGGCCACGGGGCCGTAGAGCTCGCCTTCCTTGGCGGAAGCGACGGCACCGATGAGCGCCGGCTCGACGCTGGAGGAGCCCAGCGACATGGCGTCGCGGTGCTCAACCTGCACGCCAAGGCGCTCGGCCACCTCTTCGATGGTCTTGCAGCCGGCGATCTTGTCGGCCAGCTCCTTGGTCTTCGTCTCCTGCATCTTCTGGGAGTACAGACGGTCCTGGATCTGGGAAGCCACCTTCTCGACCGGAGCGTAACCCTCCTTGTTGGCCTCCTTGAGGGCCACCACGAAGAAGTAGTTGTTGTCGACGGTGATGATGTTGGAGGCCTTGCCGACCTTGGCGTCGAAAGCCCAGCGGGTCACTTCCTTGGCGTTGTCGATGGCGCCGTAGTTGGCGGTCGCCTCGGTGATAGTGGCCGGGTGGGAATAGACCTTGGTGGAATCCAGGGCCTTCTTGTAACCTTCGTAGGTGCCGCCGGCGAGGGTGGCGAAGGTGTTGGCCTGGGAATAGTAGTTGTTGAAGGTCTCCTTGCTGGCCAGGGCGGTCTTAGCGAGGATGGCGACCTGCTTCTTGGCCACCGGCTTGGTCTTCTGGCTCACGAGCACGACATGGGTGCCGTACTGGGTGGTGAGCACGAACGGCTCGCCCACCTTGGCCTCGAAGACACCCTCGAAGCCCGGGATCATGTAGGTCTGGGTCATCCAGCCGATGCTGCCGAGTTCGCCGTCGGCGGCGGAAGCCTGGTCGGCGGAGTACGTGGCGGCGAGGTTGGTGAAGTTGCCACCCTTCTTGATGACGTTGACGAGGCTGTCAGCCGTGCTGGCGGCCTTCTCGTCCTGGAGAAGGATGTGCTTGACAAAGGCGGAATCCGGAATCATGCGGCTGTCCATCTCGCGGGCGGCGTAGAAGGAGTTGCCGGCGGTCACGATCGGGGTGATCTTGGCGCCGCCGAAGATCTGGTCGTTGATCTCGCGGTTGACGGTGCTGAGCTCGCCGTCCTTGTACCAGTAGGTGCTGAGCGCCTGGTCGGAATTCTTGGACAGGAAGGAGCGCATGTTGTCGGTGGTGGCGAACTCCTCGTAGAGGTTCGTCATCTCCTCGCTCGCGGCGGCGACGTCAGCAGCGGACGGGACCACTTCGTACACGACGTACTCGATCTCGCGGTTGGCGCGCTGCTTGAAGAACTCCTTGTGCTTCTTGTAGTAGTCGCGGATCTCGGTGGAGCTCACGGTGATGGTGCTGTCGGGGACCACCGGGTAGAGCGCGAGGACATAGTCCACGTCGGCCGTGGTGTTGCCCTCCTGGATTGCCTGGGCGAGCTGCAGGGCGTTGTCCATGCCGCTGGCGTTGAACAGCGAACCGTACTTGGCGTAGAACTGCTGGTTGTGGACGGTGTTCTGGACATAGTTCCAGTAGGTGCGCAGGCGGCCGCTCTCGTCGCTGTCGACCTCCGAGATGAAGGCCTTGAGCCGGTCGGCGGAGAAGTTGCCCGTCTCGTCCATGAACAGGGGGTTCTGGGCGATGGCCGGGGAGACGTATTCGCCGCCCATCAGGGCGAGCATCTCATCCTGGCCGACAGTGATGCCCGCTTCCCTGGCGTTCTTGACAAACATGTAATTGTCAAGGAGTTCCTGCCAGGCGGCGTTGCGGATCTGCTGCTGGGTCTGCTCGTCGCGGACGGTGCCGGACATCAGTTCGTTGATGGCCGTGTAGCGGTCGATGTCCGACTGGAAATCCGTGTAGGAAATGTTCTTGCCTGCAATCTGTCCGACGTCGTATTTGGAAGACATCGTGTTGAGTGCAGACTCGAGCGTGCCCGGGTCGATAATGAAAGACAGAAGGGCCAGCGCGATGATGATCGAAATCACGAGGCCAAACTTAACGCGTATTTTTTCAAGTACCGCCATGATTATTTATTTTTTAAATTTTCCGATAAGGGGCTGCGAATTTAGTCATTTTTTTGGAAACGGCCCAATAAAATTCACAGAATCAATGATTACCGCCGTACTATCCTGTACCACCACCCCATAGCCGTCGAAAGGACGGTAGAGGATGGAGTTGCGCACATGGTCGTCGGAGCGCATCCCGAAGCCCTGCAGGAAGCCCTGCCGGGAATACAGCTTGACGTAGCAGTCCGTATAGACTTCCCGCTTCACCTGGTCCCAGTAGACCGTGTCGGTCTCCATCGTCTCCTGCTCGATCACGTTGTGCAGGATGACGTTGCCGAATGCTTCCCAGATCTCGTCCTTGTCCCGGGACTTGGGCACGATGTGCCGGGCGTCGTCGGCCACGATGACCGACTCCAGCAGGCCCTCCTCGTTGTACCCGTACACGGAGATGCCGTGCGGGAAGGAGTCGAACGAGGCCGTGTCCGTGTCGTAGTGCTCCATCAGGTCGGATTCGAGCCGCATCGAGACCAGCCCGTTGCGCGTCTGGACGGCGAACATGTCGTAGGTGCGCTGGGTCGGCGTCTTGCTCAGGTCCAGCCGGTCGGCCTCCCCTATCTGGCTCTTGCAGGAAACGACAATGCTGGCAACCACAGCCGTGGTTGCCAGCATGCCGGAAATATTCCTGCGAATGTTCAAATTAACGGGTGCGGACCGTGGTCGTGGCGCGCATGCCGCCGCAGACGACCGTGTAGGACTGGCCGCGGGTGATGTCATACATGAAAGCCTCGGCGGTCTCCGGGAAGTAGACGCTGTACTGGCTGATGTAGCGGTTGGCCTCCTCCGTCAGGGTCGGATCGGCGGCCTTCGCCTTGTTCATGTAGTCGCAAGCGACCCAGTACGGGGCGCGGCGGGCAATCTCGTCGCCACCGCAACGGGTGCTGCCCCAGATGTTGCCGATGAGGAAGTAGGCCTTGCCGGCCAGGTTCTCGTTCTCGGCGGCCACCTTGGAGGCGTACTCGAAGGCGCGGGCGCTCTCACCGTTCTTGAAGCAGAACGTGGCGAGTTCGTAGGTCCAGTCAGCCTTGCGGGAATCCTCGACATCGCTGCTGGCGAGGGCGTTCTCCATGTAGACGATGGCTTCCTTGACGTTGCCGCGGGCACCGTGGAGACGGTACAGATAGTAGGCGGAGTTGGCGGAAGGATCCAGCTTGTTCATCGTGGTGACGGCGTTCAGGAAGAGGTCGTTGTCGTCGCAACCCTCGGTCATGCTCATCGTCTTCACGATGCTCTGGGCGAGCTGGAGGTTGTCCGGATCGGCGGCCAGGCGCGGGGTGTAGAGCTCGATGAGGCTCTCGCAGCTCGCGACCTTGCTGGAAGCGAAGAGGCTGCCCATGTCGTTCTTGACGCTGGCCACCTGCTCCTTGTCGGCCTCGTTGGCCGGATTGATCTTCTCGAGGATGTCGCTGTTGCGCTGGTAGGCGTTGATCACGGTCTCGGCGTCGATGCCTCCGTTCTGGTAGAGGTCGATGGCAGCCTGCAGGTCGAAGAGCAGGATGGTCGGACGGACCTTCTCTTGGTTGGCGGTGATGATGCCCTCGAAGCCGTCATAGAGCTTCTTGGGATTGTTCTTCACGTAGTTGAAGAGGTCCTGGCCCTTGTTGTTCAGCGCCGTGACGGCGTTGGCCGGATAGTATTTGGCGCGGATGTCATGGATGGTCAGCAGGGAGTCCACCAAGGCTTCGCGATAGGTAGCGTTGTTCGCGTTCTTGTTGATCAGCTGGCGGAGCAGGGTCGTACCGTTGATCAGCAGGTTCTGGCTCGCGGTAGGCGGGCAGATGTGGTAGGCCTTGCGCCAGCTGGGAAGTGCCTCATTGTAATTCTTGGCTTTGAAATACTCCGAGTAGAAGGAGAGATTCGTGACGCACTGGGCGCTGTCGGCACCGTACTTGCCCTGCGCGGAAAGCTTGGTTCCGCCCAGCATCATGGCGAAGGTCAGAATGACAAGGGTAATTTTTTTCATATCGCTTTAATGTTATTTTGTTTCTTTATTTTTTACTGATACTGGAACTTCTGGAACCAGTGGTCGTAGAGGTTAACTCCTATCGAGAAGTTGATGTAGCGCTCGCGGATCATCGATCCGGAGACGGAGCCCCTTTGTCCGAAGTCCACGCCCAGTGTGACTCCATTGTAGCCTCCCAGGTACATGATGTAGATCGGCAGGGTGACTCCCAGTGTTATACCGGTAGCTGCAACTTTCTTGCCATCGAGCAAAAAATAGTCATTTTTGTGGTACGCACCGAACCTGTAGGCCACCGTACGCATGTATTTGATGTCGTTCCGGTTGGGAACGAACTCGAATCCGAAGCGGTAGGCGTCGGCCACGGAGGCGGCGAAAGCCTTGCTGGCCGTGAAGCCCCGCGCACCGTCCAGGCCGCACTTGGTCCAGTCGGCGCGGCTGTAGTCGAATTCGGCCATCCAGCGGCCCGGATTCTTGAGGGTGATACCGAAGGCCATCTCGCCCGCAAGCTTGACGACGGCGTCCTTGCCGAGGTTGTCCATCTTGTAGTAGAGCGTGTCGGAAGCGGCGCTGCCGGCCGAGAAGCGGGAACTCTCCATCGTGCCCCCGAGCTTGGTCGGGGTGTTGTAGGTCGCGCCGAGCCCGAGCGTGAGCTTGGGTCCGAGCGGCTGCTCGTACTGCACGCCGACACGGAGGGAATGGCCCGTCAGCTTGGCCGAGGTGCCGTTGCGGATGCTGTTGTACGACGCGTCGTTGAAGGTCGTATAATAGGTCTTCTCTACATTGCCGAAGTAATAGTTCCACTGGGCGCCCAGCGAGAGGTGGCGGCCCAGCGAGAAGCCGATGGCGGCGAAGCCGCGGTAAAGGCTGCCGCTGCCGTCCGCCGAATAGGTGATGTTGCCGGTGTGGCCGATCAGGTCGGGGTCGGTGTAGTCGAAGCTGTAGCCGAAGCCTGTGTCGGAGTAAGGCATGATGCCCACCATCATCGCTGTGTGGCGCCAGAGCGGGAAGGACATCACCAGGTCGTTGATGTTGAACGTGTTGCTCGCGGACCTGACCCCCTGCTGCTGGAAGATCTTGTTGTCATTGTACAGGGAGAAGTCCGATATGAACGTGATGCTGTCCCGCGCCGTGACGGAGGCGGGGTTCAGGACGTTGATGTATCCGTTGTTGCGCAGCGCCACGCCGACGCCGCCCATGGTCTTGTTGTACGCGGTGCCCGGCTGGCTCAGGTCGCCGACACCGTAGATGGAATAAGGCGTAAAGGTGCCCGCAGCCTGTCCGCGCGCGCTGAAAGCAGCGCACACGGCGAGCACGGCCGCCGCCAGCATCTTATTTAAGATTCTTCTTGACATAGTCGTCCGTTATCAATGCCAGGCCCATCAAGACCAGATTGCAAACTACAAATATGGAGTTTTTCATCTTTTTGGCAAAATAAATTGCGTCTCCACCCGTAAAAATCACGATGTTTTCCGGTCGGAGCCTGGTGTACCCTTCAATTTCAAACATTATGCCCGAAATCACGCCGGACTCGATCGATGACTGGATCGAATGGCCTTCCGGGGTGATCCGCTCCGGCGTATCCACGAGCGGAAGCGACTTGGAATAGCGTTCCAGCGACTTGAAGCGCGTGCGGCAGCCCGGGGAGATATTTCCGCCCAGATACCGCCCTTCCCGACTTAGGAAATCCACGGTGAGCGTGGTGCCGAAGTCGAAGACCGTCACCGGCTTGTCCTTGAACAGGAAACCCGCGGCCACCAGGGCGGCGGCGCGGTCGAAGGACAGGTATTCCGGCAGGTCCTGCCGCAGCAGCAGGCCGGTGTGGGCCCTGTCCAGGATGAGCAGGTGCCCGCAGCGGGCGCGCAGCAGCGCCTCCTCCTCCGGGGAGACCCCGTAGGCGGAAGCCACCGTGAGCACCTCGGGCCGCTCCCGGTCCAGCAGCGAGAGCAGATAGTCCATCATCTTCTCGCCCTGGTAACGGAACGTCTTGCCGAGGGTCGTCCCCTCGGCCCATGCGGCTTTCAGCGCTGTATTTCCTGCTTCAACTAAAAGGTAAGCCATGGTCACAATCCTGCAAATTTACAAAATTATCGCAACTTGCTCAAAAGTGTGTGCGCATCTTTGAGCGACGGGACCCCCCGCACCACGATCTTGAGCTTGTTTTCCGTCTGCTTGAGTTCGTAGCGCGGCATCGCCGCCGTCTTCTCCAGGATGGATGCGAACACCTGCGACTTGTAGTAGGGCGACATCGGGTTCGCGATGAAGAAGGCGATCATCAGCCCGTTCTTGATGATTACCTTCTCGAAGCCGAGGGCGGCGCCCAGGTTGCGGACCTTGACCACTTCGAAAAGGTTTTCCAGCTCGGGCGGCAGGGCGCCGAAGCGGTCCGCGAGCTGCGATGCATACCGGTCTATCTCCTTGTCGGAGGACATCGCGTCGATGGTGCGGTAGATGCGGATCTTCTCCGCGGTCACGTCGATGTAGTCGTCCGGAATGTGGGCCGGTTGGTCCGTCTCTATCGTACAGTCCGTCACGAACTTGCCCCGGTCGTTCCGGGCGATGACGCCCGTCTCCACGCCCAGCTCCTCCATGGCTTCCGCCAGGATCTTCTGGTAGGTCTCGAAGCCCATGTCCGTGATGAATCCGCTCTGCTCGGCGCCCAGCAGGTTGCCGGCGCCGCGGATGTCCAGGTCCTGCATCGCGATGTTGAACCCGCTGCCCAGGTCGGAGAATTCCTCGATGGCCTTGAGCCGGCGTCGGGCTTCTTCGGTGATGCTGACCAGCGGCGGGACGATCAGATAGCAGAAGGCCTTCTTGTTGGAGCGCCCCACGCGGCCCCGCAGCTGATGCAGGTCGCTCAGGCCGAAGTTCTGGGCCTGGTTGATCAGGATCGTGTTGGCGTTGGGGATGTCCAGGCCGTTCTCGATCAGGGTCGTGCAGAGCATCATGTCGTAGTCTCCCCGGATGAAGTCCAGCATCTTGGATTCCAGCTCCTTGGACTCCATCTTCCCGTGCGTCACGCAGATCTTCATATCCGGAATCAGCCGGTGCAGGATGTCGTGGATGGCCGGGAGTTCCTCGACCTTGTTGTGCAGGAAGAACACCTGTCCGCCGCGGTTGAGTTCGTAGTTGATGATGCTGCGGATCTCCCGCTCGTCGAAGAGGATGATCTCCGTCTGCACCGGGATGCGGTTGGGCGGCGGCGTGTTGATGATGCTGAGGTCGCGCGCGCCCAGCAGCGAGAACTGCAGGGTGCGCGGGATCGGCGTAGCCGTCAGCGTAAGCGTGTCCACGGAGGTCTTGATCTCGCGGAGCTTCTCCTTGGCGGAGACGCCGAATTTCTGCTCCTCGTCGATGATGAGCAGGCCCAGGTCCTTGAATTCGAATTCCTTGCCGAGGATCTTGTGCGTACCGATCAGGATATCTATCTTGCCCTCCTTGAGGCGCTTCTTGATGTCCGCGATCTCCTTGGCCGTGCGCAGGCGGCTGACATAGTCGATGTTGCACGGGAGGTTCTGCAGGCGTCCGCAGAAGGTGTTGTAGTGCTGCAGCGCCAGGATGGTCGTCGGCACGAGGACGGCCACCTGCTTGCTGTCCGTGACGGCCTTGAAGGCCGCCCGGACGGCGATCTCCGTCTTGCCGAACCCTACGTCGCCGCAGACCAGCCGGTCCATCGGGCAGCTGTCCTCCATGTCCCGCTTGACGGCCGCCGTGGCCGTCTCCTGGTCCGGCGTATCTTCGTACATGAAAGAGGATTCCAGCTCTTCCTGCAGGTAGGTGTCGGGCGAGAAGGCGAAGCCTTTGGAGGCCCGGCGCTTGGCGTAGAGCTGGATCAGGTCCTTGGCAATGTCCTTGACCTTGGACTTGGCGCTGGTTTTCAGCGTGATCCAGGTCTTGGACCCGAGTTTGTTGATCCGCGGCGCCTCCCCTTCCCTGGAGCGGAAACGGGAGATCTTGTGCAGGGCGTGGACGGACACGAAGACCACGTCCCCGTCCTTGTAGGTGATCTTGACCACTTCCTTGAGGCGGCCGTAGTCGTCCCGCATCCGGACCAGTCCGCCGAAGATGCCCACGCCGTGGTCGATATGGACCACATAGTCCCCGATGTTGAAGGAATTCAGGTCGTTGATGGTGAGCTGCTCGCTCTTCTCCACCGTCCGGCGGAGGCTGACCCGGTGGAAACGGTCGAAGATCTCGTGGTCCGAGTAGCAGCAGATGCGATCCTGCAGGTCGATGAAACCGTTGTGCAGGTTCTTGCCGGAGACGAACTGGGGGATCAGTCCCCCGTTCTGCGACAGGATAGAGCGGACGCGCTCCAGCTGGGATTCCTTCTCTCCATAGATATACACGTCGTAGCCGGTCTCGATCCGGTTGCGGATATCCTCCGTCAGGAGCTCGAAATTCTTGTTGAACGTAGGCTGCGGGGCAATCTGGAACCCCACGACATCGTCGCCGGCGTAGGACAGCGGCGTGTCGATGTAGACCTTGCGGAAAGGCTCCAGGTCCTTGAAGAAGGGCTCCTTCGAATACATGTCCGAAGAGTCCAGCCACAGGCGCGTCCCTTCCGGGAATATCCCGGTCAGCGGCTGGCCGGACACGGCCCCTTCGCTCACCACGTCGGAGACGATGTCCGCCTGCTGCACCTGCCCGCGCGACAACTGCGTGTTGCAGTCGAAGGAATGGATAGACTCTATCTCATTGCCCCAGAAGGAAATACGGTAGGGATAATTGTCTGCGAAGGAGAAGATATCCACGATGGATCCGCGGATGGCGTACTGCCCCGGCGCGGAGACGAAATCCACCCGGTCGAAACCCTTGGACGAGAGAACCCCGATGATATGGTCGTGGGACAACTCCTTCCCTACCTCCACCTTCAGGACGGCGTCCCGGATGGTATTATCCGAAGGGATTTCCTCGGAGAGGGCTTCGGGATAGGTGACGACCAGGAGCAGGTCGCCGGTCTGAGCGAGGATCTTGCCGATGGCGGCCGTGCGCTGGACGCCCAGCGTGGATTTGTAGTTGCTCCGCTCCACGTTGCGGCCCGACTCCGGGAGGAAGAATACCCGGTCTCCCTCGACGAGGTGATACAGGTCCGCGGCGCAGTACTCCGCCGCTTCCCGGTTGGGCAGCACCACCACGTGCATCCCCTGCTCCGCTACCTGGCTCAGCACAAACCAGCGTGCAGACAAAAAGAGCCCGCGACAGAACACGTCCGATCCGGACCGCATCCTATCCCGCAGCGCTTCAGATGATTTTGAACTTATCAACATCCGCTCTCCAAAACCTGTTAAAAAGCCTGTTGAAAACCTGTGTAAACCGTCCCTTCGGATGTTGATTCCGGCGGCCGGCATCTTTTCAACAAGCGAAAAAACAGGGTTTCAACATACTTCTCAACTTGACTTTATTCGTATATCGCTTTGATATTCAACGTGGTAAAATATTTATCAACATTTCAACACGCTATAATAAAACATCAAATTTTCAAAATAAAAGAACTATATTTGTAATCTGATTGTCACAGACTTTATGCCAGACTTCGACCCTCATAATACAAACGACGGCAAAGATAAGGAATTAGACGGAATTATCCGGCCGCAGGAGTTGGAAGATTTCACGGGTCAAGGTGAAATCGTGTCCCGCCTGCGGATCTATATCCAAGCCGCCAAGATGCGCGGGGAGTCCCTGGACCACACTTTGTTCCACGGTCCTCCCGGTCTGGGCAAGACTACGCTCGCCCATATCATCGCGAACGAGATGGGGGTCAACATGAAGATCACTTCCGGCCCGGTGCTGGACCGCCCGGGCGACCTGGCAGGCCTGCTGACCTCGCTCGAGACGGGCGACGTCCTCTTCATCGACGAGATCCACCGCCTCTCCCCCGAGGTCGAGGAGTATCTCTACTCCGCCATGGAGGATTACGTCATCGACATCATGATCGACAAGGGCCCCGGCGCCCGGTCCGTGCGCATCTCGCTCAACCCCTTCACGCTCGTGGGCGCGACGACGCGCGCCGGATTGCTGACGGCGCCGCTGCGCGCCCGTTTCGGCATCACCGAGGGGCTGGAATACTATGACACCGCCGACCTGGTCCGGATCGTCACCCGCAGTGCGGGGATCCTCCAGGTAGAGATCGAGCCCGAAGCGGCCCGCGAGATCGCCCTGCGCAGCCGCGGCACGCCGCGCATCGCCAATTCGCTGCTGCGCCGCGTGCGCGACTTCGCCCAGGTGATGGGCGACGGCCACATCGACCTGCAGATCGCCCGCTACGCGTTGGACAAGCTCAATATCGACAAGCGCGGCCTGGACGCCATCGACAACAAGATTCTCCGCACCATCATCTCCACCTTCAAGGGCGGCCCGGTCGGCGCCAACACGCTGGCGACCGCCATCGGAGAGGACCAGGGCACGTACGAGGAAGTCTACGAGCCGTTCCTGATCAAGGAGGGATTCATCGTGCGCACGCAGCGCGGCCGCGTGGCCACCGAACTCTCCTACCACCACCTGGGGCTGGACCCCTACCAGAACAACGCTTCCGGATCGCTCTTCTGAGAAAAGAAACAATATATACAAACACCTAACAATGTCAGACAAGTTAATTTCTAAAATCCCTGCAGGACCGCTTGAGAGCAAGTGGACCCGGCGCAAGTCGGAAATCCGCCTCGTGAGTCCGAACAACAAGAGAAAACTTGAGATCATCGTGGTCGGCACCGGTCTCGGCGGCGCCTCCGCAGCCGCCTCCCTCGGCGAGCTGGGCTACAATGTCAAGATTTTCTGCATCAGCGACACCCCCCGTCGGGCGCACTCCATCGCGGCCCAGGGCGGTATCAACGCTGCCAAGAACTACCAGAACGACAACGACTCCGTCTATCGTCTGTTCTACGACACCATCAAGGGCGGCGACTACCGTGCCCGCGAGGCCAACGTCTACCGTCTGGCCGAGGTGAGTGCCTCGATCATCGACCAGTGCGTGGCCCAGGGGATTCCTTTCGCCCGCGAGTACGGCGGATACCTGGCCAACCGCTCCTTCGGCGGCGTGCAGGTCAGCCGCACGTTCTACGCCCGCGGCCAAACCGGGCAGCAGCTCCTCCTCGGCGCCTATGCATCCCTGAACAAGGAGATTGCGGCCGGCACCGTCAAGTCCTATCCCCGCCACGAGATGCTCGACCTCGTCATCGTGAACGGGCAGGCCAAGGGCATCATCGCCCGCAACCTTGTCACGGGTGAACTGGAGCGCTTCGGTGCCCATGCCGTCGTGATCGCGACCGGCGGCTACGGCAACACCTATTTCCTCTCCACCAACGCCATGAACAGCAACGGATCGGCCGCCATGCAGTGCTACCGCAAGGGTGCCTACTTCGCCAATCCCTGCTTCGCGCAGATCCACCCGACCTGCATCCCGGTCCACGGCGACCAGCAGTGCAAGCTGACCCTCATGTCCGAGTCCCTGCGCAACGACGGCCGCATCTGGGTGCCCAAGAAGAAGGAAGATGTGGAGAAGCTCCGCAAGCACGAGATCAAGGCTTCCCAGATCCCCGAGGAAGACCGTGACTACTATCTCGAGCGCCGCTACCCTGCCTTCGGCAACCTCGTCCCCCGCGACGTCGCTTCCCGCGCCGCCAAGGAGCGCTGCGACGCCGGCTTCGGCGTCAACGAGACCGGCAAGGCCGTGTTCCTTGACTTCGCCGACGCCATCCAGCGCCTGGGCCACCAGCGCGTGGCCGAGCGCTACGGCAACCTCTTCGAGATGTATGAGAAGATCACGGCCAGCTCCCCTTGGGAGGAGCCGATGATGATCTATCCGGCCATCCACTACACCATGGGCGGCATCTGGGTCGACTACGACCTCCAGACCACCGTTCCCGGCCTGTACGCCATCGGCGAGGCCAACTTCTCCGACCACGGCGGCAACCGCCTCGGCGCCTCGGCCCTGATGCAGGGCCTGGCCGACGGCTACTTCATCCTGCCCGTCACGATCGGCGACTATCTCTCCCACAAGTTCGCAGAGCCCAAGACCGACGTCAGCACGCCGGAGTTCGACGCTGCCGAGAAGGCCGTCCAGGCCCGTATCGACCGCCTGTTCAGCATCAAGGGCAAGGAGACGGTGGATTCTATCCACAAACGTCTGGGCAACATCATGTGGGACAACGTGGGTATGGCCCGCGACGAGGCCGGCCTCAAGAAGGCCATTGCCGAAATCAAGGCCCTCAAGAAAGAATTCTACGAAAATGTCAATGTTCCCGGCACCCAGTTCGAATTCAACCAGGAGCTCGAGAAAGCCCTCCGCCTGGAGGATTTCTTCGATATCGGCGAACTGATGGCGCGCGACGCGCTCAACCGTACCGAGTCCTGCGGCGGCCACTTCCGTGTGGAGAGCCAGACCGAGGAAGGCGAGGCCAAGCGTGACGACGTCAACTTCATGTACGTAGCCGCCTGGGAGTACAAGGGTGAGGATGTCGAGCCCGAACTCCACAAGGAGCCGCTCAAGTACGAGTTTATCGAGGTGAAAACGAGAAATTACAAAGACTAAGCGAGATGGAATTCAATCTGAAAATATGGCGTCAGAAGAACGCCAAGACCCCGGGTCATTTCGAGACCTACCATATAGCCGGCATTGAGGAGGACGCCTCCTTCCTGGAGATGCTCGACATCCTCAATGAACAGCTGATCCGCGAGGGCTGCGACCCCGTGGCGGTGGAGCGCGGCTGCCAGAGCAGCGGTCCCGTGTCGTTCGACCACGACTGCCGCGAGGGTATCTGCGGCGCCTGCGGCCTGTATATCGACGGTCGTGCCCACGGTCCGGACAACCATGTGACCACCTGCCAGCTCTTCATGCGTCACTTCAAGAACGGAGCGACGATCACCGTAGAGCCTTGGCGCAGTGCCGGTTTCCCGATCATCAAGGACCTGGTGGTGGATCGTTCCGCCTTCGACAAGATCCTCCAGGCCGGCGGATTCATCTCCGTGCGTACGGGTTCTGCTCAGGATGCCAACAACATCCTGATCCCGCACGACCGGGCCGAGGAGAGCATGGATGCAGCGGCCTGCGTGGGTTGCGGCGCTTGTGTGGCCACCTGTAAGAACGGTTCTGCGATGCTGTTCGTGGCTGCCCGCGTGAGCTCCCTCGCCCTGCTGCCTCAGGGTCGTCCCGAGGCGCACCGTCGCGCCAAGGCGATGGTGGCCAAGATGGACGAGCTGGGCTTCGGCAACTGTACGAACACGCGTGCCTGCGAGATGGAGTGCCCGAAGGGCATCAACGTTTCGCACATCGCGCGCCTGAACCGCGAGTTCCTGAAAGCCAAGTTCTCGGACTAATCAGGATCGGATCTAAAAAGCAATATCTCCAGCATGCATTTGCCCGGGTAGGGTCGCGAAGCGATTGCATGATGGAGATATTGCTTTTTGGAAACGGAATAGGTTTACCAGAGGAAGTTGTTGAAGGGATAGCGGCCGGCGTGGATTTCCGCGACCATCTTGTAGATGTCGTCGCGGAGTTTTTCGATATTCTCCTTCTTGATGGCCGAGATGAAGATGCAAGGGATCTTGCGGCCGTTGATCCACTTGTATTTGACCTCGTCAAGGGTGAAATTCTTCTCGGTCTTGGGCTCCAGTGAGAAATCGTCGTAGGGTTCGTAGGTGTAGGCGTCGGTCTTGTTGAAGACCACGTAGACCGGCTTGTCGGCGGCGGAGATGTCCTTGAGCGTCTTGTCCACGACTTCCATCTGCTCTTCGTAGTCCGGATGGGAGATGTCCACGACGTGCACGAGGATGTCCGCCTCACGCACCTCGTCGAGGGTGCTTTTGAAGGCCTCTATGAGCTGCGTAGGGAGTTTGCGGATAAATCCTACCGTATCGCTCAACAGGAAAGGTACGTTGCCGATTACGACCTTTCTGACGGTGGTGTCCAGCGTGGCGAACAACTTGTTCTCGGCGAAGACGTCCGACTTGGAGAGCAGGTTCATGAGCGTGGATTTGCCCACGTTGGTGTAGCCCACCAGCGACAGGCGCACCAGCTGTCCGCGGTTGCTGCGCTGGGTGGCCATCTGCTTGTCGATTTTCTTCAGGTCTTCCTTGAGTTTGGAGATGCGTTCGCGCACGATACGGCGGTCCACTTCGATCTGGGTCTCACCCATGCCGCCGCGCGTCCCCATTCCGCCGCGCTGGCGCTCCAGGTGGGTCCACATGCCGGCGAGGCGGGGGAGCATGTAGTTGTAGCGGGCCAGCTCCACCTGCGTCTTGGCATAGGCGGTCTGGGCGCGCTGGGAGAAGATTTCGAGGATGAGGCTGGTGCGGTCGATGACGGCAGCGGTCTTGATAACTTTCTCAATGTTACGCTGTTGCATGCCGGTCAACTCGTCGTCGAAGATGACATAGTCGATGCAGTTCTGCTCGCAGTAGTCGGCAATCTCCTTGAGTTTGCCGCTGCGGATATAGGTGGCCTTGTCCGGGCGGTCCACCCGCTGGACGAATTTCTGGTCACCCACGGCGCCGGCTGTCTCAGCCAGGAACTGCAGTTCGTCCAGGTATTCGTAGATCTTGCGTTCGTCGTCGTCCTGCCGGATGATTCCGACGAATACGGCTTTTTCTTCTCTCTTGTTTTCCATTCATTCAGCGTCAAAAAAAGGCCATCCGCGTACGGACGGCCTCTCGTTTGGTGGTAGCTGGATTATCGCAGCTGGAAGATCACAGGGAACTGGTAAGTGACCTTGACGGCGCGGTCGCGCTGCTTGCCGGGGGTCCACTTCGGGGAGCTCTGGATCACGCGGACAGCCTCCTTGTCGAGGGAAGGATCCACACCACGGAGGACCTTCACGTCGGAGACGGTGCCGTTGGGGTTGACGGTGAACTGGACCATGACACGGCCGGACACACCGTTCTCCTTGGCGATCTCAGGATACTCGAGATGGGAAGCCACCCACTTGGAGAAGTTGTTGGCGTCGCCGCCCTGGAACTTCGGCTTCTCCTCGACGAGGGCGAACGGAATCGCTTCCTCTTCGACGACCTCTTCCTGAACCTCCTCTACGTAGTCCATGATCTCGACACCGAGGTTGGAGTCATCCTCGAGGTTGAGGATGTTGTCATCCACCTTGATGTTGTCGTCCACGATGTCGATCTGGTCCGACAGGATCGGGATCTTCGGGGTCTCGGGGGGCGGCGGGGGAGTGTCCTGGGTAATAGGAATGATCTCTTCCTCGATAAGTTCGGTGTTCTCCTGTGCGAAGACACTCTCTTGCTTCTCCTTGGTCTTCCACTCGAAAGCACCGAGCGTAACGAGGAGGGCAAGTACTAAACCAACCTCGACGAACAAGAGCTTCTTGTTGTTCAGATCGGCCTTGGGTGATTTCTTGACTTCCATATCTGTGGTTATTTAATAATCCATTCGAGTTTCAAAGATAGAAATATTTATTTTGAATTCCAATTTTTTAATTTAATAGATGTAAATTTGCAAAAAATATCCGCTATGATCCGCTATTTCCAGGAAGATATACGCTTCGAGCTGAAGCAGAAGATGCAGAACAACCGCTGGCTCAAGATGGTGGCCGGGAGTGAGATGCGCCGCATCGGCGCCATCAACATCATCTTCTGTTCGGACCGTTATATACTGGATGTCAACATGAAATATCTCCAGCACGACTACTTCACGGATATCATCACCTTTGATTATTGCGAGAAGGACGTCCTGTCCGGCGACCTCTTCATCAGCATCGATTCCGTCCGGGAGAACGCCCTTTATTATGGTACGGAGTTCGCCGACGAACTCAACCGGGTGATGGTGCACGGACTGCTGCACCTGATCGGCTACGACGACCACACGGAGGAAGACATCGCCGTGATGCGGCAGAAGGAGAACTACTACCTCGAGATGAAGGCCGCGCTGTGATGGAGAGCAGGTACGACATCATCGTGGTCGGGGGAGGGCATGCCGGATGCGAGGCGGCGATGGCCGCCGCGACGCTCGGCTCGTCCGTCCTGCTCATCACGATGGACATGACGGGCTTCGCCAAGATGTCCTGCAACCCGGCGGTCGGCGGAATCGCGAAGGGACAGATCGTCCGGGAGATCGATGCGCTCGGCGGCTGGACCGGCGTGGTCACCGACCGGTCCACGCTTCAGTTCCGGATGCTGAACCGCTCCAAGGGGCCCGCGATGTGGAGTCCGCGCGCCCAGTGCGATAAAATCCAGTTTTCGGCGAACTGGCGTAAAATTCTCGAAAGTGCCTGTAAATTAGATATTTACGCGGATTCTGTGACTTCTTTTCTCTTTGAGAATTCAAAAATTTGCGGCGTCCGTACACTGACAGGGGCAATTTTTAAGTCTCAGGCGGTTGTTTTGACCGCCGGGACCTTCCTGGCCGGCCGTCTCTTCATCGGACGCACGGTGATGGAAGGAGGGCGGATCGGCGAGCAGGCTTCCTATGGTCTGACCGAACAGCTCATCGAAGCCGGGATCCGGGCGGACCGGATGAAGACAGGGACGCCGCCCCGGATTGACATCTCCTCGGTCGATACTTCCCGGCTTGCACTCCAGCCCGGCGACCCGGATCCTGCCCGTTTCTCTTTCCTGCCCGAACCTTCCGCCGTCCAGTCGGAAGGGGAGTCCCAGATGCAGTGCTATATCCTGCATACGAACGAAAGGGTGCACGAGATCCTGCGTACGGGTTTCGGAGATTCGCCGCTCTTCACGGGGATGATCCACGGTCGCGGGCCGCGCTATTGTCCGAGCATCGAGGACAAACTCCGCGTCTTTCCGGACAACAGCGCCCACCAACTTTTCCTAGAGCCCGAGGGTCGCTGGACCCACGAATACTATCTCCAGGGTTTCTCCTCGTCGCTTCCGCTGCAGGTCCAGCTCGACGCCCTCCATGCCATCGAAGGACTGGAGCAGGCAAAGATTTTCCGCCCGGCCTATGCCGTGGAATATGACTATTTCGATCCGACGCAGCTGAAACATTCCCTCGAATCCAAGGTGGTGGAGAACCTCTTCCTGGCCGGGCAGGTCAACGGTACGACCGGTTATGAAGAGGCCGCGGCGCAGGGGTTGATGGCCGGGATCAACGCGCACCGCAAGCTCCGGGAGCAGGATCCTTTCGTCCTGCACCGGGACCAATCCTATATCGGCGTGCTGATCGACGACCTGGTGATGAAGGGGGTGGACGAGCCCTACCGGATGTTTACTTCGCGTGCCGAATACCGCATCCTGCTGCGGCAGGACAACGCCGATGAGCGCCTCACGCCGCTGGGCCATACCATTGGATTGGCAGGGGAGGAGCGGTACGCTGCCACTATGCGGAAATATGAGCGTGTCCGCGATCTCCGCGCCTGGTGTGAGACCAAGAACCTGACTCGGGAACAGGCGAATCCTTACCTGGAATCCGTCGGTTCGAGCCCCATCACGGAGTCGAAAAGGATAGCGGACCTGGCTACGCGCCCGGAGGTAAAACTTTCGGAATTGCTGAAAATCGTTCCACGTGGAACTTATTCACAAGAAGAAATCGAATCAGTCGAAATCTCGGTCCGCTACCAGGGCTATATCGACCGGGAACTCGCGATGGCCGAAAAGTTGCATCGCCTCGAGGACCTGCGGATCCCGGAGGATTTCGATTTCGACCGGGTGTCTGGCCTGACGATCGAGTGCCGGCAGAAACTGGCAAAATATCGTCCGCTGACCATCGCCCAGGCTTCTCGCATCTCCGGGGTCTCGCCAGCGGATATCTCCGTGTTGTTGGTCTATTTCGGACGTTGATCCTACAGCCGCTTGAGGGCTGCCTTGATGATTTCCTCGACGCTTGCGCCGGGGGATTGCTTGAGGATGGCCTGGATGGCCTTCTGGATGTTGGGCTTGGAGAAGCCGAGCATCTGCAGGGCCGTGGATGCCTCTTCCGCCGCGGCACCGCTGTCGGTTCGGCCGAAGAGTTGGTCCGTGGAAGCGGATTCGCCCTTGAAGACCTTGTCCTTGAGTTCGAGCACCAGGCGCTGGGCCGTCTTGAGTCCGATGCCCTTGACGCTCTTGAGCCGGTTGACATCTTCGCTGAGGATGATGTTGCGCAGCTCCTCGGGGGAGAGGGAGGAGAGGACCATCCGGGCCGAGGCCGCACCCATGCCGGATACGCTCGTGATCTGGCGGAACAGCTCACGCTCGTCCTGCGTCGCGAAACCGTAGTCGACTTCCGTGCCGTCGCGCTGGTTGACCTGGCGCTGGATAAAGACGGTCGCCGTGGATTTGCCGTTGAGGGCGTCATAGGTCTGGAGGGAGATTTCGACGGCAAAGCCGATCCCCTGGTTGTCGATCACGGCCATCGTGGGCGTGAGCGTGGCAAGCTTTCCTGAGATATAGTCAATCATATCACAAAAATAATGTTAAATTTGCATTTCCCTATGATGCAGGTTGAAATAATAAGGCAGGAATTCCCCGAACTCGGAGAGAAAGTCTACGGCAAGCCGCTGGTCTATCTGGACAACGCGGCCACGTCGCAGCGTCCGCGCTCCGTCATCCGCAAGTGGACGGAGATGTCCGAGCGCTGCAACGCCAACCTCCACCGTGCCGTGCACCGCATCGCGGACCTGGCCACGACGGAGTACGAAGCCACGCGCGACGCCGTGCGGGAATACCTGAATGCCGCGCATCGCGAGGAGATCATCTTCACCTCCGGCGCCACGGCATCGATCAACCTGGTGGCCTTCAGCTTCGGCGAAGCCTTCGTCCGCGAGGGTGACGAGATCATCGTCTCCGAGGCGGAGCACCACTCCGACATCGTGCCCTGGCAGATGCTCTGCCAGCGCAAGGGCGCCGTCCTCAAGGTCCTGCCGGTCGACGATTCCGGCCGCCTATGCACGGAGCAGCTGCCGGCGCTGCTGACGCCGCGCACGAAGCTGCTGTGCGTGGCGCATATCTCCAACGTCCTCGGGATCGTCAACCCCGTTAAAGAAATTGTAAATATTTGTCACTCAAATAATTGCAAGGTTCTTGTGGATGGAGCGCAGGGGATTGTGCACCAGCGGGTGGATGTCCGGGAGCTGGGCTGCGACTTCTATGTCTTCTCCGGCCATAAGGTCTATGCCGCGCCGGGCACCGGCGTGCTCTACGGGCGGCGCGAACTGCTGGAGCAGATGCCGCCGTACATGGGCGGCGGCGAGATGATCGGCACGGTCCGCTGGACCGGCACGACCTACGCCCCGCTGCCGCAGAAGTTCGAGGCGGGCACGCAGAACATCGCCGGCACCCCGACGCTGCGCCCGGCGCTCGAGATGGCAGCGCAGATGCGCGAAGGCGGGGCCGAACAGGAGCTGGACCAGGTTAAATCTTTTCTTTTCAATCAGTTACAGGATAACCCGAAGATCCGTCTGTACGGTGTCCCCGACTCCCTTGAGCAGAAGATCCCCCTGTTTTCGTTCTCCGTGGAACATTGTCACCACGAAGACCTGGCACTTATCCTGGACAAGATGGGGATCGCCGTACGCTCCGGCCAGATGTGCGCGGAGCCGCTGATGGACCGCTTCGGCGTGACTGGGATGCTGCGCGTCTCGCTGGCCCCGTACAACACGATGGCGGAGGCGGAATATTTCATGGAATCGCTCGCAAGGGCGGTCAAAATGCTGGAAGGATGAAAACATTGCAGGAAATCCAGGCAGAGGTCGTCGAGGACGTCTCGATGTACGACGAGTGGCTGGACAAGTATGAATATCTGATCGACCTGGGACGGCGCCTGGAGCCGTTCCCGGAAGAACTGAAGACGGAGGACCGGCTGATCAAGGGATGCCAGTCCCGCGTGTGGCTGGACACGACCGTGGAAGGGGAGCGGCTCTTCTTCCGCGCCGACAGCGACGCGATCATCACCAAGGGCATCATCTCCCTGCTGGTCGGCGTGTATTCCGGCCGGACAGCGCGGGAGATCGCGGAGGACGACTTCTCCTTCGTGGAGCGGCTCGGCCTGCGCGAGAACCTTTCGCCCACCCGCGCGAACGGCCTCGCCTCGATGATCGCCACGATCCGTGAGACGGCCCGCAAACATTGTTGAGACATGGAAGACAAAGAAATCCTGACCCCCGAGGACGTCAAGGAGCTGGCTCCCCTCTATGAGGACGTCGTGCTGGCCCTCAAGCAGGTCTACGATCCGGAGATCCCGGTCAATATCTACGACCTGGGACTGGTCTACGAACTGCATATCGACAAGGCCCGCAAGGTGTATATCAAGATGACCTTCACCGCGCCCAACTGCCCGATGGCGGACGATGTGATCGCCGAGGTGCAGCACAGCGTCGAAGATACGCCCGGCGTGTCGGGCTGTGAGATCGAACTGGTCTGGGACCCGGTGTGGGACCAGAGCATGCTCTCGGACGAGGCCCGCGTGGCCTTGGGCTGGGACCCCGAACTGTAGCGATGAGACAGGTCCCCGTGTATCTCTCCCTCGGGACCAACCTGGGGGACCGGCGCGCCCGCATCGAGGAGGCGCTGCGGCGGCTCGACGCCGCCATCGGCCGGCCCTACGAAGCGCTCTCCAGTATCATCGAGACCCCGGCCTGGGGGTTCGAAGGCCCCGATTTCCTCAATTGCGTGGTGCGCTACCGCACGGGCCGGCAGCCGCAGACGCTGCTGCGGATCTGCAAGCGCATCGAACGGGCGATGGGGCGCCGCGACGCGCCGGAATACGGCGCGGACGGGCGGCGGATCTACCACGACAGGCCCATCGACATCGACATCCTGCTCTACGGCGACGAGCGCATCGATACGCCCGAACTGCAGGTCCCGCACCCCCTGATGGGGCAGCGGGACTTCATTCTGCGCCCGCTGGGGGAGATTTTTGAGCAGAAATGATTACCTTTGCCCGATTGACAATAAGTTAGTACAAAAGATATGACACAAGACGAACTCTTCAAGGTACTCGTGGCACACTGCAAGGAGTACGGTTTCATTTTCCCGTCCAGCGAGATCTATGACGGCCTGGCCGCCGTGTACGACTACGGCCAGATGGGCGTCGAACTCAAGAACAACATCAAGCAGTACTGGTGGAACGCGATGACCCGCCTGAACGAGAACATCGTCGGCATCGACTCCTGCATCTTCATGCACCCCCGCATCTGGGAGGCTTCCGGCCACGTGAGCGCCTTCAACGATCCGCTCATCGACAACAAGGACTCCAAGAAGCGCTACCGCGCCGACGTCCTGATCGAGGACTACCTCGGCAAGATCGAGGAAAAGATCAACAAGGAGGTGGAGAAGGGCCGCAAGCGCTTCGGCGAGAACTTCGACGAGGCCCAGTTCCGCGCCACCAACCCCAACGTGCTGCGCGAGCAGGCCAAGTACGACGAAGTCCACAACCGCTACGTGGCTGCCGAGCAGGCCTCCGACTTCAAGGAATACCGCCAGATCATCATCGACTGCGGCATCGTGTGCCCGATCAGCGGCACCTGCAACTGGACGGAGGTCCGCCAGTTCAACCTGATGTTCAGCACCTCGATCGGCAGCACCTCCGAGGGCGCCAACACCATCTACCTGCGTCCGGAGACGGCCCAGGGCATCTTCGTCAACTATCTCAACGTCCAGAAGACCGGCCGCATGAAGATACCCTTCGGCATCGCCCAGATCGGCAAGGCCTTCCGCAACGAGATCGTCGCCCGCCAGTTCATCTTCCGCATGCGTGAGTTCGAGCAGATGGAGATGCAGTTCTTCATCAAGCCGGGCACCGAGCTCGAGTGGTTCGCCAAGTGGAAGGAGAACCGCATGAAGTGGCACGTCAACCTCGGCATGGGCGCGGAGAACTACCGCTTCCACGACCACGAGAAGCTGGCCCACTACGCCAACGCCGCCACCGACATCGAATTCAACTTCCCGTTCGGCTTCAAGGAGCTCGAGGGCATCCACAGCCGCACCAACTTCGACCTGGGCAACCACCAGAAGTTCTCCGGCAAGAAGATCGAGTACTTCGATCCCGAGGAGGGTGCCGCCTATACCCCGTACGTGGTCGAGACCTCCATCGGCGTGGACCGCATGGTCCTCGCGGTGCTCTCGCACTCCCTGCATGAGGAGAAGCTCGACAACGGCGAGACCCGCGTCGTGATGAGCATCCCGGCGCCGCTCGCCCCGGTCAAGGCCGCGGTCCTGCCGCTCGTCAAGAAGGACGGCCTGCCCGAGCTCGCCCAGGAAGTGATGGACCTGCTCAAGTACGATTTCAACTGCCAGTACGAGGAGAAGGACAGCATCGGCAAGCGCTACCGCCGCCAGGATGCCATCGGCACCCCGTTCTGCATCACCGTGGACCACGAGTCCCTCAGCGACCGCTGTGTCACCGTGCGCGACCGCGACACGATGCAGCAGGAGCGCGTCCCCATCGACAGCCTCCGCGCGATGATCGACGCCAAGGTCAACCTCAACAACCTCCTGCGCAACCTCTAGGATGGCGCAGACCTTCACGGACCTGGGCCGCATCGAAGCGATCCGGCAGCTTTTCGAAGGGACGGGTTTCCGCCCCTTCGAAGAACCGCTGTGGTTCGAGGCCAAACCCCAGGAATGCATCACCACGGTCTCCGGCCTGCTGCTGGAGGGGATCGATTTCAACCTGGTCTATTTCCCGCTGCAGCACCTCGGCCGCAAGGCCGTGCTGCGTGTGACGGGCGAGCTGCACGCCGTGCTGGCGCAGCCGGAGAGCCTCTCCGTGCAACTGGGCGTGTCCGCCAAACTGGATTTCCCGCAGGTGCAGGAGCTCTGGAAGGGTGTGGCGGCGACGGCCAAGGAGTTCGGCTACAAGCACCTGAGCCTGGATCTGCAGCCTTCGCGCAACGGGCTCACCATCGCCCTTTCGGCCACCGGCCGCCACAGCGCCGCCGTCTCGGCCGCCCGTCCGCAGCCGCAGTCCAAGGACCTGGTCTGCGTGGGCGGGGCGCTCGGCGCTGCTTTCCTGGGCCTGCAGGTCCTTGAGCGCGAGCGCGTCAAGTTCGAGCAGGGGAGTACGGACCAGAAGGTGCTGGAGCAGTACCGGATGCTGGTCGGCTCGTACCTGCGTCCGGAGCTGGACCCGCGCATGCCCGTCCAGCTGGAAGAGTCGGGCATCAGCCCGTCGTTCGGCTATTTCGTGACCCGCGGCCTCGCGGATGCGCTGCTGCGCCTGCATCGCGACAGCGGGCTCGGCGTCAAGGTCTACGCCGACAAGATCCCCTTCGAGGGCGGCAGCTTCGCATTGGGCAAGGAAATGGATGTAGACCCCGTTTCCGCGGCCATGAACGGCGGAGATGACTACCGGCTCCTCTACGTGGTTCCGATCGCCCAATTCGAACGTTTCCGCAAGGATTTCCAGACTTTCGACATCATCGGCCACCTCGCCCGGCCGGAGGTCGGCGCCGTGCTTGTCTCGCCCGACGGCCTCGAGCACCCCGTCTCCGCCCAGGGCTGGACATAGTTGGAAGGGACTCCCGAGCTGGATGTAACACTACCAGTCGGTGCCATGCCAGTGGGAGACACCGTCGTAGGAGAAGGCGTAGGCCTTTGTGGTCTGTCCGTACTGGGTCCAGGCCCAGGAGGAGATATCGCCGGAGTATCGTGCGGTGGCGCCGGACTGGACCGGGGTGTAGTACCCCAGGGACATGGAGAAGATGTTGGTGGACCCCTTCATGGCAGGGCGTGCATAACGTCCGAAAATCAGGGACGTTATGCACGATATGGGCCCAAAACGTTCATAACGTCCGGTAAAGTGGGACGTTATGAACGGTTCTGCGGCAGAGAGCCGGTTATTTCTTCTTTGCCTTCGCCTGGGCCTAGCTGTCCATATCGGTCCTGGCAGGACCGTATGTGACACTGTTCTGAAGCATTCTGTTTCTTCATTTCCTATTGCCATGCCAATTACACATATATACAAAAATACCCGGCCTTCAACGGGCCGGGTGTCGATTGTTGATGGCTTTTTGACCGGGTCCCAGACATGCATGCTGGAACACAACATGTTCAATGAAACTATTCCTCTTTACTTTTGTCAAGGATCACTACTCTTATTGTCGGGAGTATTTTTCGCGCAATTCGTGCCAGTCGTTTCCCTTTCCGAATTTTGCTTGATCTACCTTTGTTTTCTTTAGTTTTATTTAATGTATCCAAAGCCGTGTCCTTGAATAAAAAAGCTCCAAAATCAGCATTTTCTATCACCGTTCCAGCTGCAATGCGCCCAGTAAAGGAAAAATAGTCCAGATAATTGAGCGGGGTCTGTTCGACTTGAACCGTCTGTCCCTTATACTCGTACGAGACTACGAAACGTGATAATGAATCCACATCAATATCGTGATCCGTGTTGTTGAGGATTTCACCATACACTGATAGGTATGGGTCATATTCGATGATTGCTTCTTCTCCTCCTTCTGTAAGCCAACCTTGTGATATATAATCTTCCAGGTCTTCAATAGTATGCAAGGAAAGAGCTTTGATATGGTATGACAACTGTCCTTTTGCGGTGATACTGAAAGCGGCCCAGATAATCGACAGGCATAATAGCTTTGGCCAGATTGTTCTACTTATTAAACTTGTCTTCATATTGTTGGAACCGTTGTCTAAAAAAAATGAGATGGTCAGTGATGTGGTAGTCCGCCGCATAGATCGATCCGCTCTTGCGGAAGTGAACGCTGCGGCCTTCGTCCCGTTGGAGAGGTATGTGTAGTTGGCTTTCACGGTGGACCCGGACTTGATCTGTGCAGGCAAGTTAATCAAATTGTAGGACGATTGCAAGTCATTGGTAGCGTCGTCGGTGACATTGCCGTTGACGTCGTAGGAATAGTTGCTCCGCATGAGTGCCCTTATCGCTTCAACAGGGCTAATAACAAGAGCGGTTGATGAGAATAAGCCTCATCAACCGCCAAAAGTCATAAGCGCCGATTCTTGAATAAGTATACTTGATAAATAAACCAAATTGTAATCAAGAGACACATAAGTGCGGAACTAAATATCCGATAGGGTGATGTTTGATGGGATAATCCCAAAATAGCATCTAAAACGATAATGATCATAATCGCTTTCCATAATAGTGTCCACCACGCCTGTTGCTTGTCAGTCATGCTATGCGCCTGCATCTTCATCTTATTAAAAAATAAAAACCAGACTAGGAATATGTCTACTGCCCATGACAGAACTTCCGTAACCCAAGGATTAATGAGCAAGGATGGGACGAACAAACGAAGGCATCCTTTCACGAACATAAGCAAAACAAGTCCATTAAATGGCAAAAGAGCTTTAAAAGTCTGGTTCATACCAATATTGGTTGTTTGATGTTTCTGATTCGTCATTTCCTTGATTCGTCTCGTATGTTAGCTCCTCCTCCTTATTAGGATCAGGTAGGTTATCCTTCATGTTCCTTCGATGCTTCATCTGGAGATTTCTTGTTTCGTCGGCCGAAAGACGATCCTGACGGCCTTGCCAACCATATCCAGGATTCCAATTCTTAAATCTAATATGTCCGTCAGCTGTTTTTTTCAAGATGATGCCCGTGGTTACGATGCCAAGGCTGATGGCGGCAAAGTCAAACGCAGCAGCGGCCGCCCCACCAAGGACAAAAGGATTCTTCCCGGAAGGATCAATCTCTCTTATCGGATTATTATTGCAATATACATACGGACTCACTGAGTAGTACTTCTCCGCCATCGGATCAATGGCCGTCTAGGCAGCGGAGCGGTCGTAGAGGCGGGCGCCGAAATCGGAGTAGGCGATGCCGAAGGCGGCATCCTGCTCCTCCTTCCCGGAGTACGCCATCAGCCCGGCAGACCTGGACTGGTTCATCGATTTCATGCTGGAGTGAGAATCGTCACAAGGTTTCAAGACCTAAACGTATCCATCATATGGCATTGTACCCCGGTAATGGAGACGAAGTGTACGACCGTCTGTCAAGGAGATCACGATATCTATCTTTCCGTCGCCATTCCTTCTGCCGTTGTCGTTCACGGTCCCGAAGTCATAATTCCTTATCCTGACGGAAGCTACCTGTTCGTTTCCGCCCTTGTACTCTCCCTGCTGGAGGGTAATTATCAGGGGACGGTCGGTATTCAGGACTGCGTTATTGATGATGATATGATTGAGATACTGGCCAGGCCCTGAATATGAGGCTCCGGCCACGCGGAATCCGAACATAGTCACGATGGAAGGCACCTCGTCCCACCTGGGGCCCGTAGAGAAATACTCCTCATACATACGGCAGCGATGAGAGGCTCCCTTCGCGGGGTCAGCAATACCGCCTCCGATAAAAACCGATCCGATAGGCACGAGTCTTTTTCCGTCCATATAAATGCCGCTCGATCCAGGATCGTTACTCATATACTTTTCACAGGCCATGACCAGCATAGCAGACGCAATAAGGAGT
>Ga0310697_10001572_pt1 | contig 26283 bp, 19 predicted proteins | sample 172DNAGHGlowgp2_FD_203883 | JGI IMG/M metagenome (GOLD analysis project Ga0310697, IMG submission 203883) | Sheep rumen microbial communities from Palmerston North, Manawatu-Wanganui, New Zealand - 1728 DNA GHGlow gp2 (v2) (version 2) | ecosystem: Host-associated > Mammals > Digestive system >...
ACAGAGGCAGCAATCACGTCAGTACCGCCTGTCGAACCATTATTCATGAAGACTGTGGCCAAAGCAATACCTGTAAGTACGCAACCAATAATCATCGACATGAAATCCTGCCCCTCGCCCATCAGTTTGAAGGGTAGTCCATTCTCCTGCTTGGGAATGATTTCCTGTGCAAATTTCAGCATGAAATACAGCATGAAAATGGCAAAAATGGTTTTCATCAGGAACTTGAAGCCTAATATCTTCAGAGCTACAACCAGCAAGATGCCGTTGATGATGATATAGGTGTTCTCCAGATGGAATCCTGTGGCGTAGTAGATGATAGCCGACAGACCAGTTACACCACCAGCAACAATCTGGTAAGGCATTAGAAACACTGTGAATGCTACCGTATAGATGGCGAGGCCAAGGGCTATAAAGAAATAGTCCTTGGCTTCATTCCATATCATTTTATGATTCAGTGTCATTTACTTCTTAAACACGATGTTCACCATACGCTTAGGGACGATGATAACCTTCAGAATTTCTCCCTCGATATACTTCGCAGAACGCTCGTCAGCCTTCACAGCAGCCTCGATGGTAGCATTGTCGGCATCAGCGGGGAACTCCATTTCGAAACGGGTCTTACCATTGAAGGCGACACCCAGTTTGACGCTGTTCTCGACGAGGTATTCTTCGTTCCATTCAGGCCACTTGGCATCGCAGACACTACCCTGCTCGCCCAGCGCCTCCCACAGTTCTTCAGCGATATGAGGAGCAAATGGAGCGATAAGGGTGACCAGTATGCGAAGGACGTCGCGATTCTTACACTTCTGTTGAGCCAGTTCGTTGACGCAAATCATAAAGGCAGAGATAGAGGTGTTGTACGAGAATACCTCAATGTCCTGCGTCACCTTCTTGATGAGCTTGTGGACACTCTTCAGAGCCTCTTTCGTAGGCTGTTTGTAATCAATCAAGAGTTTGCCTTCAGGGTTCTCACGACTATTGCCATAGAACAATGCCCAGAATTTCTTCAGGAAGCGGTGGCAGCCATCGATACCATTGGTATCCCAAGGCTTCGACTGCTCCACAGGACCCAGGAACATCTCGTAGAGACGCAGGGTGTCAGCACCATACTTCTCGACGATCATATCCGGATTCACCACGTTGAACATCGACTTCGACATCTTCTCTACAGCCCAACCACAAATGTATTTACCATCCTCGAGGATGAACTCAGCGTTATTGTATTCAGGGCGCCAAGCCTTGAAGGCCTCAACGTCAAGCACGTCAGCAGAAACAATGTTGACGTCGACGTGGATTGGCGTTGTGGTGTACTTGTCCTTCAGTCCAAAGCTGACGAACTTACCCTTGTCAGCTCCTTCGTCTTCTATGCGATATACAAAGTTCGAGCGACCTTGAATCATACCCTGATTGACGAGCTTCTTGAAGGGCTCGTCCTCGCAAGAGTAGCCTGAGTCATAAAGGAACTTGTTCCAGAAACGAGAGTAGATCAGGTGACCCGTAGCATGCTCAGTACCACCAACATAGAGGTCTACGTTGCGCCAGTATTCGTCAGCATCGCGACTGACGAGAGCCTTCTCGTTCTTGGGGTCCATATAGCGCAAATAGTAGGCTGAACTGCCAGCGAAACCAGGCATGGTGTTCAGCTCCAAGGGGAACACGCTCTTATTGTCGATGAGCGACTTATCTACCACCTTGTCCGTCTTCGTATCCCACGCCCATTTCTTGGCACGTCCCAATGGGGGTTCACCTGTCTCGGTGGGCTTATATTCGTCGATTTCAGGAAGTTCCAGAGGCAGACACTCCTTGGGAATCATATAGGGCATATCGTCCTTATAGTAAACAGGGAACGGCTCGCCCCAATAGCGCTGACGAGAGAAGATAGCATCACGCAGACGATAATTGACCTTCACACGACCTAAACCTTGCTCTGTGACGAATTTCTTCGTAGCAGCGATAGCTTCTTTGACAGTCAGTCCGTTGAGGCTGAACTTAGCGCTCGAAGAGTTGCACATGATACCTTCCTTGGCATCGTAGCTTTCCTCAGAGACATCAGCACCCTCAATCAGCGGAATGATGGGCAGACCAAAGTGCTTGGCGAAGGCATAGTCACGAGAGTCGTGAGCAGGTACAGCCATGATGGCACCAGTACCATAGCCAGCCAATACGTATTCTGCAATCCAGATGGGAATCTTTTCGTCAGTAAATGGATTGATGGCGTAAGAACCGGAGAACACACCTGTCACCTTGTGGTCCATCTGACGATCGCGCTCTGTGCGCTTCTTCACGTAGTCAAGGTACTTTTCGACTTCTTCTTTCTGATCAGGAGTAGTCAGTTCTGCAACGAGCTCTGATTCAGGCGCCAGCACCATGAAGGTTACACCGAACATCGTATCTGCACGAGTGGTGAAGATGGTGAAGTGCTTATCGCTATCTGCTACATTAAACTCGACCTCAGTACCCTCAGAACGACCAATCCAGTTGCGCTGCGTCTCCTTCAACGAGTCTGTCCAGTCAATCTCCTCTAGTCCATCGAGCAGACGCTGGGCATAGGCTGAGACACGCAGACACCACTGGCGCATCTTCTTCTGCACCACAGGATAGCCGCCACGAACCGAGACGCCATCGACAACCTCGTCGTTAGCCAATACGGTTCCCAGCTTCGGGCACCAGTTCACCATCGTGTCTGCCAGATAGGCAATACGATAGTTCATCAGCACCTCTTGCTTCTTCTTCTCTGAGAAGCTGGCCCAGTCGGAAGCGGTGAAGTGCAGTTCCTCTGTTCCGAGTGCACCACATCCCTCAGTACCCATCAGTTCGAAGTGCTCGATGAGCTTGATGGTTGGCTGAGCCTTCTGCGACGAGAGGCTGTAGTAGCTCTTGAACATACGCTGGAAGGCCCACTGCGTCCATTTGTAATAGATGGGGTCACAAGTACGAACCTCGCGCTCCCAGTCGAACGAGAAACCAATCTTATCCAGCTGACTTCTATATCTGTCAATGTTCTCGAACGTCGTCTTCTCAGGATGCTGACCCGTCTGGATAGCATATTGCTCAGCAGGCAGTCCATAAGCGTCGTAACCCATGGGGTTCAGCACGTTGAAGCCCTGCTGACGCTTGTAGCGGGCATAGATGTCTGAGGCAATATATCCCAAAGGATGACCCACGTGCAAACCAGCTCCACTGGGGTAGGGGAACATGTTCAGCACGTAGAACTTCTTCTTGTTCGTATCCTCCACTACGCGATAGGTGCCATTATCCACCCAACGCTTCTGCCATTTCTGTTCAATGTCTCTAAAGTTCTATTCCATATCTTTTTCGCTTTTGTTTTTACCTTTTAAGTGTGCAAAGGTACAACTAATCTTTCAGATTACCAACGGAAAATCTACTTTTTTATCACTTGAGCTAAAGCTCGAGCTCGTTCACGCTCGATAAAGCATGAGTTAAAGCTCTGCTTTATTCTCACTTAATCACGACCTTGATGGTTCTGCGACTCTTCGTCTTCACGATATTAAGGCCTCGTTGCATCTTTTCCAGACGTATTCCATTGGGCGAATAGATAGTCTCTGGTTCATCATTTTGAACATCATCCTGAAGGTCTTCAATACCCGTTGTCGAATAGTGGTCGTAGCTGAAAGCAACATCCTTCAGATCGCCCCAGATGAAGCGCTCTAACTCCGGATAGTCGATAAACGGGTTGCGATTGTTCTGAATCTCCCAGACGGCATTGTTTCTGTTCGTCTCTTTATCGCTCACGGGGTCGTTCTTGGCCCACTTCAGCAGCATCTCCAGCTGCCAATCGCTCAATCCCGGATAGGTCTTGCCGTCGAGTGTGGGTCGTGACTCTGAATAGTTGGTATACCAGTCTGGCAATTTCTCCTCATAGCATGTCACCATGTAGAAGTAGGTGCGTGCAAAGTCGCCCTTATAAAGGCCGTTAGGCTCGAAAACGGTTCCTTCATAACCCGGATAGGTACATTTACCCAACTTGCTGAATTCGTTGGCAGACTTGAAGGTCTCGCCATTCGTCTCGCCAAAAGGATTATTGGCGCGTTTGTTGTTGACCAGCTTGTCCGTAGGGTACATGTGGTGCAAATCGGTATACATGGGCATTACTTTGGCGCCAAACCAGCTGTTGGGCCAAGAGTGCTCGCGATTGTAGTATTCGCCCTCGGTAGTGCCTCCGCTGCCTTTGTCCTGATCCGTAACAAACTCAAAGTCGCGTTTGTTCGAATACATGTCCCACACCTTGCCATTTTCTTTCTTGTCCGTCGTCTGGAAGTGTGTCCACAGGGCTTTGTAGGCTGTGCTCAGATCTCCGCCTTCGTTGCGGTCGTAGATAATTTTACACAACGCCGTCTTCAGCTCTGCGCCTTTCTTGCCGTCAGCTGGCTTGTAATACTCGCCCGAATTGTTGGGACCCTGGGCAAAACCTGTTGCGATTGAAAGCACGAACAGCGCCACAATCATCATGGATAGTCGATACAGTTTCATAAGCGGTTTCGTTTTTAGTTACATACTGATTGCAAAGATACGAATAAGTGAGCACAACACAAAATAAATCTTTATGAAAGTGACGGATAATTCCAAAAAAATGATTATCTTTGCAAGCAAAATTGTAAACGATGGCAAAGAAAGACGGTGAACTGACCCCGATGATGAAGCAATTCTTCGACTTCAAGGCGAAATACCCTGAAGCCTTGTTGTTGTTTCGTTGTGGTGACTTCTACGAGACGTACTGCGAAGACGCCATCATTGCCTCGCGCATTTTGGGCATCACGCTGACCCATCGTAACAATGGTTATAACAAGGGCGACGAAATGGCGGGCTTTCCCCACCATGCGTTGGACACCTACTTGCCTAAACTGATTCGTGCTGGCAAACGTGTGGCCATCTGCGATCAGTTGGAAGACCCCAAACTGACGAAAAAGCTCGTCAAGCGAGGCATTACGGAACTGGTGACGCCTGGTGTCGCCATGCAGGACACCGTGCTGAACTACAAGGAGAACAATTTCCTGGCAGCTGTGCATTTTGGTAAATCAGCGTGTGGCGTTGCCTTCCTCGACATCTCGACGGGTGAGTTTCTGACGGGTGAGGGCACCTACGACTACGTAGAGAAACTCATTGGCAACTTCCAACCCAAGGAGGTGCTTTACGACAGAGGGCGCAAGCACGATTTCGAGCGTTACTTTGGCAATCGTCTCGTCACGTTTGAACTCGACGACTGGGTGTTTACAGAACAGACGGCCCATCAGAAGCTATACAAGCACTTCAATGTGAAGTCGCTGAAGGGTTTTGGCATCGACCACCTGAAGAGTGGAGTCATTGCCGCTGGGGCCATTCTGCAATACTTGGAACAGACGCTGCATACGCAGATAGCCCATATCACTAGTATCTCGCGTATCGAGGAAGAGCGCTATGTGCGCCTCGATAAGTTTACGATTCGTTCGTTGGAGCTGATTGCTCCCATGCAGGACGACGGTAAGTCGCTGTTGGATGTTATCGACCATACGGTGACACCTATGGGAGGTCGTCTGTTGCGTCGTTGGCTCGTCTTCCCACTGAAGGACGAAAAGCCCATCAACGAACGTCTGGATATTGTAGAGTACTACTATCGTGAACCTGACTTCCGACAGTGCATCGACGACCAGTTGCATCGCATGGGCGACTTGGAGCGCATCATTTCGAAGGTCGCTGTGGGTCGTGTGTCGCCTCGTGAGGTCGTACAACTGAAGATGGCCCTGCAGGCTATCCAACCCATCAAGACAGCGTGTCTCTATGCCAACAACGACGTGCTGAAGAGGGTAGGGGAGCAGTTGAATCTTTGTGAGTCGATTCGCGACAGGATAGAACGCGAGATTCAGAACGATCCGCCCCAGCTCGTTGCAAAGGGTGGGGTGATTCGCAATGGGGTGAACGACGAACTTGACGAACTGCGCCACATCGCTTATTCAGGCAAGGACTATCTCCTTCAGATTCAGGAACGCGAAGCCCAGGAGACGGGAATCACCTCGTTGAAAGTGGGCTATAACAACGTGTTTGGCTATTATCTGGAGGTTCGTAATGCCTATAAGGATAAGGTTCCCCAGGAATGGGTCCGCAAGCAGACGCTGGCGCAGGCTGAACGTTATATCACGCAGGAGCTGAAGGAGTACGAAGAGAAGATTCTGGGTGCTGAGGATAAGATTCTCTCGCTGGAAGCCCAACTCTTCAACGACCTTGTGCTGGCCTTGCAGGAGTTTATTCCGCAGATTCAGATCAATGCCAACGTGCTGGCTCATCTTGACTGTCTGCTCTCTGCAGCAAAGACAGCAGAAGAGAACCATTACGTGCGCCCCATCGTTTCCCCATCGGATGTAATCGATATCAAGCAGGGTCGCCATCCTGTTATTGAGACGCAGTTGCCCATTGGTGAGCATTACGTGCCCAACGACATCCTTTTGGACAGCGAGCGCCAGCAGATTATCATCATCACTGGTCCCAATATGGCTGGTAAATCGGCCCTGTTGCGTCAGACAGCACTCATCGTGCTGCTGGCCCAGATAGGTAGTTTTGTGCCAGCAGAGAGTGCTCAGATTGGTTTGGTAGACAAGATTTTCACGAGGGTAGGGGCCTCAGACAACATTTCCCTGGGCGAATCGACTTTTATGGTGGAAATGACGGAGGCAGCCAACATATTGAATAATGTGACGCCCCGTTCGTTGGTGCTATTCGACGAGCTGGGTCGAGGAACCAGTACTTATGATGGTATCTCCATCGCTTGGGCCATCGTAGAATATCTGCACGAACATCCTAAGGCTCAGGCCCGTACGCTGTTTGCGACGCACTACCACGAACTGAACGAAATGGAGAAGAATTTTTCGCGCATCAAGAACTACAACGTCTCAGTAAAGGAAGTAGAAGGCAAGGTCATCTTCCTCAGAAAGCTGGAACGGGGAGGCTCAGAGCACTCGTTTGGTATCCATGTGGCGGAGATATCGGGTATGCCCAAGAGCATCGTCAAACGCGCCAACGTCATTCTGAAGCAGTTGGAGGCTGATAACGCCTCCGTAGGTACCGTTGGCAAGCCCACAGCGGAAATTGCCGCCTCTCGCGAAGGCATGCAGCTGTCGTTCTTCCAATTGGACGACCCCGTACTTTGTCAGGTGCGCGACGAAATCCTTGGCCTCGATGTCAACAACCTTACGCCCCTCGAAGCCCTGAACAAGCTTAACGACATCAAAAAGATAGTAGGCGGGAAATAGTTTACAGGAAGCAGACGATTTAGTCCCACGTTGGGAACGTTTTAGTCCCAACCTGGGAACATTTCAGTCCCAACGTGGGACTATTTTACTTCCTTGCTCTAAACATGCAATATGCGCCAACAAGAATGAAAGGAATCGAGAGTATCTGTCCCATGTCGAGTGGGAGAGAGGCTTCGAAGGCTTCCTGAAGCTCTTTGGTGTACTCGATGAAGAAGCGGAACGTAAAGATATAGAACAGGCAGAAACCAAAATACCAGCCTGTACCAATCTTCTCGGGCATCCGTTTGTGCAGCGCCCACATGATGAAGAACAGAATGGCGTAGGCGATGGCTTCATACAGCTGTCCAGGATGACGAGGCATCATGTCGACCTTCTCGAAAACGAAGGCCCAGGGGACATCCGTTACCTTACCGATAATCTCAGAATTCATCAGGTTGCCCAAGCGGATGAAGCAGGCTGTCGTTCCTGTAGCAATGGCGATATTGTCCAATACGAGCCAGATGCTTAGTTTGGTGCTCTTCACATAGAGCCAAAGGGCGATAATCAGTCCAAGCGTGCCACCATGCGACGCAAGTCCCTGATAACCAATGAATTTCCAACCGCCTCCTTCTAAGAAACGGATAGGTATAATCATCTCTATCAAACCCTTGAAGGATGTCAGGAAATAGTCAGGCTCGTAGAAGATGCAATGCCCTAAGCGAGCTCCCAACAGAATGCCTATGAAGCAATAGACGAATAACGGGTCGAAGAGCTCGTCCTTAATCTTTTGTTCCTTATAGAGTCGCTTCACAACGAAGAAAGCCAACGCCAAGCCTATCAGCCAGCATAACCCATACCAGCGGAACGGACCAAAACCGATATTCGGATTCCAAGTGATATATCCTAACAATCCCACCATACCTACTAAACCTACCATACCTACCTTAACCTACGATACTAAACATTGAATCTAAAATGCATGATGTCACCATCCTGAACAACGTACTCCTTGCCCTCGATGCCCATCTTGCCTGCCTCGCGGACAGCAGTCTCAGAGCCATATTGGATATAGTCGTCGTACTTGATGACTTCAGCGCGGATAAAGCCTTTCTCGAAGTCGGTATGGATGACACCAGCACACTGTGGTGCCTTCCAGCCCTTCTTGTATGTCCAAGCCTTGACCTCCATTTCGCCAGCGGTGATGAAGGTCTCGAGGTTCAGCAGGGCGTAAGCCTTCTTGATGAGGCGATTGACACCACTCTCCTCCAAGCCCAGTTCCTCGAGGAACAGCTGCTTGTCCTCGTAGCTTTCGAGTTCAGCGATATCTTCTTCCGTCTTGGCAGCAATCACCATTGATTCTGCGCCTTCTTCCTTGGCCAGTGCCTCAACCTTTTTCGTGAAGTCGTTACCTGTCTTCGCATCAGCTTCACCCACGTTGCAGACATACAATACGGGCTTAGCAGTCAACAGGAACAGGTTACGGGCACAGTCCTGCTCGTCCTTCGTCTCGAACTCTACGATACGGGCGTTCTTGCCTTGTTCCAGCACCTCTTTATAGGCCTTCAGCACAGCGACTTCGATTTTGGCGTCTTTGTTGCCTGCAGCAGCAGCTTTTTCCGTTTTGGCCAGACGACTCTCGATGGTCTCGAGGTCCTTTAGCTGAAGCTCAGTATCGATAATCTCCTTATCGCGAATGGGGTCGATGGTACCATCCACGTGGGTGATGTTATCGTCCTCGAAGCAACGCAACACATGGATAATAGCATCCGTCTCGCGAATATTGCCCAAGAACTTATTACCTAATCCTTCACCCTTTGAAGCACCTTTCACAAGGCCTGCAATATCGACGATTTCGCAGGTGGCAGGCACAATACGACCAGGATGAACTAACTCTGCAAGCTTCGTCAGACGCTCGTCAGGAACGGTAATCACACCCACGTTGGGTTCTATCGTACAAAAAGGAAAATTCGCTGCCTGAGCCTTAGCACTCGACAGGCAGTTAAACAAAGTAGACTTACCCACATTGGGCAGTCCCACAATACCACATTTTAATGACATCTTTTCTAATAAACGTTTATTTCTGGGTGCAAAGGTACGAAGAAAATAAGAATTAAGAATTAAGAATTAAGAATTATTTCAAAAAAGAAGGTCGGAAACGTGCGTTCCGACCTTAATTTGTTGATTTCTGAAGGCTTACTCCTCTACCGAGAAGTCGTCTTTACCTACTCCGCAGATGGGGCATACCCAGTCTTCAGGAATGTCTTCAAAGGCTGTGCCAGGAGCGATGCCGCTATCGGGATCGCCTACTTCGGGGTCATACACATAACCACAAGTGTCGCAAATGTACTTTTTCATAAGCTTAATCATTTTGTTTAGTTAGTAATAGGGTGTTTATTTTCTCAACGATTGTTTCTGGTTTTATCTGATTCAGACAGGCATAATCACCGCGTTTGCAGGGCTTCTGTCCGAAGATGCTGCATGGGCGACAGTCGAGGTCGGCCTGAATGGCATTAGCCTTTGTCTGATTCCAGCCCATAAAGCCTGCCAAGGGATGAGTGGCTCCCCAGACGCTGACGACAGGAATGCCTGTCAGCGAAGCCAGATGCATGTTGGCAGAATCCATCGAGAGCATGACTTCGAGGTGACTCATGAGAACGAGTTCTTCGTTCATTGACTCCACGTGACGACTGACATAGGTGCAGGTGGGGAATTCCTGACACCACTCCGTAAAGTACTTGTCTTCTTTCTCGCCACGTCCAAAGAGGAAAAGACGAGCTTTCGGATGCTGCTGGGTCAGTTGTGCAATCACCTGATGCATCAGCGGGGTGGGATAAATCTTTCCTTCGTGGGCTGCAAAGGGGGCAATGCCAATCCATTGCTCGCCAGCATTCTTGACATTCATGACAGCAGGCAACACACTGAGGTCGCCGCCTTCGGGAGGGAAGATGCTGGTAAACTGGATATTGATAGAATAGCCCAGACGCTCGAACACTTCCACATAGTTCTGGAAGGTGGTCGGCTGTTGTGAGAGTTGTCTGTTGTCGTCAGACGTCAGTTTGCGGCGACCCTTACGATGCTTGTTGATGTGGGCCACTCTGCAATTGGCCATATTAAAACGCATACGCAAGAATTCCGAGCGTAGCACGCTATGAAGATCGGCAATAGCGGTAAATTGCTTGGCAGTCAGTCGTCGATAAAGGGCATTAAGTCCTCTGATACCTCGATATTCGCCTTTCAAGTCTGCCCCCATAAAACCAACGTTTGGAGCCAGATTCTCGAACAGCGGACGGGCCATATTCCTGCTAAGCACAGTGATACGGATGTCGGGATGCTGTTTGGCCAGTGAATAAATCACAGGCACAGCCATCGCAACGTCGCCTAAAGCAGAGAATCGAATGACGAGAATATGCTCTTTCTTCATATTGTCCTTATTTCGACATTTCGAAATATCGACATTTCGAAACTATTTCTTGTAGAGAATCGGATTGGTAGCAGGGTCGTTATACATCTTCATTTGGCGATACACCTTCATGTATTTCCGTCCTGCCTCAATGTCCTCCAACAGCTGATCGATAGCTGTCGAGAGGTCTATCTGCTGTTCCTTTAACACATCGAGCTTAGCCTGACACTTCTGAATATGAGCCGCATCGGCATCCTTACGTTCCGTCTGTTCCTGCATGTGCCAAATCTTTAGGGCGAGAATACTCAAACGGTCTACAGCCCAAGCAGGACTTTCCGTATTCAGACGGGCCTCTGGCAGGGGCTTTACCTCGCAATAGGTCTGACGGAAGTAGGAGTCAATCTCTTCCACCAAGTCCGTGCGGTCCTGGTTCGAGCGGTCGATGCGTCGCTTCAGTCCCAATGCCTCAGCGGGATCGATGTGAGGGTCGCGGATGATGTCCTCCAAGTGCCATTGCACAGTATCTATCCAGCACTTCAGATAGAGACTGTGTTCGATGGTGCCATTCTCGTAGGGGTTATTGATGAGAGTATCTACATGGTCCTTTAGGTGATAATCGCGTATCGCCTGCTGAAAAATCTGATTTGCTTGTTGTGTAAATGTCATAGATATGATGTTTTGTTTGCAAAGATACATAATAAAAATGAATTAAGCGCGAAGAATTAAGAAATATTTCGTAATTTTGCCCCCGCGATGAAAATAGTTGTTGACGATAAGATACCTTACATCCTCGAAAAGCTGGAATTATTGGCTGATGAGGTGGTGGCATTGCGCGGTTCGGAAATCAGTGCCGACGACGTGAAAGAAGCCGATGCCTTAGTGGTTCGTACCCGTACCCGATGCGATGAAACGCTGCTCAAGGGGAGTCGGGTGCAGTTTGTAGCTACAGCGACGATAGGTTTTGACCATATCGATACGGCCTATCTGGAACGGGCGGGCATTCGGTGGACCAACTGTCCTGGTTGCAATGCGGCCTCTGTGGCTCAATATGTGAAGTGTTCCTTGCTTTTGCTGGAACGCCAGAAGGGCCTTTCTCTGCAACATTCGACGATAGGTATCGTAGGTTGTGGTCATGTGGGTTCGAAGGTGAAGGCTGTTGCTGAACGTCTGGGTATGCGTGTTTTAGTATGTGACCCGCCTTTAGAGCAACAGGAAGCCAAAAGGCAAAAGCCAATGGCTAACAGCTATGTCTCGCTCGACGTCATTGAGCGCGAGTCGGACGTTATTACCTTCCATGTACCTTTGACTCGCGATGGCGAATATGCCACCATTCATATGGCTGACGAAGCTTTCTTCCATCGTCTCTCTCGCGTACCTTATATAATAAACACCAGTCGTGGTGAGGTGGTCGACAACGATGCACTCCTTGCTGCACTGAACGAGGGTAGGGTGCGCGATGCGGTTATTGACGTCTGGGAACACGAACCGCAACTCAACCTTCAACTGCTCAAGCGGGTCTTTATTGGTACTCCACATATTGCTGGCTATTCTGCCGATGGCAAGGTCAATGCTGACAATATGGTCGTCGATGCCTTATGCAACCATTTTGGTTTACAGCATCCGGGTGTCATTCAAGCACCGTCGCTGCCTGTGGACTTTCTTTATACCGGCGATCCGCTTCAACTTTATAATCCGCTGAAAGATACGGAAATGCTTAAAGAATGCCCTGAAAAATTTGAGCAATTGCGCAATAATTATCCGCTTCGACGTGAGAAAAAAGATGAATAAAAGTGTAAAAAGGGCACTTTTTAGCGCAAAAACCTGCACAAGTAGGGGGTGATTGTGCAAAAAAGAGTGCTTTTTTCTTAAAAATATTTGCGTAAGTCAATAAAAATGTGTTACTTTGCACCCGCTAAGCGACACTCTGTCGCGAAGTTTTCAGAATAAGAAATCAATTATTAACATTTTAAAGAAGAAAATTATGTCAGAAATTGAAAGCAAAGTAAAGGCAATTATTGTAGACAAACTCGGTGTAGATGAAGCAGAAGTAAAGGCTGAGGCAAGCTTCACAAACGACCTCGGTGCTGACTCACTGGATACCGTTGAGCTCATCATGGAGTTCGAGAAGGAGTTCGGTATCTCTATTCCCGACGATAAGGCTGAGAAGATCGGTACTGTTGGTGATGCTATCGCTTACATCGAAGAGAACGCTAAATAAGTTTATTTGTTGATAAACCGCAAATTACGCAGATTACGCAGAGAATCATTAAATCTGTGTAATCTGCGTATTTTCAGTTATAAAGATTATATATGGAATTAAAGAGAGTAGTAGTAACAGGCATGGGTGCCGTTACACCACTTGGCAATACTCCCGAGGAGACTTGGGAGGCTATGGTGGCTGGTAAGAGCGGTGCTGCCCCCATTACGCTGTTCAATCCAGAAAAATTCAAGACTCAGTTTGCCTGCGAGGTAAAGAATCTTGATGTCAACGCCTACATCGACCGCAAGGAGGCTCGCAAGATGGACCGCTATACCCAGCTGGCCATCATCGCTGCTAAGCAGGCTGTCGAGGATAGTGGCATGGATTTGGAAGCAGAGGATAAGGACCGCATTGGTGTGGTCTATGGTGTAGGTATCGGTGGTATTAAGACCTTCGAGGAAGAGGTGGGCTATTATGGTGCTCATCGCGAGGATGGTCCGAAGTTCAACCCGTTCTTCATTCCGAAGATGATTGCCGACATCGCCGCTGGTCAGATTTCTATTATGTACGGCTTCCATGGTCCCAACTATATCACCGCTTCTGCTTGTGCTTCTTCATCGAATGCACTGGCCGATGCCTTCAACCTGATTCGCTTGGGCAAGGCCAATGCCATCGTTGCCGGTGGTGCTGAGGCTGCTATCTGCGAGACGGGTGTGGGTGGTTTCAATGCCATGAAGGCTCTTTCGACTCGTAACGATGAGCCCGAGAAGGCCAGCCGTCCGTTCAGCGCCAGCCGCGATGGTTTCATCATGGGCGAAGGTGCTGGCTGTCTGATTCTCGAGGAATTGGAGCACGCTAAGGCTCGTGGTGCTAAGATCTATGCAGAGATGGTTGGTGCTGGTATGAGTGCTGATGCACACCACATCACCGCTTCTCATCCAGAAGGTTTGGGTGCTAAGCTCGTCATGAAGAATGCGCTGGAGGATGCTGGTATGAAGCCCGAGGACATCGACTACATCAACGTACACGGAACATCAACTCACGTGGGTGATATCTCTGAGGCTAAGGCCATCAAGGACGTGTTTGGCGATGCTGCCTACAAGCTTAACATCAGCAGCACGAAGTCGATGACTGGTCACTTGCTCGGTGCCGCTGGTGCCGTAGAGGCTATGGCAACAATCCTGGCAGTCAAGAACGACATCGTTCCTCCCACGATTAACCACGAGGATGATGACAAGGACGAGGAGATCGACTACAACCTCAACTTCACTTTCAACAAAGCTCAGAAGCGTGAGGTGCGTGCCGGACTCAGCAATACCTTTGGATTTGGTGGTCACAACGCCTGCGTAGTCTTTAAGAAGTATGTGGGTTAATAACATCATTGACAGCATAAAGCTCCCTTTCCGAAAGGAGAAGGAGCTTTTTTCAGCCCTTTACAACATTTTGGGCTTCTATCCTCACGACATCAGTCTTTATAAACAGGCCTTGCTGCACAAAAGTGTAGGACGGAAGAACGAAAAAGGCCGTCCGCAGAACAACGAACGTCTGGAGTTTCTGGGCGATGCTATTCTCGATGCAGTCGTAGGCGACATCGTATTCCGCCATTTCGAGGGCAAGCGCGAGGGTTTTCTGACCAATGCCCGTTCGAAGCTGGTGAGTCGTGCAACGTTGGGTAAACTGGCTCAGGAGATGGGCATCGATCAGCTCATCAAATATGCCGGCCACTCTACGTCACACAACTCCTACATGAATGGCAACGCCTTCGAGGCACTCGTCGGGGCCATCTATTTGGATCGCGGTTACGATGCCTGCATGCGATTCATGGAGAAGCGTATTCTGGCTCAAGTCATCAACATCGACAAGGTAGCTTATAAGGAGGTGAACTTCAAGTCGAAGCTGTTGGAATGGAGTCAGAAGAACCGCGTCAAGCTGGAGTTTAGGAGTCTGGAAGAAAGTCGTGACGACAAGGGCAGCCCCGTGTTTACCACACAGGTGTTCCTCGAGGGCTTGGAAGGCAGCAAGGGTACGGGCTATTCGAAGAAGGAAAGTCAGCAGCAGGCCTCCAAGGAGACGTTGCAACTGCTGCGTCGTGAACCGCAGTTCATCGATAGCATCTTTGCCGCCAAGGCCGATCGTACGAAGATGGAAGAAGAGCCCGTGATGGCTGCTCCCGATATTGACAAGCTTCAGGAAGAGCAGCAGAACTTTATCATCGAGCGCGAATCTGAGGCAGAACAAAATGGTAGTGTGTGTGGCGATTCTGTCGCCACAGACGATGTTCAGTCTGCTGCTGTGTCACAGCAACAAGCCGCTTTCGACGACGAGCTGACTCTTGACGACATCACTGCCACTCCTAGGGAAAAGACTCGCGAGGAAATCATCGCCGAAGCTGAGGCTGCTGCCTTTGCTGAGGCTGAAGAAGCATAGGAAGCTGACAGCCAAAACGGCTGTCAGCAACCATACTAAAACAAATCGGAGACATGATGAGACAATTGTTATTGACATTAGGAGTCGCTGTGGGCCTCGTGGTCTATGGCCAGAAGAGCACGCCTCAGACAGCAGAACATCACGACTGGGAAGACAACCACGTGTTGCAAATCAATCGCGAGCCGGCACGTGCTTATTTCATTCCCTTTGGCGAACGTAAAGGGGACCGCATGGTGTCGCTGAATGGTGAGTGGCGTTTCCGTTGGACGAAGACTCCCGACGAACGCATCCGCGACTTCTATCGTGTCGATTTCGATGATACCAATTGGGCTCGTTTGGCTGTTCCTGCCAATTGGGAGGTCAATGGCTATGGTACGCCTATCTATGTCTCTGCAGGCTATCCGTTTAAGATTGACCCGCCTTATGTCACCCGAGAGCCTAAAAAGGACTGGACGACTTACGAGGAGCGCAACCCCACAGGCCAATACCGCCGCACGTTTACGGTGCCTGATGGTTGGGTAGCGAGTACACCCGACGGAAAACCGTCGGGCACGGTGGCGGGCTATGGCCAGACCTTCCTCCGTTTCGAGGGTGTCATGTCGGCTTTCTACGTATGGGTCAATGGCCATCGGGTAGGGTATAGCCAAGGTTCGATGGAGCCCTCGGAGTTCAACGTCACGCCTTATATTAAGAAAGGAGAAAACCAGATAGCCATCGAGGTTTATAAATACAGCGACGGTTCATATCTGGAGGATCAAGACTTTTGGCGCTTTGGCGGCATTCATCGCGACGTGTTGTTCTATCATACCCCCGATGTGCGTGTTCGCGACGTAGCTGTTCGTGCCTCGATGGATGGTGTGCTGCAGATTAATCCGCAGTTCTCCGTCTACAATGGCGAGACGGGCGACGGCTATCGCCTCGTGGCGACGCTGATGGATGGCGCCTCTATAGTTTGTTGCGACTCAGTCGCAACAGACGAAACACTCGACCTTGCCCACAAGGCTGCCCGCATGAACGAATGGTTCCCTCAGCGTGGGCATCGTAAGTTTGCCCGCATGGAGATGCGTGTCGACAACCCGCGCCTGTGGAGCGTCGAGCACCCCAACCTCTATACGCTGCTGATGGAGCTAAAAGACCCCGATGGGCGAACCATCGAAAACGTGACGCAGCAGGTGGGCTTCCGCACGATAGCCATCAAGGGTGGTCAGCTGCTCATCAACGGACAACCCATCAAGATTCGTGGTGTCAACCGTCATGAGCACGACCCTTATACGGCTCGTGTGATGACGGAAGAGCGCATGCTTCAGGACTTGCGACTGATGAAGCAGGCGAACATCAATGCCGTTCGCTTGGCTCACTATCCCAATTGTCCGCGTTGGTATGAACTGTGCGACTCGATGGGCATGTATGTGATGGATGAGGCCGATTGCGAGACGCATGGTTTGCGAGGCACGCTGGCTTCGACACCTGATTGGGGTGATGCCTTTTTGGATCGTGCCATCCGTATGGCTGAGCGCGACAAGAATCATCCCAGCATCATCTTCTGGAGTCTCGGCAACGAAAGCGGCTATGGTCCGAACCAAGCGGCCATGTCGGCTTGGCTCCATGAGTTCGACCCCACGCGTCCCGTTCACTACGAGGGTGCGCAGGGCGACCCCGATCCTTCGACTGTTGATGTCATCTCACGCTTCTATCCGCGAGTGATGCAGGAATACTTGAATCCTGGCATCCCCGAGGGTTCTGATAAGGAACGTGCTGAGAATGCCCGTTGGGAGCGGCTGTTGGAAATCGCCAACCGCGCAGACGACCGCTGCACATGGGTGGGGTCCGATGGTGGCCCGCGTCCTGTATTGACCAGCGAATATGCCCACTCGATGGGTAATGCCCTTGGCAACTTTAAGGAATATTGGGATGAGATTAACTCGAATCCGCGTATGCTTGGAGGATTTATTTGGGATTGGGTGGATCAAGGCATAGCCCTAAATGAGAAATTAGAAATGAGTAATGAGAAATGGTCTGGCATACCTAAGAATGCAGTATTCTATGGTGGTGACTTTGGCGACAAGCCCAATCTGCATGCCTTTTGCATGAACGGCATCGTTCTCAGCGACCGCACATTGACACCCAAATACTATGAGGTGCAGGCCATTTATGGTAGGCTGAGCGAGCAGGAGATAGCCAACAAGTATCGCGAGACCTCAGCGGCCAAGCCCAAGCCTTCAAAAACAAAAAAGGCCACATCTGACATCACTAATCTGATAGCCAATATCAAAACGCAATGCTTCCGTGCACCTACGGATAATGACAAGAGCTTCGGCAATTGGTTGGCAAAGGACTGGAAGCGCTGCGGACTCGACACGCTGTATATGCCTGTGTGGACTGAACAAAACGGCAATGAGCTGACGTTTACGTTCGGCATTCCAGACTCATTACCCCCAATACCGCGTTTGGGTATCCTCATCGAATTGCCCCGCGAGTACGAACAACTGACGTGGTATGGTCGCGGACCTTGGGACAACTATCCTGATCGCAAAGAGTCGTGCCCCATTGGCTTGTGGAAGTCGACGGTTTCTCAGCAATACGTCCACTATCCTCGTCCGCAAGACTCAGGCAACCACGAGGACTGCACCTATGTCGAACTGCGTACCAAGAAAGGAAAGCGTCTCCGCATCGAGGCTGTCGACGAGCCGTTTTCATTCTCGGCGCTGCCTTACTCGGCTCAATACTTAGCCAGCAAGACGCACGACTACGAACTCGTCGACGAGGGTCCCAGCACCCGCAATAGCGAGGCAAAGACGTATCTTAGCATCGATTGTGCCGTCATGGGTCTTGGCAATAGTTCGTGTGGCCCAGGTGTCCTCAAGCGTTACACCATCGACCCATCGAAGCGCCATCAGCTGAAGATCCGGATAAGTCAGTAAACTTGCTGATTTCCGTTCCAACGAAACAGAAATTACTAAATAACCAAAAATATGAGAAAGAACATTCTTACCATCGCCCTGATAGCCGTAGCGATGAGTGTGCAGGCAGAAGACAGCGAACAGATTCGTCGCAACCAAGTGGGATATGCTCCCACGCAGGAGAAAGTCATCGTCATCGATGGCGTCAATCCGGCAGGAAAGTTGCGCATTACTACTCCTAATGGTAAAGTCGTGAAACCCAAAGTCAGCAGAAAGGCCGTTTCGCCTTGGTCTGGTAAGACGCGCTATATTGTAGACCTTGGCGCGTTGACGCAGGAGGGACAATACCGCATTGCACTTGGCAAGGACGAGGCTTGCACGCTGACCATCAAGGAGCGTCCCTATCGCGACATCGCCGCAGCCTCGCTCCGTTTGTTCTATCTCATCCGTTCAGGAGTGTCTATCACTTTGGGTGGAGCATACAACCGCCCGATGGGACATCCCGATACCCATGTGCTGGTGCATAACTCGGCAGCCTCGCCCCTTAGGCCCGCAGGAACTGTTATCAGTTCACCCTATGGCTGGTACGATGCTGGCGACTACAACAAATATGTGGTGAATTCTGCCTTCAGCATTGGGCTGATGTTTGTTACCTACGAGCAATTCCCCAAGTATTTTGCTGAGCTCAATACCCATATCCCCGAGAGCAGCAATAAGACTCCCGATTTCCTTGACGAAATGATGTTCAATCTGCGCTGGTTCCTTACCATGCAGGATCCTTACGATGGCGGAGTCTACCACAAACTGACAACGCCGAACTTCGAGGGTTTCGTCATGCCAACAGATTGTAAGCAACCCCGATATGTTGTTGCCAAGAGCGTCACAGCCACTCTCGACTTTGCTGCTGTGATGGCTGATGCAGCCCGAATCTTCGAACCTTACCAGGCTGACTATCCAGGCTTTAGTGCGCAGGCAGCAGCGATGGCTGAGCGGGCTTACCAGTGGGCCAAGGAACATCCTCAGGCCTTCTATTGGCAGGGGCAGCTAAAAGGCCCCGCAGTCACCACTGGTACCTATGGTGATGGCAAAGCCTCCGACGAATTCTTCTGGGCAGCTTCGGCACTTTATCGTCTGACGGGCAAGCAGACCTATCTGGACGATGCGCTGCAAAACAAGCCCCAGCGCTTTACTACTCCTACGTGGGGCAATGTCGCTTCGCTTGGAGCCTTCGAGTGGATGACTGGGGGTTCCTCTAATCTCCCTGAAAAAGTGGAGACTCTTAAGGCTGATATGGTTGGACAACTGAACGACTATTGTGCTGAAGCCATCAAGAGCGCAGCCACCTCTTGCTTCAACAGCCCCTATGGTAACAACCCGCGCGACTTTGGATGGGGTTGTCTGGCCGAGCATCTTTGCTGTCAGGCCCTCGCTCTGCTCTATGCCGATCAGCTCTCAGGCCAACAGAACTACCGCCGCTATGCCCAACAAAATGCCGATTACCTCTTTGGACGCAATGCCACAGGTTATTGTTATGTCACAGGTTTTGGCGACAAGAGTCCCATGCACCCACACCATCGTCCTTCGGCTGCTGATGGCGTTGACACGCCGTTCCCAGGCATGCTTGTAGGTGGTCCCAACCCAGGACAGCAGGACAAGCAAACACTCAAGACGCCGTATCTCTCCAACTATCCCGACGAGTCGTATCTCGACGTAGAGGAGTCGTATGCCTCCAACGAGATTGCCATCAATTGGAACGCGTCCCTCGTCGCCTTCCTCTGCTGGCTCGACGCCATACTATAGGACTTTATAATCCAAGTTTTGCGAGCAGCATACCCGTCCAGTCCTCATTGTTCTGAGGACACAGCGTCTGTATACCCATGCGGTTGGCAGCTTCCACGTTAGCCTTTCCGTCGTCAATGAACAGCACTTCCTCTGCACGTGCCTGCTCGCCTTTCAGCATGCTGAGGAAAATCTGTTCTGAAGGTTTCATCACCTTCAGCTGATAGCTCAGATACATCGCGTCGAAATAGTCGTCGATGGGATGCCCCTCGCCATCGAATTCGCTGCTTTGGGCCCATTGCATCATGTAGGGATTGGTGTTCGACAACAGGCTGACGCGATAGCCCTGTTGGCGCAGCCACGTCAGCATCTCGAGGTTCCGTTTGGGCACAGCCTCCACGTAGCCGTGCCAGGCATAGAAGCACTCCTCCGCCGTTACCTCACGGCCTATCAACTTGCTCAACTCCTGTCGGAACGCTTCTTTCCCGATGGTGCCGTCCTCCAATTGTCCGAAGATGCCCGTTTGGTGGAAAGCATCCAGATGCTGTCGGGCATCTTTCAGTCCGATTTCCTCGAACCGCTTAACTGCTTGTTCGTAGCTCAGTGCTATCACGACGCCACCCAGGTCGAATACGATATGCTTTATCTTTCCCATATATTGTTTCTGTTTGTAATTTGTTGCAAAGGTACTAAAAATCTCCAATTTATGCACAAAAAGAGCATAGAAATCTCTCTTTGGTAATTTCGTCGATACAAATAGCAATCATTGGCATTGTTTTATCAAACGTTGTCTTAGTTTTATCAAACGTTGTCTTAGTTTTAACTTTATCCCGTTCTTCCGACCCTTTTAGCGCGTACCTAAAGAACTTTTAGAACCTAGGCGAGCATCTTTCTGAACGCAGGAAACAAAAAAGTCTCAGATTCCTCTGAGACTTCCGTTGTGGACCAGGTAGGGCTTGAACCTACGACCTCCAGATTATGAGTCTGTTGCTCTAACCAACTGAGCTACAAGTCCAGTGCAAATGCAATTTGCGGGTGCAAAGGTAATAAAAAAAAGTGAAAAGTGAAGAGTGAAGCGTGAAAAATTTGCTTCTGCACCTTATTTTTAATAAAAATTGCACTACCTTTGACTTCGTCGAAAGTACTCTCGTTCGGAAAAACCCAAATTAATTTGGATTTTCGCTCACTTAATCGTACCTTTGCACCCATGAACGAAGATAAACGACAAGGATTGAGTGCCGCTGAGGTGTCGATGAGCCGGTTGGAGCATGGTGAGAACGTGCTGACTCCGCCGCGTCGACAGTCGATGTGGCGCTTGTATCTGGAGAAATATCAGGACCCGATGGTTCGTATTCTGCTGGTGGCTGCTGTGGTGTCGCTGGTGCTGTCGTTCGTGAAAAACGACTTCATCGAAACCATCGGTATCATTGCTGCAGTGCTTTTGGCTACGACGGTGGGTTTCATCTTCGAGCGCGACGCTGCCCGCAAGTTCGACGTGCTGACACAGCTGGGCGAAGAACAACGGGTGAAGGTGGTGCGCGATGGTACCATTGTGGAGATTCCACGTCGCGAGGTCGTAGTGGGCGACACGGTGATAGTCGAGACGGGTGACGAAGTGCCTGCCGATGGACTGCTGTTTGAAGCCACTGATCTGCAGGTCGACGAGAGCAGTCTGACGGGTGAGATGCTGACGGAGAAATCGTTGGACCACCAGAAAGTGTCGGCATACCCTAGCGACCAGCTGTTGCGTTCGTCCATGGTGATGAACGGCACGGGACGCTACGTGGTGACTGCTGTCGGCGATGAGACGGAGATAGGTCATGTGGCCCGTCAGGCAACGGAAATCACAGGCGTAAAGACTCCGCTAAATATGCAGCTGGACCGCCTGGCCAAACTGATCAGCAAGATAGGGAGCGGTGTGTCGATAGCTGCTTTCCTGGTGTTCCTGATTCACGATATTCTGACCAACGAGTTGTGGCATACAACAGACTACGTCGGGATGGCCGAAGTGGTGCTGAAATATTTCATGATGGCTGTCACGCTTATCGTAATGGCCGTGCCCGAAGGTCTGCCAATGGCAGTCACGCTGGCTTTGGCGCTGAACATGCGTCGGATGCTGAAATCGAACAACCTGGTGCGCAAGTTGCAAGCCTCGGAAACGATGGGTGCCGTGACGTGCATCTGTACAGACAAAACGGGTACGCTGACCGAGAACCGCATGACGGTAGTCGATGTCAGACGCATGAAAGACGACCGCCGATGCGACTTGGCCATCGCGCTGAACACCACTGCTACACACGACGTGGGTAACCCCACGGAACAGGCCTTGCTGCGATGGTTGCAGGAACAGGGCGTCGACTACCAGCAGCTGCGCGACGAGCACACGCTGACCAGTCGTCTGCCATTCTCGACGGAACGGAAATACATGAGTACGACGGTGGGCAATACCGAATATATAAAAGGTGCTCCCGAGGTGGTGATGGATATGTGCGACCTGACAAAAGACGAGCGCCAGCAGGCCCAGCAGCAGTTGCTGGAGTGGCAACAGCACGCCATGCGAACGTTGGCTATTGCTCAGGACAAGACGCTGTTGGCTATCGTTGCCATCAGCGACCCGTTGCGCAAGGAGGTTCCTGCGGCTATCCGCCAATGTGAACGGGCCGGAATAGATGTGAAGATCGTGACGGGCGACACAGCCCAGACGGCAATGGAGATAGCAAGGCAATGCGGACTCGTAGAATCAGGTGGACAAGTTTCTGATTCCATCACTGGTGCGGAGTTTGCTGCGCTGAGCGACGAAGCGGCTTTAAATGTCGTTCGTGGTCTGAAGGTGATGTCGCGAGCCCGTCCGACGGACAAGCAACGACTGGTCAGTCTGTTGCAGCAACAAGGCGAAGTGGTGGCTGTGACGGGCGACGGCACCAACGACGCCCCAGCCTTGAACCGCGCCCATGTGGGACTCTCGCTGGGTTCAGGCACCAGTGTGGCCAAAGAAGCCAGCGACATCACGCTGATTGACGATTCGTTCAGCAGCATCGTACATGCGGTCATGTGGGGACGCTCGCTATACAAGAACATCCAGCGGTTCATCTTCTTCCAACTCGTAGTCAACGTAACAGCCCTATTGCTGGTGCTGTTTGGTGCCTTCTTGGGAACGGAACTGCCGCTGACCATCACGCAGATTCTTTGGGTGAATCTGATTATGGACACATTTGCCGCTATGGCTATGGCCTCGCTGCCGCCGTCGCGCGAGGTGATGCAGGAGAAACCCCGTTCGCGCGATGCCTTTATCATCACGCCGGGCATGGCACGCGGCATTGGCTTCATCGGTGGCTTGTTCTTTGTATTCACTTTCGCCCTGCTCTATTATTTCGAGCGGATAGCAGGTGTCGACGCTCATGAGTTGACCATCTTCTTCTGCATCTTCGTCATGTTGCAATGGTGGAACCTGTTCAATGCCCGCAGTCTGGGTTCGAACTATTCAGCATTCCATAATTTTTGGCTATGTCGTGGTTTCCTTATTGTGTTGCCTGCGGTGTTAGTGGGTCAGTGGCTGATAGTGACTTTTGGTGGTGCGATGTTCCGTACGGTGCCCCTTTCGCTGACCGAATGGCTTTGGATTATCATCGGTACGTCGCCCGTGCTTTGGATAGGGGAAATCTGGAGAAAGGTAAAAAAGTAAATAATGGTCGGATTTGTTGCAACGATAGGTATGTTCGATGGCGTACATCTGGGTCACCAGTTTGTATTGCAGCAGACGATAGACCTGGCTCGCGAGTCGGGGTTGCAGCCGTTGTGCATCACCTTCGACCATTCACCGCGACAGGAACAGGTGTTGACACCGTTGGACGAAAAGGTGCGGCTGATTCGCCAAATGGGCATTGACCGCGTCGAAGTGCTGTCCTTTACGGCGGAGTTGAAGTCGCTGACCGCTCGGCAGTTTATGGAGCAGGTGTTGCGCAATCAGATGAATGTGCGCGTGTTGCTGACGGGTTATGACAACCGTTTCGGACGGAACCGCGAGGAAGGCTTCGACGACTATGTGCGCTATGGTCGGGAGCTGGGCATCGAGGTAGTGAGCCTCCCCCCTGCCCCCTCCGAAGGAAGGGAAGGCGTAGTCAGTTCATCGTATATCCGTCAGCTGTTGCTGGAGGGTCAAGTGGCTGAGGCAGCCCAGTGTCTGGGTCACCCTTATTCCATCAGCGGGCGTGTCGCTCATGGGGAACACATTGGAACGGAGCTTGGTTTCCCTACGGCTAACCTTGTGCCGTCTGAGAGCCAGCTGATTCCTGCCCCAGGAGCCTATGCAGTCAGAGTGACATTCAACACTCCACACTCCTCACTCCACACGCAAAGCGGCATGATGAACATCGGCACGCGTCCTACCTTCGACGGACACGAACAGACACTCGAGGTGCACATCCTGCATTTCCACGAAGACCTTTACGGACAAGCGTTGAGCGTGGAGTTTGTCAAGAGGTTGCGCGAAGAACGCCGTTTCGATAGCATGGAAGCCCTTAAGGAACAATTAAAGCAAGATGCCATTCAGGCAGAACAAGCAATAAAAGAAACATCACGATGAAAAAAGCACTCAGTTATCTAGTTATTTTTCTTGGCATTCAGATTCTTGGCGGTGCCATTATCAATGCCGTCTGGCCATTGGTGACGGGGTCGCCCGACAAGACACCGGCTCTGCTGATTACGACAACGGTAATCGTCAGCTTAGCAGTCATCATCCTTTTCTTGTGGGCCCGTTGGACAGAGGTGTCGCCTAAGTGGTTGCGCACCCGACCTTGGACGGTGCTGGCGTGGAGCGTAGTAGCGGCTCTGGGAACCCTTATCCCATCGGCATGGGTGCAAGAACAGATGCCAGAACTACCCAATCTGGTGGAGTCGGAGTTTGACATGATTCTTGGCAATCGCTGGGGCTATGTGACCATAGGTCTCTTGGCACCACTGTCGGAAGAAATCGTGATGCGCGGAGGTATTTTAAAAGAGCTGCTGAAGTCGACAAAGCTATCGCCTTGGGGAGCCATTGCCATCTCGGCCTTGTTCTTCAGCCTGATACACATGAATCCGGCTCAGATGCCGCATGCCTTCGTCATTGGACTGCTGCTGGGTTGGATGTATTGGCGCACGGGGTCTATCCTACCCTGTATGGCTTATCATTGGGCCAACAATAGTGCGGCTTACGTCATCTACAACATCTATCCCGATCCGGACATCAAACTGATTGAACTCTTCAAAGGCAGCGAAATGCATGTCTATCTGGCTGTGGTGTTCTCGTTGCTCATTCTGTTGCCTGCCCTCTATCAGTTGCATTTGTGGATGCGCAGGGCAGAATAGAAAGATAAATCGGAAAGACATAAAAAAGCGGGCTACCTCTGGTGTCAGACGGTAGCTCGCTGTGTGTTAGTGTGTTTAATAAACTTGATCAATTATAGAGAAAGCATAGAAATAAATCTTAGTCTGTGGGCAGCGCTGGGGTCAGCACTTTGGTGCTGTCGGCTACCATTTCATCCACATTGGCTACCTGAACGGGAATGACAACGGCTACGGTGTCGGCTTCCTTCAGGTTTTCGGCATAGTCACTGGGCGTGTTCCATGTGGAATCCCATGGGGCCTGAGCAGCATTGCCAAGGGTGAGGATGATAGCCACGACGGCTGCAGCCTTGAAGAGCGGCATGAGGCGCTGGGTAAGTGTTACCCGCTGAGCCTTTTCCGTCTGCGGCTTCTCGTCAATCATGGCTAGGATACGGGCATCGAAGTCGTCGTCCAGCGACTCGTTGGCATCTGCCGTAAAGAGCGGGCGCAAAGGCTCCATCTCTGCCGGAATATCCTTCTGGCAGAAGAAGGTACGCAGAATATTCTCTTCTTCGAGAGTGGTCTCTGCGTTCCAATAGCGCTCCAGGAGCTGTTCGATGTACTTATAGTCCATATCTTTCTTGTTTTAAAAATTCCTTTTTTATTGTCTGTCTGGCTCGGAAGATGTTCACCTTCACCTGCTCTTCAGTGATGCCCATGATGGTTGCAATGTCACGATAACTCTTGTTCTCCATGTCGCGCAGCTGCATCACGGTGCGCTGCTTTTCGGGCAATTGGTCGATGATACGCCGGACGAGGGCTATTCTGTCGTGTTGCACGGCCTGCTCCTCAGGGTTAGCTCCGTAGCTGTTGTCAGCGGTCTCATGACCTTCTTCTTCGAGCGATGCTGACTGGTTGTCCAAGTGGCGCATCTTGTCGAGCGAGAGGTTTCTGCATATGGTCAGGCAGAAGGCTTCTATGGAGTCTATCTTGTCCCAGCTGTCGCGCTGGTTCCAGACCTTCATCATCGTCTCCTGAACAACGTCCTCG
>Ga0310697_10001574_pt1 | contig 26238 bp, 33 predicted proteins | sample 172DNAGHGlowgp2_FD_203883 | JGI IMG/M metagenome (GOLD analysis project Ga0310697, IMG submission 203883) | Sheep rumen microbial communities from Palmerston North, Manawatu-Wanganui, New Zealand - 1728 DNA GHGlow gp2 (v2) (version 2) | ecosystem: Host-associated > Mammals > Digestive system >...
TGGATGCAATTGATTGTGGTGATGATTTCAACATGATACCTGATGATTATTATGGATGGATTGCGGTTTCTTCGAATGGTGGCGGTTTCCTGAGGAAGTTGAATGATGCACAGTTTGAGATTTATCCAAAACTTGTCAGACCAATGATGAACGGTAAACCAAAGAAAAGGATGTTGATAAGAAGGAAAAAGAAGTAAAATGGTAAGCGGTTTAAACAAAATAAGGGGGATGATGTACAGGCTTGATGAAGGTTATCGTCAAAGCGTGTTGTTAGAGGATTATGATGATTTCACCAAGCGATGGATTGATGAACTCAACGGGATATACAAGAAAGACGGAAGTTACGGAAAGAAATTGTACCATTCTGCCGGCATGCATACGAACATGTCACCTGAAGATGTGATTAGGTCTATTTGCCAGAATGGGTTATCTGTCAATAGTGCAAATGACGGTGATAGCATCGGAAAATGTATATGGTTCAGTGATAATTTTTCAGACTACGGAGAAAAAGGATGGTTTGTTGTATCAATCGAATTGACGGGTGAAAACAAAGTCATGTTTGAACTTGGATATGACGGGCACAATGGATACGCACGAAAAGACATACCATTTAATTATCTTACTGTTGAAGTCGTTCCAATTATTAGGTATTGGATGGGTTTCCTCACAAATGTTGACGCTGAGTCCGACTTTTATAAAAAACATGACAAGTCAATGGTTGACGTTATAATAAAGATTGCAAATCAATTTCCAAATAAAGAAGTTGTGATGTATCCTGATGCTTGGGATTATAGTGGTATACCATATGATATGTCTGTTATAGAAGGAATTAAAAACATAAAGATTGAAAATCTTGGCCTGAATAAATGAAGAAATCTATAAGGCTTACAGAGGGTGACATACGCAGGACGATACTTGAAGTGTTGTCAGTTAATGGCATACCCACTATTGAGGGCTATTTCAATGGTGGACATAACGAATCAAGATTATTAACCGAAGGTTATTCAGGAAAGTATTTCTGGAAACAGATACTTGAAATCGCAACTATGTTTTGGGAAAAGAAACAGTATTTAGATGGCTTTAAAGACAGATGTGGTTATTATGATGGGTATTCACATCCAATGGATTATAGGATTTACATATCACTTAGGCCGTTCTTTAAAGAGGGTGAGGTTGATGACCGTTATCTTAGAGAGAAAGAGTATGGCATAAGGTTCTATTATCGCAGAAATATCGAGGGAAATTATGTAAAAGGCGGATTCATGCCAAGAATGTTAAACAGTCCGGGTTCATATCAGATTGTGCTTGATGTATGCAGGGATGCGGATTTCAAAAAGGTTTTCGAAACTTTAGAGCACGAGGTAACACATCTTGTTGATGAATTGATTAAAGAATGTAAGGGAATCAAGACTTATACGTTTACTCATAATCACATGGATTCCAATAACATTCCTAAATACATAAAACCAATACTTTACTTGCTATGGACTACTACTGAGTTCAACGCGTGGCAAGCCAACAAGGGAGAAGTATCAAAGATTTTCGCAACCATTATGGGAAACCTTCAATTGGCCAACAATGTAAACAATGAGGAAGAATGGTCAGTTATCAGAGACTATGTATCAAGTGTAACAAAAAAACCCGAATTGTCCAATAAATCGCCATTTGATTTCAAAAACTATTTCATAAAGACTTCTTTCAATAGACTAAAGAAAATGGTTAAGAAGTATTACTAATTTTGGCTTAATTCTTAAAAAATGTTAATATATTGAAATCAATCCACAAAAAATTTGTTGGGTTGGTTTTTTTATCATATCTTTGCGCTCAGAAAGTTAATTTTTTAAAACATTGTAAATAGAATTATGAAGTACATTTCTTTTATTATTACAGTTGGTGGTGACACAGGATGGCGTTTTACAAACGGTATTGAATGGCAGTCATGCGCAGGACAACTGCTTTTTGACGCTAAGAAGTTCACAAATGAGACAATCTTTCAGGAATTGTCTAAAGTAATGCGTTCAATCAATAAACGCGCAAATTATTGTCACACATTCTCAGATATTTGTGATAACGGTTTGGATTATATTCTTCCGTTCATCAACGAAACTAAGGGTGTTTATGTAAACAAGGACTATGTTTATAGAGGAATACCTGATGGATGGCAAATGGAAGGTTGGCAATTCACCAAAAAGAGGTCGAAACTGAAAACCATAAGGGAAACGGACGAGGTTGTTCCTTGGACAGATTCCGAAGGTAATGAACGCTGTTATAAGTTGGGGCGATAGGCATGACAGGAGAACTATTGTTATCACTTATTGTGTTGTTTGTCCTTATGTGCTTATGTGTAAGACGTAGATTAAAAGAACTAAAACGAAACAACCAAAAATGGAAGAAATAGAGGTAAGATATGTTTCAAAAACTGTAGCGGAACTTCTTAGAAAGGCCAATTTTGATGTGATAACGAGACATTTCTATTCTCGTGATTATGATGAGGTGAATGAGGGTGCGTCTATGGCAAATTGGAACAAGTTTGAACAAAGTTACTCAGCACCTACGCAGCAAATTGCCATTGACTGGTTTGAGACAAAAGGGTTTATCATTGAGACGGGTTATCAGGTTGATTTGAACGGAAATCCGCACTGGTCTTGGTGTATTCTTAACAAAAAGGCACAGACATTTGTATTGCGTGGAACATATTTTGAAGATACACGTAAAGAAGCAATTGATATGGCCATGAAGTACATCCTAACTGAACTGATTTAACGTTATCAAAGTACGAGTAATTGAAAAAAGAACGGAAGATTCTATTTTGTAATTAATTAACGTTTTTTAACATTAAAAATTTGGTTAATTCAAAATTTTGACATACCTTTGCACCAAGAAATTAAAACAGATAGAATTATTCACAATTTAAATTAAAGTTTTAGATATGGCAAAACAGAGTATTTTTACCACTTTTGGTACAGTGTTTGAAGATGAGAATGTAACCATTGAGGAAGCATTTGAGCGTGGCGGACTTAACTTCAACGTAGGGTCTCAAAACCTTGTGCGTGTTCCTGAGTTCGTCTTGGACAGGATTAAGGAGTCTGTTGCTTCTGGTGATGCAGTTGATTTGGGTGATTGGAGGCCTACGCGTGAGAACCTTATCGTAACCCATAAATCCACCTACCGCGAGGATTTGGACTTGACGTTGGGTGTTGTTGGAAACAAGTACACCGTACTTCAGAATGCGGTTGCACTTCGTTTCATGAACTTCGTTCAGGAGGTTTCTGGCCAGCCCCTTGACATTGTTTCCGTTGGTTCTCTCAATGGTGGCCGAAGAATTTTCGTCACCGCTAAGTTGGTCGGTAGCGACATCTACCTGAGTGAGCGTGACATGGTGACACCGTACATTGTGTTCACAACATCGCATGACGGTACGGGTGCTGTATGCGCCATGATTACCCCTGTGCGTGTCGTTTGTCAGAACACCCTTAACATGGCTTTGCGTGGTGTTGACACACAAAAGATTGTGTTCCGCCACACCAGGCATGCGGAGAAGAGGTTTGATTTTACAGAAGAAGAGAACCGCAAACGCGCAATGGCACTTTTTGAAGGTGCTAACTCGTTCAGTAAGTCATTCCTTGACCGAATGCTGAAACTTAAGAGTCAGACCGTTGATGATACTTACACCAAGAAGTTCGTTGCAAAACTGCTTAAATTCAATGACGAGCAGATGGATGCTTGGATTAAATCCAACTTTAACGTACAGTCGTTGGTGAACGATAAGGTTATCACCAAGGGTAAGGGTGCAACCATTGATGAGTTGATGTACTCAATCGAAGAAGGTATTGGTCAGGGTTTCTACCGTGGAACAGCACTGCATCTGCTGAACGGCGTAACTACTTGGCAGCAGAATCACCGTTCAAAGCCAAAAGAGGGTGAGGACGAGTTCAAGAACAAGTTCGAGGGTGCTTCCCTCACTTACACTCAGAATGCATACAACCTGCTTACTTCAAACTCTTTGGTAGATGTGGCATAAGTTGGATTTAAATGCTCTAAAAACGAATTCGGGGGGTCTTATGGCCTCCCGAATTTCTAATTTGATACTATGTCTTTTTGCCAAGTCCATTGGAATTAGGTTAAATTGTGTCAAGCAGCATAACTCACTGTATTACGCACTTGCTGTCTGAACAGTCCATCCTGATGGAATACCGTTAACGCCTGTAGTAGTCCAAGTTGCAGCACTGTTCTTGACAAATGTACCTGAAGATGATACATTATTAACCCAACCCCTTGTATACGAAGTTGATGGTGTTGTTGTGAACATTGCCTTAATGTAATTCATATTTATGCATCCATCGAACATATAATTGTAGCAACTGCTTGCCAATGTTGTAGCAGGTAACTCAGGCGCAGTGGTTAAACCCGTGCAACCGGCGAACATACTGCCGTAGCAACCGCTTACCAATGTTGTGGCAGGTAACTCAGGTGCAGTGGTTAAACCCGTGCAACTATCGAACATAGCACCGTAGCAACTCATTGCCAATGTTGTAGCAGGTAACTCAGGCGCAGTAGCCAAAGACGTGCAACCACTGAACATACCACCGTAGCAACGTTCAGCCAATGTTGTTGCAGGTAACTCAGGCGCAGTAGCCAAAGACGTGCAACCACTGAACATAGCACCGTAGCAACGTTCAGCCAATGTTGTTGCGGGTAACTCAGGTGCAGTGGTTAATGACGTGCAACCACCGAACATACCATTGTAGCAACTGCTTGCCAATGTTGTAGCAGGTAACTCAGGCGCAGTGGTTAAACCCGTGCAACCATCGAACATACCACCGTAGCAACGTTCAGCCAATGTTGTTGCGGGTAACTCAGGTGCAGTGGTTAATGACGTGCAACCACCGAACATATTGGCGTAGCAACTGAATGCCAATGTAGTAGCGGGTAGTATCAGGTTTTCTGCATTTATAATTAAACATTCTAATGGTGTGCCGTAATCTTCACCATACAAATCAGAAAACAGTGAGTAAAACATGTGGTCTGTGACTGTTGTTTCACCAATGAAATCATCCCCGTGTATAAGTGACATAATATTTCCATAAACGCTGAACTCCATGTCCGAATAAAAGAATGGGTTATAATCTACATCTTCATTTTTATCATACGAAGCCAATGTATCATTATCACCCCTGACAAATGCGATTTCACCCTCTGACATCGGTATGTCCATAACTACTTCCTCATTGTCCACATTGGTTGTTCTTACCCAAGTATCGCCACCATCTTTTGAGTATTCCATATACCGTTGTGTCTCAACCGGACTCCATTCTTGATATTTAAAATAAACGTCACCGTCTCCAAGAGCCTCAATGGTGAAGTATTCCTTAGAATAGTCCCTAACGTATTTCTCGAAATGTACCTCATTTAGGTCAACACAGTATGATACATTGGGTGTCAGATAGTCCTGACTGTTCTTATATGCCTCATATTCATCATGAGTTTCAAATTTCTTTAAATATTTCATATTACATAATAGATTTATCAATAAATATGGACATAAAGATAAAATGCAGCCCGATTTGGACTGCATTTAAAATGTTGTTATGTTATTTCTATCAGGTTTCGTTCTTTCCTTTCTGAAAGTTGTTGAACGATGTTCGTATCATATTCCTGAACGTTTGGTCATTAGGCGTTTTTATCTGCAGGTTCTCAAAGTACCTTTTCAGTTGTTGAGGTCTTGCGAAAAGGAATGTCACCAACCTCCTTGTGTTCTGATTTTGAATGAAAATCAAAGACTTATCAGTTAGGGTATGAATTTCAGGACCATTCCTGTGTCCGGTTTCAACCACAAATGAATATACGGGGTTTCCAATATCTTCAATTTCATTAATCCTGTTCTGTCTGTCATTTTCAATGTGTTCAGTCTTTTTTGTCTCGTTAAGAATGTCAACTGGTTCGTCCATCATTTCAAGGACAAAGAATGTGTTTTTTGAGTTACCCATGTTTGTTTAGTCTTTGTTTGTGTTATACTGTTTTTCCATACCACAAAGATAAGTCTAATAATTGGATTAACCAAATAAAAACTGTTAAATATTGTTATTGGTTTCTTTTTTCTTGTATATCCAATCCGCACGAATTTCAACACCGCATTGCGGGCATCTTAATGTATATTTTTTATTATTTTGATATGCCATACCCGGTATGCTGTTGAATGGATGATTAAAAACACTCTCAATACTTTCGTGCAGGTCGGAATTGCCATATTCAAGCACACTTTCACAGTTTGTACATGTTATTCTTTTCCTTGGTACTTCTTTTGCTTCAATTACTTCAATCATTGTTTAATCCTTTCTTTTTTGCTAATTCTTCTATTTCTGAAAAATCTTCTTTCAATTTTTCATACATTTCTTCACGAGCGTAAAGATTTCCTTTTTCGCCTTGACAAAGATAACTTGTTAAATGGTCTCTTAGCCATATTTCAAATTTATCCACAAGTTCAGTGTCGATGTATGGTTTCTTTTCTTTAACCGTACATTCTTCTTCGTTGACAATTGTATGGCATAATCCACAACCTTTTAATTCTTGTGATGTCATGTCTTGTTTCCTATTGTTTCTAATTAATATAGTTTATGAAAGCATATTTAATCGCATCGTTTCTTGCCGCTTCTCTTGTTTCATATATTGCAGGACTTACATGGATTGAAAAATCTTCACTTCCGTTATTTTGAATGCTGTAACAGAAATATAAATCTTTTTCTTTATCTTCATAACGGGTTATCGTGATATCAATTTTCTTTTCATCACTTAGCCAATCAATCACTTCTGCTTGCGTTGGTATGTAATAAGCATCGCAATAAGCCCAATCTGGGTCTTCGTATGGTAATGTATACCAAACAGGCTCGTCATCGTTCTGAATGCGTATAAGCCTAATTGGACAACCCTTTTCAAGCAGAATTGGCATTAATTCCGTATCAACATAATAACGTTTCATAATTTGTTTCTTGATTTTATTCGTCTCTGTATGTTGGTATATAGTTGTCGTAATGTTCTATATGTTTAATTTCATCACCATTAAATAGACTGATTTCATATTCCTCTAACGTTATTTCAAATTCACGTTCGACAACATCATCAAAACTAAGAAATTCTATGTAGTACACGTAATGTGAATCCTCGTATCCGAATATGATGTATCCGTTTGAAACGCGTTTTAGGATTTGACAACTACTATAATGTTTGTCCCATATTACAGTACCTTCCTCAAGGTTTTTCGCTTCGTCTAAAGTCATTCTTCAAATACTTTAAAACCACCGTCTTTTCTTATTTCCCTGAACGCACTGAATATATCAAAGTGTGTTCGGCCAAACTCTTTTTGACGTTCCAAAAAACTCAGATTTTTTGGTATTGTCAGTGGGTATGGTTTTTCGAGATTGTAAGAAGACTTGTACGCTACGTTCTTAACGGCATCAATATACATGCTGTATTCTCCCTCATCCCATGTGACCGTAAATTCGGTATCGAACTCGTTGTTAATCCAATCCTTGTACCTATTTGCGAATGTGGTATCAATGCTGATTTGATATATGTTATCAATAAGTTCCATGAACTCTTCTTTGGTAAATACCTTGTATTCGCAGTTTGCTCCTCGGCCAATATCCTTATATCCCAAGAAAAGGAAATTATAGAAACCCGCATTACGTAACTTCATCACATATTCACGGGTTTTCTTAATGCCAAGCATTTCCGGAATTAAATGGATTGTTTGATATACGTGTTTTTTATCAGTAATAAAATATTTACTACCAACGCTAGTAACTATTTCAAGGTCTTTATCATCTGAAACTGAGATTCCAATTCCGTTGACATATTCCATTAACATTTTATTGATTTCCAAATCAAGACAGGCCTTCTTGTAATCAATTGCTTTAAGCGTGGTGTTTGCAATGTGTCCATGTCCATTTAACCACACAAGCAAATCTTTGAGATGTGGATACAGCAAGATGTTTCCGCCGCCAATGCTGAATTCGACACGTTTTTGATAATAATCTCTGTATCCATTCAGTCTGTGCAATGTCATTTCAAGTGTTTCCCAATCCGCATGAGCACCGTTTGGTGATGCATTCATGTAGCAGAACGGACAACCATTCTCACACATGTCGGTAATCTTCAGGTCAATTAGTTCGGGGTATTCGGGGATACAATCACCCTTTTCGGTCTTGAAGCGTAGCCTACCGTCTTTGAAATAACTGTATGTAACCCAGTAATTTCCATTTTTTACCGGTTTTATTTCATCATTTACTTTCCACGCTATAGGCAGTTTCTCGTGCCCTTCTATGGTATCGTAAACAAATTCTTCCTCGTCGCTTCCGCCAACGATAATGGCTTCATCGTCCTCAATGACATATCTCAGGTAATCAACGCTTGCCTCAAACGAGTCTGACGAATTAAATGTGATTTCACCCCTTCCGTATGTTCCGAAAATCTCATCATAAGAACCGTTTTTGTCTGCCTCTTCCTGTTTCTTAATCAGTTCCATATACTGTTTCATTTCGGGATAGAATGCACACAGGTATTCCAATACCTTTTTATTCCACGTGCAAGCCGCAATATATTTTATTTTGGCTTCCTTTGAGGCTGCAATTGTCTTTGTGAATCTTCCATAGAAGTTTTCCTCCATTACGTTTAGGTCATTAAGCATATCATCCTTATTCTTGTAAATGATGCTATGAGTCGAACTGCTGTTTGTCGCAGCACCTTTTCTGTAGTTTTTAAGATAAATTACATGCATAAAATATTAGTCTTTAATTACTTCTTTTTTGTTATCGCTGCAAATATACTACCACTTTTGCGTAATACAAAATATTTATTTAAAAAAGTTGTTAAAAATTATGAAGAAAGTGATAAGACTTAGTGAAAGTGATATACACAATATTGTAAAAGAAGCCGTTAGACGTGCTATTAATGAAAACATGGATAATGGTTTATGGGCTGAAATACGTTTTGTTCAAGGTGGTGAAGATTATGATAAAATAATGGACATGTTCTGTGGTGAAGAAAACCGTGAAACCGCATATTGTGCTGGTTATTCTCAACCTGTAATTGATTATCTTAAACAATGGGACGGTGATGAAAACAACTTAGTAACTGAAAAACCAAGGATTGCAAGTGGTGATACAAGTTATGAAGATGAAAATGGAGAATATACTTTACTTTACAATGGAAGTGTCGGTGGATGTTTCCTGCTTTATCGTCCTGCAAATGAACAAGAAATAGATTGGTATAATAACAAACGAAATCCAAATGAGTCAATCTTACGTGAGGGATTAAACAACCAACCTGATTACACTCATTACGCTGTTAATAAAGCAACGAATAAGATTGTTTATAGCTGGGCATATGGCGGCATTGAAGGGTCAGAACTAAGACAATTCAAAAAAGACTATTTCATCATTGACTTAACTGATAATGACCTCGACCCAAAACAGTACAAGATTCTTGGTAAAGCAGCATTAATGCGTCAAGGAATTGACCCAGACGATGACTCAAACTGGGCAAACAGTTAAAGGCAATGATACATCTGTTGACACAATAAAACCCGCGAATCTTTATTGGTTTGCGGGTTTATAACATTCTTAATCGTGTAAGTGTATTTAACGGTTTAAGGTTAATGTTGTTGCATTTTGTACTTATTGTACTCATCCTCAAGTTCTTTGATACTACTACAAGGTTTTGTTAATATTTCACCTGTTTCATAGTTCTTAAGTACCATTACTGAATCATCACCGTTTGGATAGAATATTCCGATTTTATCGTTAATTCCTAATTTATCATTGCGATAACTTAAAAATTTTTCTCCTTGCAAAAACTTTTTTCCATGAGGTGAATTCCATGGAATTTCAAGTCCATTTCCATATTTACCAAATCCTTCGCGTGCCTTCATATATGCCTTACTTGCTGCTCTATCTGCTAAATCGGCAGAGACTTCGTTAATTATTCTTTTAACGGATTCTTTGATAACTCTATGTAGTTCTCTCTCAGATAATCTAATTGTTCTTTTCATAATATTCTAAACTATTTTCTTATAAATATTATAGAAATTTATAAAGCAATTCTAAATCCGTGATACGGTGTCTTATAAGTGACTTCTCTCATGTATCTGAAGTGGCATCGCACATAACCCGCTACGTCATTCCAAGAACCGCTACGGTATACCTTATAAGAACCTGTTTCCGGACCTTGTGGGTTTGTTTGTGGGTCTGCTGTATAATATGTATACCAGTCATTTACCCACTCATAAACATTGCCCGACATGTCGTACAATCCAAGTTCATTTGGCAATAACTGCTTTACGGGGTGAGAAGAACCGTTGCTGTTTGTAATGTACCATGCGACATCTGCTGGCCTTTCGCTTCCTGAGAATATATAATAATGGGTATATTTTCCGCCTATTGCGGCGTATTCCCATTCCGCTTCTGTAGGTAGTCTGAAGTTCTTTCCTGTGATTCCATTCAGTTTTTCAATAAATGCAATGCAGTCATTCCAATCCACGAATTCAACTGGGTTCTGTGGGTTGGACTTGTTGATGCTTGGATTAACACCCATTACGGCTTGATACAGTTCTTGTGTTACCTCAGTCTCACCGATTTTGAATGTTGATAGTGTAACATCATGCAACGGTTTCTCAAACGTGAATGATGAGAGTTCTGTATTCTTTGCTCCCATTGTGAATGTGCCACCTTCAACCTCTATCATTTTGAAAGGAACACCGTTCACAACGTAATTACCATCATCCATTTGTCCACCTTCAAGCAAAATGTCAATAAGTACGGTAATATCCTCAATACTTACTTTTCCATCTTCATTTACATCATAATTTAAATCATCTCCACCAATCAGAAGATAATCGGTAAGGTCTGTAACATCTTCGATTGTTACTTTTCCGTCCCGATTTACGTCACCACGTATGGTTGAAGAATTTACACCTAAAAGTTTTGAGGGTTCATCAATAAAATTGTCGCTTCCGCATGACAAACACACTGAAAGCAACAATACAGTAAATAACATAATTCCTACTATTTTTTTCATAATATCATGCGTTTACAAATAAATATCACGCATGTTATAAACTTCTCACTTCATAAATTGATAATAGAGGATTATCAGTTATTTCACTGATATATTTGTCATAGAAACCTCTGACGTAATCAATTTCACTTTCTACCATTTCGTTCCTTGATATAAACGCATGCTTGGTTGCGATACCAAATGTAAAGAACATTGTTGAATAGTCCACATATTCTTCCTTGTTTTTGAAATTGAAGAAGTAATCAGTCCTGTTCTTCATCTGTTCCTTAATCATCTTTTCCTGTTCATCCTCAGGTTCACGTCCTTCAACGCACAGTTCCCAAGCGGCTTCATATATCTCACGGTTGTAGTTATGCATCTCAGACCAATCAATGTCATTGAAGTGTGCCCTGTAAGCAACCCCACCGTCTTTGAGTTTGAAAGGATTGCTGAATTGCGCTTCTTCACCAGTTATCTCAAGCCTTTGCTGATAACACTTCGGATACTGATAACTTGCAAGTGGGTTCTTGGTTGTATATGCATTACCTTCATCATCGTATGTGCAGTCGTTTTCCTGTGTTACTTGCTTGAAATATTCATCGGCTGTCATATCGAATAATTCGCGCACCCTGTCATACAGGTATTCTTTTTGTGCATCACTCAGGATTTCACTAACAGTGCGTGATAAAAGCGCGGTTCTGATATTATCAACTTCTATCGAAACGTTTTCACGCGCTTTATTTTTTAACATGAAGATATGTGGTTCTACCTCACGTTCTGCAGCATACATTTCTGCGATTTTGTCAGGGTCTTCACCCTCTCTTGAAATTACAAGGATTGTTTTCATTACACTTTTCATAATATTATTGTTTTGGTGCAAATATACTACAAAAATTCAACATTAACAACTATTTATCAATAAAACAGTTTTATTATGAGCATAACAAACGAAATATTAAGAATACAGGGTGCAAAATCAGATATTAAGGACGCTATAGAAAGAAAAGGCGTGTCTGTGTCAAGTTCTTTACTGATTGATGATTATGCCGACCTGATTGATAGTATACCTTATGAACCAAGACTTGTTATCAAATTTAATGTAACAAGTACAAGTGAGCCAACACCAATAATGGATTCTTATCAAACACCTTCTGATTTATTTTCTGCTATTGAAATTGATGGCGTTGAGCTTGAAACCATGACAACTTCATATACATTTACAACAACAGGCGAACATACGGTTAAATATACGTTGATAGACCCAACATGCATAGAAGATTATTCTTTTGACTCATGTAGTAATGTTGTTTCAGTTACTATACCTAATACTGTTACAATTATTGGAGAAGGTGCGTTTGGCGGATGTACTGGTTTATCGGGTCATTTAGATATACCTAATACTGTCACATCGATTGGTAGTAATGTTTTCAGTGGCTGCACAGGTATTAATTCGGTTGTTATTCCAAGCGGTGTAACTTCAATAAGTGATTCTGTTTTCAAAGGTTGTTCATCTCTAAAAGAGGTTGTTATGCAACATGGTATCACTTCAATTGGAACTAACGCTTTTGAAGATTGTTCTTCTTTACTTTCAATTTTTATACCAACCACTGTAACAACAATTGGTAGAAATGCTTTCAATAGTTGTACAAACCTAACAGGTAATATAACCATACCAGAATCAGTTACACTGATTGAAGATTATGCCTTTAATAATTGTCCGTTAAAGAGTGTAACTTGTGTTTCAACAACACCACCAACCTTAGTCAAACAAGGTGGTTTAGTGTCTGAATCTGTTCATGTGTTCGGGCTTGCCGGAAATGATAGTACTACCCCACCACCAGTTAAACCAACATATCCAATCTATGTACCTTCTGAAAGCCTTAGTGCGTATCAAACAGGAGCATATTGGAGTATTTACAATCAAGAAGGACGTATTCAGGCAAATCCAAACTCATAATTGATTCACAACAAATACATTTGAAAAGCGTTCAAAAATGGATGCTTTTCTTAGTTAACAAAAAATGGCACTACACATTTGAAGCGTAATGCCAAGGAAACGGAACTGTTTGTGCATTTCTACACATTGGACACCATAATCATACATTAAGTATTTATATAGTCAACAATTGTTGCATAAAACAGTGATATTTTATCATTTACAGTAGGAACTAAATTGGCATTCCATTCATTTCTTTCATGCTTTGGGCATATTTGTGGAATTTCTCACCGTTTGTTTTCTTTTTGAAGTAGTCATACAATTCCTTAACTTCAACGAATAGTCCGGGAAAAGCGTCACTGTCAATACCGACATCAACCCTAAGGTCGGGCAAGGAATTGTTGTATTCGTTTAACCTTCCGTGGCTGTGTCCATGAACCATAACTGAGCCATAATGTTTGCCTGGCCAAGTGACCATTGCATAATGGCATAAGATAACCTGAAAATCTTCTTCAAGCCATTCGTAATTTGACTTTTTGAAAACAGGACAATGAATTTGCGTTATCTTTTGAAAATAATTAACAAGTTCGGTCTTGTCAGAAGAAGCATCATGATTTCCAAGTATAAGGAACTTCTTTCCATGCAATTTGCTAAGAAGGCTCTTTACATGATGGGGTGAACCGAAAGCAAAATCCCCAACGATATAGACAAAATCTTTTTTACCAATAGTTGAATTCCATTGGTCAATAAGCCATTTATCATGTGCTTCAACGTCATCGATGTCAAAGCCACCCATTTCAGCCCTGTTTGGGCAGTGTTTCAGGATGTTCTTATGATGAAAATGTAAGTCCGCAACAAAGTATACTTTTTGACGTTTTTCTTCTTCCATTTAATCTTCTCCCTCTAAATAGCAGTATAAATCCTCTGAAAGGTCAGTATATTCCCACGGAGTAAACGGACATAGTTTCATTTCCTCGTCGGTATATCCAAAAGCACCATATTTTGCATACCATGAGAATTTCATATTATCTTTGCCAAAATAATCAATAATGCCATTCGGACTCAAATCAAGTTTTTCCCTAAAGAACCTTTTGATGTGGTGAACCAAGTCGCAATTATCATCCATCTCAATGTTAAACGCGCATGGTTTTGCCTGACCAATGATATAGGATAGTTCAACTTTAGCCTCATTGCATACACCACTTCCAACAATGTTTTTTGCAATATAACGAGCCATATAAGCCGCAGACCTGTCAACCTTTGACATGTCCTTGCCAGCAAACGACCCGCCACCTACGTTTGCGTAACCGCCATACTGGTCTACAACAATCTTTCGCCCGGTAACACCGCAATCAGCAATAGGTCCGCCTGTTTTCCACTCGCCATATGGATTTATTTCGATAATAATATCCCCGTTTCTGAAATACTTGTCATAGACTTCTTCATTCATCCAATGTTTATCGTTATTCGTGATTATCTCCATGACATATTTACATGTATTTTCAAGGCTATAGTTTGTGTGAAGCACTGAAACAAGAATGTGAACAATGTGCGGTTCGCCTTTATCGTCGTATTCTACAACAACCTGTGTTTTTGCGTCCGGTCCAAATGTTCTTGTTGGATATTTTGTGCCAGCGACCCTTTGACAAATTGTCTTGGCCACATATACACCCAACGGAAGGTATGAAGGGGTCTCATTACTTGCATAACCAACAGCGAAACCCTGGTCACCTGCACCAATAACACCATTTTTCTTATCAACCATAGCACTTATTTCGGGTGATTGCTCACCAATCAAGTTGATTATTTTAATATTATCAGGTGTCAAATGATGATTGTCAGGATAGACAACATGATTAAACACTGAACGCACAACAGTTTCATAATCAACCTTTGCTGTTGTTGTTATCTCACCACCAAGTACAACGGTATTGTCTTTAACCATCACTTCAATTCCAGTGCGGGCATTTCTGTCTTGGAAATAAATTTCCTGAAGTATTGAATCTGCAATGAAATCAGCCAATTTATCAGGATGGCCGTGCGCGACATATTCACTAGTTACAATTCTGTTTTTGCAATTCATTTTAATGACATTTAAAAGTTAGCGTAAAAAAAACACATGCCCACGTGTTTTAGAGAAATTTGTTTTGTGGGCATGCGTAAGTCTGTATTAGTACTTAAAAATTTACTCTACGTCGGGTGCTACTACACTGTCTGCAACGATAGTGTCGACCTGAACGGTGTCTACGCTATCAAGTGCGGTTGAGTCATTAGCGTCACTCTTCTCGCAGAAACCACCGCAACTACTCAGTGATACTGCTACCAATGCTAATACAGCGAATAAAAGCTTCTTCATAATTAAATTGTTTTTTTTTATTAGTTATTAAATGTTATTAAATTGTCTCATCTTACTATCTGTAAAAATTGACGTTGCAAAGATACTACCAACTTTTCAAATATCAAAATATAAATAGCTAAAATTTGTTAAAAGTTCAACATTTAACTACAGTTTTGACTTAATCAGTTCTACATATTCAGGTACACATTCAATTCCAATGTACTGTCTATCAAGGTCTTTTGCTGCTAAAAGCGTTGTTCCGCTACCCGCAAATGGGTCAAGAACTAAATCACCTTTATTTGTCCAAGATTTTATATGCCTATAAGGTATATCATATGGAAATACCGCCGGATGTTTTAAACCACCATCCTTTTGGTTTCTCGCAACCGCTATTGGCCAAATGTTATTATCAACCTTTTCTTTGTTGACATGATAATCGAGTTCTCTTCGTTTATTGTCTTTGGTTATGACTTTACCCGTTGATTTATAATGTTGGCCACCACACTTTGTCGGTATCATTATCGGATTAAAAGTTTTTGGTTTGCCCTTTGAGAACACAAACATATATTCAAAACATTGATTGTATCTCGGCTGACGCACCTGAGGGAGCGGATTTTTTTTGAACCAAATCATAGTATCATTCAGTTTCATTCCATGCTCCATGAAGTACAATGCCTGTTTGAATGATGTTCCCGTCTCACTACCGTTTTCTGTCTTATCTCCGACAACCCATACGATTACGCCTCCTGGTTTTGTCACACGTATCAATTCATTTCCAATCTCAGTGAACTTTTCCCAAGTCCATAAATCATGACCATTATAATTCCTTAGGTCATCGTAAGGTGGTGAAGTAACGGTAAGGTCAACACATTCGTCTTGAAACCCTTTTAGTATAACGGCGGAATCACCCAATAGTATTTGTTCCTTCACATACTTCTCCATAGTCATGTTCTTCCAATCGTCTGGTTATATCTTCTTCTTTCCCATCAGGATGAATTAAATATGTCCTTTTGTCACTGTTTCTTCTAAAACGCATTGGATAATTCATTTCCTTTATCATTTTTAAAAAACATTCATAACACATTGTTTTATACCAACCGTCAAACTTTTCACCGACATCTTCTTTTGAACCACACGTTTCGCATATGTTGTAGGATTCTGCCTCGGCATTACTAATCATATCGAACAATTCTTTTGTTCCGTAATTAACGGATACACGAAGTCCACCCCACTTTTCCTTTATCTGAGTGAAACACATCGGGCACTCATTTTCAGGATTCTCTTTGTTGTATTTTTCAATATATTCGGAGATTGGGATAATTAGTTCGTACCATCCCTTTCCACATTCAATGCCAGATAATTGCAATTGTGTTGGCAAATTTTTGATTTCGTTTTCCATGTTTAGTTTTTTTACTTGCAAATATACTACATAAAATATAAACGACAAAGATATTTATTTTAAAAGTTTATATATGGACTACAACGAAGAATATCGCAATACATATTACGGCTATGATAAAGAAGAGGTTCAAATTCCAGAACAAAGTGGAGGAGGCGGTGGTTCTGATATCACACCAGAAGACGTACAGCAAATGATTGATAATGCATTGGACGGAATCGTTATTGAACCGAAAGACGAAGATACAACTCAGATTGTAATAAACGGTAACGAAACTGATATTGATGACGTTTATTTAACTGGTGTTGAAAGAGATGGTGATGATGTTAGGTTTAAATTAAACAATGACAGAAGCGATATCGTTGTTGATACTGACACATTCTCTGACCCTAATATTGATTGTTCAACGTTCTAACTTATGGGTAATATCAGAAACATATTCAATTTGATGGAGCGTATTGATAATGCGTTCCACGACTTTTCATTACTAAACGAAAGTCTTCTATTTGAGGCATATTCACTTAACGATGTTTATCAAAAATACTATAGTGATATTGACCAAAACGTATTCAGTCAAATAGTTTCTGCAGACCCCACATCTGGTTCTGATAAAATGGGTAAATACTCAAAGTGGTTGTTATGGTTATATCAGAACAACAACTTGAAATTGGAAGACCTGTACAAGGCAACTGAATATCTCACACTTTTCCATAAGTTTAAAAACAAAATAGAGAATAATGACATTGGCAAATATAAATCATTACCGGAACTGTACAGGGCAGTACAACCTTTTGAAGGGCAGAAAACGCATAGTGAGGAAGTAAGGGACATTAAGAATGAAGAAGCCGAAAAAGTGTATGAAGATGATACTTGGCTTGTAGTCGTACCACATACTGAGAGGGCAGCATGTTATTATGGCAAGGGGACTAAATGGTGTACTGCGGCTACTGATGGTAATAACATGTTTGAAAATTACAATAATGAAGGCTTTCTTTATATCAACATAAACAAAAAGACGAATAAAAAATATCAGTTTCATTTTGAATCTGAACAATTTATGGATGCCACAGATGAAGAGATTATGTCGCCAGTGTGTGAAACAATTGGTATGAGTGATGGGTTGTTCAAATTCTATTATAGTAAGTATGGTGAACAGGCGACATTTTATCTTAAATTTCAGTCCAATGATTATTGGCCAAGTGATTTTGAAAAGGTTTCACAATGCAATTGTACAGTTTATACAGTAAGTACGGATGATGCAATATTTGTTACAGTAGACGGAGAGAATTTATTTGTCCGTGAATTAGAAGATTATGTAAAGCATTATAATAATAATTTCTGTATACTCGGACGATATATATTACTTAATAAAAACGGTGGAGGAAATGATGCTGTTGATATTTATGATGTAGAACAAAACAAACTTCTTTTTAGTGAAGTTTTTAATGTAAAGGATATTATATCAATTGAACGCATTAATCCTGATTGTACAATGCTAAACATATCATTTGGACATTCTGGTAATAGGATATTTAACCTTAAAACACTTGGTTTCTCAGAAACAGTCGGTTATGTTAACAATATCAGGTCACTAAGTTTATTCAACTTCGGAAGAACGGACCTTGGTGTGAATAGATATCCGGATAATATTGTCGCTATCATTTCGGCGGATGAAGATTTAAATGTAAATTACTGCTTTTTTGACACTAAAACAGGAAGACAACTAACAAAACCAATTTATAAAAGCATAAAAATGCACGAATGGTATGATAATAATGGTGAAAAGTGTCAAATCATGATTGCCACGAAAGCAAATGCTGACAAAGGTTATTTAGGTGACTATAGGGGGTCTGATGTCATATTTATGGACGGCTCTGTAATACCAAATCAAGAATTTTCACAAAGGTCTGACATGTATTTCGAAAGATGGTATAAGCAACAGCAAAATAAATATGGTGCATCCGTTTAGGGTGCACCTTTTTCATTATAGCGTGAATAGTTTTTCAACAGGCTTCTTAGTGTTGGTCTGATGCATGGCATTTGTTATCTGCTTTGACCAAATACATTTAAAATCTTCAGGCATTTCATATTCTGAGACAAAAACAAAGTGTCCTTGTTTTTTTCATTCTTCTACACCAATTATAGAACCTTTCGTAATCAAAATCCTTATAATTCTTATATTCTCCGTTTTTACCCACACCCCATATTGTATATGATTTTGTCCCTTTATATGGTGGGTCACAATATATCAGAGAATGTTCAGGTATATACAGTGCTTCGAAATCACAATGCGCAAAATGTACACCTTTCAATTTTGGCAATGATATAGAAGTTGGCCCAAATATCTAATAAATGCAGTCCAAATCGGGCTGCATTTTACTTTCTATAGCCATTGGGCCAAGCCACCCCATCTTACCTTAGCATAATTTTTCATATCTTGCTTAATTAGCGCAGATAAGCGTTTTGCCGCGTTTTCATTTTTAAGAGTAAAGGATAACACGTCATCAACAATAACCTTCCATATATCTATATACGTATTCTTCTCCAAATGAATGAGACTTATATCATCTATAGTATCAAAGAACTGTTCATTATGATAATCATCCTTTGATGCTGATTTTTTAATTAGGCTTTGTGCTTCCGTATAAATTGGGTTCGCTGAGTTCGTTTGCAATAAGCCAAACACACTTCGGAAAAAATCACACGCTTCTTTAGACTTGTCCGTTACGATTTGACCGATTTCTCCTTTATCAACCTTATTCCAATCCCATTGATATAATGCATATGCTCCAATCGGTGACGGCATCTTTATCGCCAACTTCTTTACCCCATCGTTATCTATAATAAGGCAAGCATCATTATTTCCAAAACAATAGTATATTTCTGCCAAATCCAATAATTGACCATAAACAAACTCTAAGAATTTCATATTTCGACGATATTTATAATTGATAAGAGTGCAAAATTAAGCAAATAATGGATAACAGCCAAAACGAGAACAATAAATATAAATGGTGTCCGAATGTGATTTTTGAAAAGGGCAATGTCAGCATTGGAGAGTTCAAGACCTTAGATGATGCGATGGCTTTTCCTATACCTGATGTGTGGTGTGTTAATAGAACAGTTGGTGATAACAAGTTCGAAAAGTACATGGCTTTAAATGTAAGGGTGTTGATTATATGCGATTGGTCTAAAAGCATTCAAGATTCACGGAAATTCGTCATTGCTTTGGTATATCCTGACGGACAGACGATATACTTTGATTTCAACGATATTCAGATTAATGCCAATGAATACGAGACATCGTTGGATGAAGATGTATTTTAACGCAATTGAACGAGTAGTAGCAGCGCATTATTGAAGGTCAAAACGAAAATAAACAACATAAAACAATATATAATATGAAGAATACAATTAGACTTACAGAATCCGATTTACATAGGGTTATTAAGGAATCAGTAAATCGGGTGTTGAATGAAATTGGTGACACAAGACGTGGGCAATACATGCTTGGAAGACTAAGAAATAGACAATCTAATAACGGCGGAAAATTCTTCAGAGGAATTAACTACAATGACGCAGGGGATTATGCATATAAGGCAAAGGGAAATTCATACAGTAAAGACTATGAAGAAGGTTTTCATGATGAAGAAAAAAACGGAAGAAACGCAGACTCAACTTGGGATAGAGGCAAATATGGAAAAATAAAGTTTAACTATGACGCAAAGCGAATGGCGGACATGGATGATTTGGGTAAAGAGTTCATTGACTTTATAGAAAAACATGATGGTGGCGTTCTTTTGCAGACAATTGTTGATTATGAAACCGGCAACCAAACAGGCCAAAAAGAATCTCCGTTGAAAGAACTGATTCCTCAATTTGAAGAAGAGGTCTTGGGCTATGAATGTACACCCGATATGGTTAAGGCGATAACAAATGCATACAACCAATGGTGGTATTACGCTGAGGGAATCTTGTGTGATGGCTATTAAGCTGCCTTACAAAGTCTAACCTCAGACCAACGGACAATCAAACCAATGGATTTGGCAAACATGTGGGCGAATCTTTCGGATTCGTCCATTTTTCGTGTATTCCAACGATACACGGCTTCATCGATATAGCCTTGCAGATGCTCGTCACTCACGTCATGGTAGCATCCGGTTATCATCCTACGGAAGTGCGACCAAAAGCCCTCAATGCTGTTGGTGAAAATATCGCCATTGGCATACTCCTCTGCACCATGATTGACCACAGCGTGACCATAACCTAACTTGGACAAGCCATTGTAGGCATTCAACTCATCGGTAATCACGGTCGAACCCTCTGCAACGAACTGCTTGATAATGGGCTGCAAGGTGGCTTTGTCGGTCTTTTCAACCACAAATGCGTGAACGTAACTCATGGGAACGATGTCACCCTTCTCGTCCTCGATATAGGTGCGTTCCATCATGCCGAACACCGGAGTCTTGGTCAGTGTTGAACGACCTTGGGTATGGGGCGTTCTCATGGATTTGTGCTTCCACTTCTCCTTGCCGCCGATATAGACCTCATCGCACTCCAAAGTGCCCCCAAAAGCCTCGGCATCGCTCTGAGGATAGAGCAGACGGATTTTCTGCAACATATACCATGCGCTTGCTTGGGTGATGTCTAGGTCACGGCTTAACTGATGGGAGGAAATACCCTTCTTATGGCTGCTGATAAGGTACATGGCAACGAACCACTTAATCAAAGGCAGTTTGGTGTTCTCGAAGATAGTACCCACGAGACAAGAAAAGTTCTTGAGGCAGTGGTTGCAACGGAAGCGACCATCGCCACGTTTGCTGCAATGGTGTGCGCCGCAGTAGGGGCAAACCACGTCGCCGTCGCTCCAACGAGAATCGATGATTGCTTGTTGGCATTTCTCCTTGGTATTGAAATAGGAGGTGAGAGAAATGATGTTATTAAATCTGCTAAAGTCCACGTTCTTCATATCGCTTTTATCGGTCTTTGATTAAAGTAATACAAAGTTCGCGATTTATCCAGGCTATCGGGAATATTTTTAGCTAAAAAATGCTAGAAAATGGTAGGATTAGGCAAATTTCGCGGGAAATGATGGGCCAACTTCTATATCATTGCCATATTTATTTTAAAAGTTTATATATGGACTACAACGAAGAATATCGCAATACATATTACGGCTATGATAAAGAAGAGGTTCAAATTCCAGAACAAAGTGGAGGAGGCGGTGGTTCTGATATCACACCAGAAGACGTACAGCAAATGATTGATAATGCATTGGACGGAATCGTTATTGAACCGAAAGACGAAGATACAACTCAGATTGTAATAAACGGTAACGAAACTGATATTGATGACGTTTATTTAACTGGTGTTGAAAGAGATGGTGATGATGTTAGGTTTAAATTAAACAATGACAGAAGCGATATCGTTGTTGATACTGACACATTCAATGACCCTAATATTGATTGTTCAACATTCTAACTTATGGGTAATATCAGAAACATATTCAATCTGATGGGGCGTATTGATAATGCGTTCCACGACTTTTCATTACTAAACGAAAGTCTTCTATATGAGGCATATTCACTTAACGATGTCTATCAAAAATACTATAGTGATATTGACCAAAACGTATTCAGTCAAATAGTTTCTGCAGACCCCACATCTGGTTCTGATAAAATGGGTAAATACTCAAAGTGGCTGTTATGGCTATATCAGAACAACAACTTGAAATTGGAAGACCTGTACAAGGCAACTGAATATCTCACACTTTTCCATAAGTTTAAAAACAAGATTCCAAATGGTAGTGATATAGGTATGTATAAATCATTGCCACAATTATATATGGCTATACAGCCATTTGAAGGGCAAAAGACACATGGAGAAGAAATCAGGGAAATAAAGGAGGATGCAGAAAAGGTTTATGAAGACGGTACTTGGCTTGTGGTAGTCCCCCATACAAAAGAAGCAGCAATATATTACGGAAAGAATACGAAATGGTGTACGGCTGCTACTGAACATGATAATATGTTTGACGAATATAACAAACAGGGAAATCTATATGTGAACATCAACAAAACAACAAACAAAAAATATCAGTTCCATTTTGAAACAATGCAGTTCATGGATGAAATTGATGCCCAAATTGCAGACCCAGTAATTTCAACAATCGGACTCACAGAAGGTTTATTCAATTATTATTATCAAAATTATGGTGCAAGAGCGGTATTTGGATTAAACTTTAATTGTGGTATTAAACTTTATAAAGATGAGTTTGACCTGATTCAGTTTACAGACTTTGCTTTTTCAGATGGTGAAGTATACGATTCAGTTACAGTGGTTGTTAAAGATAAAAATTGTTTTTGTTTAGATTTGTCAGAATTTGGTGATGGAGAATATTATACGCCATGTGGATATGCTATATTAGGAAAATACCTTCCAATAGGTAAAAAAGATATGGGAACTGTTGAGTTTTTCGACCTTTTTGAATGTAAATTCTTATTCAATGATATACTCGGTATTAAAAATGTATATTCTTATGACGAAATAAATTCAAGTCCATCTGACCTTATAAAATTTTCAACGACAGATTATCAAACCAACATTTTAGACCTTAAAACACTTGATATTACACCAATTGGTTGTTACGCTTCAACAGTTGAATCAATAAAAAAGATTGTTTATTCACCAAGAGACAAAGACCAATATACCGATGACATTGCTTATATCAATAAATCGGTTGGTGGCAGGAGTGGAATAATTGCTTTCTTTAATATAAAAACGAAAAGTTATTTAACCGATTTTGTTTATGATAATATCAAATTAGAGACAATGTATTATGAGGGAACAGGGTATATGATGGTATGTGGATTTAAATCAAAAACCAAAGACTACCAAAATGCCGATATTGTATTCTATGACGGAACTATAATCCCATACACTCAATTTGCACAAACAAGTGATTCATACTTCAGTAAGCACTTTGCATCACAAAGTAAATAACCTTTCAACAGGTTTCTTTGTGTTGGTCTGATGCATGGCATTTGTTATTTCCTTTGACCATATACATTTAAAATCTTCGGGCATATAGTATTCGGACACAAACACCTTATGTCCTTTGTTTGTCATTAGTCTGCACCAATCATAAAACCTTTCGTAATCAAAGTTCTTTGAGGTTGAATATTGTTTTGTGCCCTTGTATGGTGGGTCGCAATAGACAAGTGAGTGTGGTGGAACGGAATCTGTCAACTCTTCATAATCACCCCAACGGAATAGTACACCTTGCAAGTCATCAATCTGTGAAATCGTGTTGTTAATGTTTTCTGTGATATAGTCACGTGCTTTTCCATTCTTGCCCATAACGTTATGGCCAGAATATCCACCGTCAAAAAACCTCCCGTTATAAGACCCCATAAAGCCGACCCAACCCTTTATCGGATTGCTGAACCTCATGTCTTCTGTGTTGTATGAATCACGAACCTTGCAATAGAAATCACGTTCAATTCTCTTTGGCATGTTTTCGTGACCATTCGTAGTGAGTTCCAACCACATTGAGATTAAGTATTTCTGCTTATCATTGGCTATACGCGTATACGTGCGAGGGACATTCTGAATGACTGAACATCCCCCGCAGAAAACGTCTACAAACACATTGCCGTCGTAATTCTCCAACATTATGGGGAGTATTTCGGCAACAATCCTGTTTTTTGAACCCATGTATTTCATTTCCTGTGTTTTTCATTATATTTTTTCGTGCGTTCGTACTCGTGTTCCCAATAGTCGAGAACGTCATGTTTATAATCAAGTTCTTCACGAGCACAACTTCCCTTGTGCTGTAATGACTTGATTTCAAGTTTAATCCTTTTTATATTTTCAAGCAATTGTTCTTCGGTATATTCTGGCTTTTTTACTTTTTCATAATAATACATGTCAAAATAAAGGAAAACAATTGTTCCAATCAATATAACACTTAAGTATAACCATGCCATAATATTTCACTCATTTAATTCTTCATGATAATCTTTTGCCCAAAACTTATCAGGGTCTCTATCAATAATCTCAATATCTATACCCATCTTTTTCCAATAATTCTTAACATCTTCCTTGTTTGAAGTTGGTGAACCACAAGCAAGGGCAACGGTTGCTCTAAATTCACCTTCTTCTGTGCCATGGCGATAGAAATTTCTGCACTGTTCAATGCGTTCAATAACGGCTTCTTTTAATGCAGCGGCAATACAATCATATGGCACACCTGCCCATTTATTTAACATTTCCTTAAAAATGTCCTCTAAATCCGGAAGATGTTCAAACCCGTCATCTTTTTCAATAATGCCATTCTTGGTCATGTATTCTTCAAGAAGGTCAAAATGTTTATCCCAATAGTCTTCCATGCCATAGGCATTAACATATTTATCAAGAATATATTTAAACTCTTCTCTTGATAAATAATGCCTACGATAGATTTCTTCACCAATTTCTTCCTTTATTTCGCCCTCTCTTAGTTGACGTAAGTATTCATCGTAGTCACCAGCTGGTTGTGATTTTCTGTACATCTCTCTCAGACAACGTAACTCTGCTTCATCCATTAGTGTATCTCTATTGATGAAATTTTCATTTTTGTTTTCGTTGCAGTTGCCGAAGTTACAATTAAAGGGTTCTAAAAGTTTTACCTGCCTTGAAAGTATATCAAGTTCGGTCTGCATTGCCGAAAGGCGTTGTTTTGTCAGTTCTACAATTTCAGTCCCAACATTTTTTTCAAATTGTGGGTTTGAAAGTGTTTTTTCAAGTGATTTAACCTTGTCTGACAAGTCCCAATATTCTTTTGCTATGTTTCGTTTGTAGTTATCCATGGTATATTACTTGTTTATCTTATCTTGATAATTTCTTTTTTCTTCATCAATTGCGTCAAGACGTTGCATTAAATCGAGCGATTTGTTGACTTTATCCGCATCCATTGAGGCTAATTGGGTTTCTAACGCGCTATCTTCCTTGATGGGGTTTTTGTATTTTTCCTTGATGAGTTTTGGTACGTTTGCGGACTCAAATTTTTCCTTTATTTTATCGAAAAATTTTTCAGCGTCTTCTATTGCATCATAATAAATGTTTGTTGTTGTGTCTCCGTGAAAAATAACAATGCAGGGATTATGGTCAACTGTAAGGTCGCTATTTGCCTTTAATTTAGGGTAGTTCTTTTCGTTGAAATCCTCAACACTTGCATATACTTCTTCGTAGAGCCGTGGGGAATTTTTAAATTGCAGATATGGCTTTCTCTCTTTTGTGCCATAAAATAATTTTGTTAAAAAAGATGGCTTTTGGGGGTATACCCATTCAAGTTCCCTTTCGTGTACTCTACCACTCATAAGTTTAATCTCTGTACACGTCATTAAGTTTATTAACGCACTTACCTCAACAGGTTCTCCGTTGCTTTCAATCGCTTTATTCAATTTTACTAAATCCATGATGTTATTGTTTTGTTAAATTATTAATTGTGAAAGTTTCTGTGTCTAATTCATACGC
>Ga0310697_10001575_pt1 | contig 26232 bp, 19 predicted proteins | sample 172DNAGHGlowgp2_FD_203883 | JGI IMG/M metagenome (GOLD analysis project Ga0310697, IMG submission 203883) | Sheep rumen microbial communities from Palmerston North, Manawatu-Wanganui, New Zealand - 1728 DNA GHGlow gp2 (v2) (version 2) | ecosystem: Host-associated > Mammals > Digestive system >...
TGTCGTTGTAGGTGCCGGGCTTGGCTGTCATCTTGTACCAGTGGCCATCGAGATACATGCTGTGTTCGTGCAGCTTGGCGGGTTTGTAAATCTCGGTGCCCATGTCCTGCAGGTCGTAGCTCTCGCCAACAGCGGCGATGAACTGCTCCTTGCTGAGGCCGTTGAGGTCCTTCACCACGCGGTTGTAATCGATAACGTTCAGCTGGTTGTCCGGGAAAATAACAGTCATGAAGTAGTTGTACTCCTCCTTGCCGGTGTGGCGGGGATTCTGCTCTTTCTTTTCCTGTCCCACGAGGGCGGCGGCAGCACTGCGGTGGTGGCCGTCGGCGATGTACATGGCGGGTACTTTCTTGTCGAAGAGTTCGACCAGCTCGTCAATCAGTTTGCGGTCGTCGATGACCCAGAAACGATGGCCGAAGCCGTCTTCCTTGGCGATGAAGTCGTAGATAGGCTTCTTGGCGGTGACGCTGGCAACGATCTCATCGATACGTGCAACAGAGGGGTAAGCGAAGAAAACGGGCTCCACATTGGCGTTGGTGATGCGGACATGCTTCATACGGTCCTCTTCCTTATCCTTGCGTGTGAGCTCGTGTTTCTTGATAACCTTGTTGACATAGTCCTCGCTGTAGGCGCAGGCCACGATACCATACTGCCACTTGGCGTTGGCATCCTTGGGGTTCATGCTCTGGGCATAGATGTAGAGTTTCTCCTCTTCATCCTTGACCAACCAGCCGAGGTCTTTAAACTTATTGTAGTTCTTCACCACCTGGAGGTACACTTCGGGCGAATGCTCGTCAGTGCCTTTGGGCAGGTCGATTTCAGCCTTGGTCACATGGAGCAGGCTGTAGGGGTTGCCCTCGCATTCCACGCGGGCTTCTTCAGAATTCAATACGTCGTATGGACGTGATGCCAGTTTCTCGACGATGTCGACGGGCGGGCGGAAGCCCTTAAAAGGTTTGATGATAGACATAGTGTGTTCTGTTTTTTATTGTTGTTTGATAAATTCTTGTGGCGTTAGCACTGGAATCCGCGCAGAAGCGAAATCCCCGGTGTTTCTAGTGACGATAGTGTCGGCCCCGAAAGCAAGGGCGGAATAATATTGGATAGCGTCCTCCAAGTCGGCGAAATCGCTTTGGAGCATACGGTCAATCACTGCGCCGTTAACTGTGGTGATGGTGCAAATGGATTTCAAGATAGAGAGTTTCGACACAATTTCCTTGCGTGTGTATTTGAAACGCTGCAACAAATAGACTGCCGTGGAGAATGACAGCGAGCAACACAAAAGTTCCACCTCCTTGCGGTCGGCCATGCTGAAAAGCAGTGCCGCGTCCTGAGCCCAGGGCACTCGCTCCAACAAAAGGTCGAGCAGAACATTAGTGTCGACGAAAACCTTTTTCATAGATATTTCTCTTTGAGATAATCCTCGCGGGCAGCGTCGAGTTCCGCGTCGGAAACATTGACCGAATGACCGGTAAACATACTGGCCACCAATGGCGTTATAGTTGTATCGGTGCCTTCATTCTTCATGCGCAGCGACCGCACAAAATCGGCCACAACCTGAAGTAAATCCGGTGGGAAAGTGTTCAAGTCGTTGTTAATTGCTTCTCTGATATCCACTGCTGTCATGACAAAAAAAACATGTTATTTCGGACTGCAAAGATACGAACTTTTCCCGACATGGGGAAATATTTTTTGCCGAATGGAAATTTATTCGTATTTTTGCAGACGATTTGTCAACATAATATTAACGAAAAATATTGCCAATGAAACATAGCGCATAGGTTTATATGCACATCATAGAATAGAAAATAGCGAAGTAAGCTAAACTCTGGAATCTTTGAAACTTCGACAACTTCAAATTCCACCCAGGGCAAGGCAACGGAGCTCCCGTCGTTTGGCGTGGACTTGTACGTTGTAATTGGGTGGAAAGGTAGTCGAAGACCTCAAAGATTCCGATGAAGACTTAAAAGTTCCACGCTCTTTTTATGTGCATATCTCATCGGAACACTCAAATCATTTTATTCAAACAAAAACCGATGTGCCGATGGTATATAACTGGCATCAATTGAAATGAAAAAACTTTTTTTTCTCCTTGCTTTAATTCTAGGAACAACAAGTTTCACAGCATTTGCACAGTATAGACCTACAGAAAAAGATCTTGGAAACGATTGTGCAACAGAATCAGGAAAGCTTGGTACATGGAAACAGGTAACAGTTACAGAAACCTCAAATAACACAAACACAAGAGGGAATGCGAACTCGAATGGAAATACTGGAACTGTTGGCGTAAGTGCAAATGCGAGTGCTGGTACAAAAACAACAAAAGTAGAAGTGGGAGCAAATGCATCTTATCAAAATTCCAGAACCAATACAACAACCAATACAAACTCACAGTCTACTACTACCACTCGTACATATCAGGATATTCAATGTATTGAGGATAAAAATGCTAATAATCCACAGATGACACCAGTACGTTGGTAGTGACATCCGACTCGACGGATGTTTCGTTGTGGCGGATTTGTAATCCGCCACTTCTTTTTATTAGGATTTGCAATCCGTAAATATTGGCAATTAGACTAACGATGAGTAATGTTTCGGATTGCAAATCCTTATATTAAAATGCGTCGGATTGCAAATCCGTCGCAACGGACATTGACTGTCACCGCACTGCGCCTTACGGCTTGTACTGTGTTATTGATGGTCATACCTCTCCGAGGTGATTTATTGAAGCCCCTAGGTATATATGCAAAAGAAAGGTTTGAATCCGCTGACTCAAACCTTTCTTTTCGTTATGCCGAAAGATTATCCCTCGTAGAAGGGCATCTTGACGGTGACGGCTTTGAGGAGTTTCTCGCGGATCTTGATGTAGATCTCGGTGCCGCTCTTGGCGTATTCGGCCTTGAGGAGGGCGGTGCCGATATTCTTGCCGGTGCTGGGGCTGGGGGAGCCGCTGCGCACTTCGCCAATCTTGTTGCCCTCTGCATCGCAGACTTCGTAGCCGTTGCGGGCAATGCCGCGGTCGACCATCTCGAAGCCAGCCACTTTGCGCTTGAAACCAGCGGCCTTCTGGGCCAGGAGGAGTTCCTTGTTGATGAAGTTGTTGTTCTCGGCTTTCAGCTTGACGATGAAGGCCAGTGGAGCCTCGAGGGGGCTGACGGTGTCGTCCATCTCGTGGCCGTAGAGGGCGAAGCCCTTCTCCAGACGCAGGGTGTCGCGGCAGCCGAGACCAGCGGGCATGATGCCGAACTCTTTACCAGCCTCGAAGACAGCGTCCCACACCTCGATGGCTTTCTCCTTGGGGATGTAGATCTCGCATCCACCGGCACCGGTGTAGCCCGTGGTGCTGAGGATGATGTTGGGAATGCCTGCGAAGGTGAGGATCTTGAAGGTGTAGTACTCCATGTCGACGATGTTCTCGCTGGTCAGCTTCTGCATGGCCTTGAGGGCGTTGGGACCCTGTACGGCGAGCTGGGCCCACTGCTCGCTCTCGTTGACGAAGTCGCGGCCGAGTTCCATACCCATTTTGTCGGCAATCTGGCTCATCCACGCCCAGTCCTTGTCGATGTTGGCTGCGTTGGGTACCATAAAGTACTCGTCGTCGTGCACGCGGTAGACGAGCATGTCATCGACCACACCGCCTTGACCGTTGGGGAGGCAGGTGTATTGCACCTTGCCGTCGAAGAGGTCTTCGACGTTGTTGGTGGTGACGTATTGCATGAAATGTTTGGCGATGGGTCCTTTGGCGCGGAATTCACCCATATGGCTGACGTCGAAGACGCCTACGTTGTTGCGGACGTTGTTGTGTTCTTCAACCAGTCCGGTGTACTGGATGGGCATGTTGTAGCCTGCGAATTCGGCCATCTTGGCTCCAAGTTTGATGTGGAGGTCTGTGTACGGTGTTGTTTTCATTATATTAAGTGTTTGATTTGTTATTATTTGTGATTGTTTGTATGCGCTGTATGCGTTTACAAATATACGATTTTTTTTGCAGATAACCGGTTGTTGTAAAAAAATGTGTTAATTTATGGGATAAACATTTTGAGTGGTTTTTCGTTTCCAATGCGTATGATGTATACTCCAGTTGAGGGCAGGTTGAAGAATATGTTGTCGGCATGGTGGGCATTGGTAGAGGCGACTGGACGTCCAAGGAGGTCGTAGATGACAATGGGTTGGCTTTCTGCTCCGCAGATGGTGATTTGTTGTTGACGGGTGAGAATGATATAGCCGGGTTTGGAATCATCCTGGTCTATTCCAAGCGGGGAATGGAAGAAGGCCACAAGTACCGTGTCGCCTATGAGGGTGAGGTTACGTGGGTTGTCGGTATTTCCGTCGCTCCATTGAGTAAAGCGGTTGCCACTTTTGGGGTAGGCGTGTATGGTAATGGTCTCATCCGGGAGGTAGTAGCCCTCGCCGCTTACTGTGCCAAGGTCTTCGTTGTCGGAGAGGATGCAAGCGTATATTTGATTGTTGTTGACAGGGCATCCGTTGATTTTTAGGTTGTCTCGGAACCATTGGCGTTGGCGTGACCCTTTGATGGTGTCGGAGGCGGGGTTGGGGTTGGTATAGTTACTGTGGTATATGACGGCAAGTGGGTTGTCCGTGTTGTGGACGTAGAATTTGTCACCTACCCGCGACGGGCTGTTTGAATTATCGTCGATGGCTATGACCAGGTTGTCGGTTCCATTGTATTGAAATGGTGTTTCAAGCATTATGTCGTTCCAACCTTGGGAGAAGGTGATGTCGCCCACGAAGACGGGGGTAAGTTGTGCGAACGGGACTGGTGACGTGGTGTCGTCGAATTGTGCAAGTGAGGTGTGTGCGAGGTAGACAGTGCAGTTTTGCTTGGTTAGGGAGACGGTGTAGGCGTAATTGATGCTAATGGAGGTGATGTTTTGGGCGCCGGACAGTTCTGATGCGAGGTAGATTTGCTGGGAGTAGTTGTAGTTTTCGTTGTTGACAAATGGCATGCCGGTGTTTTCCTGGTTGCTGCCATTGTCGATTACATTGATGAGGGCGTTGTTGCAAACGGCAGTCATAAATGTAACTGTTTGGGGCAGCTGGCTGCTGTCGGCAAAGGTGTTGCCTTGGGGTTCAAAGAGTCCCCGTACGGTCCATTCGTATTGGGTGTTGGGAAGGAGTGAAGATAGGGTGGTATGGGTGGAGAAAACGGTGCGGTGTTTGAAGGGTTCGTTGCTGCCGACCGGCCGGTAGTAGACTGTGTAGGCATTGGCGTTGCCCTTCCATTTGATGGCGGCTGTGGCGGTGGTGATGCGACCGGTTTCAAGCTGTGCGGGTTTGCATCGATTGGTATAGCGGAAGGAGATAGTGTTGCCGGGGGATGTAATGTTGGAGATGGTGAACGACATGTCGGGCGTACCGTCGGAGAGGTACGGGTAGTAGCTGGTGGAGGGGGAGAATTCGGTGCGGTGGCGGTTGGGGGCAAAATAGGCCTCGTTCAGTTGTCCGGATTCGCTATTGCTGTTGGAACCGGGACGGAAGAGCCATATCTCGTCAAAGTTCTCTTCACCGTCAAAATTGGCATTGCCGTCGAAACGGGTGTCGATTCGGTAGATAAGCAGTCCACGTCCCGGCAGTTTGGTTTCAAATGTCTCGGTATTGTCACGGTATTCGACCACATAGAATTGGTTTTCGTCGGCTGAGGGGAACCGCAGGGCAATGTTGTCGGGCGTACTGTCGGCCACGGAATTGAGTGTATAGGTGCCGGGTGTGGTGACAAGCGGGATGCTGTCTATCCAGTTGCCGTATTTGTATTTCATATAGGCTCCCATGTGCTGGGGGGGACGGGAGTTGGTGGCCATGAGATCCCACGGGCCCACGGGCGCTATCTCGTCGCTTTGGCTGTAGCGGTAAAGGTCCGGGGCTCCGAGCGAGTGGAACATCTCGTGGCAGAAGGTGCTGGTGCCGAAATAGTTGTCGCCCGAACCCTCGAGGGCAAAGTTAAAAGTGTTGACCTGTTTCCCGTTAATATAGACATTGTGGCCGTAGAGGTTCCATTTGTGTGGCCAAAGCAGGTCGCTCCATCCTGCGGTACCTCCTTTTACGACGAAGTTTACGTTGTCGATGTAACCGTCGTTGTCACAGTCGAGGTTGTAGGTATTGGGTACAGGGAATGAGTCGTTGATGAAATTCACCGCCCCCACTAAGAGTTCGAACTCGCGCTCGGTGCGCTCCCTATAGTTGCTATATCCGATTGTGTTGGAGGCGGTATAGGGCATATAATAGTTGCGGGGGTGAGGGGATTGGTAGGACAGTATTTGGTTGCCTTGAGGGGTAGGAGCATAGTAGGTGCGCACAAACAGTTTGTTGTATGAAGCATGTTTGAAGTAGTTATAGACCGATACGGATGTGGATGACGACGAGTCGCTAAACATTTTGTCGACAGCGGAGAGCGGTCGGGTATAGTGTGTATCGTCGGCAAAGCGGATGAAGATTACAAGGTTGCAAAAGTCACCGTGATTTCGACCGCTGGTTTTTGCCTGCGGGATTCGGTACCGTTCGGGAACCGTCCACTGGCTGCGCAGTGCAAGCCACTCCCCGCGCGTTATCGTCAGCCCCGGGGCAATCCCCACCGAGGCCGGGTCCACTGTGCCCACCCTAAAGTCAGAGGGGCGCATACCCCCCTGTCCGTCGGCCTCGGCATAGACCCACCATCCTGAGGGCGCTTGCATGATGGTGTAGTTGTTGCTGTCGTGATAACGGTGATAGCATTCATCGCCTGTTGCATAGAAGTGTAGCTCCTGTCCGTTGGGTTGGAATTGGGTAACTGGCATGCTATTTACGTAAACAGCATGTGCACTTGTGGTACAAAAAATGGTGACCACGAAGAGCATTGCTTTGAGAAAATGTTTCATAAAATGAATTGGATAATGATGTTTGTTATTGTACTTGTTTGTATATCGATTTGTTAAGATAGAAAGCCTGGATGATTCCTCGCAAGGCAAGGTATACCATAAAGGCTATCCACAATATGTTGTTCCAGTTTTGGGTGGTGAGATATGAGTGATGTATGGCAAACTGTTTTAGGCCGAAATACACGATGAAGAACATGGCGGAGGCTATGAACATGCTGTTGCGCATGGTGCGTGAGGCTGTGGCTCCGACAAAGATGCCATCGAACAGAAATGCAGCAAAACCGCAAACTGGTATAATAAGCGCCCAAAACAGGTATGGTTTGGAGGCTGAGATAATCTCCGGCTTGTCGCTGAATATAGCAAGGAACCATTCCCCACCGATGGCATACAGAATGGTGAAAAGCAATGTCAGGATGAGTCCCCACACAAGCAGAAGTCTGACGGAAAGATGAAGTGACTTGCTGTCGCGGGCACCGATGTATCTTCCAACGAGCGATTCGCCAGCATAGGCAAATCCGTCCATAATATAGCTGAAGAGTGTGAAGAATTGCATGAGTAAAGCGTCAACGGCCAATATGGTTGGACTGATACGTCCGCTTGCGGCGGTGATGAAAGTGAAGACGGTGGCCAAACAAACTGTACGAAGGAATATATCACCGTTTACTCTAAAGAAACGTTTCATTTCCTGCCAGTGGAGCGAGTCGAGAATCAACTGTCGAGTGTGGTGTGCGTATTGGGTATTGGGTATGATACGTTTCACTTCCCTGTGCAGGAAGAATAGCCCAACGGCAAAGCCACTGTATTGAGCTATAACTGTACCGAGTGCCACACCTCGGATGTCCCAGTGGAATACCATTACAAAGATTAGGCTGCATAAGATGTTGACGCAGTTGAGGAAAATGGCAATCCACATGGGGAGGCGTGAGTTTTGCATGCCGATGAACCAGCCCTTAACAGCATAGAGTCCGAGTGTGGCTGGTGCGGCCCAAATTCGGACAAAGAAATAGGCAAGTGCCAGGTTCAATACGTGCGGGCTGCTACGGAAAATGAGTAGTGAGAGGCGGCTGACAGGCCATTGAAACAATATCAATACAATTGCCACAATCAGTGCGATGGCAATTGCTCGGATAAAGATGCGTAGCGACTCGTCAAAATCTTTGGCTCCGTAGGCTTGTGCGGTAAAGCCACTGGTACCCATGCGCAGGAATCCAAAATTCCAATATATGAGGTTGAAAATCTGCGTTCCGATAGCTATGGCTCCAATGTGGTCGGTGCTGAGTCTGCCAACAATAGCCATATCCACCATTCCCAAAAGTGGTACAGTAATGTTGGTGATTATGTTGGGCAAGGCAAGACCCAGGATGCGCTTGTTCATGCAGGTTTACAACAGTTGGGACTCTGCACTGTTGATGATTTGGCGAGAGTTTTGGTATGATACGAATGCTATAACATGGCAGTTGGACGGGTTGCAGTTTTCCGGAAGCGAGTAAGTGAGGCGAATCATGCTCTTGGTGCCGGTTGTTTTGTCTCGTTCTACCGGCAGTCCCCATAGATTGGTAACGCATGTGCGGAGAACATGGTTTTGTTCGTAGTTCTCAACTTCGCCTTCGCCTGCCTTGCTCTGGTGTGTATATATCTTGTCTTCAGTGACGAGTAGTGTGAGCGTTAGGTCTTCGTTGAAGTTGTCCAAAAACTCAATATGTACGTCGGAATAGTATTGCTTGTCCGAAGCGGAACCCGATTGAACCATGACAGCCACCTTGGGAGAAGTGCGGATGCTTGCAGCAATACGGTCGTCGAAGTTTGAGGTTGGGGTGAAAAGATCCCAAGTGTTGCCGGTGCGTGCACGGTTAATAATAGCCGAGGGTTGGGCGTTGATTCCAAAATAGTCGTACCATGAGTCGCCGTCTTCAGTACATAGGCTTGGGTCATTCCCTAATGGGCGACCAAAACCGTTAGAGCGGGAATGTACAGCCACGGTAACAAGTGAATCACCGTACTTGTCGGCTGCGGCATGGATGACTTCGTCAGCTTTGGGGCAGTTTATGCATCTCACCCCTGTGTATTTTTCAAGGAATGCCCGTTGGACATGGGGGATAACGGCGGTGCTTTCGTACCAGTTGCCGCTGGCCCCTGAAAAGATAACGTATTCTTCTTCATCAATTTTATCACATGCGGCAAATAGTGTCATACTTGCTGCGAAAAGAAGTATTTTTGATATGTGTTTCATTTTTACAGATGGCTAATGTTTTTTAAAATGATGTTGTAAGGCTGAAGGTGAGACCATTACTGGCTGGAACTTGACGGCAGACACCTCCGATACAAAGAAGCCCCTCGCGCTGTTTGCCGTAGCCCAGTTGCAAACGAGTGGCACCATGTGTATAGCCAATGCTGAGATTGTAATAGTTGCCGATTCCGTCATTGTAGGCATATTGGTCGCTGAGGGATATGAACCAGGCACTGGTAAAGTTGTATTCTACCAATCCCATGATCCAGTCGCCACAACGCCTGTCGTTAACGTCTGTGTCATATTTGCTGTCGCTACCCATCCATTCTGCCTCAAAACGGAATACATTCTTTTTGTCCACTTTCCATGTGAGGTCAGCTACCACTATGTGGTTATGGTGCACGTTGCCGGGGTGTCCTTCTACAATTGGGTTGAACACTTGGTATCCATATGTACACGTGAGCTTAAGGTCTTTGTTTAGTTTCTTTGCGATTTCGAGAGATAGGTCGGCATAGTAAAGCTCGCCTGTCTTGAACCAGTCTGATGTGTATCCAATACCAACTCCGGGAACCTGTGTTGTATCAATGGCTGTGATAACAGAGCCATTGAGATGGATGTCGGTGCCGTATTTGCCGCCGAGCGGGGTGTCTTTCTTTATTTTGTACATGACGTCACCCTGCAGCCCCATTTCACCAGTGGTTTGGGTGGCATAGGGATACATGCTCAAAAAAGCATAGGTGTGCTGTTTCGTGATAGCCGGTATGTAATTGATGTAAAGCATCTCGCCAGTGACTGAACGCTCGGACTTGAAACACATGTTGTCCACTCGTTTGGCCTGCAGGTTGGCACTGAACCCCTTTTGCGAATAGGTGGCATTTACCATAAGTGCCTCCCCTTCACGGTAGATGAATTCATTCATAATGCTTGGGTCTTGTCCTTTGCGAGCGTACTCGGCCTGTAACCCCCAGTTGCCATAGGCAAGATCCATTCTCAATGAACCGGCACCGACGTTGAGGGGCAGATTATAGACATGGCTCGGATCGGCGTAAAGCACTTGCGATTCTTCGTATTTGCTAACAAAACCAGCTCCAAGAGTTGCTCGAAATTTGCTTTCGGCCATAGAGGTGATGATGCTGTTAAAGTTGATTTCACCGTCAAGCCCGCGCACAATACTGTGACTATAGTCCCAGTAGTTACGTTGCTTTCCGGCAAGGGCTTTGAGTGTAATTCCGCTAAAAGGTCGAAGCGTTACATTAAGGCCTCGAATAGAATTGTCTAGGCCCAGATACCGGTCTTCGTATGCCCGCAGAATCATTCCGTTTCCAAACTGCTCATAGAAGTTGCCTGCCGTGACGCTGACAAAGTCACCCTGATAGCTGACAAAGTAGTTGGCTATGCCTTCCCCTTTGTATTGGCTGTTGAACCCGAGCAATGGGTTGTGGTAGGACTCAAAGCGCAACCCGGCACTAAAGTTTCCATTGGTGTAAAGTATGTCAGCGCGTGCGTTGGTGAGGAGTTTCTCTGGCACATCGTTGGCTCCAATAACACTGTCGGCTCTTGATATTTGTCCGTCTATTTGTACGTTGCCGGTCACATGACCACCCAAGATTCCTTGGGCTTGTATTCTACCACTTGTCCATATTGTCAGGGCAAGAAGAAGTAGGCATTTGATTACTTTCATGTGGTTGTCCTTTATTGGGGTTATTCTGCTTTGGTTTGTGCAGCCTTTCTTACGGCTTCAAGAAGTTCCTCTTCGCTGCCTTCGACAAACGATGTATGTTGCCAAACTATTTCTCCTTTGCCGTTGAGAACAAATGTGTGTGGAACATTTACCACATTCATGGCACGCTTGAAGTCTTGGTTTTGGTCAATGTATACCTCGTATTCCCAATCATTGCCATTCACATGGGGTTTTACTCTCGATGCGCTGCGTGCATCGTCGATTGACACTGCCACCAGTTTTACACCAGTCTCCTCTTGCCATTCTCCGTATACTTCCTTAATGGTGTTGAGTTCGCGGTTGCATGGTTTACACCATGTAGCCCAGAAACTGAGGATAATAGGTTTCCCTTCGTTTTGGATGGCGGACGTTTGCACAGAGGTGCCGTCAAGTGTTTTGATGGTGATGTTTTGCGGCATTGTTGCATTCTGTGCTATGGCAATTCCTGCCAAGGCAAGACAAATCACTGAAAGGAATAACTTTTTCATTTTCTTTGATATTTATTGTATTACTTACTATTTTGTATAACTGAATGACATTTTATTGTTTGGAGATAATAATTTATGTGTTGGTGGGGTGTGGCGCCGAGGGGAGGAGCAATTTGCTCAGTGCATCTTTGGCCGTTGATGGCGAGAGCTTGAGTAGTGCCAGGTTGGCTCTTTCTGTGTATACTTCTATCATGTCTTGGGGATTGAAATCGGTCGGGAAACTGATATCATGGGGTGAGAGCGAGTCCAATACATCATCGCGTATTTGGAATGTCATGCCATAATTATAGCCGAAATCATGCATCGTCTCGCACATGCTGATGTCTGTGTGGTCTTGTGCCAAATGCATGGCCCCCAATTCACAGCACAATGCCATAAGCGAAGCCGTCTTGCTCCCTATGACGTCCAAATAGTTGTCCGTTGATATGTTCTTTTGGGAAACCAGCTCCAGCTGTTTCAGCTCTCCCTGGCACATGGTGGCTACTGTTTGGGTTACACGCGATGTAACCTCTGGATTGCCCACTTTTTGGAGTATTAGCATCACTTGGGCAAGGTAATAGTCTCCACACAACACAGCCACCTGATTGCTCCAGTGGTGCCGAACCGATTCTTGCCCGCGGCGGGTGTCCGATTCGTCCACTACATCGTCGTGCATCAGTGTGGCATTGTGCAATAATTCCATGGCTGCTGCAAGCTGTACATGTGAGGGCGTTAAGGTGTTGCAAGCGCGTGCTGATAGCAGCAACAACAATGGGCGCAACTGTTTCCCCGGCTTCTGGGCTATGTGGGTTTCCACTTGGTTCAGCAATGGAACACTGCCTTTTACATACTGTAAGTATGTATCCCTGAATTCTGTGAACGGGAGTAGTACTGGCTCTTGTAGTTCTTTGAGTGTCATAGGCATGGGGAGTGTTGTTAAGCCACTTTTCTTCCGGTGGTTGTCACCACAGCCACAAGAATGTCTTGGTCGTCGTGTATATTGATGTGAAATAGGCAAGATGACCTGGTCCGTTTGATATATTGCGTTTCGGCAACAAGAAGGTGGCCGACAGGCTGTGCAATATAGTGGATGCTGCTGCCAGTTGATACCCACGACAGGGGTTCGCCTGCATCGATGCAGGGGCTGTTTGCCGCCGCAGCAAAGGCCAGGTCGGCCAATGTGAACATTACACCACCCATCACTCCACCCATTGCGTTGCGGTGCACTGGTTGCAGCCGCAACGAACACCGGGCGTGGTCTCGTTCCACCGTTTCAAGCGCCACGCCTGTTGCCTCCGTAGCATACAAGTCTTTCGAAAAAACTTCTTTGGCCCTAAGCGTTAAATTCGTCATAGAGTGATGATAACTTGTTATATAATCCTTTGCTGACTTTTACAAGCGGCATGCGGAGCGTGTTGCCAATCAGGCCTTCAATCTCGAGGAGCGCTTTGATGCCTGACGGGTTGCCCTCTTCAAATATCGCATTCATCAATGGCAGCATGCGGTAGTGGAGCGGCAGGGCTTTCTTTATATCCCCCTTCAATGCAAGATGCACCATGGTCGACATCTCCTTGGGCAGGGCATTGGCCATGACGGATATAACACCCGTTGCACCGAGTGCTATCATGGGGTAAGTGAGTGAATCGTCCCCCGATATGACGGCAAAACCTTCGGGTTTGTTGCGGAGGATTTGCATCACCTGCCCAATATTGCCCGATGCCTCCTTGATACCAATAATATTGGGACACTCAGTGGCCAGCTGGAGGGTTGTTTCGGGCAGCATGTTTATACCGGTGCGTCCCGGAACGTTATACAGTATTACAGGAACGGGCGATGCATCGGCTATCTGTTTAAAATGCTGAGCCAAACCCCTCTGGTTAGGCTTGTTATAATAGGGAGTGACGGACAGGATGCCGCTTATGCCGTCGAAGTTGGTGTTGGCAATCACGTCGGTTACAGCCAGGGTGTTGTTGCCCCCAAGCCCAAGCATAATAGGGCAGCGGCCTCCGACACTTTCAATGATGAAGTCTTGCAATGCATGGCGCTCGGTTTCCGTCATGGTGGCGGCTTCACTTGTTGTGCCAAGTGCCACGATGTAGTCAACACCACTCGAAATAATGTGGTTGATGAGTTTTTCCAGTTTGCTGAAGTCTATGGTCTCCTGTTTTCTGAAAGGTGTAACCAGTGCTACACCTGTGCCGATAAATGGATTCTTCATTGCAATGTGTTTTATACGGTTTGAATGTGTGATAGTTTACTCTGTTTTTCTGATTTGTACAAGATATTCAAGAATGTTGGGCAGGTATCGTGACAACTCGAATTGCTCTTTGCCAAGAATCAAAAGGTCATATATGTCGCGATAACGTCTGGACGGACAGGCCGTTGTCGGCAATCCGTTGGGCAATGTGGTATTCGGGTCTTTACCGCAATACCCAACCCTCAGGTTTGAGGAGGTGTTGAGTGTTACATAGGGTCCAAAGAGCGTGTCGTCGGTAGTGGCATCGATCAACAGGTCGTAGTGGTATTTGGTGAAGGGCTGGAGGTATTCGGCTTTGGGCAGTCCGTATTTGTCGGTTTGCTCTTCGCTGGCGGGGGGTTGGATGGTCCGGAGGGTGGTGCCCCTTTTTTTCAGCAGGGTGTGGAATTGGCTGAGGGTGATGGTGTCCCGGTCGGTTTGGCAGTGGACGATGAGGCCGATGCTGCCTATGTCGTTCAGGTGCATGATGCGTTTTCTGTGCGGTTTGGCCGCCAGTTCCTGCATCACGGTGTCGATGTGCTGTTCCCGTATTTTGTCTACCAGGCTCACTTGCTTGTTTTGGTTTGTGTGTTTTGTTTCTCTAATTTGAATGACTTGCGGTGGAGCGCGGTGGGGCCGTAGATGGCAAGGGCTTCGTAGTGCCGGGCGGTGGGGTAGCCTTTGTTTGAGTCCCATCCGTATTGGGGATGTTTTTGGTGCAGGTCGTTCATGTAGTCGTCCCTGTAGGTTTTTGCCAAGACCGATGCCGCCGCGATTGAGAGGTATTTGGCGTCACCTTTTACGATGGTGCAGTAGGGGATAAGGCTTTCGCTGTAGAACCGGTTGCCGTCGATGAGCAGCAGTTCCGGTTTAGTTTTCAGCTGGCTCACGGCCAGGTTCATGGCGTGGATGGCGGCCCTCAGGATGTTGAGCCGGTCAATCTCGGCGGGTGCGACGGAGGCGACCGCCCAGTCCACGGCATCCCGTTCAATCTCTTTGCGGAGCCGGTAGCGGTGGCTCTCGGACAGTTGCTTGGAATCGTTCAGGCTCTCGTTGCGATAGTCTTTGGGCAGTATGACTGCAGCCGCATATACGGCTCCCGCCAAGCAGCCGCGGCCGGCCTCGTCGCAGCCGCATTCGATCAAGTCGGGTGTGTAGTGGGAGAGCAGCATGGGTTACAGGGCATTGGTTACGATAAAAAGCAGTATGAGCAGGAGGAAGCAGATGTTTGAAAGCAGCTCTTTGCGCTTGGGCTCGATGAAGAGGAAGGTGCTGCAGCATGCAAAGGGCATGGCATAGCCTTGCGTCTGGACGGGAAACAGGGTGGTGTAGAACGAGATTGCCACGCTCCCCAGTGTGAAGAGCAGCAGTGTGATGATGTTTTTGTTGAAGTTGATGCTCCGGTTTTGCCCGCCGCCAAGGGCTGTCCCCAGTCCTGTGATTAGCATGAGCAAAAACACGATGCTTACCACCCATTCCACTATGGTGCCGCCAGCCTTTAGGTGTAGGTCTGTCAGGTTGTAGACCAGCAGATAGTTACGGTAAAACAGCTCGTCGCAGAGAAAGTAGTAGGTCTCCAGCAGGATGAAGGGGGCCAGGAAGCCCAATATCAGCATTGTGTTGTCGCGCCAGGAGTAAAGGCTGTAGTTGAACATACTTGCCACTAACGGGATAAGAAACACTACCATGACAGGGCAGAAAAGCGCGGACATCGCAATGCAGGCCGAGGCACCGAATATCTTGTCCAGACCCACGGAAAGCAGGGTGCTGGTCAGCAGCAGCTGGTCGAGACCGATTATAAGAAACAGGCTGCCAAAAATGATTGGGCTTACCGTCGGATGGCCGATGCTCATGGCAATGATATAAAAAAGCATTGGCAACAGGGAGCTTTGGCTAATCATTTTATGGCGGTAGAGGATGCTGTTCAGCAGCACCCCTTCTGCTATCACCAGCAGGAATGCCACAATGGTTGAAACCACCGGCGACATTCCTCCGCATATAAAGTGGTACAGGTCGCCCCCGCCATCCAAGATGGGATGTATGGGATGAATGAAACTTCTCATCCACATAAGGGCCGACACTATGAGTATGACGGCAATCTGCGCGGGTATGTTGGTCCGGAATGTCTTCAGCATCGTTATGGATTGTGACGGCTCACTTTACGAGTCTTGTGTTCCGGGCACCGCATTTCACTATATAGATACCATGGGGGAGTTCCGAAATGTTGATTGTCGCCTGCATCACCACCTGAGTCGAAAGCATCAGGGTGCCGTTGATGGCATATATGGATACGGTCTCAGGCGTGTGGCGGCCAGTCATAACGGTCACATGGTCGGTGGCGGGGTTGGGGAAGACCTGCAGCGATTTGGCAAACCACTGCTCGTCAGCCTCGCGTATGTCAACATGAGCCAGGGCCTCGTTCACAGCGGCCAAGGCATCCACCTTGCCCCAGCCCCAAACGTCGCTGATGCTGTCCCGTTCGTGCAGGGGTCCGGTCTTGATGTCGTTGCGGGTGGTGGAGCAAAGTATCTGGCGCACTTCAGCTGGCGTCAGGGTGGGGTTCGCCTCAAGCAGCAGGGCCACTATTCCTGTTACGGCAGGACACGACATGGAGGTGCCTGACATCCTGGCCCAAATGTATTGCCTGCTGGCATATGTGTAGGTCATAATGCTCGTGTAGACCTCATCAGAATAGGAGCTTATGGACGACACAACGTTGAGGCCGGGCGCCGACAGGTCGGGCTTGTGGCGACCGTCCATTACCGGTCCGTGACTCGAAAACGAGGCTGCAACACCGGGATCCAAAGTCCCTTCCGGTCTACGGCCGTCGGCGTTGTGTGCCGCCACCGTGATGCAGCTTTCCGCACAGGCGGGCTCGCCGATGCCATAGCTGTTGTCGCCGTTGGTGTAGTTGGGGTAGTAGCTCTTTGAAAAACGGGCGCCCATGTTTCCCGCACCGTTGGCCAAATCGGCCACGTTCCAGATGTGGACTGTCCCCTCGGGGGCGGTGACGCCAAGGTGTATCCTGTAGGCAGAATTCTTGTAGACAGTAAGCAGCACGTGCGGACGTTGGTTGAAGATATTCGAGTTCTCCACCGTCATGCGGAAACGGAGCGTATCGTTGTTGGTTGCCACCAGGAAACTGTCGAGCGTGTAGCTTCCGGCTCCTCCGCCGGGCGTCGTCATCAAGGTGCTGTGCCAAGGCAGGCAGACAGAGTCGTTGTTGCTTAGCATGGCAAACGAGACGTCGAAATGCTTGCCCGGTTCGCCCCAAATCACAATGTCCTGCCCAATCTCTTTGTAGTCATAGTATTCTGCAATCGAGCGCAGGGTGTCCTGCTGTCCGGCGTTGAAGGTTTTCGAAAGGTGGAAAAAGTCGTTGCCGCAGTTGCCGCCGCTTGTCACGAACACCACACCGCTGTCCGACAGGTTGTTGATGGCCTGGCTTGCCAATGAGGTGCCGTCGATGGGGCCGAGCGTATACATACCCCAGCTGTTGTTGATCACCAGCCGTTTGCCCTCTTCCTTGGCCACATTTTTCATCCAGTTCACGGCATCGAGCCATGAGGCCAAATCCAGCCGGAACGAGGCAAACAGCAGATTGGCATATGGTGCCTGCCCAACATACTGGCCATCAATGCCGCGACCGGCACAAATGCCGGCCACGTGGGTGCCGTGGGTGGCGTAGCCGTAGAGGCCGGAGGTGTCGCCCTTGGCCTCCAGCAGGTCATGCCGCCCCACGATCTCGGTGCCGTAGTCAAAGCCTTGCGGCGCCGGACCGGCCAGACGGAACTGGTCCCAGGCGCGCAAAAGTCTGCGGTTGTCCTGCCCGTTGTTGTTGAAATTGGGGTGCTTGTAGTCAAATCCCCAGTCGGTTATGCCGATAATGACATCCTTGCCCGTATAGGCTTGGGGCAGTCCGAGACCCGCCTGCACACTGTCGGTGCGCGTATCCACACGCGTCCTGTTCATTGTGGGGAAAACGGGTTGCGAGATGCAGTACTGCAGAATATCGGCACAATTGTCTATGGCATACAGATTTTTGACGGGGAGGCGCAGGGTTACAATATCGCCCGCTTTGGCTCCGGCCACAATCCCATAGGGCGCAAGGGTGCGTGCGTCGAAACGCGGCGACACTTTGGCCAAAAGCCGCACCTCTTCGTTGCCGGCCTTCTGGAGCAGTTTCACCTGCGACACGGCGTCGCATTTGACGTTGACCGACAAGTCTAAACGCTGACCATAAGCCTGCGTTGCAAGCAGTAGTGCTGCTATAATGGATAATTTTCGTATCATGATAGTTCAGTTTGGGTTATTCTTCCAGTTTCTTTTCCACCTTGCCCTCTTTGTAGATGGCATGGGTCACATTGCCCCGGCTGTCGGTAAAGGTGCCCTCGCCGTCGTATTTGCCGTTGGCCCAGTGTCCCGAATAGCGTGCTCCGGTCTCAAACACATACTCACCCTCGCCATTCATCAGACCCTGGTGCCACTGGCCGGTGTAGGTGGCGCCGTTGGGCCACACGCGGCGGCCCTGGCCTTCGGGCTCGCCCTCAACCATCTCGCCTTCATAGTATCCGCCCTTGGCGTAGGTAAACTTGCCCGTCCCGGTTTGGCTGGCGCCGTCGGTGAAATCGGCCTCAATCACATCGCCGTTGGGGTAATAGACAAATCCTTTGCCCACCATTACGCCTTTCTCCCACGAACCCTCGCACCTTCCGCCGGTGGCGTAGGTATAGATTCCCTGGCCGTGGTACATGCCTTTTCTCCACTCGCCGTCGTAGCGGTCGCCGTTGGCAAACTGCATGGTGCCGTTGCCCGAAGGACGGTTGGCCTCGTCGAGGCTGCCGTTGTATACATTCCCGTTCTTATACTTAATGGTACGTGACACCTGCGCAGTGGCAAACTGGCTGAACACCAATGCCATTAAAATCAAGCTTAGAATAAGTTTAGTCTTTTTCATGAGTGTTTATTTTTTTGCAAAAGTACAAAAAAAATGGCAACAAATGTTTTTTTTTGTTCATATATTAGTCAAATGGCTAAGAATTAGAATTATGCAACCTGCCAAACAGCATCGCGCCCCAAGGCCGTCCCATACGCGTTGTCCCATCCGCAGCAGCCGCATGCTCCCGAAACCCAATGCCTGCTCCCCGCCCGCTGCTTACCCGCTGTCCCTTCGGTCCTCCGCCCGTCATGCCCCGCTCCTTATTCTCTCGTTATTCTACATTTCCTCGTTAGTTCTTCGATCATGTGTAGAATAACTGTAGAGGAACTGCAGTGTAATTGTCGGCTAAACAACGGGCAAGGGTCTTCCCGACAACGGTGCCGCTCCCTGCTGTCGCCGCACTGACCCGGCCAAATAATTTTACACAACGCAATGGGCTGGTATATATGGTGTTGTCTTTATATCAACAGCTGCGGAACCATTCTTTTTTCACTAAAATTAAATATGTGGGCAAAAAGTTGTATCTTTGCAATCTAATTTATTAATTAAATACATTTCAAAATGTCAAAACAACAGATAGTTAATAAAGATGACCTCGTCATCCGTTTTGCTGGAGATTCCGGCGACGGCATGCAACTTTCGGGCACGCTGTTCTCCGATGCAGCAGCCTTGACGGGAAACGATATCGCCACCTTCCCCGACTATCCTGCCGAAATCCGTGCCCCTCACAACACGGTTGCAGGTGTGTCCGGCTACCAAGTGCACGTGGGTTCGCACATCTATAGCTCAGGCGACAAGTGCGACATCCTCGTGGCCATGAACCCCGCCTCGTTCAAGTCGCAGCTCAAGTGGGCCAAGAAGGGAGCCACCGTTATTGTCGACGCCGACACCTTTACCCCTGAGGCATTGGAGAAGGCAGGCTACAAGGACAACCCCTTTACCGACGAGTTTGAGCGCGCCTACACCATAGTCCACGCCCCCATCACCTCCTTCACCCAGCGCATAGGGCAGGAGCAGGGTGCCGACAAGAAGACCGCCGACAAGAGCCGCAACATGTTTGCCCTCGGCATGATTTTCTTCCTGGCCAACAAGACGCTCGACAAGACATATGCTTACCTTGAGCGGAAGTTTGCCAAGAAACCCGACGTGGTGAAACTGAACAAGGCCGTGCTGACCGAAGGCTATGAGTATGCCGAGAAGCTCGAGCTCATCCATTCCAAGATTGTCGAAGTGGCCAAGGCCGAGATGCCCAAGGGCCGCTACCGCAATATTACGGGTAACGTTGCCACCGCTTGGGGCTTGCTGGCTGCCAGCGAACGCAGCGGCCGCCGCCTGTTCCTCGGAAGCTATCCCATCACCCCCGCCACCGATGTGATGGTGGAACTGGCCAAACACAAAGGCTTGGGTGCACGCGTCTTCCAGGCCGAGGACGAGATAGCCGGTATCTGCTCCGCCATCGGCGCCAGCTTTGCCGGTGCACTGGCTTGCACCAGCACCTCCGGCCCCGGTCTCTCGCTCAAGAGCGAGGCCCTTGGCCTGGCCGTGATGACTGAGCTGCCCTTAGTGGTCGTTGACGTGCAGCGCGGTGGTCCCTCCACCGGTTTGCCCACCAAGACCGAGCAGAGCGACCTGGTGCAGGCCCTCTATGGCCGCAACGGCGAGGCTCCGCTGATTGTGGTGGCCGCAAGCAGCAGCGCTAACTGTTTCTACTGGGCCTATACCGCAGCCAAGCTGGCACTGGAGCACATGACCCCTGTCATTCTGCTTACCGACGGCTACCTTGGCAACGGCTCGCAGCTGTTCCGCATCCCCAAGGTTGCCGACCTGCCCAGCATTACCCCCCGTCTGGCCAAGCCCAACGACCCCAACTATCGTCCCTACCGCCGCGACCCCGAGACCTACGCCCGCGAATGGGCCCTGCCCGGCATGGAAGGTCTGCGCCACCGCGTAGGCGGCCTTGAGAAATGCCCTGACGGCCCCCTCAGCACCGACCCCGAAAACCATGCCCTCATGGTTCACAACCGTCAGGAGAAGGTGGACCGCGTGGCCAACTACATCCCCGAACAGGAAGTGAAGGGCGATCCCGATGCCGACCTGCTTGTTGTGGGATGGGGTGGAACCGCAGGCGCTCTCACCCTCGCTGTGGAAGAGTTGAACAACGAAGGCAAGAAGGTGGCTTACACCCATTTCAACTATATCTGCCCGCTGCCCAAGAATACCGGCGATATCCTCCGCAAGTACAAGAAGATTGTGGTGTGCGAACTGAACAACGGCCAGTTTGCCGGCTATCTGCGCACCAAGTACCCCGAATGCCCCATGACACAGTATAACAAGATTATGGGTCTGCCGTTCGAGGTGGGCGAGCTGAAAGCTGAGTTCAACAGACTTCTTGAGAAATAAAATAGAAAAGTTACAGACTTTATAAAAGGCAATATTATGGAAAGACATTTCGTCCCCAAAACAGACGCTGAATATTCAAAAATCGATTTCACCAGCGACCAGATGGTGAAATGGTGTCCCGGCTGTGGCGACCACGCCATCCTCGCTTCCCTGCTCTCAGCCTTCCCCAAGCTGCACGACAAGAAGGAGAATATCTGCATGGTTTCCGGCATCGGATGCTCCTCGCGTATTCCTTATTATGTCGATACCTATGGCTTCCATGGCATCCACGGACGTGCCTGTGCCATTGCTACAGGTGTTAAACTGGCCAACCCAGAGCTGAGCGTGTGGGTCAATATGGGCGACGGCGACTCAATGGCAATCGGTGGCAACCACCTTATCCACGCCATCCGCCGCAATCAGGACTTGGACATTACCATTTTCAATAACGAAATCTACGGCCTCACCAAGGGACAGTACAGTCCCACCACCAAGTTTGGCCAGGTGACCAAGACTTCGCCCTACGGCACTATCGACTATCCTTTTAACCCCGGCGAACTCGTCATGGGAGCCCAGGGCACATTCTTTGCCCGCACCCTCGACTGCGTTCCTGCACTTACCACCGATGTAATGGTGCGTGCCGCCGAGCACGACGGAACCTCTGTCATCGAGGTGCTGCAGAACTGCATGATATTTAACGATAAGACCCATGCCGCCATCACAGACCGCGCTGTGCGCGACGACCGCACCATTGTGCTCGAGCACGGCAAGCCCATGATTTTTGGCAAGGAGCGCAATAAGGGTCTCCGCTTTAATGGTCGCCAGCTCGAGGTGGTCACCATTGGCGAGAACGGCATCACCATGGACGATATTATGATTCATGACGAAACCACCGAGGACACCGGTATCCACATGATGCTGGCCCACATGGGTGGCAACATGCCTGTCGCCTTGGGTGTTATCCGCAATATCAAGAAACCCTCTTACACTCAGCTCTACGAGCACCAGATGGATGAGGTGAAGGCTTCCTGCAAATACAAATGCGTGGACGACCTGCTCAACTCTGGCGACACCTGGGAAGTCTGAGTAAATCAATAATAATGAAGAATTAAAAATTAAAATCAGGACAGTGTGCGCCTTGTTTTAATTTTTAATTCTTCTCTTTTTGCAATTGAAACTTAATAATCATAATTACATGTCTCTTGCCCCCAAATACGACCCCAGAATAGTGGAGGAAAAGTGGTACTCCTTCTGGGTAGAAAAGAAACTCTTCCATTCCGAACCCGACAACCGCAAGTCGTACACCATAGTCATCCCGCCCCCCAACGTGACCGGGGTGCTGCACATGGGCCACATGCTCAACAATACCATACAGGACGTGCTCATCCGTCGCGCCCGCATGCTGGGTTTCAATGCCTGCTGGGTGCCCGGTACTGACCATGCCAGCATCTCCACCGAAGCCAAAGTGGTGGCCATGCTCAAGGAACGCGGCATCGACAAGCGTGACCTCACCCGTGAGCAGTTCTTGGATTATGCATGGGAATGGAAAGAGAAATATGGAGGCATTATACTCAAGCAACTCCGCAAGCTGGGAGCCTCCTGCGACTGGGACCGCACCGCCTTCACCATGGACGACATACGCTACGAGAGCGTTATCCGTGTCTTTGTCGACCTCTACAACAAAGGCCTCATCTATCGTGGTGTGCGCATGGTGAACTGGGACCCCAAAGCGCTCACCGCTGTCAGCGACGAGGAGGTGATTTACAAAGAGAGCCACGGCAAACTTTTCTATCTAAGATATTACATCGATGGCCCCGCCCTCCCCCTTGGCGAGGACAGCGGCATCAAGCAGGACGAGAAGGGGCAGTATATCGTTGTGGCCACCACTCGCCCTGAAACCATACTTGGTGATACCGCCGTATGCGTCCATCCGGAAGACCCGCGCTACACCGCCCTTAAAGGCCAGCGTGTAGTCGTACCCGGCGTGGGTCGCAGCGTACAGATTATCATGGACGAGTATGTGGACCGCGAGTTCGGCACCGGTGCCTTGAAGATTACTCCAGCCCACGACATCAACGACTACAACCTCGGACTGAAGTACAACCTCGAAACTATCGATATCTTTAACGATAATGGCACCCTCAACGAGAAGGGCATGCAGTATGCCGGGATGGACCGCTTTGCCTGCCGCAAGCAGATTGTGAACGACCTTGAGGAGGCCGGTCTGATAGAAAAGATTGAAGACTACACCAACAAAGTGGGGCATTCCGAGCGTACAGATGCCGTCATTGAGCCAAAGCTTTCCACCCAGTGGTTCATGCGCATGACCGACGTGGCCAAGAAGGCACTCGAGGTGGTAGAGAACGATACCATTCAGTTCCACCCCGCCAAGTTCAAGAATACCTACCGCCACTGGCTTGAGAACATCAAAGACTGGTGCATCAGCCGCCAGCTATGGTGGGGCCACCGCATCCCCGCCTACTACTACGAGGTGGACGGAAAAACCGAAACAATTGTAGCCCTCAACCGCGACGAGGCCTACCGTCTGGCCTGCGAGAAGCACCCAGGCGTGCTGCACAGTGCCGACGACCTGCGTCAAGACGAGGACGCCCTCGACACATGGTTCAGCTCCTGGCTCTGGCCCATCAGCCTGTTCGACGGCATACGCAACCCCGACAACGAGGAGATAAAATACTACTATCCCACCGAAACACTGATCACCGCCCCCGACATCATCTTCTTCTGGGTGGCACGCATGATTATGGCTGGCGAGGAATACCGCCAAGAGGTTCCTTTCCGCCACGTCTATTTCACCGGTATCGTGCGCGACAAACTGGGACGCAAAATGTCCAAGAGCCTTGGCAACAGCCCCGACCCCATCATGCTTATCGAGAAATATGGAGCCGACGGTGTACGCATGGGCATGCTGCTCACCGCCCCTGCCGGCAACGACATCCCCTTCGACGAGAGCATCTGCGAGCAGGGCCGCAACTTCTCCAACAAGATATGGAACGCCCTTCGCCTGGTCAAGGGCTGGGAGGTGAGCGACGAGCTACAGCAAAGCTACGACAACGGTGTGAGCGTGCAGTGGATGGAGATGCGTATGGCCCAGGTGCTTGAGGAAATCGAGCACGACTTCGACGACTTCCGCCTCAGCGAAGCACTCATGAAGAGCTACAAACTGGTATGGGACGACTTCTGCTCCTGGTACCTGGAAATGATTAAGCCCGCCTACGGCACACCCATCGACCGCGAAACCTACGACGCCACCATCTCCATCTTCGACCGCCTGATGCGCATCCTGCACCCCTTCATGCCCTTCGTCACCGAGGAGATTTGGCATTCACTCGCCGAGCGCCCCGAGGGGACAAGCATCATGGTGCAGCACATGCCCCACAGCGTGTTCTTCGACCAGCGCATGCTCGACGACTTCGAGACAGCGCGCGAAATAATCGCCGGTGTGCGCAATATGCGCAACAGCAAAGGCCTCTCGCCCAAGGAGCAGCTCGACCTCTATATCAAAGGCCAGTGTCCCGCCATGTTCAATGGCATCATCTGCAAGTTGGGCTGCGTGGGCAAGATTGAGACTGTCGCCGACAAGGTGGAGGGTGCCCTCAGCTTCATGGTCGGCACCACCGAGTGCTTTGTGCCTGTCAGCCTCAACATTGACAAGGAGGCCGAACTCAAGAAACTCAATGACGAGCTCAAATACGCCGAAGGCTTCCTCGCCTCCGTCATGAAGAAACTCTCCAACGAGAAGTTCGTCAACGGAGCCCCCGAGAAAGTTGTCGCCGTCGAGCGTCAGAAGAAAGCCGACGCCGAAAGCAAGATAGCCGCTCTCAAGGCCCAGATAGAGGCCTTGGGTTGATGTTGTCAAATATGTACAAAGAGGGTTTGCACACCGAAGTGCAAACCCTCTTTTTTATTAGTTTTGGACCTCATTCGTCCGGAAAAATGTAGTTTTTGCCCCGTTGGTCGTCCGAAAAAATGTAGTTTTTCTTTCAATATTCGTCTAAAAAAATGTATCTTTGCATTGTGAATTCGTCCGAAAAAATGTAGAATAATGTTATGGAACGACTGATATATAATGATTTGCTTAATTGGAAGAACAGGGTTGGAAGTAAGCCTCTTATCCTGAATGGGGCACGTCAGGTGGGAAAAACTTGGATTATCCGGGAATTTGGCAGGCGGGAATATGCCAACACGGCGTACATCAACTGTGAGAGCACCCCACAGATTGAGGAGGTCTTTAAGGACTTTGATACCCGTCGTATGGTGACTGCCCTGTCGGCAGTCTCGGGTGAATCCATTGCAGCGGGTTCTACTTTGATTGTCCTTGATGAGATACAAGAATATCCGCGTGCCCTGACGGCATTGAAATATTTTTGTGAGAATGCTCCAGAATACCATGTAATAGTGGCTGGCTCCCTGTTAGGCATATCGCTGCATCAGGGTGTTTCTTTCCCTGTGGGGAAAGTGGAGATGATGAACCTCTATCCCATGTCGTTTACCGAGTTTGTGATGGCTATGGGGAAGGAACAGGCAGCCGAGATGCTGCAGAATGGTGATTTCTCATCCACCAGCGCTCTCAACGGTTTCTTCATCGAACTGCTGCGGCAGTACTATTATGTGGGAGGAATGCCGGCAGCGGTGAAGTCTTTTGCAGAAGAGGGCAACCCCCATGAGGTACGCAAGATTCAGAAACAGATACTGGCAGACTACCGCAAAGACTTCTCCAAGCATGTATCGCGTAGCGATGCAGAGCGCATCGTCATGGTGTGGGATGCCATCCCGCAACAGCTGGCAAAAGAGAACAAGAAATTCAAGTATTCAGATGTGAAACCGGGAAGTCGAGCCAGCGTCTACCTGCTTGCCATTCAATGGCTGTTGGATGCCGGACTGGTGTATAAGGTCACACGTGTTAGTACCCCCAAGATGCCGTTGCGTTTTTATGAGGAGCCTTCGGTATTCAAGCTGTATATGAACGACGTGGGGTTGCTTGGTGCACAGATGGACGCACCGGCAAAGGATGTATTGTTGGGCGATAATGCTTTCTCTGAGTATAAAGGAGCCTTTTCGGAACAATATGTGATGTCGCAGATGATGCCATCGGCTCTCCCCATCCACTATTACGCAACTAATGATTCGCAGATGGAGGTGGACTTCATCGTACAGGCAGAGCAGCGTATTCTGCCTATCGAAGTAAAAGCCGAGGCAAATGTCCACTCCAAGTCGCTCCGCACCTTCATAGAGAAAAACCCCGACCTCAAAGGCGTGCGATTCTCCACATTGCCCTACAAAGACCAAGACTGGATGGAGAACGTGCCGCTCTACAATGTTGAGAAGCTAATCAAAGACAATAATAATTATTCTGGGAGCATAAAGAAGA
>Ga0310697_10001576_pt1 | contig 26230 bp, 34 predicted proteins | sample 172DNAGHGlowgp2_FD_203883 | JGI IMG/M metagenome (GOLD analysis project Ga0310697, IMG submission 203883) | Sheep rumen microbial communities from Palmerston North, Manawatu-Wanganui, New Zealand - 1728 DNA GHGlow gp2 (v2) (version 2) | ecosystem: Host-associated > Mammals > Digestive system >...
AGCAGCGACCAGGGAAGGGAAAAAGGACCGGCGAAACGATCCCGAAAGCGGGCCGCGCTGCAGAGGATCCCGGCGGCCGTCTGCCAGTGATGACAGCCAGGACGGAAGGAAGGACGGACGTAGCTAGGGAAGGACCGTGGCCGGCGTCAGTGCTGCAGCGATCGACGGCGGGCCGGCCGTCAGTCTTCCTGCGTTTTGTTTCGATTGCTTCCGGCGGCGTGCTGCAGCTTGTCAGGATCCAGGCGGAAGGGATCCGGGCCGGGCTTGTCTTCCGGGAATGGAAATAAGGACCGGCGGCCGGCGTGCTGCAGATCGGAGACGCGGCCGGAGTGCTGCAGAGAACGACGCCAGGAAGGAAGGACCGCGGGAACGACCGCCAGGATCCCGAAACGGCCGAACGATCAAAGGACCGGCGGCCAGCGTGATATGGTATAAGGGCCGAAATCATAAACGCCGGAAATCATTTCAGCCGGGCCGCGCTTGCTTTTCTTCCGTCAGTTTTTCCGGCGCTGCAGAGATCGACCGCGCCAGGATCCCGACCGGCCGTCTTCCGGCCCGCGGCGCTTCCGATCGATACCGCCGGCGGCCCGTCTTCCGTTTTTCTTCCGGTGGGATCCTTCTGAGGACTTCCGGCCGGCGCTGGCAATCAAAAAACCGGCCCGAAATTTTGCAAGGCCGGCAATTTTGGCGAACACTACAGTTAAACGAAGTTCTAGATACTTATAGTATTTATATTATAGGGGCCGGAACTAGCAAGGCGGCACCCGAAATTCTGCATATTTTCGCGGAAATATTGACGGGATCCCGGCCGGCATTCTGTAATTGATCGGAACCGGGACCGGCAGCCAGGACCGGCGCCGCGTCTGCTATTCCGTAAACAAACATGATCGGAAAAGGCCCGGACCGCTGCAGCCTGCAGCCGCGGCCGATCGGATACCAGGCCGGGCCGATCGGGAAAAGAAAAAGCCGGGAACGGATCCCGGCCGCCGGTACTATTCCGGCATGTTTTCTATTATGTCATCATTTCCAGGCGCCGCCGGCGCTTTTTTTTGTGGGCCGGTCCTTTTCTCTAACGGCCGGCCTAAACATTCCGAAATGTATTCTCTCAAAAGTTCATTTACAGATTTACCGCGGGCCGCGGCATATGCGGCGAAGTCGTCGGCGTCTTTTATATACAGTTTACAGGAAACAGTTTTTTTGTTTTCAATCTGCCATTTATAATCCGTTGCACGTTTTTTTGATGTCATTGCCATTTCTTCACCTTCCTTCTATAAGAAGTATACCATTTTCCAACATGGTTGTATAGGCTTTTGCGGAAAAATTTTTTCAAAAAAATCTCAAAAAAGGACTTGACAACATGTACAACCCCGTGATAAAGTGACGCCAGAACAAACAAGTACAACCCCGTAACGAAAAGCAACACAAACGGAGTACAGCAGGCCCGGCGGGCCAGCCGCGAAACGTCAGACAGCCAGGCGGAAGCGGGAACCACAAAAGCGAAAAGCAAAAAAGGAAAGGAAAAAGAAAATGGAAAAGTACAATTATTTTGAAGCAGTAAAGACAGACGTTGCAGAATGGATTAAAAACGAGATCGACGCCGCCGATTATATCGGACGCCGTGACGAACTGGAAGAAGAATTGAATGACACACTTTGGACGGCGGACAGCGTGACCGGGAACGGATCCGGAAGCTACACCTTTAACACCTGGAAAGCAGAAGAAAACCTGGCGCACAATTGGGAAGAGATCGAAAACGTTGCTGCGGAATATGGCATTGACGCGAAAGTTACCGCCGGTTATGAATACGGCGCGGAATATTGGGATGTTTCCATTCGTTGCTATTATCTCGGCGCCGCGATCGCTGCGGTACTTGACGAAATGGAAGAAAACGGCGCTTTTGATGAAGCCGCCGACGACGAAAACAGCGCCGCATAATATCGCGCTTTCCCGCCGCAGAGGATGCGCGCCGGCCCGATACCGGCGGCGGGATTTTTCATAAAATCTATCACAAAGGAGATAAAGAACAATGACAAAAAAGCAGATCGAAAGAATGGGCCTTTTCTTAGCACTGGCAGCGATGGACGCGGAGCGTACCGGAGACGCAACATTTTACAAGCGGAAACTGAAGCAGGCAAATGAACTTTTTAATCTCATGTTCGATTTATACGTTGAAGATGATTACAAAAAGATCGAAAAGATCCGGACCGCCGTATTCAAAGCGGCTCAGGCGAAACTTGACGAAATGCAGGCAGAAAACGCCGCATAATCATTTTACCGCCGCGGAGAACGGAAGCAGGCCCGACGCCTGCCGGCGGTTTTCCTAAAAACGAACACACAAACGAAAGGAGCATTTCATATCATGGCAAGTGTATTTTTCGGAAAAGACACTGTAAATATTAGTGGTACCACATTCACGGCCACAAATTACGCGATCGACGCCGCCGGCGCCGTTGTGATTGAGATCGAATTGAACGGCCGGAAGTTTGAACCGGTCAAGATCCCGGCCGGCCGCCCGGAATGGAACGCCGCCGCGCGTTTTGTGGACGCCGCCGAAACGATCGACGCGGAGCCGATCGACGCCGCCAACGCTGCAGATCCCGCCGGAACGGATCCGGCCGAAGCCGACGATTTTCTGACGATCGATCCTGCAGACGCGGAAAAGACCGACGCGGAATTTTTATATGATCTCATGGAAGACGCCGCGCCGGCAACGAAAAAGGCCCGGAAGGATCGCGAACGCAAGCCGGCCGCCCTGGACCCGGCGAAGGCCGCCCGCGGGCCGGTCCCGGAAAAGGATTTTATCGGAAGCACGATCCAGGGCAAAGGATGGCGCATTTATTTTGATCCGGAAGAGGAAAGAACACGCGTCATTTTTGACAAAGTTCCGACTAAGGAAGTGCGGCAGATCGTCAAGGACGCCGGATTTTACTGGGCGCCCAGCATGGGATCCTGGAATAAGAAATTGACGTTTAAGGCATACCGGGCCGCGCTGGAGCTTACCAAAGCGCTGCAGGACGTGCGCCGGATCGCCGCGTAACTTTTCCGCCAATATCCCGCGCCCGGCGGGAAAACCGGGCAGCGAAATTTTTCATATACCACCGGCGACGCAACGCCGCCGAAACATTCCGGGCCGCAACGCCGGCCGATCATTTCAAAAAGAAAAGGAGTGCAAACAATGAAGAAGTACAGACTTATCGACAATATTGAAGCATGGGGAACGGAAGCCAAATACGGCGATATCATCACGGAAGATGAATTGATCAGACTGGCGGACGAATGGGATAAAGATATAGATACGTTAATTGAAGATCTGGAAGAGATCGAGGATCCGGATGAATACACTGTATTCTGGATCGGCGGCGACAAGGACGGGCAGACAATCGCGACTTTCAAAACGGAGCGCGCCGCGGTCAATTTCGCAAAAGCATACCAGGACGAACACGAAGCCGAGTTTGATCCCTGCTGGGGCGGCGTCGGGATCGCGAACAAGGACCGCGATTTCATCGAGTGGTAACGCCGCCGAAATAATCCGCCTGACGAGAGCCGGACGACGACCGGCCGAAACGGCCCAGGATCATTTTGCTGGGCGTCGCGGAAAACCAAAAGCCGCAACGAAAACCGATGGTTTTTTATATACACCCGCCCCGGCCGGGAAATGCCGGGAAGGAGGATTTTTTTATGATCGAAAGAATGAAACACGCCCACACGAATTACAAGATGATTCTTCCGTTTATTAACCAAGCAGAAAAAGCCGGCGGCGCTATCCGCTGCAATTCTTCCGGGTACATGGATCTGAGCATTGAAAAACTGTATTATTCCGATCCTTACGGTAATCCGGTTTACAGTTTCACCCATTACGGCGAACAGTACGGTGACGCGATGCGGGATCCTGATATGGAGTTTTCCGTAAACAGAACAACGGAAACGATCATCCCGCTATCATTCCGTAATGATTATGTTGGTATATCCCAGCAGGTTATTCAAATGCGAAACGGAAAGCAGATGTATAGCAGCAGACTTCTCAAAGATTTAGATGATTTTCTTTGGAGATGGTGTAAAAACATTATCAACCAGGGATTTACGCCGGATAGATATGAAACAATCTGAATACCGACAACGGCGCCGGACCATTTCAACCGGTAACGGCGCCAGATTATTCTGATAAGTAAAGGAGTATACAGAAATGGAAAATACCAGAACAAAGAACATGCGCGACATTGCCAGCCGGATCGAGAACATGATCATACACTATGGCCGCCGGCAGGATATCACGGTCAGATATACTTCCATCGGAGACGGAAACATAAACAGATATAACGACTTCCAGCGCCGGTATCATGGGATCCTGACCGGAAACGAATACTTCATGATCGAGGAGCCGGGCGCCCTGCTTTACGCCGTGAACGTGACCGGCGACAGCCTGATGACCGCGGCCGCCGAGCTGATGGCCCTGGTGGGGAAGAAGTTCTGACCGGATCGCCCCCGCGCCTGAGAAGAGTTTCCGTCAAGTTTTTTCATAGTACGCAGATCGCCCGCCCGGAGAAAATCCGGGTGATTTTTTTATGTGTGCGTGGAAGGTTTTGCGGCACCAGAAACGGAAGCAGCGACAGACACGGAGCGCGGACCGGAAGCGGGATCTTTTGCGTGACATCGCGAAAATGTCCGCGAGGTGCGCGAATGCGATCTCCGAAATAATTAAACGATCATCGAAGAAAACTTGCGAATAAGCAAACAGCAAAGCATTTCCGCAAACAAATAAACAAACTAATTGCAAGTTAGTTGCAAATTAGTTGCAAGTCAGCAAACGCATATAAGCCGATTTTAGCCTATATCTGTATGCCGATGATAAAGTTATTGTTTGAATAATAAAACTTCCGGAATGAGCGCGAGACAAAGCGACGCGGCAAACAAAAAAAAGAGCCTTACCCCGAAGGATAAAGCTCCATGCTTTCGTGGACAACGCCGCCGGATTCTTCTGATCAGCAACGCCGCGAAATCATTTTGTTCAGCGCTTGTACTGTTTTGCCAGCCGCAGTGTCTGCGTTCCGAATATGCCATCTACATTCGCTCCTATCTCCTTTTGCGCCCGTTTTACGGCTTCAACGGTCTTCTTCCCGTACTGTCCGTCAACGGCTATAGAGTCGGTTCTACGCGTGTTGTGGATGACGTCGCCGGTATTGATCCAGTTCACAAGCTGCTGGACGCGCTTGATCTGTGTCGGATAGTTCGTGAGCGTAGTAATGCCGTCTCCGTACTTGTAGCAGTCATGCCCCGGAGCGAACACAGGGAACCTGCCGGGATACGGTTTGCCAGGTTCCGGCGTCGGTTCCGGCACAGGGGTAGGCATGTGATCGATGAAATCTTTGATGGTGCCGTTCACGATCCGGTTTAAATCTGCCTTGCCGGTAATGCCGGGGCAATAGCCTAATGACGTATACTGATGCAAGTCCGCGCCGCTATGGCAAGGATACGCGGCGTTAAAGGATCCATCATTCTTTCCGTACCGAGCTTCCCACCAGAGCGGGATCTCCAGGACGATCTCTTTGTACTTACTGTAATCGGAATAGCCGGTATAGATCATGGCGCGGTATCGTTTCGCAAGCCAATCGTATGCTTTGCGGACGTTCTCCGGCTTATTGTTGGCTTCTACGTCGAGGATATAGCCGATAAAATTATTTCCGACAAGATCCTTACACGTCTCAACAAGGAATTTTGTCTGCGCCAGTTCATTTCCGCGATTCAGGTAAGTGTACAGCCAGTACGGAATATTGTACTGTTCACATCCCTTTACGAAATCTTTCAGAGTGGAATCGACGAACTCTGTACCCTGTGTTGCCTTTGAAAATATTACAGGGCAGGATTCTTTTACTGCCGCCCAATCATTTACGGGATGGTAGTGCGATATATCCGGGATGTACTGTTCCGATTTTTTCCTGACGTTCTTTCCGTCTTCGATCTGGACCGCGACATGATGCCCTTCATACAGCAGGATATCGCCGCGCACGTTGTAATCCGGCGACTTAATGTACTTGTCTGCTGTCCGCACTATAACGGCCCCTGTGGCTACCAGACGCGCTCTCAAGGTGGATGTCGTCGCGGAATTGCCATTCTTGTATAGTGCCGCTTCCTGAATGCCGGCATAGATACACGCGATTGTGACCATAGCGGAGCAGTCAGTTTCGCAGGGAACATCGATTTTGCCCATGTCATAACCGACTTTTCGCGCCTGAACAAGTGCAGTATTTCGCTGAGACTGATCATATCCGATCTTATCATTCCGGCACCCTCTTTCCATCACATAAGCACAGCGCTCTGCCATGATAGGATCCTTCCAATGCAGGACGCAATTCCACGGTCTGTTGTACCATTCGCGAATACAGACTTCCTTGCCGGTCTGATCGCCGGCCTTGCCACCTGACAGCTTACGCCGTTCGTCGCCTGATGCGTGAGCGATTTTGGTCATGCTTTCCTCCTTTCATCGCATATAAAATCCCCCTCCCGAAGAGGGAGAGGGAAGGAATTACGTTAATATCATGCCATCAACATATTCACAACGATCCCGGACAAATTGCCTTATCTGCAAGATGTTATTGCTATCAACAAGCGGTATGTTTACGAATTCTCCGTCAGCCGTTGTTGCGGCATAATCTTCTGCGTATAAATACGGGGGGATAGCGTGAGTAAAATTATCAAAGCAAGCGATAATGTTATCCTCTGATAACACACTCCCTCGCAGTTCCGTATACCTTGCTTTTACGGCAGATGCAAACAAGTTACCAACTCGCTCGTATAGTAGATTTGATGGACCTGTGCCATTGTTAAAAATGGTATATCCTGTCTGGAAAGGCGTATCGTATGTATACCAATCTGATTTTGCCGGAATAAAGCAAGGATTCCCCCATGTACCATCAAGATCATACATCCCCTGATACCACTTATTTGCATCATAGGTATAAAAGAACTGATTCAATCCCAAATTATCCACGATACAGGCAAGATACAGGAATATGTACGCGTCAATTGTTGACTGCTTGTCAATGTAATTCTGAAAATCTGATACAAACGTAGAATCGGAAGATGTATAAACAAAATTCAATACACGATTCCATCCCGTACTTATTACGCTAGGCATTACATCATGCGTCTCGTCACCCCAGTTTTCATACTCATCACTTGATGCTCTGAACAAGGACGGCAATGAACTTTGCTTGCCTTTATTATCAGCCTCAAGCAACGCATTTGCATCAATAGAATCATCCAAACCATACAATATGCTTTTTGGGAGATTCCATGTGTATAATCCCTGATACACACCGTTGGCATATACCTTGACAGGAAATCCATCCACTGCAAGATGTGATTGCTTTAAGGCATCCGGCAGACTGTTGAAATCAGACCGTGACTTCATAATTTGCGTCCACAGTCTCGCATTCACAATGTTTCGTGAATGACTATGATCGATCCAATTTGCTTTCAGAACAAATTTATTTGTTCTTTTCCAATCAAAGAATTGCCTTTTGTCTTTCTGCGTATTTGCGCTATCAGAAAACAATTTTATTGTATAGTTTTTCTTCGGATATGTCGTTGCCGAACTGCTCCCCTGCACTTTTAAAGTTGCATACTCTGCAAATGATACCTTTGCACTTTTGTAATGAATCTTTGCCGCAACTTCTCCTGCGTCTTTGCTTTTAGGCAATCCATCTGCTACAGTAAGTGCAACAATAGGAATATCAAAAAAGCTAGGTTCTTCTAATATAGTAGCATCTGAACTGATAACATTTCCATCAACATCATAAATAGCCATTTGTTATCACCTCTCTTAATTTCCTGTAACATACGCCCTTAATTGCGCTGTCGTTAACGTATGATTATAAATGACCACATCAGAAATCGTGCCTTTATACAGCTCTTTGGTTGGATCGGTACATCCGATTCGCACTATATCATCTGCTGATTCAACAAAAGGAATCGGATCAGCAAATCCATCTGTATAAGGTGAAAAAATAGAGCCATTCTTTGAAATAAAGCACGTACACATTTGTGTATTTGCATCGTAGCTTGCGGCATAACGAATAAGCCTATTCCCGCAGTTTTCCTTTAGTTCTCTTGTTACATATGTCTTACCGAACAAACTCATTCGTGTGATAACATTTGATGCGTTTGTAGGCTTGTATGTTGCTAACATCATGCTTGTACTTCCGGGGCTCGAAGCTGATACAATCGTATATGCGGAAGGAGCTGAACCACTAAAATCAATGTTATCTTCAAGAGCCGTGACCAGAATGGCGAAAGATTTTTGTTCGGTAAAAGGCGTCACATCAGTCTCAAGATATCCTGATGATCCATCTACCGTAATCGGTGCGCTAAGCCTATACATAATAGCATTTGTAACATCTACTGTGACGTATGTACGGAGATCTCCGTATTCTACCAAAAGAGTACATTCTCCTACTGTTAGCGTTCCTGTTAGTGTGTAATTTGAAGCCGCTATAACTGTGCCTGCATCATCTTTAGTTTCGTAGTATTTTACAGTAAGATACTGCTTGATAGTTGCAAGTGTATCGTCCGTGTAAATAATAACAGCAGGATTATACGTTGCTTTAATTTTCGGATAAGTGTTCGAATACAACGCTGATTCCAATGCATCATAATAATTCTGTCCATGCTCATCGACCCAAGCAACGTGAGCGAAGCAATTCAGCAACGCCGTTTTTGCTTCCGATGATAAACCAGGCTCTATTGCCTCTATCGCATCCCCCACCGCTTTTGCGTCTGCCGCCGCACCTGTAATGGCAAGCGTATCATCCACTTGCGGCACTGTATATGTATCCGCTAATCCCGGAAACTTTATTGATTTTAATGGTTTGTTTGCCATGCCATCATCCTCCCATACTAATTATTATCACGCCGTCAGAATCTTCTTCGAACGACAGACTGGAAATACTGCTTGCCGCGTCTTCCGCTCTCTGTGCAGACAATGCTGCCTGCGTCGCGCTTATTGCCGCGTTTGTTTCGGAAGCCGATGCCGCTGTCGCTGATGCGGAAGCATTTGTCGCATAGCCGCCTGCCTGCGTCGCGTAACCATTTGCACTGCTGGCATATTGTCCTGCCTGCGTCGCGGATTGACTTGCTTGTCCGGAATAACCGCTTGCGGCGCTGGCATACTGCTGTGCCTGTTCTGCGTTTCCGGAAGCATTTCCGGCATACTGTTCCGCTAATGTTGCCGATGCGGAAGCCTGAGAAGCGCTATCCTCTGCCGCCGTTGCTGATGCGCTTGCATTTGTTTTACTGGCTGATGCGCTTTCCGCAGACTGTTCTGCTTGTGTTGCTGATGCACTTGCATCCCCTGCGGACTGTTCTGCCGCCGTTGCCGATGCTGACGCATCCTCCGCAGATTGTGCCGCATTTTCCGCTGATGTTTCCGCTGCGCTTGCAGACTGTTCTGCCTGTTCCGCGCTTTTCTTTGCCTGTTCCGCGTATTTCTTCGCTTCCCCTGCATCCGGATCGTCAACGACATTGATCTCCACGCCCATATCAAACGGATAACTCATTTCCGTTTCCGCAACCGTAAAATCATACGTCATCAACTCAATCCACCACCTTTTTCAGCAGATTTTCGTCTACATTCACGCGGATCTTATTGGACGCGGCACGGAAAACTTTATCGCCCTGGTGGTACGTCCAGTTGATCTGCGCCCGTACCTGTCTCTGCTCAAATAACAACGTCTCTTCCTGCGTGAGAAATACCGCAACGCTATGCTCCGTCACTTCCACGTCCTCTCCGGATTTCGTAAACAGATCCTCAAACGAAACATAGACGTTCTCTGCCTGCGTTAAGTCTAAATCATCAGGACCCGTGAATGTAAACGTCGGCGTCGTACCCTGTGTTATTGCCGGTCTTATTCCAGTCATGCCGATCACCCCTTCTGCGACTGTTTCCAAATCTGATTGACGCCCGTCGCAGCTAATCCGGAGACGATCCCGACCGCTATTGCCGTCAGAATGTGCATCCCATCAAATTCCGGAAAATGCGTAATGAATCCGATTATTCCGATCAGACCGCCGCACAGGCCCATGATCGCCGGGATCAATTCGTCTTTGATGCGCGGCGTATTCTTACACCAGATTCCGATAAGGTAACAGATAACAGTGATTGCCGCCACACTTGCGATTCCGAGATTTTCCATAGTGACTTCTCCTTTCATATTTTGTGCTGATCAAAAAGTAATTCGTAAGTTCGCTTTATGTTTTCTGCCGCCTGTGTTGTGCGACCATTAGCGAAGGAAGGATTTTTTGCGCAATATTTGTCATAAGTTTTTATATCATCGAGCGTTTGCAAAAAATATTCATTGGTATGGTGGATTGAATTTAGTAACTCGTCGTTGAATCGGAGCACATGCGTTCGCGCCAGAACCGCTTCCCGTTCTTCTATTGTGCTTTCCACGCGGTCTATTTTCGATTCAATGGACACCAACTTCTTATCAATTTCCGCAAACAAAAACGTATGCACCAGCTTTGCTATCCACGACCAAGGGTTAATCTTTATCGGAGAAATCTGTATGATAGTAAACGCACCGATAAGAGTGATCCCCAGATTTGCCCTCAGAAATGTATATATTGTTTCAATTAACTCCATCCCTATTTACCTCCTTCCGGGCGTATTTCTATGTTGCTTAGAAGTAACGCACGTTCAGGCTGGCGTATGTTGTGTTACCGACGCCCTGCGTAGACTGTGCGCGAAGGTAAATGATATCTCTTGCCTGCACAGAAAATACAGATTCCTGCGTCGTGATGGAATATGCCGGAGACGTCGCAATTGCCGATACAGCTTCCGCCGCCCATTCATTTGTCCTGTATTTTCCGATAGTTAACAGAACTGATCCGCTTGAAACGTTTGCAAATCTTGCAAAACCGCTGGCAAGCACGCGCCCGTCTTTCAGGCATCTTATGCCGCCGTCCGATACGAACTCAAAGTATTCCGAATCCGTATTAACTGTAACGGAAGACAGTGGAACGATCCGGAATGCATTTGTCAGGTTCTGCGTCACATCGGACGACAGCACCATCAGTTTTGCTTTCAGGAACGCAACGTCCGTATTCAGCTTATCGATCGCACCCGTCACAGTTCCATTTGCTATTGCGGAAATATCTGTCGTTCCGAGCTTGATATAAAACCAGCGGATATTCCGCACCATTGTCGACAGTTTCTCGAACAGACTAGAATGCTTTTCACCGGAATTGATCACCGCAACAGACGTCCATGACGTAGGCGCGGAGCGATCTCCGGAAGTAAAATTGACTGTGCAATCCTGACTGTTCCCGTTGTTGTCCAACTTCTCTGCATCCATCGCGGACAAAGCAGTATTTAACGTTTCATTCGTTACATACGCACTCTGATCAATCTCAATCGTAATAGTTCCGTCATTTCGGAAAGCATGAACTGCATACAGGACAAATGCAAAGTTCGGAGATTCCGATACAGTAGGCACATACACACCTGTACCAGAATCTTGATGCAATGCCAGCAGGGTACTTTCGCCATCATCCACATGCGCCCATATTCCGATCTCATGCGCGGTATAAGACGTTGTAGCTGCCGCAGACAACTGAATCCTGAACTGCGTCGCGTCATCCATTTCTCTTGTTCCGATAAGTGATGCGTTACCAACTTCATTGACAAGCGCTGTTGCCGCTTCCATATCTGCCGTTGCCCGATACCCCGTTCCAACTGTGGCGCCTTCTATGGTCATCGTGTGACTGCCTGACGCCCACTGGTTCAGAAGTTCCTGGCCGGCGTCAGTAATAACACCCATCCAGCTCATAGCTTATCTCTCCTCCTTTCGTCACTCTGCAGTGTTATCATCGGAACTGGAAATGACGATCACTCCGCTCTCCGTTTCCGTGAATGTCAATTTGCTTTTACTCACCAGATCTCCGATTGATAACTTCTTCGTGCCGTCGCTTTCATGATCAACCGGTATATACATATCGTCTTTAATTTCTTCGGCTTCTTCCAAAGCCACTATACGTCTATTTGCCATATTCGCCCTCCGTGTAATAATTAGATGGCTATAATAATATCGCCGTCATCAGTTACCAATATGTCGCCGTCGCTGGTCAGGATGCCCATTTGAGCTTCCTGCAAGTTGATTGATTCCACGCTGATTTCTTCACCGGAGATCTCAATTCCGGTATAGTACAAATCCGCATTACTTTCCGCGGAAGTGAATATGATTCCGTCCAGATACGATCGTACATTTTTAACCGCATTGATCGCTTTTAATGCTCTTGCGTTCTCTTCATCTGACGACAAGCCGGAAACATTCACGCGGAAATGGAATGGGCTTCCGTTGTACTCAAACCATTCTTCTACGGAAACAACGTCGTAAATGGATTCCAGATATTTCAGTAATCCGGCCAGTGTTCCATAATGCGAATAGGTATCAATCGCATCTTTAATCCATCCGCGCTTTACTTCTATATCCTGCGTATAGTCATAGAGCAGATTGTATTCCCATGCCAGTTCGTCCAGTCTCCATTCCGGCATACTGTCAACGTCCGTGATGCACTTTACGCCCTGATCAATGCCGTCGTTCATTATCTGCAAGCCGGCTTCAATTGCTTTTGCAACTGCATATCCGTTCTTATCCTGCATAATAAATCGGGGAACAAGCTGTTCAATGTTGACCTTAAACATGTCTCATTCCCCCTTTACTCGATAACAGACAATGTAATCGTTCCCTTGCATCTTTCCGTTGCGGCAATCTCCGTGTATTCAATCGGGCCGGATTCGTCAAACACACTGCCATCTCCCCAGACAACGCGTGTCGCGCCTGCCTGATAGATAGCCGCCATCAGTTTATCCGGATTAAACGCAAGGCCAATTCCGGAATCCTGCCATGCCTGATAATCACTGACCGCTTCCGCAATCGCTGACGTAACCGCACTGCTTCCGTCTGACGCATACTCAACGTTCAGTACATACGGAACATCTGTTGCCTGCTGCACTGTCACATAGTCCGTCAGCGGTCTTGTATCGTCAGCATTCAGCGCATCCGTAACACTCTGGATGATCGACGCCGCGCTGGCACCTTCCGCAAGGATCAAATACACATCAACCTGTCCGGCTGTCGTGCTGAGCGCCTTTGCATCAACGATTTCCGTACTGACTTCCTTTGCCGCGGCTTCATACTGTCTCTGCGGGCCAGTCGTGACGGCTGTCAGATTGTATTCACGGATCCTCTCGCGGTATACATCATCCTCTTCTTCTTCATTGCCGCCGACCGCATCCGTTGCCGCAACGATACTGCTGACTGCATCCACCGGCGTAGACAAGTCAAGCTGCGTGCCGGCCTGCAAACCATTTCCGATGCTTCCTTCACGGTCCGCAACGACAGACGCCGTAACCGTTTCCGCATATCCGCTCAATGTCAAATCTTCCTCAAGCAGATAAAAGACCTCACCATCCGCAGTCATCGCTGTGCCTGCTTCAAGTGTGGTCTGTTCGCCTGTCGCCACCGCTGTGATACTGACTGTTGCTGTTGCCGCGCTTGCCTGTATTCTGTAGCATCCTCTAAGTTCTCCAATAACGTCCAGATAATCCCCGACCGCATACCGCAGTGTCTGCATCCTCAACGCATTATCCACGCCGGCAAATACCTGTACTATCGTCGCAAGCACACCCCTCAGGAGCATTTCTTTTTCGTCGCCCGGATAAAGAATGTCGCCGCCTGCGTCTATATATGTCAGCATCATTTCATCCCAGATCGCGTCCGGGTCAAACGTGACATAATGTAGTTCCGTATTATCCATGCAAAACCTCCTCCTTATCCTTCGCTTTCTCCTGTGATATTGACGTCCAAAATCACCTTTATGTATGTGCTTCCGTCCGGTAATAGTGTGGCTTCCGCGTCATCGACTTCCACGTCCGGCTCCAGCGTCATAACGACGTCTAATTCCGGAAGCAGTTCCTCATTCAGTTCTGGAATGGGAAGATCAAATAAACCATGATCGAATCCCCTGGAACGACTGTACGGCACTTCACCCATGCGGCACATTAGCAAATTCTTCGCATTCTGCAGCGTGCGCCGTAAAGGATCATGCGTTTCAAAGTCAATCGGAGAAGGTATATTATCAATCTGATATAATGCCATGCTCTATCACTCTCCTTTACGGTAATCCTTTTTGACGCGCACGCCTGACAGTTTCCTCATCCTGCTTTTTGGCCTGTGTTGCCGTATTAAATTCTTTCTTTTCCCAATTCGACCATGTAGATGTCTTCTTGGTAGTGGTTTCATTTTTAACGCCGAACTCTCTCTGTTCCCAATGGCTCCATTGCCCTGTCTTTGTTTTCTGGGTGTTCTTCGCCTGCTGATCCGACAGCGTGCTTCTGCCTGTAGTAACGGGGGAAGTATTCCTGACGGACCGTTTGCCGCCGCCATAGTTTCCACCGCCTCCACCGGGCGAACCAGAACCGCCACCGTCGGAATTGTTTTCTGAATTTCCGCCAGAACCGGAGTTCTTTTTTGTAGACTGCTCCAAGTTGATCGCAACGTCAGCACTGATCCATCTGCCGCCCGGAGACATTTCGATGTTCTTCACGTTCGCACTTTTCAAAACAAGTTTGCTGGCGACCAGCTTCTTTTTACCGACATAGAAGTATGACTGTTTGCCCTGTCTGGCTTCCTTCACCCATGCCATAGCTTCTTTACGGACGTCAACGCCCAGATACGCGTTAAGCTGGATGTTCATGCTGACTTCAACGGCATTGCCATTTTTTTTCACCGTATATTTCTGCTTTTTAGACGAATCTTTTTTTGTCTCCGTCTCGCAGGATCCTTTTACGGTCAGATCGGTAAAGCTCTCTATCTTTTTGCTGGAAACGATGAACTTATGACCGCCCCAGCGTCCCATAATACGCTTCCGTGATTTGCCTTGCGTTCCCTTTGCCTTTTTTATAGCCAAGGCTTTCCAGAGGATATTTTTCCCTTTGGTATTTTTCTTCTTTGCCATCGGTATCACTCCTTCCACGGCGGCGTAACCGGCATAGCAACTTCCTCATCGTTTTCCGTATCATCTTCCGGAATCTCGACAACAGGCAAGTCAAGCAGTTCGCCGCCGGTAAAGACTGTAAGCAGGCATAAATCCGGATTAGCGCTCAGTATCTCGCAGGCATACTTTTCATTTCCGTAAACATCCAGCGCCACACTGTCAAACGTCTCGCCGGCGGCACAGCGATATAAAGTATTGCTTAACGTCATGCGTATACCTCCGCTGATTCTCTCATGCGCATATCCCGGTACCATCCTTCCAGCCGATCTTTATCATTGCGGAGAACTTCTTCGACGCCCTCTGCGTTTCCGGCGTTAATGGTAGGACTATACACGAGTGTCTGCGAATTTCCGGAACTATTTCCGGCATTAAGACCACCGAAACGCGATAACAGATCCGGCCATGTAAATCCGGATGCTTCTCTGGCCGCGTTCAGAAGGCTTGCAGTGCGTTCGGAATGTTCTTCCGGGATCGCCCATTCAGGACCGGCTTCACCGAAGATGGATGCAGTAGTGGCGCGACCGCCTGTAGCAAACCCATCAAACAACTTTACGCCCCGAAGATATACCGTAACTGTTTTGCCCTGGTAGGCATTAATAGCAGCCGCAAGGCCGGCCGGATTGCCGTCAACATTAGTTGTTATAGTATGGCCGTTCTCGTCAAAAATATCTGCGCGAAGCTGTTCTACATCGCCATTAACATACGTCAATACATTCGGCAAATCCGCTGTAGCAATTGTCGCTCTTAATGATTCAGTGTTTCCTGTTACATCGACCTCTACGCCCTGTTCTGCAAGCGCTGTTCTCGGATCAATACTTTCATCTACACGCGGCTCCACTGATACCACTGGTGTTGTAGAAGCTAATTCCGAAGTCAACGCGCCAGTGTCAACTTTCGGCTCAATATTTACTGTCGCCTGGTAATTACTTAAAATCGAATCAACTCCTGCCATATTCGGCGCAAGAGTTACGCTTTGCTCTGTCGTTCCGCCTCTTTCCATCGGAGAAGCTCCGTCAAAAGAACTGGCGGCGTATCGTTCGCTTCCAGCTGCGATTTCTCTCATGGAAAGCAGATTCATCATTTCATCTGCCATTCCGCGATTTCCTGTAGTAATATAATCCTGAATCGCTTCTCCGATTTCATGCGTCGTGCCATGATCAGCAACCTGGCCAGAAAGCAGTTCGTTTAATGCGTACCTGTCTGAGAAGCCAAACTGATTTCTGAACAGACCAGACGCCGTTTCCATGCTCATATTGCCAAGGCGAACAGAATCTGCCAGCCTTTGCAGCTGTGCGTAAGCATCTCCGTAATCGCTTTGACTGATGCCTGTTTCCCAAAGAGTGTTAATCTGCTCATCATAACCGGCACGTCTCTGCATTCTTTCTTGCAACTGACGCGCTTCGATTTCAGCAATCGCCGTATCGCTCGCCCCATCAATTCTCGCTTCGGCAACCATCCTGGCGCTTCGCTCGTCAAGTTCAGCCATAGCGGCATCCCTTGTCTCAACCATTTCGGAAGATATCTCATTGAGCGAATCAAGGCTTGCAGACTGCCCTTTGTCAAGGAGCATCTGCATCTGAATACGAGCTTCTCTATCAGCAGCATCGGCGGCAGCTCTTGCAACCGCGTCATTATATTCATTCATATACTGCTCAATTTCCTGAAGCTCAGTCTCGTCAACGTGACCGTCATTAAATGCTGCTGTAAGCGCTTCCTGAAGTTTTTTACTCAGGCCCTCTGCTTCGGCAATCGCTTCATTATAAGCATCATCCGTGATGCCCATAAGTTCTTTGTACGAATCGCTGTCAGTGTCGCTTCCGAACAATAACGACCAATACGATTTAGACGCGTTTCTTTTTGCCGTAATCCCATCAACCAGGGAAGTGTACATTTCATCTGCAAGACCATATAGCGCCGTTTTATCATCGGCTGTAAGTCTTGCACCAGATAAGAAATTTTCCAGCAAACTTCCGCTTAATGAAGAACTGGCCGTTTTATAAGAATTAAAACTCTCGCTGATTTTCTGTTCGAATTTATCAACCGTTCTGTACGCATTTTCAAATTGGCCCGTTAACTTCCTGACGCCCTCAAGCGCTTCGTCGCCAAGCATCAATTCGCCAAACGAATCTTCTATTTCTGCATCGCGTACTGTAGTAAGAAAACGTCCAAGCGCTATTGTAGCCATACCAATAGCACCGGCCGCCATAGCCGGATTGCTAAACAGAATACCGAGAAGCCTTGCTGCACCGCCGGCAGTAAGCAATGCAGGACCGGACGCCGCGAATACTTCCAGAGCATTTACCAGACCATCGAACACACCATCATCAAGGCCGGCAATATTATCAATAAATCCGCCGATTTCACCTAATACATCACTAACCTGACCGGAAAGCGATTCACCGACAAGCTGTTTTAAGCGCTCAAGTTTACTGTTAAACGTCTCAATACGCCCATCCAGAGTGTCCATCATCGTTTCGGCAGCATAAGCACCGTAACCCTCCGCGGCGCCATTTTTCATGTTTCCGTACAGATCGTCGTAACCATCTGCTGCCGCTCTTAACAGTGTCAGCGCTTCCGTAATCGTCCTTGTCGGGAATATGGCGCCAAGTATTGCGCTGACGTCTTCATTCCTATCAAGATTCTCAAAGGTTCCTGCAATGCCGCCCATTGCCATGTACAGTTCGCGGTAAATGTCCAGAACATTTTTCAGTTCACCATTCTGATCAAATACGGAAAAGCCGTACTGCTCCAGACGTTTGTTTGCGTTTATCAGATCCTCGTCATTCAGCGTGCTTGCCATTTCTTCGGAAGTCGCACCGAGTTCTCCCATAACTTCTCTTGCCTTTTTCGTAGGCGCAACGAGACGCATCATGGAATTTCTGATAAGGGTACCGGCTTCACTTCCGACCTGACCGGCGTTAGCAGTGACGGCCATCAGCGTCATCAGTTCTTCCGGATCTGCCGCAAACCGCATCGTGGAACCCATACGGAGCATGGCGTCACCGAACTCACCGATCGTAGACGCGGAACTATTCGCCGCATACGCCCACAAATCGATAAACCTTCCGACATCATCAAACTCAACACCCATAGCAGATGTAGATTTGACGATATAGTTGACCGCATCCGATAAATCCAGGCTGCCTGCCTGTGCTAGTTCCATGGCCGCCGGAATACCAGACATGATCTGGTCGAAATCCCAACCGGCGTGAGCGGCTTCCGCAATAGCATTTGCCACATCATCCGTATGGAAGATCGTTGTTGCCGCCCATTCCGTTGCCGCAGTATCAATCTGTGACATATAGCCGGCAAGTTCTTTTGTTCCGCGTCCGTACTGCGTAGATAACGCGACTTCCGCTTCCCGCATCGACTTCTCATATTCGCGGTATGTATCAATGGATTCCTTACCGAAGGTGATAAGCTGCTGGCTCATGCCATTGACCAAGCTGCCTAGCTCCGTGAGTGTTGCGCCGACTTGCGAGAACCCAGAACCTGTCTTCGCGTTAATAACTATATTAGTGGTTAAGGTTTGTGCGCTGCTGGCCATCCAATCACCTCACTTTACAAACCGCAAATAATCTTTCCTGTTCCGTCGTTAAAAACAAAATAATAGACTTTGTCGCCAACCTCGTAAGTCGCATTGTCAAAGCCTTTTATCGGCGGCAATGTAATGCCTTTGCGGTCATAGGACGCGATCACATACCCGTCATCCTCAACCGCTGTTACTATGCCGCGTTCTACAAATGCGCCAGAATAACATGCTTCATTCTTCATTCGCATCACCTAAATTATCGTATCAATGCACCGACGCATTGTGGCTGTCGTTTTCAGATTAATTAAGTCATGTTCTACTTCTTCGATGATCCATAAACCATTTACGGAAAGAGGACTGGAAACGTCTATGCGCTCCATCGCCGTAAAGCCAAGGTTGAACGTATTCCGTATAATCATGCTCTCGCATTTCCTGTTCACCCATAACAGTTTGCCCCTCGCCCATCTTCCTGCCTGTGCGGAATTAAGGACCGGCAAACAGGAACTTATGACAAGCTGATTGTGTGATTCATCGACAGCGGCATCATAGGCAGATGCTTCCGCGTATGGTGAAGAAATCGTGACTTTCCGTAAGGCAAGACCGTTTCTGGAATACTCAATGTCGGCCTGATCCGACGTCGCCTGTAATTCCTGCATGGCGTCTCTATCCTGCGCGTACAGTATGTCAATCGCCGTAAATTTTCCGTTAACGCATTTCAGGACCGCTCCCTCAAGCGCAAGCAGTCTGGCAAGGAACGCCGCGCATCCTTCAGTGATCCTCTCAATATACGGAATCACGACTGCACCATTCACGCCGTAAAGCGCATAGTCCATGCCACACGCCACAGCGCATTTCCGTATAATATCCTCCAAGGTATTGTTCCGGAAGCTGGCATATCCTTTGTTCCTTGCCTTACACGGCAGAGACGTTGCGAAAATCCGATACTTTCCTTCTTTCGGAATGACCGTGTTCACATACATGATCCCGCTGTCATAGCCGTTGTGATATACGGAAATCATATCGTCCTCTGCCGGCGCCCATTTATCCCAGCCGGCCGCGTTTTCAAATTCAATATCCAGACTATCGCACCGTTCGCCTGCCGTATCGCGGACGGTACACGCCCTGACAGTGACGTAATTCGTAATATCAGTACCCTGATAGTAAATATTCAAGACGTGCGCCCTCCTTCCGTAAAACTATTTCTGACTTCTCCGCTCAAGCACCTTTGCGATAGACCGGTACACCCTTGCGAACTGTATCATTTTCAAATTCAATAAATCCGTTATCGACGTGTGCATGACCATTCCCGCCTCGATTATTTTTTCGAGATACGCATCCTGCCCGCCCGCGTCGAAGCGGTGAAAAAAAGTGTCGCAAGCTGTACTCCTTCAAGCGCATCTGTTGCCCCGATCCGCTCGATGATATCCCGCATGTCCAGTCTATCAGACTGCTTTGCCGCGGCTTTTGCGAAAAGTGCAAGACCCTGGCGATAAGTGATTTTGTATATCTGCTGTGCGTTTATGTCGGAATCCATAGCGTCCGTATAATCCAGACCGGTCAGTGCCGTAAAGTCATAGACAAGTTCCGTGATTTCTTCTTCTCCGGACATGATCGGCGTCTCAAGCTGCAAACGGCCTTTGCCCTCACTGATGACCTCATTGGCTTCCTTGTTTTTCTGTCTTATCTCTTCTGTTTTGCGCTTAAATTCCGCTACAATTTCTTCTCTTTTCTTTTTGTTTTCCTCTGCGGTTTTAATATTCTCTTCCATGAGATTACGCCCTTTCAAGCAATAAATTAGGCGGGATTGACTTTCGCCCTCCCGCCTTTTCTGATCGTTAATATATTTGGATTATTTCAGAAGCTTCTGAACGTCGTCCGTATAAGATGTGCCGTTGTATTTGATGATGCCGGCAGTGGCGTCAACGACCATTACGACTTCACCGTTGATCTCTTCCTCATAGCGGAGCAGAGAATACTTATCAGTGCTACCATAAGGAGATCCGGTTTCGATATCGCCTTTCTGCGTCTCTACATGTACGCCGGTAAGACGATACTTGACGGATTCATGCTCGATGATGCCTTTGGATACGCTGTAACGCTGACGTACAGTACGGAACTCCTGAGTGTGCTTTCCGGGAACAGCCAGTTTTTTGCTGTTGGTGCCGTTGTTATGATAGATCGAATAATCAGCCGCATCAAAGTGCGTCGTATTCGGCATATCAACGTCCATAGCCATTCCGGAAGCATTGATCGTTGTCGTAGGATGCGAAAACGTAGGCAGACCAACTTTGGTCACGTCCTCAATGGTACTCTTTCCGTCGATTAAACGATGATCTTCGACGTTCACATATACTTTGCTTGCCATATAATCATCCCTCCTTACGCTGCGGCTTCAAACCAGGTGATGAAGCCTTCATCGGTCCAACTAACAACCGCTGTAAGAGACTTAGCAAGCGGCGTGGTAGTAACGTTGAAAGCAAAGGACCAGTCGCCTTTTACGATATCAGCGGTGGTCATCTGCTCCGCGTTTACGGTAACAAGACCATAAGTCAGGGCGCCAATATTGACCAGTGCGTCAAGCCTTGTCTGCTCCTCAGATACGATCTGCAGGATATCGTTCATGGTAGTAGGTTTGTCAACGTCAAGTGCGCGTCTCTGCTGGAAGTCGTTGCTGATATAGAACAGCATCATCTTGTTCGTTTCGGAAACGTTGATGTAATCCGCGTCTTCTTCCGTGTAGTCTGCACTGTGAGCGCCCCAGATCGCCCATCTGCCGGCAACGTATGTCGCGCTGGCAATGCCGTTCTTGTTCAGCTTCTCGTTGATGATCTTGTCATCGAATACACGGCCGACATTGCTCTCTCCGAGATACAGATTCTGGATGAAATCACACTCAGTATTGGACGCAGTCCTGTACGGAATACCTTCCTGATCGACCAGCAGTTCCTGGAAGTTCGCCGCGGCCAGAACAGAGATATGGTATTTCTTTCCGTCAGTGCCTTCTGCCATCGGGAAATACACAGTTTCATTATCGTGATTGTAGCCGTGTGCAGCCTTAAACGTCGCAACGTTGTCAAGCGTAACCGCAGTGCTGTCATAAGTCAGCGGAATATCTACGAACATGTAGGCATCCCAATGTCCGTTGATCTTCTTCGATACCTGATACATCGCGTTATGTACGTCAGGATCGCTGGAGAAGCCGGGAGCCGCCAGATAAGCTGGTACAAGACCGGTAAGCTGATAGACATTGTTGATGACATACAGGCCGGTATTCAGACCGGCGCCATCAGTGGTTCCGATAACGTCTGCGCTTGTTACGCCAGACGGTTTGATCGTATCATACTCAACAGAAAGAGCAGCAGTGCCAAGTGCGCCGGCAGTCAGTTCCGTAACAGTGATGATCTCTTTGTCCATGTTATAGGAAACAGTATAATCAGTGCCGCGGACCTTTGTAACGGGCGTATCATCAGTTGTCTTAATAACGATGGAACTGTTGATAACACTTCCGGCGCTTGCGATCGTAAACGCACCATTTACCGGCGTCTTCTCAACAGTCGTCTTTGTAGCATTCTTATGCGCCGCCTTTGTCGGATCAAGAACGTTGATGAAAACAAGCGGTGCAGTTCCCTTGCGCATCAGATGAACGTTCATTGCTTCGCAAAGGGTGTAATTGGTCCAGTCATCGGAATAACCAAGATATTTTCTGGCTTCCGCGATGTTGTTGACCAGTACAGGCGTGTTTACATAGTTTGCGCCGTTCTCAATCGTGTGTACCGGAGCTGTGCCGATATAGACGATGGGCGCGGGGCCGTCAACAGAAACCCTGTTCTCTACAGGATTAATCTGGCCGTATGCGCCGTGGAGATACTCAGCCATAATTTGTAATCCTCCTTACATTACAGTAGATATTTGTTGGTTGATGGATTAACGCCCTGATCGGCATAGCCGTTAAAGGATACGTTTACAAATCCATAGTAGATCGGTCGCCTGTCCACGACGTAATTCTGGTCGGTAAGCAGGCTGTAAGTAATAGTGTCTTCCTCGACGGACAGATCAGTGTCGGGAATCATTTTGTCGCGGAGCAGGCACTCTTTGCAATCATCCATCCATTCCAGGAGTGTCAGCAGGCCCTGTTCCGTACCTTCCATGATCAGAGACATGTCAAGTCCTTTACCTTTGTCGCCTACACTGTCGATAAATCCGGGAAGTCTTACGCCCGGTTCATATACGGAAAACAGGATTGTCACCGCTAAGTGCGATCCCATTTCCTGCGGTCTGTGTATGTTGTTATAGCGGTCGAATCGTTTTTCTTCCGTGTACTTCGCGTATGCCTGTGACGGCATAATAAGTATGCCCGGCACCACATTGTACGGATCCTCGCGGAGCATTCCGGTTGAATCCATTCGTGACGGCGCCCATCCAAGATAGCATCGCGGTTCCTGTCTCACAATTTCCGCAATATTCATATTAGGCGCGGGAGCTTTCATGATTCGTCCGTCGCATAGATTTTTTTGCGTCCAGGCTTTTAACCCTTTTAATCTTTCACCGGTCCTCATGTCTTAAAACTCCCTTGGGTCAATTGCCGTGAGATAGATACCAAGCACGCCCATGTTATGAACGACATGCAGTACCTTCATAGGCTTCTGGTCGAACATGACATGCGTATTCGGTTCCGGTTCCTCTCCGCCGGGAAAATCCTCAAGCGGCGTATGGATTAACAGGTTCCGCGTGTTGTTATCCCACGATATATCATTGACATTGTTGTTTTTGCGTTTCAGAGCTTCTTCTTCATCCGGAACGCATGTTATCTCAAAACCATTCCAGTAATGAGTTTCCGCGAAATGATCCATCCGCATAAATGTTCTGTGAATGTCATTCCCGACACGATCTTTTAAGGACAAGTTCAATCACCCTTTCCGGATTTCTTCGCCCTCGTTTTCTTCTCAGGCTTTACGGGTTCGGTTTTGGCAACTGTCTTTTTCGGAACAATAACAGCTTTGCCCTGCTCTACAAGCCGGTTCGCATAGCTGTCGTTGAACTCCTCAATCTTGCCCGTTTCAAGCAGTTTCACTCTCATTTCGCTTTTCTCCTTCCTCTGGTTTTCTTCGGTTTCTCAGTCTGCACAACGCCGTCCATCACGTCGATAAAAGGCAGTTCTTCTTCGACTTCTTCCGGAGCGGCTTCTCTTGCCGGTTCCTGCACGACCAATGTTTTCGCCGGCTTCGGTGCTTCCTTCGATACCGCAGGAGCAACCTCTTCGATTGCTCCCGCTTTATTTAGCCAGATTACTTCTTCAGGAGAAAGATCGTCCGGGATGCACTCGCCAGGTTCATACGTTTTGCCCTTATAGCGGACATAGCATTTAGCCTTGTACATCCGATCCTCCTTTACAGAACTGTCGCAACAGCCCAGCCGTCAACGTTCTCCGGAACAACTGTCGGGCAGGAAGTCAGACGGTTCTTGATGGAATTGCCATCGATGCTGCCATAGCGCAGCGGCACTTCCTTCTTGATGTAAGTCTTATGCTGTGCATTCTGGCCTACTTCCTCAACCTGAGTGACCGGTCCATGATAGATGTTCAGCATTTCGCGGCTTCCGGCGATCAGCTTACCGCTAGGAATGATGGATTTCAGGACGCCGTCGTCATCCATGAACTTACCGGCAAGGCTGTACATCTCAACGCCATCTGCGTTCCAACCGATAAACCGCAGACCGGATCCCTTGTACTGGCTGTTCAGCTTGCCCATATCGATGTTCCTGCCATCGAACAGACGGACATAATTGCCGTTGGCAAGCATAGCGCCCGCTACATCGGGAGCCATGATGATCACGTCAACATAACCAGATCCGTCATATACCAGATCGAAAATATCTTCCATGTCGCCATTGATATCGGCACCGGCCTGATCCCAATTGGTGGCAGGCGTAAAATTGTTGGTAAATCCATAATCAGCGATCATGGTGGGATTGATTCCTCTGCCCTCATTGGTGTAAGTGAAGATCTCCAGTTTGCCGGTAAGCAGTACCTGGCGGACCATCCACTCTCGTCTGCGCTGGATAGCTTTTCTCATGTCCATGAGATCCTTTGCAAGCATCTTTCTCTCGCGTTCCTGGGGCGTCATGGCGCCAAGAACGGCTTCTCCAAACAGACGGCCTTTAAGGTTTGTGTCCTCGATGATTCTCTCAGGTGCGATGCAGGCGAATCCGATCTCTCTGGTTTCATAACCGTCTCTGTCCATGATCACACCGCCGGTTCCGGGATGTACGGCAGGAGCCATTCTGCGGCTGCCTTTCCGGAAATCATAGATTGCTTTGTCATCTTCTACATTGCCGGCTTCACGGCCGAAGAAATCATATAATGCACTGTATTCACGCGGCAGAAGATCGATAGCCGCAAGCTGCGCTCTGGTGGAATAGATATCCATGTTCATTTCCTCCTTTTCGTTTATTACGCCCAAACAGCATAGAGTGTAACGTCGGCGGATACGGTGATCGTTGCGGCCGCCGCCTTATCTGTTCCGGTTCCATCAGCCTTTGTATTCCATTTGCTGAAGGATTTGGTAGCAGGAGCGGTAAATCCGGTAACGGTATTGGCAAGGACGGTATGAGTAGCGCCCTTGACCTCATATACCAGATAATCCGGTTCAGCAGGATCAGCGCCGTTGTTGGCAACGTAGGTAACTGTAAAGACCGTACCATTGTCGATATTAGCGGTAGATTCCTTCGCCGCGAACACGATGTTCTGGAATCTCAACGCCAGCTTATGCGCCGCAGTAAGATCCGTCAGAGTGCCGCTGTTGTCATACTTCACAGCGCCGTCGATGAACTTGCCGGCACGATATGCCTTTGCATCGATCGCAACAGTGCTGGAAGGTGCGCCGGTATCAGCATCCTCTCCGATGACTGCAAGCTGATAGCTTGTGGAGATATGCCCGCTGGCGGCCGGCTCCCAAAGAAGGGTACTGGAGTTCTGCTCCAGAACGGTTCCTGCCTTAATCAGCCCTTTGCCGGGAAGCAGTGCAACCGCGATAACTTCCGCGCCCTGAGGATCGGCCAGCAGATTTGCATAAGTCTGAGTTCCGATAACTTCATATAAGCTGCTCATGTTTTATTTCTCCTTTCTCTCTTAGAACATTCCGCCGTCACCGCGGCCGGCATAAGCCTTGGCATATTCCGCGATAGCTTCTGCGTTCTTCTTGATCTCTTTGTCCTCGTCCAGACCGGTTTCAGGCGCTCCGCCTGTCACGTCCTGTGCGGGAGCGGTTTCTTCCTGCCTTGCCTGCATGAACTTTCCGCCCTTTTCCTTCATTGCTGCTACGATCTGCTTCTGGAAATCCATAGCGGACGTTCCATTGGCTTTTGCTTCCTCTGCCATTGCTTCATAACCGGGTACGGTCAGAGCATCAATGTCAGAGATACGCTCACGTTCTGCGGCCACGGCATTCTGCTGTACCTGTTCAAACAGGGCCGGGTTCCCGTCACGGAGCTGATCCATTGTAATTCCATCGAGTTCCATAGGATTATCCTCCTTGAGATTTATTTCAGTCGGTGCCCCGGCAACAGGAGTACCGTTACTGACGTTTGTGATGTCCTCTAGCGGCATTTCAGCTTCAATAGCTATACTTACAGGCACGTCCTTATAAAGTC